>Ga0335081_10017787_pt1 | contig 11504 bp, 12 predicted proteins | sample Lox_Sample_35_FD_206713 | JGI IMG/M metagenome (GOLD analysis project Ga0335081, IMG submission 206713) | Soil microbial communities from Loxahatchee National Wildlife Refuge, Florida, United States - Lox_Sample_3.5 | ecosystem: Environmental > Terrestrial > Soil > Wetlands | place: USA... | reverse complement strand
CTTACGGCGATCGGCACGTCTTCGAGGCGGCCGAGAACGCCGGTGAGGCGGGGTCGATCGCGGGGTCCGCGATAGACGGCGGTATCTCGCGCCCGTCCTTGTACGTAGGGTCGGGGTAGTTCGGGACGCCGTGCTCGCGCATGCACTGCGCCAATTTGAGTGCGGCGGCCCTCTGGCCGGCGGACGCGAGCGGCGGCGCCGTGTCGGCCGGTACGAGGTACTTGCACGCTTGCATGGCGGACGTGAATGCCGGCGAGGGATTCTTGAGGAGAGCGACGGGAATCTGGATCGAGGCGCTGGTCTCCGGGTCGGGGAAGCTGGGGACCCCGTGCTGGCGGATGCAGGCCGCGAACTCGAGCCCCAGCGCGTGATCGTTCGCTGCGCGGGCCGGGAGCTTGCCGGAAGAGCCGCAGCCTGCGATCGTCGCCGCGGCCGCGAGCGCTGCGGCCGCCGTGAGGGGCCGCGCTCGCCGGGATGGCTGCCGGCGGTGCGCTAGACCGTCCGTAGGGCCTCTGTGGGGGACATTCGGGCGGCACGGATGGCCGGTAGGAGTCCGGCGACGGCTCCGATCAGGATCGCGGCGGCCAGTCCGCCGGCCCAGGCGGTCGTCGGGACGACCGCCGTCCAATGCTTGATGTGCGCATAGACGACAGTCGAGATGGCGCCGCCGGCAACCCCTGCGGCACCGCCGAGCAGGGCGAGGAGGATCGCCTCGGCGAGGAACTGGATGCGGATCTGGCCTTTCGTGGCGCCGAGGCTGCGGCGGAGGCCGATCTCGGAGCGGCGTTCGAGGACGCCGATGAGCATGATGTTCGCGACGCCCACGGCACCGACGAGGAGGGAGACGGCGCCCAGGCCGAGGAAGAGGCTATTCAGCGCGCCCTGTGCGTCGGCGCGCGCGGTCAACGCGTCGGAGGGCTGGCTGACGTCGACCTCGTTCGGCGCCTCCGGGTTGGCGGTGGCGGCGAGGACGGACTGGACGGCTGCGGTCTGGCTCGTGACGCTGCGGACATAGATCTCGGTCGGGTGGCCGTCGAAGCCGAGCCAGCGCTCGGCTGCGGGGAAGCCGACGAGCACCGAGTCGTCGATCTCGGAGGCGAGGACGGCGGGCTTGAGGATGCCGGCGAGGTAGAACCACATGTTCCCGAGCCAGATCCGCTCGCCCGGGTAGATGCGGTCGACGCCGAGCAGGCTGGCCGCCTGGGCACCGAGCACCGCGACCGGCTCTCCGGCGGTGGCGGCGTTCAGATAGCTGCCCGCCGCGACCGTCGTCCCCACCGCTTCGGGAAGGCCGAGGCTGGCCGCTTCGACGGCGAGACCGTTCGTGTTCACGCTGGGGATATAGGGGCTCTTGTAGACGGTGGCGCTCGTCGATCCGGTGTACTGGACCTGCTGGACGGGGCCGATGCGGCGGATCATCCCCGGCGCCGCGAGCGGCAGCTCGGCCGTCTGGCCGAACAGGGTCTGGCCGTTCGTGACGGTGAGCAGGTTGGTGCCGAGCTTGTCGATCTCCGCGAGCAGCCCGGCCTGCGACGAGGACGAGAGCCCGAGCACGGCGACGATCGCGGCGACCCCGATCGCGATCCCGAGCGCCGAGAGCGCGGCGCGGACGCGACGCGTGCGCAGGCCGACGCTGGCGACGCGGGCCAGGTCGGCGAAGCCGAGCCGCGGCGAGGCGAGCTGCGTCTCCATCAGCGCGGGTTGTTGACGAGCGCGAACGATGCGTGCGCGCGAGAGCCCTTGACCGTGGCGCGGACGAGGTAGCCGCCGGCGTCCCGGCTGGCGTCGAAGCGCGGGGCGACCGCGATGCCGTTCGCGTTCGTCTTCACGCGAACGACGCGTGTGGCGTGGTGCCGCTTCCGGAAGAAGCCGCTAGGGCCGCGACGGGGCGCGGCGAAGACGACTAATGCCTTGGCGACCGGATTCCCGTAACGGTCGGTGACGGTGACCGCGAGCGGCACGCGGAACCGCATCCCGGTCGGCGTCGACTCGCCGGAGGCGGCGCCGGCGGCGATCGTGGCCGGCTTCCCGGCGGCGGCCCGCAGGATGAAGGTCGCGGGGTCGGTGGCACCGTCGACGGAGGCGGTGGCGGAGAAGCTGCCGGCGGTGGTGCCGGCCTGGAGCTCCGGCGAGGTCGCGATGCCGTTCGAGTCGGTGAGCTCGGTTGCCTGTACGCCTCCGCCGAGGAAGCCGGCCGTGGCGCCGGCCGACCCGGCGGCGATCGCGAAGCTGACCGCGGCGCCCTCGAGCGGATGCCCGCTCGCATCGAGCACACGCGCCCGTAGGCGGTCGCGGTAGCTCGTGGCGACGGTCGCGCTCAGCGCCGCGGTCGTGACCGGAGCGATCGTCGTAACGGCGGCGCGGTTGTCGAGGGAGTAGTCGGCGGTCGTGGATACTCCGTCGACCGAGGCAACAGCGGTGAAGGTACCGGGCGTGCCGTTCGCGACCAGCAGCGGCGAGGTGGCGAGCCCGTTGGCGTCGGTCGTCGCAATCGCCTGACCGCCGAGGAAGCTCGCGGCGGCGCCGGTCGTACCGGGGACGACGTCGAAGCTGACCGTCGCCCCCTGCACGGGGTTGCCGCCGGAGTCGGTGACGCGTGCCTGCAGCGGTTGCCCGTACTCGCTGTTCACGGTCGCGACCTGCCCGGAGCCGCTCGTGGCGGCGATCGAGGCGGCCGGGCCGGCGGCGCTTCCGCCGGCGGGTAGCGCGAGGGCGACCGCCGCCAGCAGCACGGTGAGAAAGAAGCGGCGTCTCATCGCGGTGAACTCCCTCGGTCAGCGGTCACATCGGCGACGACCCGGCCGTCGAGGAGCTGGATCCGGCGCGGGCAGCGATCGGCGATCGCGTGCTCGTGCGTGATCACGACGATCGTGGCTCCGTTGGCGTTGAGCTCCTCGATCAGGGCCATGATCTGCTCGCCGGTCGCGCTGTCGAGGTTCCCGGTCGGCTCGTCCGCGAGCACGATCGCCGGCACGCCGACGAGCGCGCGCGCGATCGCGACGCGCTGCCGCTCGCCGCCGGAGAGCTGAGTCGGTCGCGCCGCCAGCCGCTCGCCGAGGCCGACCGCGGTCAGCGCGCCCGCCGCCTGCTCGCGCCTATCCGCCACGGGCACGCCGGCGTAGAGGAGCCCGTCGGCGACGTTCTCCAGCGCCGTCGAGTGCTCTGCGAGGAAGAACTGCTGGAAGACGAACCCGATCCGGGTCGCCCGGACAGCCGCGAGCTCGCGATCCTCGAGCTCGTCGATGTCGAGGCCCGTGATCGCGACCCGTCCGGAGGTGGGCCGCTCGAGCGTCCCCATCAGGTGGAGCAGCGTCGACTTGCCGGAGCCTGAGGGGCCGGCGACGGCCACGAGCTCGCCGGCATCGACGCGGAAGCTGACTCCCTGGAGAGCCGGGATCGGCGGGTCGGTGCCGTAGGTCTTCGTGACGTCCTCGAGCTCGAGCACGGGCACGCGGCCCTGCCGCGGCCGCCGCGCGGAACGGAGAGTGGGCGCCTCGGCGGTCACTCGGCCGGCACCACCACGCGCTGGCCGACGGCGAGGCCGCTGCCGGAGACCTCGACGAGCCCCCGCGCGTCGTCGAAGAGGCCGAGCGTGACGGCGACCAGCTGGTGCACGCCGCTCGCCTCGACCTCTTCCACCGCGTAGCCGCCGCCGGCGAGCGCGACGAGCGCGTTCACCGGGACGGCGAGCACGTCGTGGACGCTCTGGTCGGTGATCGAGACGTTGACGGGCGCCTGGTCGAGCGTCCCCGCCGCCGAGGCGCGCAGCAGGCGAACGTCGACGTCGATCGTCGGGCTCGATGAGCCGCCGCCCTGGTCGCCGCCCTCGTCGCCCTGGTCGCTCGAAGGCGTCGTCGCCACCTTGCCGACCGAGCTGACCACACCAGCCGTCGTGCTGTTGTCGGGCAGCGTCACCGTCACGCGGTCACCGACGTGGACCTCCGACTGCTGGGCCGCGTCGAGCTGAATCGAGACGTCCTGCCGGGTCGAGCTGACAGTCATGACGGCGCCCGGCTGCACCGCCGCGCCGACGGTCGGGGCCACCGTCGTCACGACCACGGCGCCCGGCTCGAACGCGACCGCGCCGAGCGCGAGCGTCCCGGTCGGCGTGAGGCCGTGTGCGCGCTGCAGCGCCACGATCGCCTGCTCCGTCGCGCTCGTGAAGACGTCGCCGCCGGGGTCGCCGTCGCCGAGCGCCGCCAGGTTCGCGTTCAGCTCCGCGACGTCACGGCCCGACGACATCCCGGCCCTGAACGCCCGCCATGCGGGAGTGCCGCCGTAGAGGAGAAGCGTGGGCAACCCGTCGATCGCGTACAGCGCCTGGCCGCGCCGGACGACCTTCCCCGGAGTGGGCAGCATCGTGTAGCTCGCGAAGCTGCCGTACGGAGTCGCCGACGACTGGCCATCCGCGACCGCCTGCTGCGCGGAGGCGAGTGTCGCACGCGCGCTCGACACCTGCGTCTCGTCGGCGCTCACCTTCTGCTCCGCTGCCGACTCGGAGGTCTGATCGGCGGAGACGTTTTGCATCGCGTTCGCGCACGGGCTCGGGGTCTCGCCCGAGCCCGAGCCCGCCGACCCGGAGCCGGCGCTGCCGGCGGCGCCTGTGCCGGCGCAATCGGAGGATTCCTGCAGCGCTGCGGCATGCAGCTCCGCCTTTGCCTCCGCGAGTGCCTGCTCGTCGGCCGAAGCCGTGGCCCGCGCCGTCGACAGCCCGGCCTGCCCGGACGCGAGCTGCTGCTGGGCCTGGAGCAGCGCCGACTGCGCGGTTCCCGCCGGCACCGCGACCGTCCACGATCCGGCATACCCGAGGGTTCCGCTGAGCTCCGACTGCGAGGAGAGCGATGTCCGCACGATGCGGCGGGTCGCGGTCGGCGCGCCGTTGTCGAGGCTCGAGTGAGGCGATGCAGCGTTGCCGGCGAACGGGTCGGCCACCGCCACGCCGATCGCGGCCACGAGGACGACGGCGGCCGCGACTGCGAGCAGACGGGTCCGGGTGAGACGGAAGCGGATGTGGCTCATGTCCTAGCCACCCGAGCTCGAGCCGCCTTTCTGCTGGGTCTGCTCCTGGCAGGTCCGCTGCGCCCTCTGGAAGATCGGCGAGTGCGGATCGATGCCCATGTCCGGGCCGTATCCCTGGCTGACGCCTCCATTCGAGAAGGTCGGGTCGGGGTACTTCGGCACGCCGTGGGAGCGCATGCAGGCGGCAAAGGCGAGCAGGCGCGCTTTCATCTGCTGCTGCCGGGCCGGGCTCAGCCCCTTCCCGACCGGGATCAGATGCGAACAGTCACGCTCTGCGCTCTGGAAGTGCGGTGCGGCAGGATCGAGCGACGGCGAGGTGGTGAGCGTGATCGTTCCCGTGGAGTCCGGGTCGGGGAAGTTCGGCACCCCGTGGGAGCGCATGCAGGCGGCGTACCTGGCGCCGGCCGCCCTGGGCACCGTGATCGAGATGCTCCCGCCGAAGCCTCCGAAGCCGCCGGGCGGTGCGGAGAAGGCGAGCGAGCCGCCGCTCGTGGTGCCGGCGCCGCTCGAGGTGGTCGTTCCGAGGTTCGCAACGGAAGGCGACTTCGTGCCGCCGCCGCAGCCGGCGGCGAGCAGCGCGCCGGCGGTGAGGAGTGTGCAGGCGACCGGCCTCACTTCGGACCCCCCGTCGAGAAGCCGCCCGCCTTGGCGCCCTTCGGAAGCCGACCCCGGCAGGCTTGCTGTGCCGCCTGGAAGGTCGGCGAGGCGGAGTCGAGATTGGTGCCGGCCTGCGGCGTGATCTTCACGACAGCACCTCCGTCGAGGAATGTCGGGTCGGGGTAGCCCGGGACGCCGTGCTCGCGCATGCAGGCCGAGAAGGCGAGCGCCTGCTGCCGGGCCTTTGCCTGCTGGGCCAGGCCGAGATGCGACGGGCCCTTCCCGCCGCCGACCAGGCTCTGGCAGGCACGTAGCGCCGTCTGGAACGACGACGAGCCCGGGTCGATCCCGGAGCTCGGCCCGATCTCGACTCCGCCCTGGCTGTTCGGGTCGGGGAAGCTCGACACGCCGTGGGAGCGCATGCAGCGCGAGAACCTGAGCCCGTTGGAGCCGCCGCCAATCAGGAAGCCCACGCCGTTGCCGGTCCCCGCCGAGCTGCCGGGCGAGGAGCCGGACGAAGCTCCCGTCGCAGCCGAGTCGGTCGTCGAACCTGTGCCGCCGAGGCTCGCCACCGACGGGGAGCTTCCGCCGCCGCAACCGGCGGCGACGAGGATCAGGAAGGGAAGCGCAAGAGCGACGGGTGACCGCATTTCCGACACAGAGATAGCCCGAGCTCGGTAACAGCGGGGATACGGCTGTTGTTACCTGGCGGTTACCCGTTCTCGGGCATCCTTCGCCCGCAGAACGCAGATGCGTGTCCTTGTCGTCGAAGACCACCGGGAGCTGGCGGCGACGATCGCCGTCGGGCTTCGGCGCGAAGGAATGGCCGTCGACATCGCCTTCGACGGCGAGCAGGCCCTCCGGCAGAGCGCCCGCGAGCCCTACGACGTGATCCTGCTCGACCGGGACCTGCCCAAGCGGCACGGCGACGAGGTCTGCCGGGCTCTCGTCGTCCGCGGCTCTACGGCCCGCGTGCTGATGCTCACGGCCGCCGACACGATCGAGGACCGCGTCGACGGACTCGGGCTCGGCGCCGACGACTACCTGCCGAAGCCGTTCGCCTTCGCAGAGCTCGTCGCGCGGGTCCGCGCTCTCGGCCGCCGCAACGCGCCGGCGCAGCCGCCGGTGCTCGCAGGAGCCGGCGTCACGCTCGACACGGTGCGGCGGGTGGCGACCCGCGACGGACGGCGGCTCGCGCTCAGCCCGAAGGAGCTCGCCCTGCTCGAGCTGCTCCTCGCCGCCGACGGTGCCCCGCTCTCGACCCGGGAGCTGCTCGCGAAGGGATGGGACGGCTACGTCGATTCCGACGGCAAGGTCGTCAAGGTGACGATCAGCCGCCTGCGGCGAAAGCTCGGCGATCCTCCCGTGATCGAGACCGTCGCCCACAACGGCTACCGGATTGCCGGCTGACGAATGCTCGCGCGTCCTTCTCCCACCATCCGGCTTCGCCTCACCGCGGCCTACGGGGCGCTCTTCCTCGCCTCCGGCGCGGTGCTCTTGGCGATCACGTACTTTCTCCTGCGCCACGACTACACCGGCCGGTTCTTCTTCAGCTCGGGCGAGAACGCGGTCGTACGGACCGGAACCGGCTCCGGCCGGCAGCACGGCCTGACCGTGAGCAGGCAGACGATCGGCGGCGCCAATCATGTCGCCCTCCTCGCCGCGAATGCGCAGTCCGCCGCCGCGCTGCACAAGCTGCTCGTCGACTCCGGAATCGCGCTCGCGATCATGGCCGTCCTCTCGATCTGGCTGGGCTGGCTGATCGCCGGACGCGCGCTCAGGCCGCTGCGCACGATCACGAACGCAGCCCGCGAGATCTCGGCCAACAACCTGCACCGCCGCCTCGCGCTCGACGGTCCGGAGGACGAGCTCAAGCAGCTCGGTACGACCTTCGACGGCCTCCTCGAGCGGCTCGAGACCGCCTTCGCGGCGCAGCGCCAGTTCGTGGCGAACGCCTCGCACGAGCTGCGGACGCCGCTGACACTCGAACGCGCCCTGCTCGAGCTCGCGCTCAGCGACCCTGAGGCGGACGCCGCCTCGCTGCGCGAGACCTGCGAGCAGGTGCTCGCGGTCGGCGAGGAGCAGGAACGGCTGATCGAGGCGCTTCTGACGCTCTCGCGCAGCCAGCGCGGACTCGACAGGCACGAGCCCGTCGATCTCGCCGCCACGACCGCCGCGGCCGCGGCCGCCGCCGATCGCGACGGGCTCGCGTTCGAGACCTCCTTCGAGCCCGCGCTGACGACCGGAGACCCGCGGCTCCTCGAGCGGCTCGCCGCGAACCTGATCGGCAACGCCGTCAACCACAATCTGCCGGGCGGCAGCGTGACGATCGAGACGGGCCGCCGCAACGGGGCGGTCGTCCTTCGTGTGGCCAACACCGGCCGGCCGATCCGCCCGGAGGAGGTTCCTCGCCTGTTCGAGCCGTTCGAGCGCCTCGAGGACGAGCGAGTCGAGCGACAGGGATTCGGCCTCGGCCTCTCGATCGTCGACGCGATCGCGAGAGCTCACGGCGCGACGCTCACCGCGTCGGCTCCGCGCGACGGCGGCCTCGACATCGAGGTCGAGTTCCCGGCGGCGGCGCGCTCATGACCCAGGCTCGCACGGAAGGAGCCTTGCAGCCGTTCCTGTACTGACCCTGAAGGCGTGCCGTGCTCGGGCAGCGCTCAGCCGCCGGCATTCCTGAGCGCCTCTCTGACCTTCGCCATCGTGAGCGCTCCGTGTGACGCGGGCAGGCACCTCTGCACGATCCGCAGGACTACCGGCGAGCTCACGTCGATGCCCTGTGCCTCGACCATCGCGACCGTCAGCTCACCCTGCGCGGTCGGATCGGGGAAGCGCGTCACGCCGTGGCTGCGCATGCACCTGGCGAAGGACAGCTCGTCGTCGAGCTGCTCGTGCTTCTGCTGGGCCGTCTCCGGCGTTCCGAGGCTTCCGTTCGGAAGCAGATGGCTGCAGGCGTTGTCGGCCGCGTCGAATCGGTTGGGGTCGCTCTCCCTTGCGGCAACGACCTGGAGCTTCGGGATCTGGCCGCTGCTGTCCGGACCGGGAAAGTTCGCGACGCCGTGGGAGCGCATGCAGTCCGCATAGGCGACGAGCCCGCTCTGCGCGGTCGTCGTGCGGGCCGTCGACGAGCCGACGCTCGCGACGCCCGGAGAGCCTCCTCCGCCACAGCCGGCAGCGAGGAGTGAGAGCGCGGCGACCGTGGCGGCCGAGGCGAGGGCGAGTCGAGGGCGACGGTTCACGGGGGAAGCTCATCAGCGCAACCTGAACGCGCAGGCCGTGAGGCTGAGAGGTTGCTGAGACCTTCCTTAAGAGGCGCCGTTCTCCGGGTCGAACCGGATCGTGACGATCGCCCCTCCACCGTCCGCGTTGGTCACGTTGACGCTGCCGGCGTGGTCGTCGACGGCCTGCTTGACGATCGCGAGCCCGAGCCCGGAGCCGGGTTGGGCGCGGGCTGCGGCGGCCCGGTAGAAGCGGTCGAAGACGTGCGGGAGGTCGGCCTCGGCGATGCCGGGCCCCTCATCGCAGACGGTGAGCGCTCCGTCATCGAGCCGCACGTCGACGGTGCCGTGGGGCGGGCTCCACTTGATCGCGTTGTCGAGGACGTTGTCGACCGCCCGCTCCAGTCGCGAGCGGGAGGCGACGACGCTGTAAGGCGCGAGCCGGCTCTCGAAGCGCAATCCCGGCGCCCTGTGCCGTGCGCGCTCGACCGCCGAGCCTACGAGCTCGTCGAGGGCGAGCGGCTCGCGTGTATCGACGGTTCGACCATCCCGCGCCGCCTGGATCAGGTCGGCGACCAGGGTCGAGAGCTCCTCGATGCCGCGGACGGCTGCGCCGAGAACGCGCTGCCGCAGCTCGGCGGGGAGATCGGGGCGGGCTAGCAGCTCGATGTTCGCCCGATGCGCGGCGAGCGGCGTCCGTAGCTCGTGGGACGCGTCCGCGATCAGCTGCTGCTGCGCCCGCTGCGACTCGTCGAGGGCGCCGAGCATCGCGTTGAAGTCGGCCGCGAGAGTCGCCAGCTCGTCGCGTCCGCTCACCGGGATGCGCCGATCGAGATCGCGCGTTGCGGTGACCCCCCTCACCGCCCCGGCGAGCGCGCGGACCGGGCGCAGCACCGTATTCGCCGCCAACCATCCGAGGAGCGCCGCCGCGAGCGCGCCGCCGATGGTCAGACCGATCAGCAACCGCCGGACGCGGGCGAGCGTCTCGTTCGCCTCGGTCAGCGGGCGGACGGTCTGCACCAGCCCGTCGCTCGAGGAGGGCAGGCGCATCGTGTACATCCGCATCAGCACGCCCCCGAGGCGACCGTCCCGGAAGTAGGGCGGTGTGAGCCCGCGCGCGACCGATTCGTCGCGCGCGCTGAACGGTAGAAGCATCGGCTGCCCACGCTTCGTGTCGGCGTTCACCTTCGGGATCACGTGGAAGAGGCCGTCGGCGGTCTTGCCGAACAAGAGGTGATCCTTCTTCGCGGGCCGAATCGCCGGTGAGGCTTGCGAGCCGACCCATGCAGCCGCGGCTTTCTGGGCCGCCTGGATCAGCGAGACGTCGACCTGGTCCTGCAGCTTCGAGCGCACGTCGAAGTAGATGACGAGCGAGGCGATCGCGAGGGCGACGACCACGGCGCCCCCGCCGGCGACGGTCAGGCGCGTGCGCAGGGTCATTGCTCTCGCAGCGCGTAGCCGACGCCGCGCACGGTCTGGATGAGGCGGGGTTCCCCGTCTGCCTCGGTCTTCCGCCGCAGGTAGCTGACGTAGACCTCGAGCGGGTTCGAGGTAGGCCCGAAGTCGTAGTTCCAAATCCGCTCCATGATCAGCTCCCGCGTCAGCACCTGACGCGGATTGCGCAGGAACAGCTCGAGCAGCGCGAACTCGGTGCGGGTCAGCTCGAGCGCGCGACCGCCGCGAGAGGTTTCCCGTGTCCGCGGGTCGAGCGAGAGCCCGGCGAACCAGAGCGGCGCGTCCTCGCCCGCGGGACGCGTCCGCCGCAGCAGCGCCCGCACGCGGGCCAGCAACTCGCCGAGCGCGAACGGCTTCACGAGATAGTCGTCGGCGCCAAGGTCGAGCCCGCGGATCGTGTCCTCCTCCGAGTCGCGCGCCGTCAGGATCAGGACCGGAATCCGATTACCGGCCGTTCGCAAGCGTCTGCAGACCTCGAAGCCGTCCAGGTTCGGCATCAGGACATCGAGCACGACCGCGTCGAACTCCGCCTGCCCGAGCCGCTTCAGCGCCGCAAGGCCGTCGGCCGCGGTCGTGACCCTGTGGCCCTCGAGCTCGAGTGCCGTCTCGACGGCGTCGCGGACGTCGGGATCGTCGTCCACGACCAGCACGCGCCCGCCCCGGCCCTCAGTCACCGGCGAAGCCTAGGAGAGCCGGCTTAACGCTTCGTGAGATGCTCGCTTCCGGAGCCCGGCCTCGCCTTCACGGACGACTCAACGGAATCCCCATGCCCGCGGACAGATGCAGACGGCGCTGGCATGCGCTCATCTTGTCGTCGATCTGCGGCGAGCTCGGATCGAAGCCGTGCACGTCGAGGAGGTTGAACCCCCAGCCGGCCGGCCCATTGGTCGGGTCGGGCCAGGTCGGCACCCCATGGGAGCGCATGCAGCGGGCGAAGGTCCGCATGGCGTCGAGGTCTTGCTGCGATCCGGCCGGGGTCGTCCGGCCACCGTTGGGGAGCAGGTGCCGGCACGCGTTCTCGGCCGTCTGGAACGCGGCACTGCTGACGCCGAGCTGCTCGAGGCTGACGGTGAGCTTGGGCAGCTGGCCCGCAACGCGGCTGCTGTCGGTGAGGTCGGGGAACTTCGAGACCCCGTGTGCGCGCATGCACGCCGAGAACTCGAGGGCGAGCGAGCGGCCCTGCCCGGACGTCGTCGTCGAGTTGCTCGCCGA
>Ga0335081_10017786_pt1 | contig 11504 bp, 9 predicted proteins | sample Lox_Sample_35_FD_206713 | JGI IMG/M metagenome (GOLD analysis project Ga0335081, IMG submission 206713) | Soil microbial communities from Loxahatchee National Wildlife Refuge, Florida, United States - Lox_Sample_3.5 | ecosystem: Environmental > Terrestrial > Soil > Wetlands | place: USA: Florida... | reverse complement strand
AACTGCTCGATCTGGTGGAACTCGAAGTCCGCGAACTGCTCAAGGGCTATCAGTTCCCCGGCGATGATGTGCCGGTAATTCGCGGATCGGCCTTGGGTGCGCTGAACGGCGAAGCCAAGTGGGAGAAGTCGATTGACGAGCTGATGGACGCGGTCGACAAGTATGTGCCCATGCCGCAGCGTGAAGTGGACAAACCGTTCCTGATGCCGATTGAAGATATCTTCTCGATCTCGGGGCGCGGCACGGTGGTGACCGGGCGCATCGAGCGCGGCAAGGCGAAGGTGGGCGAGGAAATGGAGATTGTCGGCTTCCGCGAGACCCGCAAGACGGTAATCACCGGGGTCGAGATGTTCAAGAAGCAACTGGATGAAGGCATGGCGGGCGATAACGCCGGGCTGCTGCTGCGCGGCATCCCCAAGGAAGACGTGGAGCGCGGCATGGTGATCGCCAAGCCGGGCTCGATTACGCCGCACACCAAGTTCAAGGGCGAAGTGTACGTGTTGTCGAAGGAAGAAGGCGGACGGCACACGCCGTTCTTCAAGGGCTACCGGCCGCAGTTCTACTTCCGCACCACGGACGTGACGGGGACGACGGAACTGCCGGAAGGGACGGAGATGGTGATGCCGGGCGACAACATCGGTTTGGTGATCCAGTTGATCACTCCGGTGGCGCTGGAGAAGGGACTGCGCTTCGCCATCCGCGAAGGCGGCCACACCGTGGGCGCGGGAACGATTACGGAGATTTTGGAGTAACGATGCCACGCGAAATCATTACCTTACAGTGCGGGGAGTGCAAGAACCGGAACTACTCGACGACCAAGAACAAGAAGACCACGCCTGACCGGCTGGAGCTCTCGAAGTTCTGTCGCAAGTGCCGGAAGCACACGCCGCACAAGGAAGTGAAATGATTGAGTCATTGAGCCATTGATTCACTGAGTCATTGAAGCCGGGTTTGAATGACTCAATGACCCGTTGGATCAATGGCTCAATGAAAACAGGGGCGTAAGCTCAACGGTTAAACTGCCGGTCTCCAAAACCGGACTTGGGGGTTCGAATCCCTCCGCCCCTGCCAGGCCACCCTAAGGCGCCAAACGCGGGCGCGGCGGGGACCCGAAACGCCGGGGAGCACGACCGAATGAAAGCTGGGATGCGACATGGCGAAGTCAGCAGTTACGCAGATCATGGACGCCGATAACATCGGCGGCAAGCTGAAGAGCTGGCCGCTGCGCGTGAAGGCCTTCTACAACGACGTGCGGACGGAGATGAAGAAGGTCACCTCGCCGTCGTTCAAAGAGGTCCGCGCCACCACGCTGGTGGTTATCATCACGGTGGCGATTTTCGGTCTCTACTTCTGGGGCATCGACTCCCTGATCGGCAAGGGCGTCAACCAGGTGTTCAAGTACTTCCGGCGCTGAGCGCGTCTCAGGGCGAATCTATGCACGAAGAGCCAAAGCATAAGGACGATATGAACGAAGCACAGGCACAGCCAGGGGAAGCACCCGTTCCGCCGGCGCCTCCGGAGACGGTTGCGGGTGAGCCGGGGCAGCCCGAGCGTCCGGCGAATCCGAACATGAAGTGGTACATCGTCCACACCTACTCGGGCTTCGAGCGCAAGGTGAAGGAGTCGCTCGAGTCGCGTATCCAGGCCTTTGGATTGGTGGACAAGATCGGCAAGGTGCTGATCCCTACCGAGCCGGTGACCGAGGTGCGCGGCGGCAAGAAGTACACCAGCGAGCGCATGTTCTATCCCGGCTACGTGCTGGTGGAGATGGACCTGACGGGATTCCGCAGCGGCGGTGAAGGCGATCATGTCTGGCACGTGGTCAAGTCCACGCCGCGGGTCACCGGTTTCGTGGGTACGGCTAATGATCCCACGCCGCTTTCGGAAGATGAGGTCAACCAGATCGTGCATCGTGTTGCCGTGGGCAAGGACAAGCCCAAGCTGCGCGTCAAGTTCGAAAAGAACGAGTCGGTGCGCATCACCGAAGGGCCGTTTGCCAGCTTCACCGGCGTGGTGGACGAGGTGAACGAAGACCGCGAGACGCTGAAGGTCATGGTAACGATTTTCGGGCGGGCCACGCCGGTCGAACTGGAATTCGGGCAAGTGGAGAAGGTGGCCTGATATGGCAAAAAAAGCTACAGGCAGCGTGAAGTTGCAGATTCCGGCGGGCAAGGCCACACCGGCGCCGCCGATCGGTCCGGCGCTTGGTCAGGCGCAGGTCAACATCATGGAGTTCTGCAAGCAGTTCAACGCCAAGACCAGCGCCAAGGAACTGGACGGGCTGATCATCCCGGTGGTGGTGACGGTCTATAGCGACCGCTCGTTCACCTTTATTACCAAAACTCCGCCGGCGGCGGTTCTGCTGAAGCGCGCGGCCGGCATCGCCAAGGGCTCGGGCACGCCCAACAAGGACAAGGTGGGCAAGGTCACCGAGAAGCAGGTGCAGGACATCGCGCGGCAGAAGATGCCGGACCTGAACGCGGCCTCCATCGACGCGGCCGTCAAGAGCGTGAAAGGGACGGCGCGGAGTATGGGGATCGACGTGACGGCGTAGGGACCGATGAAGCGAACCATGGGCTGGCTTCTGCTGGCAGCAGCTCTGGCGGCAGGCATGGGCGCATGGCTATTGCGACACTACCGACTCGCGTGGGCGTTTAATGCAGTGGCCTACGGAGCTTTGTTAACTTACGGAATATGGTTCAAGCCGCGACGTGAGAAGTGGACGAAGCTTGAATACGCAGGCTTTGCGGTTTTTCTAGTGGTATCCGTGCTTGCCTTCTGGGCATGGGGTAAGTGAGTCGAGAACACCACGGCGCGCCAGAGGCAGGGGTGCACGGTGGAAGACGAGGAAAAAAAGAATGACAACGCGAGCAGGAAAAAACATTACCAAGGCGAGGGCGGCGGTTGAGAAGCGGACGTATCCGCTGAACGAAGCCGTGCCCCTGCTGCAGAAGGTGAAGTACGCGAAGTTTGACGAGACGGTGGAGTTGACGCTGCGGCTGGGCGTCGATCCCAAGCACGCCGATCAGATGGTGCGCGGCACCGTGGTGCTGCCGAACGGGCTGGGCAAATCCAAGCGCGTGCTGGTGATCGCCTCCGGCGAAAAGACCAAGGAAGCCGAACTGGCGGGCGCGGACTTCGTCGGCGGCGAGGAAATGGTGGAGAAGATCCAGAAAGAGAACTGGATCGACTACGACGCCGTGGTCGCCACCCCCGACATGATGAAAGCCGTCGGACGTTTGGGCAAGGTTCTCGGCCCGCGCGGGTTGATGCCCAATCCGAAGACGGGGACGGTCACCTTCGATGTGGCGCGGGCGGTGCAGGAAGTGAAGGCCGGCAAAGTCGAGTTCCGCACCGACAAGACGGCGCTGGTGCACGTGCCGGTGGGCAAGATCAGTTTTGCCCCGGAAAAGCTGGTGGAGAACGCGACTACGGTGATCTCGAGCGTGGTGAAGGCAAAACCGGCGGCTGCCAAGGGGAAGTACATCAAGGGCGTGACGCTGTCTTCGAGCATGGGACCGGGGATTTCGCTGGATACGGCGGCGATTGAGGCAGCCTCCAAAGCATAACGAAAAGGAACCAAGATGGCAGTTACCAAGGCAAAGAAAAGCGAACTGATTGACAAGCTGAGCACCGACCTGAAGCAGGCCAATAACGTCATCGTCGGCAGCTTCGCCAAGATGAAGGTGTCGCAGGATTTCGAGTTGCGCAAGACGGTGCGCGGCGCCGGCGCCAAGTACAAGGTGGTCAAGAACACGCTGGCCGAGCGCGCTGCCAAGGGCACGCCGGCAGAGCCGGTGTTAAAGGGCCTCGCGGGAGTGACTTCGATCGCCATCACCGCTGGAGACCCGGTAGCGCTGGCCAAGGCGCTGGCGAAATACGCCAAGGACAACCCGGAGTTCACCTTCAAGGCGGGCGTGGTCGAGGGCCGCGTAATCTCGATCAAGGAGATCGAAGCGCTGGCCACCATGCCGTCGAAGGAAGAGATCTATAGCAAGCTGCTCTTCCTGATTAATGCTCCGGCGCAACGGTTGGTCACGGCGATGAATGCGGTGGGCCGCAACCTGGCCGTGGTGGTGGACCAAGCGGTAAAGGAAAACAAATTCAAGGCCGGCGAGACCGCCGGCGCATAAGGTTTGCCGGGATGCGGGTGCGGCGTCTCGGCTTGGTTCGCTTGTCGGTTGGCACGGGTTCCGTGGCCTGTTTGTCTGGCGGGAAACGGACTGGAAACGTGGTCAACGGATAACGGCTCAGCACAACTGATAACGACGAATTGGAGAACAGACAATGGCGGATCTGCAGCAGTTGGAAGAGCAAATCGTAGGCTTGTCGCTGCTTGAGGCGGCTGAACTGGTCAAGAAGCTGGAGTCGCGGCTGGGGGTCTCGGCGGCGGCAGCAGCGCCGGTGATGGTGGCCGGTGGCGGCGCGGGCGCGGCAGCAGGCGCAGCCCCGGCTGAGGAAAAAACCGAGTTCGCCGTCATCCTCAAGGAAGTCGGCGCCAACAAGATCAACGTGATTAAGGCTGTCCGCGAGGTCACCAGCCTGGGCCTGAAGGAAGCCAAGGACCTGGTGGATGGAGCGCCCAAGGCCATCAAGGAAGGCGTTTCCAAGGAAGAGGCCGAGACCATCAGGAAGAAATTTACTGACGCGGGCGCAACCGTAGAGGTGAAGTAACAGGGTCGAGAGATCCTTCGCTTCGCTCAGGATGGCGGCGGCGGGCTCAGACGCCCGCCATGCGCCGCCAGTTCACGGATGCTGGAGCCACCGTAGAGGTGAAGTAACGGCGGTTTCAGGCGAATCCCGGAGGCGTTTGGAAGCATCCAATAAGCACTGCTTCCTCGACCTCCTAAAGCGCGCCGGGCGAATGCCACGGCGCAGGAAGCTCAGCCGAGTGCCCCGGTGGGGCGCAAGGCCATACATAACTGGCGCGGGTAAACACAAATCAGGAGTCATCAAGCGCCGTCTCTGGCGCTCGTGGGGAGTTACGTCCCCGTGGGCGCGCAGTGTCTTTTTAGGGATCTTTTGCGCGTGGGCCGCCTTCGCGGCCCGCAGCCGGCGAGATGCCGGCGCTAACTGAGGAGTTGTTCATGGCGATGAAGAATCACGCTTCCCGTAACCGACTCGATTTTTCCAAAATTCCGGCGACCATCCAGATTCCCAACCTCATCGAGGTGCAGAAGCGTTCCTATGACCGCTTCCTGCAGATGGACATGCTGCCCAGCGAGCGCGATGATGCCGGCTTGCAGTCGGTGTTTCAGTCCGTGTTCCCCATCTCGGACTTCCGCAACCTGTCGCAGTTGGAATTCGTGGACTATGCCATCGGGAACTGGGAGTGCAAGTGCGGCCACCTGAAAGGCCTGCACCACCTCCGGACCACGTGCCGCAACTGCGGCGCCACCGTTATCACCGACCCGTTTCATCCCGGCGAGGTGCTTTGCTCGAAGTGCGGCACCTTCAACGCCAACACGCCCGATTTCTGCAACAAGTGCGGCGATCCGGTCGGGCTGCAGCTCAAGTACGACGTGACCGAATGCGAAGAGCGCGGCATGACCTACTCGGCGCCCCTCAAGGTCACCATCCGTCTGACGATCTTTGAAAAGGACCCGGAGACCGGCAACAAGTCGATCCGCGACATCAAGGAGCAGGAAGTCTTTTTTGGCGACATTCCGCTGATGACCCAGAACGGCACCTTCATCATCAACGGCACCGAGCGCGTGATCGTCAGCCAGTTGCACCGTTCGCCGGGAGTGTTCTTCGAGACCGCCAACCAGCGTACTTACTTCCTGGGCAAGATCATTCCCTATCGCGGTTCCTGGGTGGAGTTCGAGTACGACCAGAAGAACATTCTCTACGTGCGCATCGACCGCAAGCGCAAGTTCCTGGGGACGATCTTCCTGCGGGCGCTGGGCCTGCGCTCCGATGAAGACATCCTACGCACTTTCTACACCGTGGACAAAATTGCGGTGAAGGACAAGAAGCTCTACTGGACGCTGGAGCCCGGTAGCGACCGTCCCACCAGTCTGGCCGGGATGAAGCTCTCACATCGCGTCGTGGGGCGAGGCGGTGAGGAGATCGCGCACTCAGGACGGAAGATTACGCCTGCCATCCTGAAGGAGATCCAGAAAGCGAAGGTCACCGAGATCGAGATCGACATCACCGATCTGGAAGGCGCCTTCACCGCCGCCGACGTGGTGGACACCAACACCGGCGAGGTGCTTCTCGAGGCCAACGCTGAGGTCACGGCCGACAAGGTGGCCAAGCTGATCGACGCCGGCATCACCGAGTTGCACCTGTTCTTCCCCGAGCGTGACGACGTGGGGGTGGTCATCAGCGCGACGTTGCGCCGCGATTCGGTCAAGACGCCGCAGGAAGCGCTGATCGAGATCTACCGCAAGCTGCGTCCCGGCGACCCGCCGACGCTGGATACCGCCACCTCTCTATTCCACGGCATGTTCTTCGACGCCCGCAAGTACGATTTCTCCAAGGTCGGGCGGCTGAAGTTCAACATCAAGCTGTATGAACGAGCCGACGCCACCAACCTCGATAATCGCACTCTGGAGCCGGAGGACTTTTACGCCACCATCCGCTACCTGCTGAAGCTGCGCAAGAGCATCGGCAGCATCGATGACATCGATCACCTGGGTAACCGGCGGGTGCGCGCCGTGGGCGAACTGCTGGAGAACCAGTTCCGCATCGGCCTGGTGCGCATGGAGCGCGCCATCAAAGAAAAGATGAGCGTGTACCAGGAAATGAGTACGGCCATGCCGCACGACCTGGTGAACGCCAAACCGGTGATGGCGGCCATCCGCGAGTTTTTCGGGTCGTCGCAGCTTTCGCAGTTCATGGACCAGACCAACCCGCTATCCGAGATCACGCACAAGCGGCGCCTCTCGGCCCTGGGGCCGGGCGGATTGAGCCGCGAGCGCGCCGGGTTCGAGGTGCGCGACGTGCATCCCACGCACTACGGACGCATCTGCCCCATCGAGACGCCGGAAGGTCCGAACATCGGACTGATCTCCAGCCTGTCGTGCTACGCGCGCATCAACGACTACGGCTTCATCGAGTCGCCGTACCGCCGCGTCAAGACTGGTCGAGTGCAGGAATATGTCCAGGTGGTGAACGCGGGTGACAGCGATCATCGCGTGGGCGACCACCTCGAGGAGCATGAAGCCGAGAAGCTCAATGCCGACCTGAAAGAGCGCCGCCGGCGGCAGATCGATTTCGAGCCTTACTCGTTCTATCTTTCGGCCTGGGAAGAAGACCGGCACGTCATCGCGCAGGCCAACGTCGAACTCGATGACAAAGGCCGGATCACCGCCGAGCTGGTGAACGCCCGCAAGGCCGGCAACTTCGTGCTGGTCAGCCGCGACGAGGTGGACTACATCGACGTCAGCCCCAAGCAACTGGTGTCGGTGGCTGCGTCGCTGGTGCCGTTCCTCGAGCACGACGACGCTAACCGCGCCCTGATGGGCGCCAACATGCAGCGCCAGTCCGTTCCCCTGCTGCGGGCGGAAGCGCCGCTGGTGGGCACCGGGATGGAAGGCGTGACCGCGCGCGACTCGGGTGCGGTGGTGCTGGCGCGGCGCTCGGGGATCATCGATTCGGTCGATTCCGAGCGCATCATCGTGCGCGTGGAGGGCGAGCATCATCCCGGACAGCTCTCTCGCGAAGTCGGTTCGGACATCTACCAGCTCATCAAGTTCAAGCGCTCGAATCAGAACACCTGCATCAACCAGAAGCCCATCGTGAAGAAGGGCGATCGGGTGGCCAAGGGACACGTGATCGCCGACGGCCCCTGCACCGATTTCGGCGAGCTGGCGCTGGGCCGTAACGTACTCGTCGCCTTCATGCCCTGGCGCGGGTACAACTTTGAGGACGCCATCCTGGTCTCCGAGCGCCTGGTGAAGGAGGATTACTACACCTCCATCCACATTGAGGAGTTCGAGATCGAGGCCCGCGACACCAAGCTCGGCCCCGAGGAGATCACGCGCGACATCCCCAACGTGAGCGAATCGGCGCTGCGCGACCTGGACGAGAGCGGCGTCATCCGCATCGGGGCCACGGTCAAGGCGGGCGACATCCTGGTGGGCAAGGTAACGCCCAAGGGCGAGACCCAGCTCACGCCGGAAGAGAAGCTGCTGCGCGCCATCTTCGGCGAGAAAGCCGGCGACGTGCGCGACGCCTCCCTCACCTGCCCGCCGGGCATCGAGGGCACCATCGTGGACGTGAAGATCTTCTCCCGCAAAGGCCAGGAGAAGGACGAACGCGCCAAGTCGATCGAGGCCATGCAGATCGAGAAACTGGAGAAAAACCTCTCGGACGAGATCCGCATTCTGACCGACGAGCGGCTGAAGCGGCTGGACGGAATCCTGGGCGCCAAGGAGGTCCAGGCTGACCTGCACGACGAGCGCACCAACAAGCGCCTGCTCACCAAGGGCACCATCCTTGACCGCGAAACTATCGAGCGCATCTCGACGCGCAACCTTAAGCGCATCAAGTACGCCGATAAAGACCCGCGGGTAAACGAACAGATCGACGAGATCGAAGAGATGACCTCGCGGCAGATCGATGTGCTGCGCAAGATCGTCAACGAAAAGATCGGCAAGCTGCAGAAGGGCGATGAGCTGCCGCCGGGCGTCATCAAGCTGGTGAAGGTGTACATCGCCATGAAGCGCAAGCTGAGCGTGGGCGACAAAATGGCCGGGCGCCACGGCAACAAGGGCGTGATCGCGCGCATCCTGCCGGATGAGGACATGCCGTACCTCACCGACGGGACGCCGGTGGAGATCGTGCTCAACCCTCTGGGCGTGCCCAGCCGCATGAACGTCGGTCAGATCCTGGAGACGCACCTGGGATGGGCCGGCCACGAATTGAGCAAGCGCATCGGCGAGCTGGTGAAGAATAACTCCAAGCCGGAGATGGTGCGGCGCGAGCTGAAGGCCATCTTCAAAGACACACCTTTCGTGGACCAGGTAACCGGCTTGGACGACGACACGCTGGAAGCGGTCGCCCAGGGCATGGACCGCGGCGTGTACTTTGCCTCGCCCGTGTTCGACGGCGCGCACGAAGCGGAGATCAAAAACCTGCTGAAGGAATCGGGCCTGCCGGAATCGGGCAAGACCGATTTATACGACGGCATGACGGGCGACAAGTTCGAACAGCCGGTTACCGTCGGCTACATCTACATGTTGAAGCTCTCGCACCTGGTGGACGACAAGATCCACGCGCGCTCCATCGGGCCGTACTCGCTTATCACCCAGCAGCCGCTGGGCGGCAAAGCGCAGTTCGGAGGCCAGCGCTTCGGCGAGATGGAAGTCTGGGCGCTCGAAGCTTACGGCGCAGCCTACATCCTGCAGGAACTGCTCACCGCCAAGTCCGACGACGTTTATGGCCGGACCAAGATCTATGAGGCCATCGTCAAAGGCGAAGCCGCGATCGAGCCGGGCGTGCCGGAGTCGTTTAATGTGCTGATCCGCGAGTTGCAGTCGCTCTGCCTGGACGTCGAGCTGATCAAGGTGGCGGAGCGCAAGGCGCTGGTCGCGCCGGCGGCGGCGGATTGAGGGAAGTGGTCGGTGGCCAGCCGGCGCGGTGCTGACCACTAGAAAGTGGCTTTGGAGCATTTTGGTGAAGGGGCACGCCTTCAGGCGTGCCGTAAGGGACAAGTAAAGGATACGGCTCTAGCCGCTGAGGGAGCATCCCTCAGGGCCTAAAGGCCGCGGTTCATTAGCGGCAAGTATCGGCACGGCTGAAGCCGTGCTCCTTCACCGGCCACGGCAAGACTGGAAGTGCTTTAGATCGGAATCAAAACCGGCGGCATCTGCTCCGAACCGCTGGGCTGGAAATTAATAACCGGCAAGTGGCCACTGGCCATTGCCTCGGAGCGACGGAGGACACCTTGTACCGAACTAGCCCATTCGATCTGGGAAACGCGGTCGCCGATTTCGACGCCATCCGTATCAGTCTGGCATCGCCGGAGAAAATCCGCAGTTGGTCGCACGGCGAGGTTACCAAACCGGAAACGATCAACTACCGCACCTTCAAGCCGGAGCGCGACGGGCTGTTCTGCGCCCGCATCTTCGGGCCGGTGACGGACTGGGAGTGCCTCTGCGGCAAGTACAAGCGCATGAAGCACCGCGGCGTCATCTGCGACAAGTGCGGCGTGGAAGTGACGCTCTCGAAGGTCCGCCGCGAGCGGCTTGGGCACATTGAGCTGGCTTCGCCGTGCTCGCACGTGTGGTTCTTCAAGGGCCTGCCCAGCCGCATCGGGCACCTGCTGGACATCTCCCTGCGCGACCTCGAGTCCATCCTCTACTTCGAGGCCTACGTGGTGGTCGATCCCGGCGACGCTGCGGTCAAAGACCAGGAGATCATCAAGGAAGAGGCGCGCTTCCGCGAGCTCGACCAGCAGTTCCGTCCCACCGGCTTCAAGGCCATGATGGGCGCCGAAGCGATTAAAGAACTGCTCAAGCGGGTGGACGTGGACGAGCTTTCCACCGAGCTGCGCGACAAGATGAAGAACGAGACCTCGGTGCAGAAGCGGCTGAAGTACGCCAAGCGCCTAAAGGTCGTCGAAGCTTTCCGCAAAAGCGGCAACAAGCCGCATTGGATGATTCTGGACGTGATTCCGGTGATTCCGCCGGAACTGCGCCCCCTCGTTCCTCTCGACGGCGGCCGCTTTGCCACCAGCGACTTGAACGATCTCTATCGTCGCGTGATTAACCGCAATAACCGCTTGAAAAAGCTGATGGACCTGCACGCGCCCGAGGTCATCGTGCGCAACGAGAAGCGCATGCTGCAGGAGGCGGTAGACGCGTTGTTCGATAACGGACGCCGCGGCCGGGTGCTGCGCGGCGCGAACAACCGTCCGCTGAAGTCGCTCTCGGACACGCTCAAGGGCAAGCAGGGCCGCTTCCGTCAGAACCTGCTGGGTAAGCGTGTGGACTACTCCGGCCGCTCTGTGATCGTGGTCGGTCCCGAGCTTAAGCTCCACCAGTGCGGGTTGCCCAAGAAGATGGCGCTCGAGCTGTTCAAGCCGTTCATCTATCACCGCCTCGAGCAGACCGGCCAGTGCACCACCATCAAGCAGGCCAAGGAGATGGTGGAGCAGCAGGAACACGTGGTGTGGGACATCCTGGAAGAGGTGATCAAAGATCACCCCGTGCTGCTGAACCGTGCCCCCACGCTGCATCGTCTCGGCATCCAGGCTTTCGAGCCGGTGCTGGTGGAAGGCAAGGCCATCAAGATCCATCCGCTGGTATGCACGGCGTTCAACGCCGATTTCGACGGCGACCAGATGGCGGTCCACATCCCGCTCTCGCCGGAAGCGCAGGTGGAAGCGAGCGTCCTGATGCTGAGCTCGCACAATATCCTGTCGCCAGCCTCGGGCCAGCCGATTACCGTTCCTACCCAGGACATGGTGCTCGGCGTGTATTACCTCACCAAGGCCAAGCCGGGCGCCAAAGGCGAAGGCCGCGCTTTCGCCAACGCGGACGAAGTGCTGCTGG
>Ga0335081_10017785_pt1 | contig 11504 bp, 17 predicted proteins | sample Lox_Sample_35_FD_206713 | JGI IMG/M metagenome (GOLD analysis project Ga0335081, IMG submission 206713) | Soil microbial communities from Loxahatchee National Wildlife Refuge, Florida, United States - Lox_Sample_3.5 | ecosystem: Environmental > Terrestrial > Soil > Wetlands | place: USA... | reverse complement strand
CATGATCGACATGATCAAGGCAGTCGATCCGGCGGCGATGATCACTGATGTCCGGGTCGAGGAGAAAACAGGCGGCAAGACGGGCACCTGGCGGCGGCCATGAGCAGGCTGACATGAGGAGGCTGACTTGATCCGGGCTCTGGCGATCACGGTGTCCAACCGGGCCGCCGCCGGGGCGTACGCCGACCAGTCCGGGCCGGTGCTCGCGGGCCTGCTGCGCGAGGCCGGCTGCGAGGTGGACGGACCGGTGGTCATCCCGGACGGCAGCGTGGTCGAGCAGGCGCTGCGCGACGGCGTCGCGGCCGGTTATGACGTGGTGGTCACGACCGGGGGGACGGGCCTGACGCCGGGTGACGTCACTCCGGAAATGACCAGCATGGTCATCGATCGTGAGGTTCCCGGCATCGCTGAGGCCATCCGGGCGGCCGGCGCGGCCGCCGGGGTCCCTGCGGCAGTGCTCTCCCGCGGGCTGGCAGGCTTTGCCGGGACCACGCTGATCGTGAACCTGCCTGGCTCGACCGGCGGTGTGCGGGACGGGATGGGGGTACTGTCGAGGGTGCTGACACATGCCGTCGACCAGGCAAGGGGCGGCGACCATCCCCGGCAGGCGTGAGGTTCCGGCCAGCTCGTCATCGTGGATTAGTGACATAAAGCATCAATATGCATTCATCGCGTGACCCGATAGCGCTCCGGTCCGCTGCCGGGGAATGATGGTGTGGTGGCACGCATGCGCGGGTGGCCGGTAACCCTCACTGAGCCCGCCCTTCTGAATGCGCCCGTGAGCCTGCGCCCGGTGAAAGCCAAGGATGCCGCGACATGGCGCGATACCCGGGTGCGCAACTCATCGTGGCTGCGGCAATGGGAGCCGACCAACCCGGAGACGCCGCTCTACCGGTCCAGTCTCGGGCCCTATGTCGCGATGGCGCGGACGATGCGCAAGGAGGCGCGCCAGGGCCTGACCTTGCCGTGGGTGGTGACGTACAGCGGACGGTTTGCCGGTCAGCTTACGGTGGGCAGCATCGTCTGGGGATCGGCGAGGTCCGCGCAGGTCGGCTACTGGATCGATGAGGCCTACGCCGGGCGCGGCGTGATCCCCACCGCGCTGGCGATGGCGATAGACCATTGCTTCTTCGTCGTCGGCCTGCACCGGATCGAGGCCACCATCCGGCCGGAGAACCAGGCAAGCCGCCGGGTGGTAGAGAAGCTTGGATTCCGGGAGGAAGGCATCCGCCGCCGAAGCCTGCACATCGACGGATCGTGGCGCGATCACCTCAGCTACGCGCTGACCGTCGAGGATGCGCAGGCCGGCCTGATGGCGCGCTGGCGCAGCACGGTGACCGCATCACGCTCGCGGGCTGGATGACGGCGGGCGACCCGTTACGCAGCTTGATCTCTTCTAGCTGCGCCCGCATTTGCCTGCGAAACGGGCAACCGATAGCGAGATCTCGCGACACACCGGGCTTAATGCTCGTCAAACCCCGGCGCTGACCTTTACCGTGCGTGAGGTGACCACGCTCATTTTCCCGTTCGGCCAGCGGCGGGGCTTCCCGCCCGGGCCGCCCTGGCGTGATCACGAGGTAAGCCAATGAGCAGCGCGATCCTCTACCTGGCGATCGTGGCTATCTGGGCGGTCTTCCTCGTCCCCAGATGGGTGCACAGACCGCACTCTGTGCCGCAGACGCCGGGCAGTTCGGCTGAGACCGCCGATGACAGCGCCGCCACTGATCCCGAGACGGAAGACGGCAACGTCATGGCGGACAGCTTTTCCGCGCCCACTGCTTCCCCCCGACGGCCAGGGCTGCGCCGCCTCGCTTCATGGCGCGCCGACCGCGGCCCCGCGTACGACGCAGTGGAGTTCGCTCCGCCGCAGATGCGCCCGCCCGTCCGGCGGACCCGCATCCTGCAGGCCCGCCGCCGGATGCTGACCGTGCTGGTCGCGCTGTTCACCGTCGCGGCCATCTGCACGGCCGGCAAGCTCACGCCCTGGTGGGCGTTTGTCCCACCAGCTGGAATGCTCGGCATGTATCTCCTCCTCCTCCGCGAGGCCGCCCTCGCCGATGCCGAGCAAGCGCGCTGGCGGGCGGAGGACGCGGCCTTCCAGGGCCGCACCGCCCGCCAGCGCGCCCAGGAAGCATGGGCCGCCCCGGAGCCTGAGCCGACGGCCGAGATCATCGACATTTCCGGCCGGGTCGGCGGCCAGTTCTACGACCAGTACGCCGACGTCAGGGCGCGCGCGATTGGCAACTGACGCCGCCCGGTGGGCACGCGCTGCTCCGCGCCGCGGACCAGCAGCCGCCTCTGGTTTGCTACGCTGGCTGCCGGTCCAGGGGCTGTAGCGCAGTCCGGTAGCGCACCTCGTTCGCATCGAGGGGGTCAGGGGTTCAAATCCCCTCAGCTCCACCCACGTCAGAGGCCGGTTTCGAACACGGGACCGGCCTTTTAATATACCTGTACAGCACCGAAGTACAGCAACCCTAGCCATCGAGCTGCCTGCCCAGCCTCTTGAGAGCGCTCCTGGTCTTGGCGGTCGGCACCTCGCTGTAGATCTCCATCGTCATCGCGATCTGGCTGTGCCGCAGGATCTGCATGGCAACCCTCGGGTGCACATCGAGAGCGACCAGCAGCGAGGCACACGTCCGGCGCGTGTCGTGCACTCGGATATAGCGGACTCCTGCCTTCCGGCACCGGACGGCGAATTGCCGGTTGAAGTTGCGCGGCTCGTAGGGAGTGCCGTAGGCACTGGTGAAGACCAGTTCTGGGTCCTGCCAGGCGCCCGCGGCCTGGCTCTTGTCGGCGGCCTGGCGCTCGGCACGAAGTTTGAGCGCGGTCACGCAGATGTCCGGCAGCGGAAGGACTGCGGCCGAGCCTGGCGTCTTGGTCTCCCGGTGGCGGAGCTGGTGACCCGCTCGCTGGAGCTGCCAGCGGATGTGGACCTCGGCGGCGTCGAAGTCGACATCGGGCCAGGTGAGCCCGAGCGCTTCGCCACGGCGCAGGCCAAGGACGAGGATCAGCACGTAGGCCGCATAGAGCGGGTCATGCTCGCGGCGGGCGGACTCCAGGAATGCGCGGGCCTCTTCGACCGACCACCATTGACGTTGCGGTTTACGGGGACTGGGCAGCCGGACAACGGCGGCGACGTTTCGGGGAAGCAGTTCCTCGGCCACGGCATTAGCGAGAGCGGCGCGCAGCACATCGCGGATGTCTTTGATCGTGCGCTCGGAAAGTACCTGATGACAGCAGACACCGATGGCACAGCAACGGCGGCGTCTTTCTGGGCGAGCAGCGTCCTTTTTCTGAGCGCAGCACTGGCAGGTGCTGCGCAGCCGGTTGAGCCAGGTGCGGATATCGCGGACCTGGAGCCGGTCGACTCGCTTCTCACCAAGGCCCGGGATCAGGTAGAGGCGGGTGAGCAGCAGGTATCGCTCTGTCGTCTTCGGCGCGAGGTTCGGTTCGACAACCTCACGAAGCCAGTACGCGAGATAGCTGGCCAGAGTCGGCGTGGTCGTCGGCATCGGACCTTGCTTGGCCCGAGTCTGAAGCTTGATCCATTTCCCGTGGACCTCGTCATGGGTCTTGCCGTAGACCCACTTGCGCTTGCGCTCACCGTCCGGTGTGGTCACCCAGGCATAGGCGGCATAGCCATTGCGGTAGGGGAAGATCGAGGCTTCCCCGTTACGGCGCTTGCTCACTGTTCCTGCTCTTCGACGCGACGACGGATGTAGTCGTCCACCCATTCGGGCAGAATGCGCCGGTAGGCTCCGTCTTTCACCGACCGGATCTGCCCGGACAGGACCAAGAATTTGGTCTTGCTGAGCCCGTAGCCGAGCATTTCTGCCACCTCGGCGGTCGAGTACCACTTGCGAGCGGTCGCCATGCTCACGTTGAACTCCTCCTTTCGGGGCTAGATGGCCATGGCAGTTTCTTCGCGGGCGATGCGCTGGTGCTCGCGGGCGCGGGCGGCGGCGGACAGGGCGAGCAGGGCGTCGCCTTCCGTGCGCCAGCCGCGTCCGGCCCAGTGCAGGTTGGTTTCGGTGATGACGGGCTTGTCGTGGTAGCCCGCGGTGCGGGGGTTCTGGCGGCGGTGCCAGTCGCGGCGGGCGGCGCGCAAGGCGCGCATGGTGGTGGAGTAGCGGCGGCTCTTGGTGGCGAAGTGGCCGCGGTAGCCGAGCATGTGGGCCCAGCGGCGCAGTGCCTGGAAGTCGGGGTGCGGGTGTCGGCCGGTCTTGAGGCAGGCTGCGATGAGCCGTCCCTGATGAGTCCGCGGGTCAGCATGAATCTCGGCGGTTTCCGCGGTGATCCGGCCAGGCGGGATCCCAGCCGGCTCAGTGCTCTTGGTGGCGTACTTAGCCAGGTAAGACGCGACGGCAGTATCGGTGATCTCACCGTTCCCGGTGAGCCGGACGACGCGGGGGTCGACTTGAGCGCCCCAGGTGATGTCCCATCCTGTGGGCTTGGCGGGGTGGGAGACGGTGGCGAACCATGCCTGCGCGGCGACCTGGCGGATGAGGTCGGCCAAGACTTCGGCGGTGATGGCCGGGGGCGGCGGGATGGTCCGTTCGGGGTGGTTGGGGTCGTGGCCGTCGAGCCGGAAGATGGCGTGGAAGTGGATCAGCCCGCGGCGCTGGAATTCGGCGACCTTGGCGTAGGAGAGGCGGACGCGGACGCCGTGGGTCTTGGCGAGCTTGGCCAGTTGGCGGCGCAGGGTGATGACGGTGCGCCGCCATAGTTCGGAGGCGTGCGCGTTCCACACCACGGCGGCGGTGTAGTCGTAGCAGTCCGGGCATAGCGGCCTGCCCAGGCAGGCATCAGCTTCCTTGTGCCGCTGGCCGCAGGACAGGCGGCGGCCGTGCGGGCAGATGCTGGCCTTGCGGCGGGGACGGCACCGGGCGACCCGGCCGCCCTCACCGGTGACGCGCGTGTGGACGGGGCCGAAGGACGGGGCGGTGAAGGTGGCGAACACGCACGGGTGGATGGCGACCGATTCGGGCATGCCCTTGCCGCCTGCGAGCCCGGCCCGGATGAGCTGGTAGGTGTCGGCGCGGTAGGTCTCGGCACACGGCGGGCAGACCGAGGCCCGCCGGTCCCCGCAGGGCAGGTAGATCACCTGGTCCGGCTGGTGGTCGGTGTCGAGCGCGGACAGGAGTTCTCCGGTCCGGGTGTCGATGTCGCGGATGGTGCCGCGCAGCCGGATCGGCCGCACGCAGCCGCCCGCGGTCAGGGTGCCGGTCAGCCATTGCGGGTAGTCATCGCGAGCGGCCCGGTGCAGTAGTTCGGCGTCGAGTGTCCGGGGGTTCGCCCCGGTCCCCGCGTCATCGACTAGCGCGGGGACCAGGGCCAGCGCCGGGGCGCTCATGCGGCCGTGTTCTTGCTGCTGCCGGTGGCGGCGTCCCAGACCAGGACGCGCCAGGTGATGCGGCAGGCATGGCAGTGGTAGCCATATTCCTCGCGGGCGCCGAGGATCACGGCGTAGGGAGTGACCTGGTAGCTGCCGCAGACCGGGCAGCAGTCACCGGCGTAGGGGCCGGTCACGCCGCATCATCCTCACGGCGCAGCGGGACGACGCTGCCGGTGTCAGCGGCGGGGTCGGCGTGGTGGGTGGCGCGGGCCTGAGCAGCCCAGTCGGCGAGAAAGATGATTTCCTCGTCGGTGAGGTAGGCGGCCTTGACCCGGCGAGGGATGCCGTCTTCGGCGCGCAGCCAGGACACTCCCCGGGACTGGGGGTCGATCTCGGTGGCGGTGTAGCCCATGTTGGCCCAGCCGTGGCCGAGGATGGTGTCGGAGCTGGCTTCGGTGGAGCAGCGGAACGCCCACCGGTAGCCGAACAGGTCCCGCAGGCTGGTGGGGATGATGTCCGCGGAAGGCCGCTGGGTGGCTTCGACCGGGATGATGCCCGGTGCGCGGCCGCGGGCGACGATGTCGCGGTTGCAGGCGTTGAATTCCTTCTGCTGGGCCGGGGTGCCGACGGTGGCGGAATAGTAGGCGACCTCGTCGACGGGCATCAGGTACACCGGCCAGCCGAGGTCCGGTGTGATCTTGCGCATCTTGTGGTCCAGCAGCCAGCCGGTGCGCTCGTCGATCTGGCCTTGGAGCCAGCGCAAGGTGTCGATGGCGTCGTCGATGCTCGGCCCGATGAACCGTTCGGCGCAGTCTCGCCACAGGCCCAGTTCGACGCGCTTGCCGTCGACGAGGATGAGCTTGCAGTCCGGGGACAGGGCGCCATGGGCGACGATGAGCTGGAGGGCGACGGATTTGCCGCCGCCGGGTTCGCCGCCGATCAGCATGTTCCGCTCAGCCAGGGTGACCTCGACCCGGCGACCGAGTTCGTCGGTGCCCAGGTGGACGGGCTTCCAGATCGACAGGGGGGCGACCGGGATGGTGTCAGTACTCATCGACGGCCTCCTCGGAGTCGACAGAGATGACCGGGATCAGGCGGACGCCGCAGTCCTGGCACACCGGGGGGATCTCGTCCTCGGGCCAGGTCGGGTCCGGGACGAGGCCCTGTGCTCGGAGGCTGGCGAAGCAGCCGATGCACAGCCGGTGCCAGGGCGGGGAGCCGAGGAATGCGCCGCCGCAGCCGCGGCAGCACCATTCCTCGACGAGGTGCCGTGTGTCGTGCATGTCTTTTCTCCTTGGTGGCAGCTGGGCGGGTCGCCCCCGGAGGCGTCGTGGCTTCCGGGGGCGGCCCAGCCGGTTAGGTGGTTGCGGTGACCTCGCGGATCAGCGAGAGCGCCCGGTGCTTGAGCGGCTCGGGCCGGATCAGGGTCCGGTTGAGCCGGGTCTCCCAGGAGCGGGCGGTGCGGACGTGGTCGAGGTATTCACCGGCGGCCTGGACCAGGCCGTAGGCGGTGTCGGCGACCTGCTCGGTGGTCTTCGACTCGAAGATCATCCGCAGGGCGTGGCGGGCTTCCTCGACGTTGCGGGCCACCCGGTCGGTGACCAGGCCCGCGGGCGGCATGGGGATGAACTCGGTCAGGAACAGTTCCCGCTGCTTGGGCGTGATGGGGATGGCCAGCAGCTCTCGGGCGAGTTCGGTGTAGCGGCGGATCTCCGCGCGGGCGCCGGTGACGGCCTGGCGGGCTTCCTCGATCCGGTTCCGCCATGAGGAGCGGTGGATGAACGAGAATGTGGCGCCGGTCCGCTCGCCTTCGAGTTCGGCGGCGCGGAAGGTGTTCGCGCACACGATCCGCACCGCAGTCGCGCGCAGGGCGCAGGCGGCGGTGCCGTCGTGCCGGTTGGTGATGGCCAGGTACGGCAGCGTGGGGCTGTCGTCGCCGGGCAGCTCAACCGGTTCATCGAGCAGCGCCAGGCACCAGACCGACCGGCCTGAGTCCAGCACTCCGGCGGTCTCCCACTTGACGTTGGGCTGGGCCAGGACCGCCTCGACGATCTCGCCCATCTCGCCGTGGCTGATCACGGTGTAGCTGTCCTTGTTGATCGACAGCACGCGGCCGTTGTCGGACCTGGCGATGCACTTCCAGCCCTCCACCGGCTGGTAGCAGGGGCGGCCTTCGGCGTCCAGGTCGGTCAGGGCGTAGACCTCGGTGGCGATGGGGTCCCAGTCCAGGCCTGCGAGGCTGCGGGCCTCGGCCCAGCTGCCGGGGTAGTCGGCCAGGATGATGCCTTCCCGGTGCCAGGGCATCTGGCGGACCGAGAACATGGAATCGACGTTTGCTGGCATGCCAGCAACTCCTCTCGTTGCAGATGGATCAGTTCGAGTGGTGGCGTGCTGCCATCGGCGGTGTCCCGCGCCGGGCGCTCAGGCCTGGGAGTAGCGGTGTGCCTGGTCAGGCAGCGGGGTGGTGCCCGGGTGCGGTCTGCTCGCAAGTGAGCAGGGTGGTGATCACCTTCAGCAGGTGACGGCCGCGTGTGCCGCTGGTCAGGCGGGCGGCTTGTTCGGTGTCTGCCGGCGTGTAGGCGAGACGGACACCGGAGATGGACATGCCCGCGGCTTCGGCCAGGTCGGCCAGCCGGTAGGGGCGCGGCTGCACATGCTCGCGCGCGTAGGCGAGCAGCAGCCGGATCTGGTGATCGGCTCGCGCTTTGCGCTGCGCAGCATCGGCCAGCGCGGCGAGCAGCGGATCATTGCAGGTCATGACGGTTGCCGCCAGTTCGGGGACATCCCGGCAATCCCTGAGGGGACGACGTGATGTGCCCCGAGGGTGTCGCGGCGCACGATGTCGACCTGGACCAGTTGCGCCCACCGCTTGTTGCCCTCGATGCGGGCCTGGCGGGCCAGGCAGGCGGCGGCGAGTTCTGCGGCGTGGGCTTCGAAGTCCTCGGCGCAGATACCGGCCCGGCACCAGATGAGCGCGCGTTCCCCGACTTCGGTCGGGGTGATGCGCAGTACCAGGGGAAGCCGCCCGGATCGGGTGTGCATCCGGGTCTCGAAGCAGACCCGCTGGATGCGATGCCGGGACAGCACGCACCAGACTCGGCGCGAGATCATCCGCCGGGTCCAGGGCAGTGCCAGGGCGGCCGTGGCCGACGCGGTGAGGATGACCAGCATCCACGCCGCAGTGACCATCCTGGCCAGTTCCCAGCCCCCGGCTGCGCTAGCGGTCAGGGTGCCCAGTTCGGTGCGGAACCGCCAGATGACTCCGGCGGCGCTGTGATGCACCTGGGCGAAGGCCCGGTCCAGCACATAGGGACTGTTGCGATGGTTGCGCATCGACCGTGGTGGCATGGGCGATCACCCGGCCCGGTGAGCTGGCTCGCAGACCGGGCATGGCCGGTCCTGATACCGGCTGCCGAGTGCCCGCAAGACCGTGCCGGTGTCACCGCAGGCCAGGCACTTTCGCCCGATTGTCTGGTGAGGCAGCTGCGTGGCGGACCGGACAGGCTGCAGCACTTGGCGGTTGGCTGCACGGCGGCGATTACGCCACCGCACGAGCCGGATCACCAGCCAGGTCATGAGCAGGCAGGCGAGCACCGACGCGGCGGTCAGCGTGATGATGACGAGCGCCTCGATGACGTCGTGGAAGATCCTGGCCACGATCGGGCCGACCTTCGCCACGATCAGCGCACCGCCGATGAGAACGGCGATCGCCGTAATGGCAGCGCCCTCGCCCGAGGACTTGGTGCAGCACGATGGCCTACACATGACCGGCTGCCTTGTGATTGGTAGCGTGGAACACGCCACTCACCTCTTTCTCGAATGGGCTTCGGGAGGGTTGTTTCGTGGCTGGCCGGGCTGGAGGGATAGCCGCCCTCCAGGCCCGGCACCAGCGGTGCTAGTCGGGGACCGCTACGGGCGGTCCGATGCCGAGGGATTGTTCGCCGAAGACGCTGGTGAGCATGAGCAGGTAGTGCTCAGCGGTCTCCAGGCAGGTGAGCATCTCGTCGACCAGCTCCTGCCGCTGATCGCCGACGGGCTCGGCGGCGCCGTACACGAGCTTGTGCAGCTCGTGACCGACGTTGTACACCTCGCTGAGCGCGTCCATGCCCAGATGGACCAGCGCCTTGGCCTCGGTGTCCCGCAGTTTCGGCAGGCCGCGCGAGGGGCGTTCGCGTTCCTTGTCTTTGGTGGTCTTGTCGCCGTTGCTGGCGGCCGTGACCGGGATGATGCTGCTGGTCATGACAGCGGTTGATCCTTTCGTGCGTGATGCCTCGGGTAGTCGGATTGCTCGGCTTGTCACTGATGGCGACGGGCGTCGCCATCGCCGACTGACCAGGGTCAGGCGGCGCGGTTCTGCGCGGCGGGCTGGATCGCGGCGGCGCGGTACGCAACCCCGTTGCGGCCGTTGTTGGCCCACGGAATGGCCTCCAGATCCGCGAACTGGACAGGCTGACCCTGGGACACCTTGGGCTGATCACCAGTCACCGTGACCCGGATCACCTCCCCTCGCTCGGCATCCATGGCCAGGACCTCCACCACCCACTCGGGGCGCTTGGTCGCCCGGTCCACCTTCTGCTGCGTGCCGCCGAACTCGGTCTTCGGCTCGGCGGCCTTGGTCACCGTGAAGGCCGTCTTCGAGGTCTCCAGCATCAGTCGCATGATCACCACTTCCCTTCTGGCAGCCCCGCTCTTGGGGCCATTCGCCGATGTGACCCGGATTGGTCACGGTTCAACTCTGGCCGCGACACGCGGGACGCCTCTACAGCCGGAGGAGTCACTTAGGACGGGTTATGGTGGTCTTGAATCGTCCCTAAATGTCCCCGGGGAAGTCATGTCGAATGACCGGCTGCGCGACGCGCTGATGACCGCGCGGATCACCCAGGAAGATCTCGCGACCGATCTTGAGGTGCACACCAAGACAGTCGAACGATGGGTCGCCCAGGGCCGGACCCCGCACCCGCAATTCCGGCACCGGATCTCGGTCCTGGTCCAGAAGGACGAGGCATGGCTGTGGCCAGACGGCTACTCGCGCAAGAGACGAGCCGAGATCACCGAATCAGAGATCGTCCGCATCTACCCTTACCGGGCCGACGTGCCGGACGAGCTATGGGCCAGGCTGTTCGAGAACGCGGCCGACAACGTCGGCATCCTGGTCTACTCGGGTTTCTTCCTTGCCGAGCAGCACTCCCGCAAGATCGAACTACTCAAGCAGAAGGCGGATTACGGAGCCTCGATCCGCATCCTGATCGGAGACCCGGACAGTGCCCAGGTCGCGCTGCGCGGCCAGGAGGAAGACATCGGCGATGCCATCGCCGCGAAGATCCGCAACGTGCTGCTGGCCTACTACCGGCCCTACGCCAGCCACCCGGGCATCAACATCAGGCTGCACTCCACCACGCTGTACAACTCGATCTACTGGTTCGACGACGACATGCTGGTCAACACCCACGCTTACGGAGTCCCCGCGCACTTCGCCCCGGTCGTCCACCTACGCCACCTCAGCTCCGGAACCCTGTTCCAGACCTACTCGCGCAGCTTCGACCGGGTGTGGGACCAGACCCGCAGAACCTTCACCGGCAAGGAGAAGATCTAGCCATGGCACAGCGGATCGACTACCTCGATGACCCGGACGCACCACCAGCGACCAGCATCGTCCCCTCGGCCAACGTGATCGTCGTCAACGACCGAGGCGAAATCCTCATGATCCGCCGCACCGACAACGACAACTGGGCCGTCCCCGGAGGCGGCATGGACCCAGGCGAATCAATCACCCAGACGGCCATCCGCGAGACCGAAGAAGAGACCGGCATCACCTGCGAGATCACCGGTCTGACCGGCATCTACACCAACCCCCGGCACGTCATCCTCTACACCAGCAACGGCGAGGTGAGGCAGGAGTTCTCGATCGTCTTCACCGCCCGGCCAGTCAGCGGTGAGCTACGGCCCAGCGGCGAGACGGCCGAGCCTCACTGGGTCGCGCCGGAGGCTATCTCAAGCTTGACCATGCACCCGTCGATGCGCCAGCGCATCCAGCACTACCTCGACCACCAGCCTCAGCCCTACCTCGGGTGATCGGCCAGCAACTGCTCAACTCGCCCGGCCGTCGTCAGGATCTCGGGAGCAGCACGCTCAACGAACTTAGAGCGCCCGGCAATTGGTCACTTGAGGC
>Ga0335081_10017784_pt1 | contig 11506 bp, 10 predicted proteins | sample Lox_Sample_35_FD_206713 | JGI IMG/M metagenome (GOLD analysis project Ga0335081, IMG submission 206713) | Soil microbial communities from Loxahatchee National Wildlife Refuge, Florida, United States - Lox_Sample_3.5 | ecosystem: Environmental > Terrestrial > Soil > Wetlands | place: USA... | reverse complement strand
CTGCAGTCTGGGTGAAGGCGGCCATCGCCGGATCGTGCATCAGTGCCTTGGTAGCCGCCTGGATGGCTTCGGGGTTTTGCAGTGCCGCCGGCGTGATCTGGGGAACTGCTACCAGGGGAATGTATACGAGCGCGACCGCGACCGTTATGATGGCGCCGATGAGCTGGGGGATAAATCCGTAACCGGTGCACTCCAGCAACTTCCGGAAGCTTCCCGTCCCCTTAAAGCCGAGGGAGATTGCGTAGATGACCCCGGTCCACAGGACCCAGACAACGAACGTCACGATGAGGGGAACAATGGCAGCGGCAAGGAGAATGATCGTACCCGCTGATGGCATCGCCCCCTCCATGAGCCGGGCAACCGGCCCGCCCACGAGGAATCCCTGGGCCGCGGCGAGCACCGCGCACGCGAGGAGGATGAGCGCAGGTGTCCTGAGGCTCTCACTCCCTTTCGCTGCATTCCCGAAGAATGCATCCGGGTTGAAAAGTGCATCAAAAAACGGATTTTTCATCGGATATCACCAGGGATTAACCGTAAGAAGGGTCACTCTTGTTCAGGTTCGTGTTCGGTCGGTACTATTTTTCTGCGCGCGATGATAAGGCTATTTGCAGGGGAACCGCACGACAAAAAGGGTACAGGATATGATTTTATGAAGGAGGAAACGTTCGCAACCGGAACCGCGCCTGCTCTCAGGCCTGCGCTTCAGCCATCGCTTCCTTCGCCTTCTCCACCATGTTCTGCGCTGCGGTGATCTTCGGCCGTATCGTGGGATAATCACCCTTCTCCAGCGATGCCTGCGCCTCTCTGTACAGGGCCTCGGCGCGATCGATCCTCGCCTTTGGCTTTGTTATATTCGTCCCCTCGCTCTTTGCCAGATCGAGCTCTTCCTGCATCGAGAGTATCTGCCCGTAGAGATCTTCGAGCGCCTGCCGGTACTCCTCGGCTTTTGCCTGCTCCTCCCCGCTCTTCTGCCTCCCCGCCTCCTCCCTGCTCTTCCGTGCCTCCTCCTGCCCCTGGATGATATACTGGAGCTCGTCCTCGACTTCCTTGATGGTTTCTGCGAGCACGGCGGCAAATTCAGTGCTGTCGTTCTTCGAAGCCTCGTACCCCTGGTACGCCTCGTACGCCCCGCCGGCGGCCGCCCCCCCGATGGCTCCGGTTATCGCATCGGTCGCACTCTGGTCCCTTCGCAGGATATTCCCGATAACCCCCCCGAGGCCGGCGCCGGCAATCGCTCCCATGACCCCCTTGGAGACCTCCCTGCGATCCCGTGAAACGGTATAAGTGACCTTTACATTCTCCTTCTCAACGGCGATATCAAGCTTCCCGTTCTCGTCGGTGCGCCGGACATCCATCTCTGCCGATGCCGGCCGCATCACCTGGTTGGTGATCTCGGTCCCCTTCAGCGCGAGATGGGACATGAGGCGTTCGGTGAAGTCCTGGTACTGCGACGAGACTCCCTGGCTGTAGTAGATGAATGGCATCTTCTCCTCTCTGTTAGGTAGTGTGGGAGCGCGGGATTTTAAAAGATGTTTTTATTCTCTCCCTCTTCCCAGAGTGTGTCTCCGGAAGGTGCCAACGATCAAATGTCTAAAATCGTTCCACAATGTATATATTTATACAACACCAATCCCCTTGTATGCAGACCAAAATCCTCCTTGACGAGGAGCAGATACCCAAGCAGTGGTATAATATCCAGGCGGACCTGAAGGTTCCCCTCGATCCGCCCCTTCACCCGCAGACACATAAACCGATCGGCCCGCAGGATCTCTCTGCGATATTCCCGATGGAGCTGATCAAGCAGGAAGTCAGCAGGGACCGGGATATTGATATCCCCCCGGAAGTCCGGGAAGTCATGCGCCTCTGGAGACCGACGCCGCTCTACCGGGCGCACCGGCTTGAAAAGTTCCTGAAAACGCCGGCAAAGATCTATTACAAATGGGAGGGTGTCAGCCCCGCGGGAAGCCATAAAACGAACACGTCGGTCCCCCAGGCATACTACAACATGAAGGAAGGGGTCGAGCGGATCGCGACCGAGACCGGTGCGGGGCAATGGGGATCTGCCATCGCGTTCGCGACGATGTTGTACGATATGGATTGCACGATCTACATGGTCCGTTCGAGCTATGCCCAGAAACCCTACCGGAAGTCGATGATGCAGGTCTGGGGGGCGGAGTGCATCCCGAGCCCGAGCACGAAGACGAAATCCGGGCGGGCAGTCCTTGAGAAGGATCCGGATACGCCGGGGAGTCTCGGGATCGCGATATCTGAGGCGGTTGAGGACGCTGCATCCCACGACAAGACCAACTATGCCCTCGGCTCCGTGCTGAACCATGTCTGTCTCCACCAGACGGTGATCGGGCTCGAGTGCCGTGAACAGCTGGCTATGGTCGACGACTATCCGGATGTCGTAATCGGCGCGGTAGGCGGCGGGTCGAACTTTGCCGGCATCTCGTTCCCGTTCGCAGGTGACAAGCTCAACGGAAAATGCCCGGAACTGGACATCATCGCCGTGGAACCGACGTCGTGCCCGACTCTGACGAAAGGGTTGTATACGTACGACCTCGCGGACGAAGCGGGGTACACCCCGCTCCTCAAGATGTTCACGCTCGGCCACGACTTCGTGCCACCCTCCATGCATGCCGGCGGGCTCCGGTATCACGGCGATTCGCCGATTGTATCGCGGCTCGTGCACGACGGAACGATGCGGGCTGTGGCGTATCACCAGAGCGAGGTCTTCGAGGCGGCGCAGACCTTTGCCCGGACTGAAGGGATCATCATAGCCCCGGAGACGTCCCACGCGATAAAATCGGTCATCGATGAGGCGCTTGTGTGCAAAAAGACCGGCGAAGCCAAGACGATCCTCGTCAATTGTTCCGGCCACGGCAATTTCGACATGTCCGCGTACGATGCATTCTATTCCGGCCAGCTGGTGGATTACGAGTACCCGGATGCGTTGATCAAGGAATCGCTCGCCCGTATTCCGAAGATCTCCTGAACTTTCTTTTTTTTATGCGCCGCATAGGCTTCGTGGTAAACCCCGTCGCGGGCATGGGGGGAACGGTCGGGCTCAAGGGAACCGACGGGAAAGCCGGAGAGGCAGAGGCGCGTGGGGCACGGCCGGGCGCGGGGGTGCGGGCGAAGGCGACGCTGGAGGCCATGGCAGGCATCCCCGGCCTGAGTTTTGTTACCTGCTCGGGCGCGATGGGTGAAGACATTCTCCGGGAGAGCGGGATACAGGGATATACAGTACTCTACAAGTATACCGGCCAGAGCACCGCGGAGGATACGAAATATGCTGTCCGCCTTTTCTGTGAAGCAGGAGTCGATCTGGTACTCTTCAGCGGGGGGGACGGGACGGCACGGGACATTTACGATGTAGCAGGGAAGAGCGTCCCCATCCTCGGCATCCCGGCCGGGGTCAAGATGTATTCCGCCGTCTTTGCAGTCGATCCCTGTTCAGCGGCGAGGATCCTCGCAGCTCCGGAAGGATTCACTCTGAAGGATTCCGAGGTCATGGATATCGATGAGGAATCCTATCGGCGCGGGGTCCTGAAGGCGCGCCTGTACGGGATTGCACGCGTGCCCACGGTTCCGGGGATGACGCAGTTGTCCAAGCAGGTCTTTGAAGAAGCGGACGAGGAACGGGCCCGGGACGAGATCGCGAGGTTCATCAGCGAAGTGATGCTCCCGGACACACTCTATATCCTCGGTGCGGGTTCGACGCTTGAGGCCATCGCCCGCCGTGCCGGGCTGAAGAAGACCCTTCTCGGCGTGGATGCAGTAAAGGACGGGGAACTGATTGCAGCGGATGCTGATGAGCGGACCCTGCTCGCGCTTACGGAAAAGGAAGACAAGATCCGGATTATCGTGAGTCCGATCGGTGCGCAGGGTTTCATTCTCGGGAGAGGCAACCAGCAGATCAGCTCCCGCGTGGTGAAAAGGGCGGGTGTCGACCACGTCATCGTGGTGGCAACGCCGCACAAACTCCGCGAGACGCCGGTGCTCTATATCGACACCGGCGACAGTACCCTCAATGCGGGCTTCGGCGATTCCATCCAGGTCGTCTCCGGTTACCGCATGGCGCAGAGGAAGAGGATTTATCGGCCCGTTTGCGTTATTTGACTGGCCAGAGCGGGACGATCATCTTTCCCCGTCCGTATGACTCGTTGACCACCTGGGCGAGTCCGGTATAGATCGCCGAGAACCCGCAGAATAACCCCTCCCACCCCGCGAGCTGCGTGACTGCCTGAATGCCGGTGAATTCCCCTGCCGCGAGGAGGAAGAAGAGGATCGCCAGCGATCCGAAGACAAACTGCATCGCCCGGTTGAACCGGAGCGTGCCAACGAACATCACTGCGGTGAAAAGCCCCCACATCGCAAGGTACGCAGCCATTGCCACGGAAGAGGTTTTCGTGCCGATTCCCATCGACGGGAAGACGACAAGAGCCACGAGCGAGAGCCAGAAGAGGCCGTACGAAAGGAATGCCGTAGTAGCAAACGTGTTCCCCTTCTTCCACTCCATCGTCCCTGCGAAGAGCTGGGCGAGTCCCCCGTAGAAGATCCCCATGGCGAGGATCATGCTCCCCAGCTCGAAGAACCCGGCGTTATGAAGGTTCAGAAGTACCGTCGTCATCCCAAAGCCCATAAGCCCGAGAGGTGCCGGGTTCCCGGTCGGGTCTCGGGTTGTTACTACATGTTCCGTTTTTTCTGGATCCATAATTCACCCTCTTTTCTTTATCCGGGGCATCCGTGTTTTCATGCTGGTATATGGTTCTTCGAGACCGGGACCATCATTCCTCCAGCGTTGAGATGTCCCCAGGATCGATTCCCAGTTCCTTGGCTTTCAGCACCCTCCGCATGATCTTGCCGCTCCTGGTTTTGGGGAGTTTGTCGACAAACTCGATCTCGTGGGGGACTGCGATGGGCCCGAGAGTCATCCTGACGTGGTACATCAGGTCCTGGAGGAGTTTGTCGCCAGGCTGGTTTCCTACCCTCAGGATGACAAACGCCTTGATCGAGTTACCCTTTATCGGATCAGGTTTTCCGATCACCGCTGCTTCCGCTACCGCCTGGTGGGAGACCAGCGCACTCTCGACCTCGGCAGTCCCGATGTTGTGGCCGGCCACGATGATGATGTCATCCGCCCGGCCGAGGATCATGATGTACCCGTCTTTTCCCTTCACGGCGAGGTCGCCGACAGCGTAGCATCCGTTGATCGTATACCAGTACTTCCGGTAACGTTCGTCGTCATTGTACACGGTCCTGAACATCGAAGGCCACGGGGATTTGATAACGAGGAAACCGCCGGTTCCCGGAGCAACGGACTTACCCGCTTTATCAACGACATCCGCCTCGATACCGGGTATCGGTTTCCCGGCAAAGCCCGGCCTCATCGGCTCTCCGATCATAGTCGTTATCATGTGCATCCCCGTTTCCGTCTGCCACCAGGTATCGAGAACCGGGCACCGGTCCTTGCCGATCACATGATAATACCATTCGAACGCCTCGGGATTCAGGGGTTCGCCCACCGATCCGATTATCCTGAGCGAACTCAGGTTGTACTTACCCGGCCAGCTCTCCCCCATCTTCATGAACATCCGGATTGCAGTCGGGGCAGTATAGAAGATCGAGATCTTCTGCTCCTGGATAAGGCTCCAGTAGCTCCCGGCATCGGGATAATCGGGGGTGAGTTCGGACATGAAGACCGTTGCGCCGACCGCGAGCGGGCCGTACACGATGTAGCTGTGCCCGGTAATCCAGCCCGGGTCCGCCGTGCACCAGTAGATATCGCGCTCCTTGATGTCGAAGACATATTTTGTTGTGTAGTACGTGCCCACCATATACCCGGCACAGGTGTGAACGACACCTTTGGGCTTTCCGGTTGACCCGCTGGTATAAAGGATGAAGAGCGGGTCCTCGGCATCCATTACTTCCGCGGGACAGTCCTCGGGTGCCTCTGCCATCATCTCGTAGAAGTCCAGCTCGAAGCCGGGTTTCATCTCATTGGGAGGCTCTTTTCTCCTGCGGTAAATGATGAGGTGTTCCACGCTCGGCGCATTGAGGATCGCCTCTTCCACAAGCGTGACGAGAGGTATTGCCTTGCCCCGCCGGATGGAAATGTCTGCCGTTATGACTACCTTGGCATTGGCGTCGTTGATCCGCATATTCAGGGCGGTGGAGCCAAAACCTGCAAAAACAACATTATGCACAGCACCGATACGGGCGCACGCGAGCATCGCGATGACCTGTTCCGGAACCATAGGCATGTATATGCAGACACAGTCGCCTTTCTTTACACCGAGACTCTTCAACCCGTTTGCGAACCGCATTACTTTTGAGAGGAGTTTCTGGTAGGTGAATACCCGCTCCTCTCCGTGATCCCCCCGCCAGATCAGCGCGGCTTTGTTGCGCCTATCACCGGTTACATGCCGGTCAAGGCAGTTTGATGTAATGTTGAGTTTTGCGTGGGTGAACCATTGAGCGTACGGAAAATCCCACTCCCTTACGGTGTCCCATTTCCTGACCCATTCGAGATCCCGGGCCATTCCGGTCCAGAACCGTTCGGGATCGGCAAGGAAATCATCATAGGCTTTCTGATAATCTCCCATCCACGCATCTCGTTTGTACTGAGGGTCCGGAGTGTAGTACTTGACATCCTCGACGAGTCTGACATCGAAATCTTCAGCCATTCGATCACCGGATTCTACATTATTAATCATGTTAAAAAGCAATTTAAATTTTCCGATTACCAGCTCAAAGGCAAATCGTGTAATAGCTCGATGTCCCATAAAATAGTTACCGTACCGGGCTTCTCCCTTTCTCGTATGGTTATAACAAGAGTTATCTATCGGGTTTTTTAATATAGAATCAATGCTCGAAAAATTCAAAGGCTGCCTCCTCGGCGCTGCCATCGGCGATGCACTGGGTATGCCGAACGAGAGCACTTCCCCCAACCTGAATAAGATGAAGTACGGATACCGCAGGCCGTACAAAGGCCACCCCAACGACAGCCTGAACCCTGGCCAGTTCACAGATGATACGCAGATAATGATCCTTGTCGGGACGCTTCTTGCAGACGGTAAATATAATGAAGAGCGGTATGCTCACGGTCTCCGGGAGCTCTACGAAAGAGGAGCTCTCCGTTTTCCTGACGGCTCGGTTTCCGCAGCCTGCGAACGCACGACCGGAGAGAGCAGCCCGCAGAAGGGGGTCAAATCGACCACATCAGGATGCCTTCCCGTTTCCATACCCTTTGCACTGAGCTATCCTGATATGAATGAAGCCTGCGAACGCGCCGTAAGGGCCTGCAATGTCACCCATACCCATCCCGCCGCGCACGCAGCCGTCTCCACGTACGTTACCTTGCTGTACCATGCACTCAATGAATCGCCACAGCCCATCGGGCGGGCCCTTGAGAAGGCACAGGCAGAAGACGATCTTCTCGGTGGAAAGCTGAGTAACGCGCTTATATTGGAAAAGGAAGGCATGGATACCCAGACAGCCCTCCTCAAGATTGGCAATGACGTTTCCGTCTTCCAGACGCTCCCCATCGCGTTCTTCCTCATCAGCAGGTACCACCACCCCCCTGATCTCCTGACCGTTGCGGCCAACACAGGAGGAAATACCGATACGATCTGCATGCTCTGCGGAGGATACATTGGGGCTCTGAAGGGGTTTCAGGCTCTTCCTGCCGATCTGGTCGAAGGGTTAGAGGATCACCAGCGGATCGAACTGCTGGCCCAGCGGCTCAATATGGCGTATAACCTCAAACTTGGCCAATAAATTTGAGAATTTCCCGAAAATTCCTGGAAAAACTGTCAGATTTCTCCGGCCGTTAAAAAGCATTAAATTTTTACAATCGGATATTGTTCTATGAAAGTTGCCATTGTCGGAGCGTCCGGCTATGCGGGTGGGGAGCTGATCCGTCTTCTCGTTTACCATTCAACGGCAAAGGTCACCTGTGCGACTTCCCGCACGCTCGCAGGAACCCCTCTGGACCAGATCCATCCCCATCTCAAGGGGTTCACGGATCTCAGGTTCGAAAACCCGGCGATCGATGCTATCGATGCCGAAGTTGTCTTTCTTGCCGTCCCGCACACCGCTGCGATGGCATACGCCGGCAAACTCCTCTCCCGGGGAATAAAAGTCGTTGACCTCAGTGCGGACTACCGCCTGCCCAAGGAGATCTTCGAAAAAGTGTACGGCGTGCAGCACACAGATTATTTCTGTGCCCCGTACGGTATTCCGGAGCTGCACCGGAAAGAGATAATCGGGGCAAAATTCATAGCAAACCCCGGCTGTTTCCCGACCGGTGCTGCCCTCGCAGCGGCGCCGCTGGCAAAGCTGGCCCGGACCGTCATCTTCGATTCGAAGACCGGAGTGAGCGGAGCCGGCGACAACCCTTCGGCAACAACACATTATCCCAACGTCGGCGACAATGTCGGCCCGTACAAATGGACAACGCACCGCCACCTGGCCGAAATGAAACAGGAACTCTCCTGCCTTGGTTCAAAGGCGGATGTGTACTTCACCCCCCATCTGGTTCCGGTTAACCGGGGTATTCTGACCACTTCCCACATTCTCCTGGATGAACCGATGGACCAGAAAGAAGTGGAGACGCTCTACCAGGATTTCTATAGAGGCGAATATTTTGTCAGGTACCAGAAGCCTGTTCTCGCTGCAGTCCGGGGAAGCAACTTCTGCGATCTGATGGTTGAAAGCGAGGGGAAGCGGGTGGTTGCGATATCTGCCATCGACAACCTTGTAAAGGGTGCGAGCGGTCAGGCCATTCAGAATATGAACCTGATGTGCGGGTTTAAAGAGCACGACGGCCTTGCCTGTGCTGGAATGCTGCCATAGGAAGATAAACATGCTCGTAAAAGACGCGATGACAAAAAATCCCGTATTCTGCCAGCCCGGTATGCCCCTTCGGGATGTGACCGCCCTGCTTCGGGAGCACAATATCGGGGGCCTTCCCGTGGTTGACAACGGCGAGCTGGTCGGCATGGTAACGGAATCCGACCTCATCTCGTTGTTAAAGACGGAGAGGATTTCGGAAGATCTCTGGCTCCCCTCGCCCATGGAAATCATCGAGATCCCGATCCGCGAGTATATCAACTGGGAGAAGACCAAGCACGCGCTTCGCAATATCGGCGACATGCCGGTAAAGAAAGTGATGACTCACCGGGTTGTCACCGCAACAGAAGATATGGATGTCGAAGCAGCCGCGGCCCTCATGATTCGCGAAGGAGTGGCCCGTCTTCCGGTAATGCGGGAGAAGAAACTGGTCGGAATTATTACACGGGAGGATATTATCCATGCAATCGGTTCACGGTATTCAGAAAAAAGCAGGGAGGATTCCGAATGACGTTCCGGAGCATCTGTGGCGTTTCCGGTGTCGATGCGTGCGGTATGAAAGAGGGCAAATTCGGACTCGCTCTCATCAGGGCTAGCGGTACGGCCGCCGGAGTTTTTACGGAGAACCTCGTCAGGGCCGCGCCCATCGAGTTGATGCGCAAGCAGATCAAAACCGGAAAACTTGAAGCAGTCATCGCAAACAGCGGTTGTGCGAATGCTTACACGGGAAAACGCGGGTACCAAGATGCCGTGGCGATGACTGAGATTGCGGGATCGAATCTCGGGATCGAGCCCGGCCTGATTGGCGTCGCAAGCACCGGTGTCATCGGAAGGTTTCTCGACCTGTCGCTTATAGAGCGGCAGTGTGCAGCTCTCGTGCCAAAGATCGGACACACGCCTGAGTGCGAGATCCTGGCCGGCCAGGCAATCCTGACAACCGATACGTTTCCCAAACATGCTCTCGTAGAGCGGGAGACCTTTACAGTCGGCGGCATCACCAAGGGCAGCGGCATGATCGCGCCGAACATGGGGACAATGCTCGCGTTCATATACACTGATGCCGAAGTGAAGCAGAAATCCCTTGAACAGGCCCTGAGGCAGGCGGCCCGGCGAACCTTCAACCGCGTCGTAGTCGACGGGGATATGAGCACAAACGACATAGCCCTCTGCACGGCGACCGGGGAATGCGGGAAGGTGAAACCGGGAGAGTTTTCAGCGGCCCTCGAGGAGTGCTGCCGCTCGCTCGCAGAGCAGATTGCGGCGGACGGCGAAGGAGCAACAAAACTGCTGGAAGTTACTGTCCGGGGTGCAAAGAATGAAGAAGATGCGGCAGACGTCGCCCGCACGGTTATTGGCTCCCCGCTGGTGAAAACCGCGGTCTATGGCGAGGATCCAAACTGGGGGCGGGTCATTGCGGCGGCGGGCCGGGCCGGGGTGGATTTCGACCCGGACGCAGTCTCGCTCTGGATTGGGGATGGCGATGGCATTCACCCCCTTGTCAAGGATGGCGAGATAATCGCCGACCTTACGAAAGCAAAACGGACCATGCACGGCAAAAAGGTGATCTTCGTCCTGGATCTCGCTGCGGGCAGCGAGGAAGCTACCGCATGGGGATGCGATCTCACCGAGCGTTACATCGAGATCAACGGGAGGTATACGACATGATGAAGCGCGAGGATGTCCTTATGGAGGCGCTTCCGTACATCCAGCAGTTCCACGGCAAGACTATCGTCATCAAGCTCGGTGGGCATGCGATGGTTGATCCCGTAATCCTTGAAAATGCAATCCGGGATGCAGTTCTCCTTCACTATGTTGGGATCCGGGTTGTACTCGTGCATGGCGGGGGTCCCGAGATAAGCGAGAAGATGAAGGCATTGGGTAAGGAATCGGTCTTTGTCGGAGGCCTGCGCGTAACCGACCAGGAGACGCTTGAGATCGCGCAGATGGTTCTCGTCGGCAAGATCAACAGCGGGATCGTATCGCTCATCGCAAAGTCTGGTGGAAAAGGCGTCGGGCTCTCCGGCAGCGACGGGAACCTTATCATTGCAAGGAAGATGGATCTCCAGAAAGTCCAGGTAGGCGGGATCCAGAAAGAGGTGGATCTCGGCCATGTCGGGGAGATCGAGTGGATCGACCCGGCCCTCCTGATAACGCTCCTCGATAAAGACTATATTCCGGTCATTGCACCTATCGCAATCGACCGGCTTGGAGGGAGCCTCAATATCAATGCCGATACGGCAGCGGGGGATATTGCTATTGCTCTCAAAGCCTTCAAGATCATCAATATGACCGATGTGGACGGCGTCATGGACGCCAGGCGGACCCGTGTCTTCCGGAAGCTTACTGTCGAAGAAGCGAAAGAGAAGCAGAGATCAGGGGCGATAGGTGAAGGAATGATCCCGAAGTTAGGATCGGTGATAAAGGCGGTGGAGAACGGCGTCGCGTCAGCCCACATCATCAACGGCAACATCGAACACAACCTCATCCTGGAACTCTTCACCCGTGACGGTGTGGGCACGATGCTCTCCCTCCGGTAACGATTGGTCGATCAGGGCACTTTAATACTTTTCAGCAGCCCAATAAAGTACGGGAACTATAGCCATGGATAATACAATCAAAATCGTCGTCGCAATATTCATCGTAATTG
>Ga0335081_10017783_pt1 | contig 11506 bp, 12 predicted proteins | sample Lox_Sample_35_FD_206713 | JGI IMG/M metagenome (GOLD analysis project Ga0335081, IMG submission 206713) | Soil microbial communities from Loxahatchee National Wildlife Refuge, Florida, United States - Lox_Sample_3.5 | ecosystem: Environmental > Terrestrial > Soil > Wetlands | place: USA... | reverse complement strand
GTGAACGCAGTAGCGAACCGCCCGGCTGACCGCCGTTGGGGACCGGTATCGAGTGACGGACGGTGATGTTGTCGTCGCCGAGTAGGATCTCGTGCACGACGAGTCGGACGATCTCTTGACGCTGTTCGATCGTCAGTGAGGTGGCGTTGTTGGACAGGCGGGTGCGGAATGCGTCGAGCGTCTCGGTCAGCTTGAGATAGGTCTCGGTGTTGTGCAGTTCGCTGTCGAGGGCGTCCAGCTCGGTGCGCAGGGTCGCCTCACGCCGACGTAGCTCGGGCATACGGGCTCGTAGCTCCTCGAGAGTGATCAGCTGCTCCTGGTAGCCGTCGATCAGTCTGCGCAGAGCTTTCTGGACCCGGGTGAGGTCGCGTTGGAGGCCGTCGCGGCGGCGGGTGGCCGGGTGCTCGCTGCGGAGCGCTTGGAGCCGCCGGTCGATCTCGGCCTTGATCAGCTCGGGGTTCTCCAGCAGCGCGAGCACTTGGATCCAGACCGGCTCGTCGACCTCGTCGATGCGAACGGGACGGGCGGCGCGGACCCTGCCCTCGGGGCGGCGGAAGCTGTCAGCGCCTGAGCAGCGGTAGTAGTGGTGCACGTGCCCGGTCTTGCTGCGCGTGGAGCTGCGGTAGTAGGAGTGGCCGCACTCGCGGCAGACCAGGATGCCTTGCAGCAGCGACGGCTTGCGTGTGTTGCGCGGCGAGAGCCGGCCGTTGCGCTCAAGCAGCTCCTGAGCAAGCGCGTACTGCTCCTCGGTGATCAGCGCCGGCACCGGGATCCGCAGCCAGTGCTCGGGTCCGACGACCTCATAGCCGTAACGACCGGAGTGCGTGCCCTGCTGCCGGGTTCGCCGCATCGGCTTCGCTGGCTCGCCGGTGGAGCGCCGGCGACCGTAGGCCGCCAGACCGATATAGGCCGGGTTGCGTAGGATCGCCCAGATCGTCGACGATCCCCAATGCGGCGTTCCGGTCCGGGTCGGCACGTGCTGCTCGGTGAGCGCCCGACCGATCTGGACGATCGACTCGCGCCGCGCGACGTAGCGGTCAAAGATCTCCCGGACGATCGGCGCTTTGAGCTCGTCGATCTCGTAGAACGCGTCGGCGTGCTCAGTCCGCTTGACATACCGGTAGCCGTAGGGCGCGCCCGAGAGCACCGACACCGCGCCCGCCCTGGCGCGGTGCAGCTTCCGTGGCGGCACCGCTCGGCGATTTGCGCGCGCTCGTACTCGGCGATCATCCCCTGGAACTGGCGCAGCAGCTCGTCCTCCGGGGAGCCGGATCGCTCAGGCTCCTTGGCGAACACCACCTCGATCCCGCCGCGCGCGAGCTCCTCCAGCAGCAGCACCTGGTAGGCGTAGCGGCGCGCGAGGCGGTCCGGCGCGTGACACAGCACGACCTCGAAGCACCCGTCAAACGCCCGATCGCGGAGTTGCTCGAGCGCAGGCCGCTGCAAACTCGCGCCAGAGAACCCGTCGTCCTCGAACATGAACTCGTCCGGGACGACCAAGTCTCGCTGCTCGGCCAACTCACGCAGCGCGGCGGTCTGACTCTGGATCGTCTGCTCCTGGCGCTGGCGCTCCGATGACACCCGCGCGTAGATCGCCGCGATCCTCGACTGCTCACCAGCCCGCCCGTTGCTGCCGTTCATCACCGCTCCCTTCATTGCCGATCACGCGCCGCCGCTCGGGCGCCAACATCGAGTACGCCTGCGCCAACCGCGCGCCGGCGAGCCGATCGCCGACGAACTCGATCTCAAGACGCCTGGCCACCGCCCCGCCCGCCAGCGCCGGCAAGATACGCATGCACTGCCTCGGCCGTCACCGCGCTCAACGTCTGACCCGTCACTCCCGCCCGTCCGCGCAGCCCGTCGATCAGCGATGGCGCCAACCTGACGGTGAACACCGCCGTGCGCTCCGGCACCAGCACACCATCGGGTTGCTCGAGTCCCGCGTTGACGTACCGTCGCGCTTGGCGCTCCGACAGCCCGAACTCCGCCTCCAACGCCCGCACCGCGTCCGCCGGCGACACCCTCCGCAACAGAACCGCCGCGCGGTTGACCCGCTCCGCATACTCGTCCGCGTAAGCGCGACGGAGTGCCATCAGTCCGTTGAGTACTACAGATCACGACTGGTTCCTTCTCCGCGGCCCGCGGATCCGGTCGATCAGACGCTCGAACTCGAAGTTCGCAACTGCGTTCAGAGCGCTTTGGACCCGTCGATCACGAACAGCAGTCCCTGCTCGACATCCAGGCCACGGTCGACCAGATCGGACAGCAGCGCGGAGGCGACGGCCGCGTTCTCGCTCGAGCCGTCCCACACGCCGAGCGCGAGCTTGTCGCCCTCGGTCGTGATCCCCAACGCGACGATGTTCGTGTTCCCGTGCAGATCGATCCCGTCGATCATCATCACCGCCAGCCGCAGGTCCGACAGCGGCCGGTTCATCAGCTTCCACAACAGCTGGCGGGTGCGGTGCACGAACGTGCGCGACACCGCCGACTTCGAAGTCGACCGGGCATCGTCCTCGACCCGCTCACCGACCGGCTCCTGAGCGCGCCGATACTGCCGCGTGGACACGCCGGCGAGCATCCGCTCCAGCACCACCCCTTCCAGCCGGTCACGGTCGGCGAAATGCTCGTACGTCTCAAGCGGCACCTCGGACTCGCCATCGGCCGTCCGGACCCGCGGTCGGCTGACCCCCACACGCCGGCCACCGAGTGTCACCCCCGCGTCCTCGTGGCCATGACGGACCGCGACACGGTCCGGGTTGTGCTTGCCCTTCGGGCCGACGATCTCCTCGACCTCGGCCTCAAGCAACTCGCGAAGCACCCCCAGCCCGACCTCGACCGACAAGGCCAACAATCCCTGTCTCGCTGCCCCAATCAGCTGCCCCAGCGCCTCCCGCACCCGCTCCGGGAGCACGCCCTCATCCTGGGTCGCCTCAGCGACCGGTACGTTGCACATCACGGCGGTTCCTCCTTCGATCTTGCCGGATCGCCCACCACGCTCCCACCAAGAGCGGACGGGCCGGAAGGACCGCCGTCACCTCAAAGTTCTACGCGCCCCGGGACAACCTCGCCCGATGCGCCAGGTGCTAGCCGGGTGGGGCGAACGTTGTAAGCACGAGAGCAGCAGTCGCCGCCCCAGCGGTTGCGGTGCCGGTCCCGGACAACTGCAGCCGGGCGACCGCCCTGCTGCAGCATGGCTGCTCTCAGCTCGAAGGGGTTGTGATTGAGGTTTTAGGCGAGCGCCGCGGCTGGGGCGGTCAAAGGACTCGTCCGTTTGAGGTCCCCTCCGGTCAGCAGGTGCGATGCTTGCGACCGGCGATGTGCCGCCGGTAGGGTCGCGCTGACCAGGACCAAGGCGACGGAGGCACAGGCATGGCTCGAAAAGCGGTGTCAAGTGATCAGGCGCCGGAGGCGCTAGGTCCATACAGCCTCAGGCGATCGTGGCCGGCAACCTGGTCTTCTGCTCAGGAATGGCGGGGATCAATCCCGCGACCGGCGAGGCTGCTGCCGGAATTGAAGCGCAGACCGAGCAGGCACTGCTGAATCTTGCAGCGGTACTGCGCGCCGATGGCTGCTCGATGGACGACGTCGTCAAGACGACGATCTTTTACGCCGACGTCGATGACTTCCGGCGCCTCAACGAGGTGTACGCCCGCCACATGCCCGATCCTCCGCCAGCACGGTCCGCCCCAGCACACGTTCGCCTGCCCCGGGGCCTTCTCGTTTCGATCGAGGCGATCGCGGTGCTGCCGACCTCCTCGGAATAGCGCCGACCGCCGAGTGGCCCACAATCGCCCCGCGCGCCGGCCCCTCAACATGCGGGACAAGACTGCCGGATTGTCGCTATCGCTCTAGTGCGGCATTCAGGCCACCGGAATGAAATGCGGTCGTCGCGCCAGCTGGGGCGCCGTGATCGTGTTCGTGGCACAGGCATAGCCGGCATGACGACGCCGCTGTGGTGGAAGCGATCGTGGCAGGGCACGGCCTGAGTGGGTGCGGTCCGGCCGCTGGTTTCCCCGCGCGAACCAGCAGCCCGATGCTCTACGGAAGCAGTAGCGCGGCCGACGACGTCGGCGTCGCGCGGGACGGGCTCGCGCATCACCCGGGCGATGCAGCCGTCTGCCGCGCGGCGAGACGAGTGGTCCTCGTCCAACTCGACAATGATGACGGCGGGCGCCCGCGCGCATGCTCAGCCTACGAGAGCGACAGCGCCGGAGTGCTTGCCGGCGGCCGCACCGTGGGCGCCGGCGTCGCACCCGAGTTCCCGCCAAAGCGGAACTCCGAGCTGATCTGCACCGCGGCCGGATCGTCGACGACGCGGCGAGTCTCGAGATTGGCGAATCCCAGGACTACGCGGCGCCGGCGGACGAGACGTGGTTCGGTGCTGGCACGCTACTCAGGTTGGCCGGTAGCGGTCGGCCCGAGTTGCGCCTAGCGAATGTCGAGGCGCCGGAACGCGGTGTTGGCGGCGATCGCTGCGGCGATCGCGACGGCGAGCAGCACGGCGAATGATCCGGGTCGGGCGCCGTTTGTGAGCGGCTGGTGGCCGACAGCCCAGTAGAAGAGGGAGGCGAACCGCAGCGGGCGGATCCAGTGCACCACGGGGGCCAGCGAGCTGACCAGGTAGCACGCCGCGGCGAGCGCGCTGGTGATGCCGATCGCGGTGCTGCGGCTGCCAGTCGTGGCTCCGAGCGCCAGCGCGATCAGGCCGAAGTCGATGCCGAGCAGGAGTACGGCGAGGGTGGCGGTGGCGACGTGCCACGGGTCGAGCGTGACCTGGAACACCCGACCGACATACACGCAGGCCGCGACGGTGAGATCGAGGATGAGCGCCTGGACGATCATCGTCGTCGTCTTGCCGGCGAGGATCCGCCGGCGGGAGAGTGGGAGCACGACGAGCAGCCCGAGCATGCCGTCCTCGTTCTGGCCGGCGATCGCGCTGGCGCCGTAGCCGATCGTGAGCAGCAGTATGATCAGCGGTAGGAAGTTGGCGTAGGCGTTGACGTTCATCCACCCGGCGGGTGAGGTGAGGGTGCCGGTCGCACCGAACAGCGCTGCCAGCGGCGAGTTGCCCTGGGTGAGCTTGTTGAGCTCGCTGGAGTGCTTGAACGAGGGGTAGAGCGCGACGATCACGAGCATGTAGAGCGCCATCCCGACCGCGTACCAGACCGTCGAGCGCCGTCGGTTGTAGAGGTCGTATCGGGTGATCTCAGCGGTCATCGCCCGGCCCGGCCTGGCGGTAGTAGCTGAGGAACAGCTCGTCCAGGTCGGCGTGCCGCGCGACGACGTCGACCGGGTCATGATCGGCGATCACCCGCAGCAGCTGCGCGAGTTGTCCTGTGGTCTGAAGCGTGATCCTGTCGCCGTCAGCCGTGACCCGCTGCACCCCGCCGAGCGACTCGAACACGGACGGTGCGACGGGCGTGGCAAACCGTAGCTCGATCGTCTGCGGCGCCCGCTGACGGAGCCGATCGACGGTGTCGGTGACGACGAGGCGGCCGGCTCGGATGATCGCGACGCGATCGGCGACGCGCTGCACCTCGTCGAGTTCGTGTGAGGACAGGAACACCGTGCGGCCCTCGGCGATCGTCTCCCGCAGCAGCCGCTGGAACTCGTTCTGCATCAGCGGATCCAGACCCGAGGTGGGCTCGTCGAGCACGAGCAACTCGGGGTGATGCATGAACGCGAGCACGATCCCGAGCTTCTGCCGGTTGCCCTTCGACAGCTCGTGGATCTGGCGGTCCACGATCACGTCGAAGCGCTCCACCAGCTCGTCGCGCCACCGCTGATCGACGTGGCCGCGGGCGCGGGCGAACCAGTCGAGCACCCGAAGGCCGGTCATCCGCCGGGGTAGCTCGAACTCGCCGGGCAGGTAGCCACAGCGGGCGTGGATCGCGACGCTGTCCCGGGAGCTGTCCAAGCCGAAGACGCGTGCGCTCCCGGCAGTGGGATGGTGCAGCGCGAGTAGCAGCCGTATCGTGGTCGTCTTGCCCGCTCCGTTGGGGCCGAGGAACCCGAACACCTGCCCCGGCTCGACGCGCAGGTCGAGCCGGTCGACGGCAAGCGTCGCACCGAACGATTTCGTCAATCCGTGTGTCTCGATCGCGGGGGTCATCGGTGCACCGCCTGCTTACCAGATCTCACCAGCGGCGAGGTACGCGAGCACCCGGCCAGCGGTCTGACGGTTTGACTGGCAATCCGTGCTCAGCACGGATGCGCCAACGGGCAACCGCGGTTGGCAGGCGGTTCAAACCCGCCGAGCGTCTGTTCGCCATGCCGAGTCTCTCGACATCGTTCGCTTGATCGCGGCGGGTCGATGGCACTTCTGCAGAGCACACCGAGGACGCCGCACGGGGTTCATGAACAGCGCTCGGACGCGGACCGGCTCTCGGATGAGCGCCCACCGCTGTGAGTCCCGACGCGCGCCGTCGCCATGCCGCGCCTCAGGCGTAATCCGGCGGCACCCGCCCCGTCGTCCGAACCTGCTCTGCTGTCGTCAGGAGCATCTCGATCGCGACGCCGACTTCCCCGCTGAGCGCGGATCTCGAGACCGTCAGCGTTCCGATGCGAGCCCGAAGGCGGTCAACGACGACAGAGACGCCCCTTCCGGGCAACGCAGGGAAGGCCCCGACGATAGTGCGGTGCCCGTCGAATGAGAAAGCAGGCGAGCGGTCACCGGCGTCGTCAAGGATGCGAACGAGAGCATGGCGGGGATCTCGCGGACCGGTTACCAGACCAGCGTGGTCATCCGCAAGACGAGCGTCCTCGCGGCCTTCCCGCAGAGAGCCCGGTGATCAGCTCTTCTGCGTCAAACGAACCGGAGGGCCCATGCGGGTTTGTATGCCAAAGACAACGTCCATGAGGTTCTGATCCATAGAGGTGTCACACTCGGCTTGCGGGTGGAGGAGCTGGCAGCGACCTCCTGGCCGCGCGCGTGAATCGTTTTCGCCGGTGATTTGAACCGCTCCCGGTCGCGAGCGTTGCCCTCAGATGCGCGGGCTGACCGTTGTGTGCCAGTTGGTTCTCCGCAGCAACTGGCGGAGAGGGGCTGCCCGCTGAGACCTCCGGTGCAGTGGAGCACACCGTGGAGACCCGCCCCAGCCGTCCGGCGGTCAGTCCGGCGCCCCGTCCTTGAGCGCCGCGTCGGGGGTGGTGGCTGCGTTGATCAATGCGAGGTGGGTGAGCGCCTGGGGCAGGTTGCCGAGCAGCTCGCCGCTCGGCGGGTCGATTTCCTGGGTGAGCAGCCCGACGTCGTTGGTGTGGGCGACGAATTGGCGAAACAGCCGCTCGGCTTCGTGGGTGCGGCGTGCGTGGACGAGCGCTTCGACGAGCCAGCATGAGCAGGCCAAAAGGCGCCTCTTTGTCCTGCTGTCCGCTGTAGCGGTACAGCAACGCCTCTCCGGCGCCGAGCTCGGTCGTGACCGCGTCGATCGTCCTGCTGAGCCGCCGATCCCCAGGGTCCCTGTAGCCAAACCGGGCCATGAGCAGGACGGCCGCGTCGAGCTCGTCGCTGCCGGCGTAGAAGGTATAGGACTGCTTGACCTCTGACCAGCAGTGCTCCTCGATCCAGGCGCGGACAGCCTCTCGCTCCGCGCGCCACCGCGGAGCGTGGGGGCTGGTGATTTGACCGGCGTCGGAAAGGCGGACCGCCCGGTCCAGTGCCACCCAGCACCCGAGTTTTGAGCTGGTGTACTGCTCCGGGGAGCCGAGCTCCCACAGCCCGGCATCGGGTGATCGCCAGATGTCGCACACATGATCGACGATGTCGCCGAGCATCCCCGCGGAGACCGAGGAGAGGATGCCGCCGTGCGCGCAATAGTGTCCGACGGCGTCAAGCAGATGCCCGTACGCGCCCAGCTGCGTCTGGCCGGCGCCGCCGTTGCCGACGTTGACCGGCAGCGAGCCCCGGTAGCCGGGGACGTTGTCGACCTCGGTGATCTCGCTCGACACCGGCTCGCCGCTGAGGGAGTAGAAGACGCGCAGCGCGGGCGCTTCGTGGCTCACCGCGTCGAGCAGCCAGCACACTCCGGCGTGCAGCTCCTCCGAGAGCCCCAGGCGGCTCATGGCATCAAGCGCAAACGACGAGTCCCTGATCCACGCGTAGCGGTAGTCGAAGTTGCGCTGCCCGCCGGGCTGCTCCGGTAGCGAGGTGGTCGCCGCGGCGGCGATCGCACCGGTGACCTTCAGGGTCAATGCCTTGAGCATCAGTGCGCTGCGCAGGACGAGGTCCTCCCAGCGTCCGTGATACGTGATGAGACCCGCCCAATGGCGCCAGGTCTCGATCGTCCGCTCGACGCGAGCGCGGATCTCATCCGCTGAGGGCACGTGCACCGGCTCGGTCTCGGTGCCGATCACCGCGAGCATCGCGGGCTCCCCGGCCGTCAGTACTGCGCGTCCTGTGACCCGGTTGCTCTTGATCGCCGGCTCGCCCAGTCCGTCACATACGACCGCGAGCCGATAGTCGCCCACCAGCAGCATCGGCGTCTCCTGCGAGACGTGGGCCCACGGGCTCTTTCCCGCCGACAGGCAGTGCCCCGGACGCACCTCCCAGGCCACCAGGACCTCCCCATCTTCGACATCGACGATCCGGGCCAGCTCGGCCCAGGGCAGCGTTCCGAGCGCGCCGAAGGTCAGCGCGTCGGTGATGCGCAGGATCCCCCCTGCCGTAGTGAAGGTCGTCTCGAGCACCATCGTGTCGGGCAGGTAGCGGCGGGTGACCTCGTAGGGGACGCTCGGCGCTAGGGCGATCGAGCCGCCCCGAGCGGGATCCAGCAACGCCGCACAGACCGGCGCGGAGTCCATCGCCGGCAGCGCCAGCCAATCGACGGCTCCATCCTGAGCGACCAATGCGGTCGCGCGGAGGTCGCCCAACAAAGCGTATCCGCGCAGGGGTGCGAAGCCATTGGTACGAAACGAGGTCACGAGTGTGGTCTACCCCCGCACCGAGGAAGTCCGCCGATGATGTATCCGCTCATACCGCTGCACTCGACCTCAGTTCGTTTGCAGGCCGCGCGGGTAGTTCCTCAGGATTGAATCGTGACAACGGGCGACCTGAGCGTCACCAGACAGGAGCAAGTAAGCATGGCAGGATCAGGTGGACGCAAGGTAGCGGTGGTCACCGGGGGAACCGCCGGAGTCGGCCGCGCAACGGTACGGGAGTTCGCCCGCCACGGCTACGACGTCGCGGTGCTCGCCCGCGGCCAGGCCGGCCTTGACGGCACGGTCGAGGACGTGCGGGGCGCGGGGGGTCACGCGATCGGAATAGTCACCGATGTCGCCGATCACGAAGCTGTGGAGTCCGCGGCGGAGCGGGTCGAGCGTGAGCTGGGCGAGATCGATGTCTGGGTCAACGTGGCGTTCGTCGGTGCGCTGGCGTTCTTCTGGGACACGACCCCCGATGAGTACAAGACGATGACCGACATCACCTACATGGGCCAGGTCAACGGCACCCGCGCCGCGCTGGCACGGATGCGGCCGCGCAACCGCGGGGTGATCATCAACGTCGGCTCGGCCATGTCCTACCGCTCAATTCCTCTGCAGTCCGCGTACTGCGGCGCCAAGCACGCCGTCAAGGGCTTCACCGAGTCGATCATCACCGAGCTCATGCACGAGAAGAGCAAGGTGAAGGTCTGCATGATCCAGCTGCCCGGGCTCAACACCCCGCAGTTCAACTGGAACCTAAACAAGATGCCCAAGCACCCGATGCCCGTCGCGCCGGTCTTTCAGCCTGAGCTGCCCGCCAAGGGGATCGTATTCCTCGCCGAGCACCCGCGGCGCAACATGTGGATCGGCATCTCCACCGCCTACACCATCCTCGGGGAGCGCCTCGCGCCGAAGGTCGCCGACCTCTACCTGGCCCGCACCGGCGTGAGCGGCCAGCAAACCGACAAGGACCTACCCCGCCTCGGTTCGAACGTCGCACAGCCTCGTGACACGGACGCCGATCAGGGCGCCCACGGCCCGTTTGACGAGAAGGCGTACTCGAAGGACCCCGTCACCTGGCTCTCGATGCACCGCCGAGCCGTCCTCACCGGCATCGGCGCGACCGCACTCGCCGGCGCCTTCGCCGCCAGCGGACGCAGCTGAGGCCCGACTTGAGCCCGGGGGAGGCCAACAGGAACGGGGCCAGCGAGCGGCCGACCGCACAGATCTTCCTGAGGCCGCTTGGTTCGCCGCTGACCCTTGGGATGTCGGGGCTGGCGATCGCGTCGCTCGTGCAAAGCGGCGTCGAACTGCATTGGACGCCGTCTGACCAAACGTTCCAAGCCGGCCTGATTCTGATCGCCGTGCCGTTCGTGATGCAGCTGCTCGCCTGCATCTTCAGCTACCACGCCCGCGACGGAGCGACCGGCGCCGCAGTCGGCGTGCTGGCCACCACCTGGCTAGCGATCGGCCTGATTCACATCGCCGCCAAGCCCGGAGCCACGAGCGGGACACTGGGACTGCTCCTGGTCAGCGCCGGCGGCGTCCTCGGCGTGTCAGCGTCAGCTATCGCCTCGACCAAGGCGCTGCCCGGCGCGATCTTCGGCGCGGCGGCAGTGCGTTTCGCGACCGCGGGGATCTACCAGCTCAGCACGGTCGCCTTCTGGGGACACGCTGCCGGACTGCTGGGCCTGCTCGTGACCGCGCTTGCGCTCTACGCCACGCTGGCCTTCGAGCTCGAGGGCCAATGCGAGCGGGCCGCGCTGCCCACCTTCCGCCGCGGACGAGCCGCCGCGGCGATACGCGACGGTGCCAGCAGCGAGCGCGACCGCCTCGTCGTCGAGCCCGGCGTGCGCGAAACGACATGACCAACCACCCGCTCACCCACCACACGAAGCCTCGAGCGTGCGCCAGCCCCACCGCAATCGAGCCATGAGCCCTCATAACCCGTACTCCGTAGCGGTAACCGGCGCACGCACCCTGGTAGGGATCGCGCTGCTGACGCGCCCTCGCACACTGCTCACGGCCCTCTCTGGTCAACCAGCCAATGAGAATGTCGCGATCTACGCTCGGATTCTCGGAGCCCGCCACCTCGTCGAGGCAGCGATCCTGTGGCGGTGGACCATACCCACCGTCGTAGCCACCGGGGCCGCGGTCGACGCGATCCACGCCGCCAGCGCCGTCGCGTTGGTCAAAACCCGCCACCACCCTCGCCTCGCGACCTTAAACGTCGCCTCCGCCAGCACGTTTGCGCTTCTCGGGGCCAAGATGGCGCGCGGGATCGGCTGATGGTGCCACCCGCCCCGCGGCCGGCTCCGACATCGACGCCCGCCCCGCGTCTTACATGTGAGATCTGATGCGACCGGGCGGGGCCGGGAAGGCGTCTGGTACGCGGACCTCGCGCACGCAGCCGGACAAACGCATGAGTAACGCCCAGGTCGCAGGTTGTCCTGCTACTCACCAATCTCGAGACTCGCCGCGTCGTCGACGATCCGGCGCGGTGCGGATCGGCTCGGAGTTCCGCTTATCTGTGCAGTCGGGTCTTGTCAAGCTCCTATGGGCGGGCGTGTGATGTTGTTGGGGGTGG
>Ga0335081_10017782_pt1 | contig 11507 bp, 11 predicted proteins | sample Lox_Sample_35_FD_206713 | JGI IMG/M metagenome (GOLD analysis project Ga0335081, IMG submission 206713) | Soil microbial communities from Loxahatchee National Wildlife Refuge, Florida, United States - Lox_Sample_3.5 | ecosystem: Environmental > Terrestrial > Soil > Wetlands | place: USA... | reverse complement strand
CGCAGCGTGCGGAGCTGGACGCGGCCTGCGAGCTCGCGCGGGATGGCCGGCCGTCCGATCAGCGGCCGCGTGCGCAGGAGCACGACGCTCCACCCGGGAAGCTCGCGCAGCGCCAGCAGGATCCCGCGCGCGACGGTCCGCTCGTTCGGGCGGAGCTCGACGACGATCGTCTTCTCCTTCGGCCCGGGCTCGAAGAGGCTCGTGTCGACTCCCGGCGAGAGCATGCGGTAGTCGCCGGGGAACCGCTCCTCGGCCGCGTCGCGGACCGCCGGCGAGAGCGCGATCAGCACGTCGAGCCGCGCCAGCAGCTTCTCGCGCAGCGACCGCGCCGGCGGATAGCCGAGCCTGTTCGGCGAGGTGAACGTGGCGACGGCGAGTGAGTCCGTGTCGCGGAGCGCGAGGTAGGAGAGCGACGGAAGGCCAGGATCGAACCCGTGGACGACGTCGAACGAGCCCTGCTGGAGTGCCTGGCGCAGGTTCGCCTGCACGCCCACCGGCACCCCCAGCTGCGACCGAGTCGAGACGGGGATCGCCGGCCCGACGGCGATCACGTCGGCCCGCTCGCCGCGCATCAGCGCCCGGCGGCCGGCGAGCAGATCGCTCGCCCGCGTCGACGGGGCGACGACGGTGACCTCGTGCCCGAGCGCCCGGAGGCCGCCCGCGACGCCCGCCACGTGCTCGTTCACGTCATGCGGCTGCGACCACGCGAACGGCGTGACGAGGCAGATGCGCATCTCCCGGGAGCTTAGAAGCTCCCGGGAGATACGGGTCTCTAGACCTCCGCGGGAGCCGGCGCGGCGATCTCGCGCCGGTTGCGCTCGATGAACTCCTCGACGAGCTCCACTGCATCGTCGTCGGGGATCTGGCGCGGCGGCGACTTCATCAGGTACGAGCTCGGCCCCTCGAGCGAGCCGGCGATCCCGTTGTTGAGCGCGAGCTTCGCGAGCCGGACGGCGTCGATCACGATGCCGGCCGAGTTCGGGGAGTCCCACACCTCGAGCTTCATCTCGACGTTGAGCGGGACGTCGCCGAAGCTCGAGCCCTCGAGCCGGATGTAGGCCCACTTGCGGTCGGTCAGCCAGGGCACGTAGTCGGACGGTCCGACGTGGACGTTCTTGGCGCCGATGTCGTAGTCGAGCATCGAGGTGACGGCGTTCGTCTTCGAGATCTTCTTCGACTCGAGCCGCTCGCGCTCGAGCATGTTGAGGAAGTCCGAGTTGCCGCCGACGTTCAGCTGCATCGTCTTGTCGAGGTGGACGCCGCGCTCCCGGAAGAGCGTGGTCAGCACGCGGTGCGTGATCGTCGCGCCGACCTGCGACTTGATGTCGTCGCCGATGATCGGCACTCCGGCCTTGCGGAAGCGGTCGTTCCAGTAGTCCTCGCGCGCGATGAAGACCGGCATGCAGTTCACCATCGCGCACCCGGCGCTCAGGATCTGCTCGGTGTACCACCGCGTCGCGTCCTCCGAGCCGACCGGGAGGTAGTTGACGACGACATCGACGTTGCGCTCCTTGAGGATGCCGATGATGTCGGCGGTCGGCCCCGGCGCCTTCTCGACGATCTGCGAGAGGTACTTGCCGATCCCGTCGTGCGTCATCCCACGCGAGACGGTGACGCCGGTCGGCGCGACCTCCGCGAACTTGATCGTGTCGTTGGGGTGTGCCCAGATGGCGTCTGCCAGGTCGACGCCGACCTTCCCTTTCACCACGTCGAAGGCGGCGACCACTTCGACGTCGCGGATGTGGTACCCGCCGAGGTCGACGTGCATGAGCCCGGGCACGAACTCGTCGGTCTTCGCATCGCGGTAGTACGTCAAGCCCTGCAGGAACGAGTTCGCGCAGTTGCCAACGCCGATCAGCGCAACGCGGACCTTGTCCTGCGGGCGGCCGTTGCCGTTCATCTCACTCACTGTGACTGTGCCTCCATCAGTTGCTTGCGGACGTGCAGGACGCGCTGGAAGACGGTGATCCACGCGGTCGCGGCGAGCAGGACGAGCGCCCAGCCGAGCATGCCCCAGGGGGCGAGCACGAGCCCGGCCGTGATCACGACCACGCGCTCGGCCCGGGAGCCGATGCCGACGTCACCGCGCAGCCCGAGCGTTTCGGCCTTCGCGCGTGTATAGGAAACGAGAAACGAGCCCAACATCGCCGCCATCGCGACCGCGACGAACACCGGATGGTGGTTCGCCGCCAGCACGTAGGCGATCGCGGTGAGCATGAAGCCTTCGCTGACCCGATCGGTGGTCGAGTCGATGAACGCGCCGAACGGGGTCGTCTTGCCGCCGGCGCGGGCGAGCGCGCCGTCGAGGATGTCGAGGAGCGAGCCGGCGACGAACACGACCGCGGCGAGCCAGTAGAAGAGGATCTCGTTCCGGTCCTCGAAGAGCACGAGGATCGACGCGAGGCCGCAGAGGACGATCCCGCCCGCGGTCAGTGCATTCGGCGTGAGTCTCGTCCGCGTCAGGCCGAGCACCGAGCGGGACGCCAGGGTCCGCGCGCCCGTCGTGTAGCCGTCCTTGATCGCGGCCGCTCTGCTCAACGAGCGGACCGTATCACCGGTCTCGCCGGTTTCCGCCCGCGCGTCGCCCGACGGTCGGTTAGGCGGGTCGAGCGGCAAACAGGCCGCGAATCCGCCGGTTGTACACGATCGCCATCGCGAACAGCGCCACGGTGATCCCGGCGACGCAGTCGAGCCAGAAGTGGTTCCCGGTCGCCATCACCGAGAACCAGACCCAGGCGGGCCACACCGCCCAGAACGCCTTGGCCCACCACGAGCGGCAGACGCTGAACAGCACGACCCCGACGATCAGCGCGTCGCCCGCATGAAGGCTGGGCATCGCCGCGTAGGGGTTGGCGGCGAGCTGGACGAGGCCGTCGCGGTGCTGGTCGACGAACCCGACGCCGAGGAGCCGCGGCGGCGCCGTCGGCATGATCATGTACCCGAGCAGCCCGATCGTGTTGGCAAGCAGGATCGAGTTGCGGAAGCCGACGAAGGCGTCGTGCCGGCGCAGGTAGACCCACAGCACGGCCAGCCCGACGACCGTGAACTCGGAGTTCCAGTACGTCCACGACACCGCGGTATCCAGGAAGTGGCGCTGGACGACGTACTGCTCGAACGTGAGCTCGTACAGCCGGTGGGCCACCTCGGTCTCGAAGTCGAGCACGCGATAGCCGTTCGCAAACGCCCTCTGGGGGTTCCGGTCGGCCAGCCCGCGTACCAGTTGGTAGAGAATCGCGAAGCCGAACCAGATAGCCAACTGGCGACCCAGGTCGGCCCAACCACGCGGCAGATACCGGCGGCCCGCTGCAACCACCGTAGACACGATCGACGAATTCTAGTTGCGAGCGCGGTCGCGATGGCCGTTAGGATCGAAAACCGCTGAAAAACACCGTTTTGCAGCCATCGGAGCACCCGCTGATCGCCTGCCCGGCGTGCGGGCAGGAGAACCCGCCGGTCGCGCGCTTCTGCCTCGCCTGCGGGGCTCCGATCACGGCCCAAGGGCCGCCGGGCGACGAGCGGCGCGTCGTCTCGGTCATCTTCGTCGACCTCGTGGGCTTCACCGCCCAGGCGGAGAAGCTCGACCCCGAGGAGGTGCGCGCCGTGCTCGCGCCTTACCACGACCGCGTGCGCCGCGAGATCGAGTCGTTCGGCGGCGTCGTCGAGAAGTTCATCGGCGACGCCGTGATGGGCGTCTTCGGTGCGCCGGTGGCCCACGGCGACGACGCGGAGCGGGCGGTGCGTGCTGCCCTGGTCGTGCGGGACTGTGCGGGTGAGCTGGCCGGCGGCGGCCTGCGGATCCGGATCGCCGTCAACACGGGCGAGGCGATCGTCGCGCTCGGGGCGCGGCCGGGACTCGGCGAGTCGATGGTCGCCGGCGACGTCGTCAACACGGCGTCGCGGCTCCAGGCGGCTGCGCCGCTGAACGGCATCGTCGTGGGCGCCGCGACCTACCGGGCGACGAGGGACGTGATCGAGTACGAGCCGGCCGCGGCGGTGATCGCGAAAGGGAAGGACGAGCCGGTCGAGGCGTGGGTGGCCCGGCGGGCGACGACCGAGGCGGGCCTCAGGCCGCTCGCGAGCGCCGGGATCGTCGGCCGCGCGCTCGAGCTGGCGATCATGGACTCGCTGTGGGGGCGCGCGGCGGCGGAAGGGCTGCCGCACCTGGTGTCGATCTTCGGGCCGCCCGGCGTCGGCAAGTCGACGCTGGCCGCCGAGTTCTCGCGCAGTGCCGCCTTTGCCGGCGCGCGCGTCGTCGCGGGCCGGTCGCTGCCGTACCGCGAGAGCAGCGCCTACGGCGCGTTCGCCGGGCAGCTGATGAAGCTCGGCGGCGGGTTCGAGAGCGATCCGCCGGTGGTCGTCTCGGAGAAGCTGCTGGCACGGTCGACGGCGCTGCTCGGCGGCACGGAATCCGACCCGGTCGCGGTCGCCGGCCACCTGGGCGTGATCGTCGGCGTCGACGCAGGGCCCGAGGCGGCCGATCGCGAGGCGCTCTTCTACTCGATCCGCGCGTTCGTCGAAGCGGCGGCGCGCGAGCAGCCCACCATCTTCGTCTTCGAGGACATCCACTGGGCGAACGGGCACATGCTCGACCTCGTCCATGCGCTCGTGCAGCGTGCGCGCGGCCCGCTGCTCTTCGTCACGCTCGCACGGCCGGAGCTGCTGGACGTGCGGGGCGACTGGGGCTCCGGGCTCGCCGGGTACACCTCGCTGACGCTCGGGCCGCTCGGCGAGGAGCACGCGCGCGAGCTCGTGTCGCGCCGGCTGGGTGATCCGCGCCAGGCCGAGGAGGTGGTCGCGATCGCCGAGGGCAATCCGCTCTTCATCGAGCAGCTGGCGGCGAGCATCTCGGAGGTCTCGACGGGGTCGCTGCCGACGAACGTGCGCGAGATCGTCGCCGCGCGGCTCGACGCGCTTCCGAGACCGGAGCGCACACTGCTTCTCGACGCGGCGGTGGTCGGAAGGATCTTCTGGTTCGACGTGCTGCGTGCACTCGAGGGTGAGAGCGACGATCTCGTCCAGCGGCTCGAGGAGCTCGAGCGCCGTGATCTGATCCGCCGCGAGACGGGGTCGATCATCGAGGGTCAGCAGCAGTTCTCGTTCACGCACGCGCTCATCCGCGATGTCGCGTACGACCTGCTGTCACGTGCGGATCGTGCGCGGCGGCACGCGATCGTCGCGGAGTTCTTCGGCCAGACGACCGGCGGCTCGGGCGAGGCGATCGGCGCAATGGCCCGCCACTGGCGCGCTGCCGGGGAGAACGACCGCGCGGTCGAGCAGCTGCTTCGCGCGGCCGAGATCGCCGAGCGCGGCTGGGCGAAGGACCACGCGGTGCTCTTCTACCGCGAGGCGTTCGAGCTGATCCCGGCCGACGAGACCGAGCGCCGGAACGCGGTCCGCCGTCGCCTGGCGATCGCCAGTGCGGCGTCCTTCCACCTGGACGACGTCAGACGGGCGGAAAGTCCGCCGGCGTGACGTCGCCGGCGATCTCGTCGATCGAGTCGATCTCGTGCTGGCCCAGGCGGGTCGAGTGCGCCCGCACCGCCTCGGCGCTCGGCGCGTCGTAGACGCAGAACGTCCGCACCTTCCCGTTCTCGTCGACCACCACGTGGCTGTGCTCCCAGATGATCTCCGGGAACTCGCTGTCGACGAGCTCGCGGGACCGCCTGCCGACGCCCGGCATCTCGTCGGCGGTGACGTCGAAGCTGCGGACGATCATGTATCTCGGCATCCGCGTGAGCGTACCGCGCGTACGTGCAGCGGTCTACCCGCCGATGTAGCTCATCTCGACCTTCTCGAGCGCCTCAGTCGCCGAGGAACGGCGCTCCGAGTAGCGGTCGTCGCGGACGCGCCACACTCCGGCCAGCGCCTCCGCGAGCTCGTCGTCCGACGCTCCGCCGCGGATCAGCGCGCGCAGGTCGTGGCCGCGGACGGCGAAGAGGCACGTGAACAGCCGGCCTTCGGCCGACAGGCGGGCGCGGGTGCAGTCGCCGCAGAACGGCTGGGTCACGGAGGCGATCACGCCGATCTCGCCGCCACCGTCGCGGTAGCGGTAGCGCCGGGCCACCTCGCCGCGGTAGCCGGGCTCGACGGGCTCGAGCGGCAGCTCCGCGTCGACCGCCGCGACGATCTCGGCGGCCGGGACGACGTCGTCGAGCCGCCAGCCGTTCGTGTGCCCGACGTCCATGTACTCGATGAAGCGCAGCGTGTGCGGCGTCCCGTGGAAGTGACGCGCCAGCGGGACGATCTCGTTCTCGTTGGCGCCCCGCTTGACGACACAGTTGACCTTGACGGGCAGACCTGCAGCCGCTGCCGCGTCGATCCCCTCGAGCACGCGGTCGACGCCGGCGTCGGCGTCGTTGAGCGACCGGAAGGTGGCGTCGTCGAGCGAATCGAGGCTGACCGTGATGCGCGTGAGGCCCGCGTCGGCGAGAAGCCGGGCCTTCGCCGGAAGCAGCACGCCGTTGGTGGTCAGCGTCAGGTCGGTGCCGAGCGGGGCGAGCATTCCGACGAGACGCTCGAGGTCGCGCCGCACGAGCGGCTCGCCGCCGGTGATCCTGATCTTCTGCACACCCAGCCCGACGAAGAGGCCTGCGAGCCGCGCGATCTCCTCGAACGTGAGCAGCTCCCGCCGCTCCAGGAACGCGTAGTCGTGCCCGTAGACGTCCCGTGGCATGCAGTACACGCAGCGGAAGTTGCACCGGTCGGTGACCGAGATGCGAAGGTCCCGGAGCGGCCGGCGGAGCGTGTCGAGTGTCGGCACGCCGTCAACGGTACCCAGGCCCACAGTGTTGAATCGCGCGGGTGCCCGCGCTGCTCGTGCTCGTCGCCGTGACCGCCGTGTGGGGCGTCACGTTCGTCCAGGTGAAGGACGCCGTCGCGATCTACCCGCTGTTCGCGTTCCTGGCGCTGCGCTTCGCGATCGCCAGCGGCGCGCTGGCGATCCCCGGAGCCGGGCGGCTCACGTCGCTGGGACGTGCGGGAGCCGGGGCGGCCCTCTTCGCCGGCGCGCTGCTCGGCGCCGGCTACGCGCTCCAGACGGCGGGGCTCGAGCGGACGTCGGTCTCCTCGACCGGGTTCGTGACCGGGACCTACGTTGTGCTGACGCCGGTGCTCGCGCTCGCGCTCTTCCGCAGCCGCCTCGGGCCCGGGGCGGTGCTCGGGGTCGTGCTCGCCACGCTCGGGCTCGCGTTACTGGCCGGCGTGCACCGCGGCTCAGCGGCCGGAGTCCTGCTCGTCCTCGCCGCGGCGGCCGTCTACTCCCTGCAGATCGTGCTGATGGAGCGGTTCGCACCGGTGTACGACGCGATTGCGTTCACGCTCGTCGAGATGCTCGCCGCGTTCGTCGGCCTCTCGGTGGTCGCAGTCGCCGCCGGCCAGGTCGGGGTGCCGCACGGCGCGACCGTGTGGGGCGCGCTGCTCGTCACCGGAGTCTTCGCCAGCGCGCTCGCATTCCTCGCGCAGTCGTGGGCGCAGCGCCGAACGAGCGCGACGCGCACCGCGCTCGCGTTCTCGCTCGAGCCGGTGTGGGCGGCCTTCTTCGGGTTCACGCTGGCCGGCGACCGGCTCGGCGTGGCCGCGTACGTGGGCTGCCTGATGATCATGGCCGGCATCGTCGCCGCCGAGCCTGCCGCCGCGTCCACGCTCGCGCGCCTCGTCCGCCGCCCGCGGCCCGCGGCGTCGTGACCGCGGTCCTGCTCGCGGTCGCGTCGGCCGCGCTCTTCGGGGCGATGACCGTGGCGATCAGGGTCGGGCTGCGCACCGGCGAGTCGCACGCCGCCGCGCTGGCGACGATCCTGTCCGCCCTCGTGGTCGCCCTGGCGGCGGCCGCCGTCCGGCCGGCGTTCCACGGCCTCTGGCCGTTCCTGCTCGCCGGACTGATCGCGCCCGGCGCTTCGCAGATCCTGTTCACCCGCGCCGTGCAGGAGGTGGGGGCCTCGCGGACGTCGGTGATCGCCGGCGCGGCGCCGCTCGTCGCGGTGGCGATCGCGCTCGTCTTCCTCGGTGAGCCGCTGAGCGTGCCGCTGGTCCTCGGCGCGCTCGCGATCGTCGGTGGCGGGGTGCTGCTCGCGGTCGAACGCGACCGTCCCGAGCACTTCCGGCGCGTCGGGCTCGCCTATGCGGGCATGGCGGCCGTCCTGTTCGCGACGCGCGACAACCTGGTCCGCTCGCTGCACGGCCACGCCACGCCGGAGGCGGCCGCCGCGGCGACGCTGCTCGCCGGGGCCCTGGTTGCGGGCGTGTGGACGCGGCGCGCGCCCACCGCGCGCGAGCTCGGCCGGTTCGCCCCGGCCGGTCTCTTCTTCGGGCTCTCCTACCTCTGCCTCTTCGCCGCCTACTACCACGGGCGCGTGACCGTCGTCTCGCCGCTCGTCGCGACCGAGTCGCTCTGGGGCGTTCTCTTCTCGGCCCTCGTGATCGGGAGATCGGAGCACGTCGGCCGCCGGATCGTGGCCGGGGCGGCGCTGATCGTCGCCGGCGGGGTCCTGATCGGCGCGGCCGCGACCGCCTAGCGGCGCAGCTCGGCGATCACGAAGACGATCCCGAGCACGCACAGCGCGGCGACGACCCCGGCCGTGTGCCCGAACACCCCGGCGAGGACGACGATCGGGATGCAGACGCCGAGGTTGCCCGGGTTGAGCGGGGAGGGGGCCCGTTTGGGCGGTGTCCGGGCGGCGAGGCGCTCGTCGATCCGCCGGTCGATGTCCCGTTCGATGCGGTCGACGAAGCCCTGGGCGAGCGCCTCGTCGTGGGCCGGCCCGAGCTCGGCACGGGCCGCGAGCGTCGCCTCGAGCTCGCGCTGGGCGTCGCCTTCCATCGAGGGCATGATCGCAGACCCGGACGCCTCCAAATCTGCTATAAATCGACTTAGATTTTCTGACTATCAGCAATCAAGGAGAGTTTCAGTGGCGAAGACGATCGGCATCGACCTGGGCACGACCAACTCGTGCATGGCCACCCTCGAGGGCGGCGAGCCGACCGTGATCCCGAACGCCGAAGGCGGCCGGACGACTCCGTCCGTCGTCGGCTTCGCGAAGGACGGTCAGCGGCTCGTCGGCGCCCCGGCGCGGCGGCAGCAGGTCACCAACCCCGAGAACACCATCTTCTCGATCAAGCGCTTCATGGGCCGGAAGTTCGACGAGGTCAACGAGGAGATGACCATCGTCCCGTACAAGGTCGTGAAGGGCCCGAACGACGACGTTCGCGTCGAGGCCGGCGGCAAGGAGTACGCACCGCCGGAGATCAGCGCGATGATCCTCCAGAAGCTCAAGGCCGACGCCGAGAGCTTCCTGGGCGAGACGGTCACCGACGCGGTGATCACCGTCCCCGCCTACTTCAACAACGCCCAGCGCGAGGCGACCAAGGACGCCGGCAAGATCGCCGGCCTCAACGTCCTGCGCATCATCAACGAGCCGACCGCGGCCGCGCTCGCGTACGGCCTCGACAAGGAAGGCGCCGACCAGACGATCCTCGTCTTCGACCTCGGCGGCGGCACGTTCGACGTGTCGGTGCTCGAGCTCGGCGAGGGCGTCTTCGAGGTGAAGGCCACGAACGGCGACAACCACCTCGGCGGCGACAACTTCGACAAGGCGGTCGTCGACTGGATGATCGCGGAGTTCAAGAAGGACCAGGGCATCGATCTCGGCGCCGACCCGATGGCGCTGCAGCGTCTGTACGAGGCGGCGGAGAAGGCGAAGATCGAGCTGTCGAGCACGATGACGACGCAGATCAACCTGCCGTTCATCACCGCGACACCCGAGGGGCCCAAGCACCTCGACCTGCAGCTCACCCGCGCGAAGCTCGAGGAGCTGACGCACGGCCTGCTCGAGCGCACCGTTGCGCCGACGAAGCAGGCGCTCGCCGACGCGGGGCTCGATGCCTCCGCGATCGACCACGTCGTGCTCGTCGGCGGCATGACCCGCATGCCGGCGGTGCAGGCGAAGGTCAAGGAGCTGATCGGCAAGGACCCGCACAAGGGCGTCAACCCGGACGAGGTCGTCGCAGTCGGCGCCGCGATCCAGGGCGGCGTGCTCAAGGGCGAGGTCAAGGACGTGCTGCTGCTCGACGTGACGCCGCTGTCGCTCGGCATCGAGACCAAGGGCGGCGTGATGACGCGCCTGATCGAGCGCAACACGACCATCCCGACGCGCAAGGCGGAGGTCTTCTCGACGGCGGAGGACAACCAGCCGTCGGTCGAGATCCACGTCCTGCAGGGCGAGTCGGAGATGGCGACCTACAACAAGACGCTCGGCAAGTTCCAGCTCGTCGGCATTCCGCCGGCGCCGCGGGGCATGCCGCAGATCGAAGTCGCGTTCGACATCGACGCGAACGGGATCATCAACGTCCAGGCGAAGGACATGGGCACCGGCAACGAGCAGCAGATCCGCATCGAGGGCGGCTCGGGGCTGAAGCAGGACGAGATCGACCGGATGATCAAGGACGCGGAGTCGCACAGCGAGGAGGCGCATCGCCTTCGCGAGCTGGCCGACACCCGCAACCAGGCCGAGTCGCTCGCCTACCAGATCGAGAAGTCGCTCTCCGAGCAGCGCGACAAGCTCGACTCCGGCCTCGCATCGACCGTCGAGGGGCGGATCATGGAGCTCCGCGGCGTGCTCGACTCGAGCGACGCCGCCGACATCAAGGCGAAGACCGACGCGCTGCAGGAGGCGTGGACGCAGGCCGCATCCGCGCTCTACGCGCAGGCCTCCTCGCAGCAGTCCACCACCACCAACGGGGGCGACAGCGGCTCCGACGCCGACCACGAGGTCGTCGAGGACGCCGAGTACGAGGTCGTCGACGAGTCGTGACGGAAGAGAACGTCGAGAACGTGACGGAGCCCGCGGCCGATCCGGTCGAGGTGCTCGCGCGCGAGCGCGACGAGTACCTCGACGCGCTGCAGCGGCTGAAGGCCGAGTTCGACAACTACCGCAAGCGGGTCGCGCGCGACCAGCACGAGCTGGCCGCGCGCGCCTCGGAGCGGGTCGTCAAGGAGCTCGTCCCGGTGCTGGACGACCTCGAGCGTGCACTCGAGGCTGCTTCGGAGCACGAGGAAGCGAAGCTCGAGGAGGGGGTGCGCCTCGTGCACCGCTCGCTGGCCGGGCTGCTCGCCCGCGAGGGCCTCGCCGAGGTGCCGACCGACGGCCGCTTCGATCCGCACTCCCAGGAGGCGCTGCTCTCGCAGCCCTCCGAGGAGGAGGAGGGGACGATCATCCAGGTGCTGCAGAAGGGCTACCTGCTCGGCGACCACGTGCTGCGCCCGGCGCGCGTCGTGATCTCGGCCGGCCCGCCGCAGCCGGCGCAGGGGAGCGATGGCTAAGTCGCTGTACGAGTCGCTCGGCGTCGCGAAGAACGCGAGCCCGGACGAGATCAAGAAGGCCTACCGGAAGCTCGTGCGGCAGTACCACCCGGACAAGAACCCGGGCGACGCCGAGTCGGAGGCGCGCTTCAAGGAGGTGCAGTCCGCGTACGACGTGCTCTCGGATCCCGAGAAGCGCAAGGCGTACGACACG
>Ga0335081_10017780_pt1 | contig 11509 bp, 11 predicted proteins | sample Lox_Sample_35_FD_206713 | JGI IMG/M metagenome (GOLD analysis project Ga0335081, IMG submission 206713) | Soil microbial communities from Loxahatchee National Wildlife Refuge, Florida, United States - Lox_Sample_3.5 | ecosystem: Environmental > Terrestrial > Soil > Wetlands | place: USA... | reverse complement strand
GACGCCGCTGAGGATACCGGCGACCGACTGGTAGTGCTCCTGCTCGTTCGCGTGGGCGCGCTTCAGGTACGAGGTGACCGAGGGCTTCGCGTTCGCGGCGGCGATCGCCGTCGAGTAGAAGTCCGACGCGAGCAGCTCCGCGCCGACGAGCAGGCGGACGTACGCGAGGTCGCCGGTCGGCAGGGTCGCGCTCGCGGCGGACGCCGTCCCGACGAGCGAGCCGAGCGCCGAGCCTCCGACGACGAGCGCCGCGCCGCCCTCGGCGCCTCGCGAGAGGAGTTGTCCTCGAGTGATCGGGGCAGACACGGTCGCGGCTCCTGTCTTTGCTGTTGTAACGCCTATGCAGATCGCTGTAGGAGGAGCATGACCCTAGCAGGTCGAATGGTGCATTCGCCACGGTGTTGCATAGGCGGATGCACGCCGTCCGCCCGAAGATCCGGCCTCCGGCTGCTGCTGCCGCCCGTGGCCGGGTCGGGATACCACTCAGGCGGGATCCGCGGCCGTCCCGATGCGTCTGCGCCCGGGAGTCGGGACGATTTCCGTGGAGCAATGGATCAGAACAGCAGGAGCACGCTTCATACCGACCTCGAGGTGCTGAGCGCCCGCTGGCGGGCCGCGTTCTGGGCCGCCCAGGACGCCCTGCAGGCGGCCGCGCGCGACCTGCCGCCGGGCGAGCGGGCGCAGCGGGCCGGCGCGCTCGACCGCGAGCGCGAGGCGACGGCCCGGCTCCTCGACGAGATCGGCGCGCAGGAGCGGATCCGGCTCGTCCACCGCGTCCGCGGGCCGCGGCCGACCAATCCGATGCTCGGCCTGCCGAACGACGCGCTCGCGTGCGTCTTCGAGCTCGAGGGCGTCCTGACGGGGAGCGCCGAGGTGCACGCCGCCGCCTGGGCCGAGACGTTCGACGAGCTCCTGCTCCGGCAGGCCGACCGCGCGGGCCAGCGGCTCCCCCGCGCGTTCGTCCCGTTCGACCTCCACCGCGACTACGAGGCGCACATCCACGGCCGCCCGCGCCTCGACGGCGTGCGCGCGTTCCTCGTCAGCCGCGCGATCCGGCTGCCCGAGGGCGAGCCGGACGACCCGCCGACCGCGGAGACGGTGCACGGGCTCGCGAACCGCAAGAGCCTCGCGTTCCGCCGCCGCCTCGACGCGCAGGGCGTCGAGGCGTACGAGGGCGCCCGACGCTATCTCGAGGCCGTGCGCGAGGCGGGCCTCCACTGCGCGGTCGTCTCCGCGAGCGCGAACACGAGCCTCATCCTCGAGCGGGCGGGACTCTCCGCGCTCGTCGACGAGCGCGTCGACGGCCGTGTGATCGTCGCCGACGGGCTGCGCCCGTGGCCGGCGCCCGACGTGCTGCTCGCCGCCGCCAAGCGGCTCGACGCGCAGCCCGTGCGCACCGCCGTCTTCGAGACGCTCGCGCCGGGGGTCGCCGCCGGCCGCGCGGGCAACTTCGAGCTCGTCGTCGGCATCGACCGCACCGGCGACCCCGACGTGCTGCAGCGGGAGGGCGCCGACGTCGTCGTCGACGACCTCTCCGACCTCCTCGACCGAAAGCTGGCCTGAGATGAGCGAACCGAAGGCGACTGCACCCCCGATGAACGCGGCGTTCGCGGCGCGGGTCCTCCGCGCCGCGACGATGCTGCGCGTCGGGGTGCCAATCTTCGTGCTCCTCGGCCTGGTTCGCGTGTTTCATGTCTGGCACCAGGAGCACTCCCGGGCGATCGTCCTGCTCGTCTGCCTCGTCGTCATCCTCGTCGGCCTCGCGGGGTTCATGCCCTGGTTCCTGCGCCGGGCCGTCGAGCGGCGCGGCGTGCTCGACAAGGAGGGGTGAGACGGTGGCCGCGCGACAGCCGACGATCGTCGTCGGGATCGACGGCTCCGAGGCGTCGCTCGCCGCGCTGCGCTGGGCCGTCGCCGAGGCGGAGCTCCGCGGCGACGAGGTGCGCGCCGTCTACGCGTGGCGGCGTCCGCTGACGACGGGCTTCGGTCACGCACCGACGCCGCTGCGCGTCCCGGCCGACACGCTGCGCGAGGAGGCGGAGAGCCGGCTCGCGTCGTTCGTGTCGGAGATCGCGCGCGACGCCGCGGGCGTGAGCGTCGGCCAGGTCGCCGAGGAGGGCGTCGCCGCGGACGTGCTCGTCGAGGCGAGCCGCGACGCGGAGCTGCTCGTCCTCGGGTCGCGCGGGCTCGGACGCGTCGGCTCGGCACTGCTCGGCTCCGTGAGCCGGCGGTGCGCGCGCGAGGCCGCATGCTCCGTCGTGATCGTCCGCGGCCGCTGAGCCGTCGAACCGTCCTCAGCGGGCGGTCGCCGTGCGCTCCACCTCCTTCAGCTCCAGCAGGTGGTTCTCGATGATCTGCCGCTTCGGGTCGAACGGGCCGTTGACCGACTCGAGCCGGAGGTACCACTCCGCGCACTGCACGAGCACGTCCTGCGCGACGACGCCGCAGATCTGCGCGCCGATCACCGGCACGCCGTAGCGCCGCGCCTCCGCCTCCAGCAGGTTGAACACGCGGTGCAGCGGCGTCTCCAGCGGATCGGAGATCTCCATCGACACCGCGACGCAGCCGCGGTTCGTCAGCGGCAGGCCGATCACGCCACGGATGTTCGCGAAGCCGCCGCTCGACGCGCGCACCGACTTCGCGAGCCGCTTCGCGAGCGCGACGTCGGTCGTCCCGAGGAGGACGTTGAAGTACGCGTCGTGGGTCTTCTCGGCCCCGACGATCGTCGCCCCCGCCGTCGGATGCAGGCGCGCCGGCCCGAGGTCGGGCTCGCGACCCGGCAGACCGACCGCCTCCTTCAGGCCCTCGTAGTTCCCCTTCCGGATCACCGCGAGCGTCTTGCGCTCCTCCGTGCGCGCGTTCTCGCCCGTGAAGTAGACCGGCACGTCGTACCGCTCGTAGAGCTCGCGGCCGATCTCCTCGGCGAGCTCGACGCACTCCTCGATGGTGATGTCCGCGAGCGGGTACAGCTGGATCGTGTCCACCGCCCCGATCCGCGGGTGATGCCCGTGCTGCTTCTCCATGTCGATGAGCTCGTAGCTCTTGCCGGCCATGTCGAGCAGCGCGTCCTTCAGCGCGTCGGCGCGCCCGAGCACCTCGACCGGGAGCCGGTCGAAGTCCGGATCGGGCTCGTAGCCGATCACCTTCACGCCGTCGCGGTCCCGCAGCTGGTCGACGATCGCCTCGATCACGTCGGCGTGGGTGCCGTCGCTCATGTTCGGGTCGGAGAGAACGTAACCCGCCATCGCAGCGCCTCCTTTCACTTGACCAGCGTGGGTATCTCGATCTTCTGGTCGTCCGCGTCGAACGCGTACGCGGTCTCGCCGTGCATCGCCTCGTCGAGCCCGGCCTCGGCGGTCTCGGTGACGCGGACCGGCGTGAGCAGGTCGATGAGGCGCAGCATCCCGTACGTGAACAGGAACGCGTACGCCGACGCGCCGAGCCCGGCCGTGACCTCCTTCCCGAAGAACGTCGCGGTCCCGTGGATCAGGCCCTGCGCGCCGTTCGGGTTGATCGCCGTGCTCGCGAACACGCCGAGGAGGATGATCCCGAGCGTTCCGCCGACGCCGTGGACGCCCCACACGTCGAGCGCGTCGTCCCAGTGGACCCGGTTCTTCAGCCACACGGCGAAGTAGCAGACGAGGCCGGCCGCGATCCCGATCGCGACGGCCGCCCAGATCGGGACGTAGCCGGCCGCCGGCGTGATCGTCGCCAGGCCGGCGACCGCGCCGGTCAGCAGGCCGACGAAGTGCGGCTTCCTCGCGTGCCACCACTCGACGAACAGCCAGGTCACCGCCGCGAACGAGGCGGCGAGATCGGTGTTGAGGAAGGCGAGCGAGGTGATGTGGTCGACCTTGAGCTCGCTGCCCGCGTTGAAGCCGTACCAGCCGAACCACAGCAGACCGGTGCCGAGCGCGATGAACGGGATGTTGTGCGGCGTGTCGAAGAACTTGCGCCGGCCGACGTAGAGGACGGACGCCAGCGCCGCCCAGCCCGCGCTCGCGTGCACGACGATGCCGCCCGCGAAGTCCTTGACGCCCCAGTCGGCGAGCAGCCCGCCGCCCCAGATCATGTGGACGAACGGGTAGTACACGAACAGCTGCCACACGACGAGGAAGACGAGGTACGCCTTGAACGTGACGCGGTTCGTGAACGCGCCCGTGATCAGCGCGGGTGTGATGATCGCGAACATCATCTGGTACGCGATCAGCACCGTGAGCGGGATGTGCGATGGCGTGTACATCGACTCGGGAGTCACGCCCCGCAGGAACGCGTAGTGGAAGTTGCCGTAGATCCCGTCCGCGCCGCCGCTGAAGCAGAGCGAGTAGCCGACCAGCCACCACATCACGGTCGTGATCCCCATCGACGCGAAGCTCTGGATCATGATCGTGAGGGTGTTCGAACGCCCTACGAGCCCGCCGTAGAAGAACGCGAGGCCGGGCGTCATCAGCATCACCAGGCTCGCGGCCAACAGCATGAAGCCCGTGTTGGCACCATTGATCGTCATCGTGTCTCCTTGCTGCCCCAGACATCGTCGGGGCGACAGGTGGTCAGCCGATAGTCGGTGGAACGTGCGACTCCGATACGTCGGCCCGGGTCGCGAGCGGGCGCAATCGGGCCGGCGGGGTCAAGCCCCGTGATGCATTCGGGGCTGCCGCAGAGCGCGACGGCGGTCGGCGCGTCCTCAGGGGAGGGGCTTCTCATAGCCGTCGGCGATCAGCTCCGCGCTCTGCCAGTCCCGATCGACCACCGGGTAGAACCGGTCGGGGCGCTCGGCGACCCAGATCTGGGAGCGGATGAGGAAGTTGTCGGGATCGAGCTCGAGCGCGGCGCGCCACGCCTGCAGCGCGAGCGCGTCGTCGCCCTCGTCGCTGAGCGCGACCCCCGCGGCGAACAGCGCGAGCGCGGCGGGCGAGAGCGCTTGCTCTACCGGCGGCGACTCGACCGGCTGGCCGGCGAGGAACGCGTCGAGGCTCAGGCGGACGCGCGGATCGACGATGTCGAAGTCGTCGAAGTGCCAGTAGGCGATCCGGCCGGCCGCGTCGACGAAGAAGCCCGTCGGCACGACGCGGAAGCCCAGCTCGGCCGCGAGGAAGCTCGACCGGTCGACGAGCACCGGGAACGCGATGCCGGCGTCCGCGACGACCTCCCGGATGCGCTCGTCGCCGAGCGCCTCCTGCGCGACGCCGAGCAGCCGGAAGGAGTGCGCCCGCTCCTCCCAGACCGCCTGCCACTTCGGCAGCTGGTCCCTGCACGTGCACCAGCTGGCGAAGCAGAAGACGACGGTGCGCGCGCCGGCGAGATCGTCCGCCGACCAGAGGCGCCCGTCGAGATCGTGGAGCTCGAAACGGGGGAACGGGCCCCCGAGGCGGTGACGGCCGATGCGCTCGCTCACATGCCCCTGGGGACCCATTCCCGTCCGTTTCGTGTCAATAGCCGGGGATCTGGCGAGGGAAGTAGTCCTCGCATCTCCCCTCTCGGTAGACGTCCAGCGTCGTGCAGTGGAGCGCGCCGCCGAACGGGATCACCTTCTCGTACGGAATCGGGATCACCTCGAACCCGAGCTTGTCGAGCTGCTCGCAGTACGCGGTCTCGTGCGCCTCGACGAACACCGTGTTGGGGTCGAGCGAGAGCGTGTTCATCGAGATCCACGAATGGCCGCGCAGCGCGTACAGCGCCACGCTGTTGTCGTGCACGTACGTCGGCCTGGCCGCGGCGACGAGCTCCCAGTCGTTCTGCTCGAACAACTGCCAGAGCTCGGGCGTGCGCGGCGCCCAGTCCGGGTTGTACATGCACAGTCCCGGACGCAGCGGCACGAGGTCGACGTCGATGTGCCACGGGTGGTAGTTGTCCGGGTGCGTGAGATCGGCCGGCGTGTCGAACTGCGCGAGGTGCACGCGGATGCCGAGCTCGGCGAACATGCGCTTGAGCCAGTCGAAGCCGGCCCGGTTGGTGACGCAGGAGCCCTGGTGGAAGATGTCCCGGCCGAAGCGCATCGCGTCGGCCGCGTCCCACAGGGGCTCCTTCTCCGTCAGCTGGAACTCCCAGTCGTACAGCTTCTTCCGCTTGTCCGCGTCCGACCAGACGTGCTCGAAGTCGTAGTAGTAGTTCGGAACGTACGACTCGTCCGTCAGCATCGGCAACGGCGCGGAGAAGTGGACGACCTCGGGGTCCTCCTTGAAGTACCGCTCGAAGATCGGGCGGAGGTTGAACCGCTCGTGCACGCGCGAGCGCCTGCACGTCGTCGCCTCGACGATGTAGCGGCCGTGGATCAACGTGACGTCGCGGATGTTGTTGACGCCGTGCGCGTTCAGTTGCGTCCAGCCGAGCGGAGAGAGCAACGGCTCGTTGAACATGAACGGCTGGACGTCGATCCGCTCGACCTCCACGCCACGCTTCTCGAGCTGTTCGACGAAGTACTGCATCTGTTCGTTCGCACCGTCCACCATGTCGGCCGGAAACGGGCCGTACGTCGGCAGTGGATAGCCGCCGGCGGGCAGGTCGTGCTGCCACGCCGGCTCAGGTGCTGGGAGGTTCGTTCCCTCGGGGCGCCCGACGAGCACTCGCTTGAGGGGATCCCATTCGTTCCACGAGTTGACGAGTCTGGTCATCGAACTGCCTCACTATGAGAACGTGGCGGATTTCTCGGCGACCTCCTGGTACCACTGCTTGTGCGTGCCGATGCGTGCGCGGAGCTTCCAGCCGCGCGACTTCGGCTCGTCCTCGATCAGCTGCTCCAGCTGCTCGATCCGCTCCTTGACGACGGCCCACTGGTCGTCGTCGAGCGCGCCGTACTCGAGACCGAGCGTGCGGAGCTTCCCGAGGTTCGTGGTGACCGTGTAGTAGAAGCCCCAGTCGTCTCCGAGCAGCTTCGCGATGTACGCGCCGTCGATCTCCTCGCGACCGCCGGCGCCGATCGGATGCTCGAGCAGCAGGACGAGCGTGTCCTTCACGTCCTTCGGATTGATCTCGACGATCTGCATCTTCTCGAGCATCAGGTCCGCGAGCGGGATCGTCGGCGAGTCGAGCTCCAGACGACCCTTGAATGGGATCTTGTGGCAGAAGAACAGCTCGTTGAAGAAGACGTCGATGCCGAGACCCGTCTCGGGATGCTCGAAGAACCAGCGCGTCCCCTCGGTCGCGGCCTGGATGTCGCGATCCATCTCGTAGCCGAGGCCCTCGAGGTACTTCTGGATCGGCTTGTGCTGGGCGCTCGTGGCCGCGAAGTCGACGTCGGTCAGGTCGCGCTGCATCTTGTCGAAGAGCTCGATGTTCTCCGGGCAATGCAGGCGGAACGCGAGCGAGCCGAGGATGCGGAGGCGGATGCCATTCGTGTCGGCGTCCTCCACGAGCTGGAGCGCAGTGTCGACGAATTGGACGTTTGAGACGGTCATCTCATCACCTCCCTACTCGACCGGGATCTGCTTGAACGCGAGCCTCACGTCGATGCCCTGCGAGCGGCGCCAGAAGAACATGATCCAGTAGAGGACGTAGCCGCCGACGATGTAGCTCCCGAGAATGATCATGCTCGTCTTCCCGTGCCCGGCCGCGATGCCGTCGTAGCCCATGCACGCGCAGGCGAGGAAGCCGGCGACGGCACCGATTCCGCAGGCAACGCTGAAGAGCGGAAGGCCGAAGACCTTCAGGTTCGCGATCGGCCCCTTCTCGAACATGTCCTTGTGCCGGTAGGGGAAGAAGATCCCAGCCACCAGCGTGACCGACCACGCGAGGAGGTAGAGCTCCGTGAACACCGCGAGCTTCAGCCACGACGTGTAGACGAGCAGGTAGAGGATGACCAGGCAGTAGACCGTCGACAGAAGGATCGCGTTGATCGGCGTGTGAGTCCGGTTGTTCACCTTGCTCAGGGAGTCGGGGAACACCCGGTCGAGCGCCCACGCGAAGATGCCGCGGTTCATGTAGCCGAGCTGGGACGGAATCCACAGCCAGTTCCAGCACATGAACTGCACCGAGATGATGATGAGCATGACCACCGAGGCGGTGCCGATTCCCGCGAGGAACGTGTAATACGGGACGACGGGTGTGACCGCACGCGCGGGAGTGCCGTAGAAGCTCGCATAGTTGACCGCGCGCATGAACGCAGGGCTGATCGCATGGAAGAGGACGATCGGGTAGATCAGCCACAGCACGCACGAGAGCAGGATGCCGCCGAAGATCCCGTTGCGCTGGGCCGTCGTGACCTGCCTGATCTCACCGCCGATGCCGATCGAGAACGCCGACCCGATCAACAGGATGAAGGGCCAGTTCATGAACAGGATGGTCTGACCCAGGCTGAAATGCGGGGTCAGGTTGACGCCGAGTGCCTGGACCGACCTCATGATCCCCTGGTAGGGATGATTGCCGAGGGCCATCTGGTTGGCCATCAGCCGGTTGAAGTTGTGCTCGAACTGCGACTTGTTGATCGCAAGGAACGTTCCGAACGTGATCAACGTCCCGGTGATGGCGACGATGAACGCCACCTTCTGTGCGCGGAAGAAGTTCCGCATGCCGCTGATCAGAAGCCAGGCCCCGAAGATCTCCAGGCCGGCTGCGATGCCGAACGTCCAGGCCGGGGTGGCAAGGCGGGATCCCCACGCCACCGTATCGGGGCTGTTCTGGATGATCCCGATGGTCGAGACCATCGGGGCGATACCAATTTGCACGACGTAGTACGCGGCGAACGCGCTGTAGAAGACGATGCCGCACACCTCGACGAAGCTCAGCATGAAGGCCACGGATGGCCACATGCTTCGCGAGGCGAAGACGTAGATCCCTCCTGATCGTGGAATCGTCACCGTCCAGCAGATCAGCCCACCGCCGATGGCCATCATCAGGATGCCGGCGATGAGGATGGAGATGTAGAGATTCGCGCCTGGATAGGCCGCGAGGCCGAAATAGAACAGGAACGCCGCACCCATGCCGACGCTCACGAGTCCGATGTCGAAGATGAAGACGTCGGTGTTGGACGCGCTCTTGATCAGGCCGGAGGCCTTGCGGACGAACACCCGCTGACCCGTCTCCGCTCCGCCGGTGACCCCGCCGATGCCACCGGTGCCGGCGATCGCGCCGGAGCCGGGGCCTTTCTTTGGTGTTGTGTCTGACATGGTTCCTCCCGACCTACCCGGAAGTGAGTTGGACGTCGGCGACCTCGTGCCCCTTGAAGCGGATGACCGCCCCCTCGAGGATGCCTTCGCTGTAGACGGAGCCCGGGTTGACGCACGTCGTGCGCCCGAGCTTCACGACTCCTCGACCCTCGTGGATGTGACCGTGCAGCGCGAGCACGGGCTGGTACGTCTCGATCAGCTCGCGCACGGTGCTCGACCCCGCTGAGGCCATCATCGGGTTGCCGCCCTTCGAGACCGGCCTCAGGTCCTCGTCGAGCTCGGGGCACTGGTCGAGCGCGGTGTCCCGCGGCGGCACGTGGATGTTGAAGACCGACAGCTCGGGGTCTTTCAGCTGCTCGATCATCGGCATGAGCTTCACGCGCAGCTCCTCTTCGCTGCACTCCTTCGGCGTGTCCCACGGGGTGTGGTTCGACCAGCCGGTGGTCAGCATCTCGAAGCCGTTGAGCGGGACGACTCTGCCTTCGATGTGCTCGATGTGGCCGGAGCTCCTGAGCACGTCGTCGATCCACTCCTCGTCGTCGTTGCCCGGCGACGCGTAGACGGGGATCCCGAGCTCCTCGATCCGGGGGTCCGCCCAGTCGATCCACTCCTCGAGCCGATCCTTGATCAGGCTGCGGAAGAGCTCGAGCTGCGTTTCCTCCCCTCCTGCGCGCACCGCCTGGAACTCCTCCTCGGACATGATCGCGGGGTAGAAGCCCATGTCCTCGATGCGCTGCTTGAACTTCGCCACCTCCTCGGCCGTCTCCAGCTCCACCGGCAGGCCCGCGTACTCCGAGAGGTGAACGCCGTTGGTCTGGCGGGCGATCGGGACGACCATCTTCCCGGTCACGTCACCGCCCAGGATCAGCATGTCGGCGCCGTAGAACTTCGCGCCGCCGATGAACTTCTTGAAGCAAATGGTCGAGCCGTGGACGTCCGTCACGAAGAAGACGGTGAACGTCTCGCCGCCTTTGCCCTTCTTTCCAAACATGAGACAAAGCTCCTTTCGAGACGATCACGCTGTTCGCCGAGCCTGGCGTCGAGGTTGCGACGGCGCGCGCCCGTGCGCTTCCGGGAAGTCGCCGATCTCTCGGGTGTGCTAGCCGGACGGGAACGGGGGCGCTAGCGTGACTCGAGGTACGCGAGCACGGCGAGTACGCGACGATGCGCGAACTCGTCGGTCGGCAGCGAGAGCTTGCCGAGGATGCTGCGCACGTGCTTCTCGACGGCGCTCTCGGTGATCGACAGCCGCTGCGCGATCCCGAGGTTCGAGCAGCCCTCCGCCATCAGCGAGAGCACGCTCCGCTCGCGGGGGGTGAGCGCGGAGAGCGGATCGCCGTGCTGCACGTGGCCGATCAGCGCCTCGACGATCTCCGGGTCGATCACGACCTCGCCGGCGAGCACGCGCCGCACGGCGTCGAGGAACTGCTCATCGTCGATGACGCGGCTCTTCAGGAGGTAGCCGACCGGCCCGCCGCCGCCGATCAGCTGCACGGCGTGGGCGAGGTCGACGTATGCCGACAGGAGCAGGACGCCGGCATCGGGCTCGATCTTCCGCACCTCGCGGGCGGCGTCGATCCCCTCGGTCGTGTGGGTCGGCGGCATGCGGATGTCGACCACGACGAGGTTCGGGTGGTGCTTGCGCACGAGCGGGAGGAGCTCGGCCGGGTTCGAGGCCTTGCCCACGATCGTGTAGCCGCCGCTCTCGAGGACGCTGGCGACGCCTTCCCGGATGAGGAAGTCGTCGTCGGCGAGAACGACCTTGATCGGACCGCGATGCGCCCTGGCCGCCATTCCGACCGCTCAGCTTACGCCGGTGGTGAATCCGGCGGGTCGCTTCGGCCTTCCACTGACGACGCCGCACACGGCGGGTGGAATGATCCGGTTCATGGCTAACGGCCGACGGCCATGGCGAGTCGCCGCCGGGCCTGATCCGGTTCCGACGCGGCTCGGTCGACGCTTCCTTTCGTCAGCAGGCTCGAAGATGCTTCAGCCTGGCGCGACGCTGTTCGGCCTCTTCGTGATCGCGACGGCGATCGTCCTGCTCGCGCGGCCGTACGTGCCGGTGGAGCTCCTGTGCGCCGTCTACCTCCTCGTGATCGTGCCGGTCGCCGTCCTGCTCGGAGTGGGCTACGGCCTTGCGGTCGCGGCGCTGAGCGGCGTCGCCTGCGTCGCGTTCTTCCTCCCGTCGGGCTCGCAGAGCGCACCGGTCGCGACGGGCGCGCTGACCTTCGCGCTCTTCCTCGGCGGCGCCCTGCTGGGGAGCGGGCTCGGCCGCTCGCTCCACCGCCGGCAGGAGCGCCTCGCCCGCGACCAGGCCGCGCTGCGCCACGTCGCCGCCCTCGTCAGCAGGCGCGTCTCGCCGGCCGACATCTTCGCGACGATCGCGGAGGAGGTCGCGCGCAACA
>Ga0335081_10017778_pt1 | contig 11510 bp, 11 predicted proteins | sample Lox_Sample_35_FD_206713 | JGI IMG/M metagenome (GOLD analysis project Ga0335081, IMG submission 206713) | Soil microbial communities from Loxahatchee National Wildlife Refuge, Florida, United States - Lox_Sample_3.5 | ecosystem: Environmental > Terrestrial > Soil > Wetlands | place: USA... | reverse complement strand
CAACGGCCAGATTACGCTCTCCGGCAGCGGGCGCGAGCTGCTGGAACACCCGGAAATCAAGTCCGCCTATCTGGAAGGCGGCAGGCAGAAGGGCGCCGGCTGATGCAAGGCATCCTGTACGAAGAGGGCTCGTTCGGCGTATTCGTGCTGGTCACGCTCATCCTCGGCGGCGGGGCGGCAGCGCTCGCGGGCCGCGCGGTGGCCACGACTTGGCGGCCATGGTGGCAGGTGATCGCCTACACGTTGATCCTGGGCGCGGCCGTCCGCTTCATCCATTTCAGCCTGTTCGGCGGCACCTTGCTGTCGCTGCAATATTATCTGGTCGACAGCGCCTTCTGCATGGCCTTCGGCTTCGCAGGCTTCCGCAAGACCCGCATCGCGCAGATGGTCCAGCATTATCGCTGGCTGTACGAGCCCTATGGCCCGGTGCGCTGGCGCCGCAAGCTGCAGTGACGTAAGATTGCCGCTACGTTTAGTGCCGGCCCACTTCCGAAGGGGAACATCACGATGAAACCGATCACCACGCTCGGCCTCGCGCTGGGCTTTGCCTTTGCCATTGCCGGATCGGCGCAGGCGCAGGTCAAAATGGGCGTCGCCGGCCCGATCACCGGCCCTAGCGCGGCCACCGGCGCGCAAATGAAGAACGGCGTCGACCAGGCGGCCGCCGACATCAACGCTACCGGCGGCATGATGGGGCAGAAGATCACCGTCGAATACGGCGACGACGTTTCCGATCCCAAGCAGGGCGTCTCGGTCGCCAACAAGTTCGCCGCCGACGGCGTGAAATTCGTGGTCGGCCATTACAATTCCGGCGTCAGCATCCCCGCCTCGATGGTCTACCAGGAGAACGGCATCGTCGAGATCACGCCGGCCTCGACCAATCCGACCTTCACAGAACGCAAGATGTGGAACACCTTCCGCGTCTGCGGCCGCGACGACCAGCAGGGCAAGGTGGCCGGCCAGTACATCCTCAAGCACTTCAAGGGCAAGAAGATCGCCGTCGTGCACGACAAGACCACTTACGGCAAAGGCCTCGCCGACGAAATGCTCAAGACGCTCAAAGCCGGCGGCATGAAGAACGTGCTCTATGAAGGCATCAACACCGGGGAGAAGGACTATTCCGCGCTGGTGTCGAAGATCAAGCAATCGGGCGCCGATCTGATTTATTTCGGCGGTCTCTATACCGAAGCGGGCCTCATCGTGCGGCAGGCGCGCGATCAGGGCGTCAAGGCGCCGCTGATGGGCGGCGACGGCATCACCTCCGACGAATACGCCTCCGTCGGCGGCCCAGGCGTCGAAGGCACGCTGATGACCTACGGCCCCGATCCGCGCAACCGGCCGGAGGCGAAGAAAGTCGTGGAGGAATTCCGCAAGAAGAACTTCGAGCCGGAGGCTTACACGCTTTACAGCTACGCCGCCGTGCAGATCTTCAAGCAGGCGGCGGAAGCGGCGAAATCGCTCGATCCCAAGAAGGTCGCCGCCGAAATGCATTCCGGCAAGCACTTCAAGACCGTGATCGGCGACATTTCCTATGACAAGAAAGGCGACATCACGCGGCTCGATTACGTGGTCTACATCTGGAAGAAGGACCCCAGCGGCAAGATCACCTACGTCGAGTGCCCGGCCTCGGGCTGCAAGTAACAGCAGCGGCAGAGCAAACCTGAAAGCCCGCCCCTGTGGCGGGCTTTTTTCTCCCAAGTGTCATGCCCGCGAAAGCGGGCATCCAGCAATCGCAAGCATCTCAATCAATAATTCAGACCGGGGTTACCGGATCGTCCGCCTTTGCGGACGATGACAACCGAGGGGCTACCCAATCTTCCCGAGCGCCGGAAACGCCTCCAGCAGCCACACGCTCATCTGGTTGAGGCTGCCGGTGAGGAAGGCGATGCCCGTGAACACCAGCAGCGCGCCCATCGCCTGCTCGACGCGGTGCAGATACGTCTTGAAGCGCGCAAGAAACGCCGCGAACGGCTCGACCGCGAAAGCCGCGATGATGAATGGGATGCCCAAGCCGAGCGAATAGATCGCCAGCAGCCCCGCTCCTTTCGCCACCGTCTGCTCCGACGCCGCCACCGCCAAAATGGCGGCGAGGATCGGCCCGATGCACGGCGTCCAGCCGAACGCGAAGGCGAGGCCGATCACATAGGCGCCCCACAGGCCGACGGGTTTTGACAACTCCAGCCGCTTCTGCCGGTGCAGCAGCGCGATCGGCGTCAGGCCGAGGAAGTGCAGACCCATGACGATAATGACCACGCCGGCGATGATGGCGAGCGGTCCGGAATAGGCGCGGATCAGCGAACCGATCACGCTGGCGCTGGCGCCGAGCGCCACGAAGACGGTGGCAAAGCCCAAAACGAACAGCACGGCGGCCGCCACCGTCTCGCGCCGGACGCGCGGCTCCGGCTCCCGGTCGGCGAGCCGCTCCAGCGAGGTGCCGGCCAGAAACACCAGATAAGGCGGCACCAGCGGCAGCACGCAGGGCGAAAGGAAGCTGACTAGGCCGGCGATGAGCGCGGCAAATAACGTGACGTCGCTATGCATGGCCGCCTTCATGCAGCGCCACTGTGACGATGGCAAGGTGCCCCTGACCGGGATGGCGCCGATGTGATAAGCGGTTGAGCGATGGCGACCCGCAACGCAATCACCGATATTCCCGGCGTCCGCGTCGGCCATGCCGGCGACGGCAAGCTCGGCTCGGGCACGACCGTCGTCGTGTTCGACAAGCCCGTCACCGCGAGCGTGGACGTGCGCGGCGGCGGGCCGGGCACGCGCGAGACCGCGCTGCTCGATCCGGCGCAGACGGTGGAGGGCATCGATGCCATCGTGCTGTCGGGCGGCTCGGCCTTCGGGCTCGACGCGGCCTCCGGCACGCAGGCCTACTTGCGCGAGATCGGCCGCGGCTTTCGCATCCGCGATGCCGTCGTGCCGATCGTGCCGGCAGCGATCATGTTCGACCTGCTCAATGGCGGCGACAAGAACTGGGGCCGCTATCCGCCCTATCGCGAATTCGGCTACGAGGCGGCGAAGAACGCGGGCACCGATGTCGCGCTCGGCAGCGCCGGCGCCGGGCTCGGCGCCACCACCGCCACGCTCAAAGGCGGCGTCGGCACGGCGTCGGCGATGACGCCCGACGGCATCACCGTCGGCGCGCTGGTCGTGGTCAACGCCGTCGGCACGACCGTAATCGGCGATGGCCCGCATTTCTGGGCGGCGCCCTTCGAGCAAGGCAAGGAGTTCGGCGGCCGCGGCTGGCCGTCCTCCATCTCGCCGTCCGACCTCGCAATTCGCGCCAAAGGCGGCGCGCAGGAAAACACCACAATCGGCCTGATCGCGACCGACGCCGCATTGAACAAAGCCCAGTGCAACCGGCTCGCCGTGATGGCGCAGGACGGGCTCGCCCGCGCCATCTACCCGGTGCACACGCCGCTCGACGGCGATACGATTTTTTCGGCGGCGACTGGAGTAAAGCCGCTGGCCGATCCGTTCTACGGTCTTGCCTCGCTCGGCATGCTGGCCGCAAACGTCATGGCGCGCGCAATCGCCCGCGGCGTCTGTGAGGCCAAGGCGCTGCCCTTCGCAGGCAGCCTGCCGAGCTGGAAAGACAAGTTTGGCAAGTAACTCAGCGTCCGGTCACGCGGCGCAGCAGCCCCGCCACATCGGCGGGCGCGGCGTCTCCACTCCAGGCGACGAACTGATCCGGCCGCACCAGAATGAGGCTAGCGCCATAGGCCTCTCGCGCTTCGCGGCGCGTGTCCTCGATGATGGTCAGCGGCAACGACAGCGCCGCGGCCGCCGCGCGGAATGCCGCGACGTCGTTCGCACCGGCGTCGAAGGCGAGCAACGAGAACCCACGGCTCAATTGCTCGAACACATTGCGCCCGGTGGACAGTGGCTGCGGCGTCAGATGGTGGCCCGCGCGCGCCATGAAAGAATGCTCGCCATGGGCGCCGCTGACGCCGCCCGGCGGCCCGGCGATCACGCGCGAGCCTTCGTAGTTCGGCTCATAGGATTGCGCACGCTGCCCGAGCTCGCCCGCGCGCGCCGCCCAAGCGCGCTCGAAATCCGCGCGATCGCGCGTGGGATTGTACCGCACCAGAAATTCCGCATCCGCGGCGATGCGGGCGGCGATGAAGTCCTCCGCGACATCGCGGAAGACCGGCCTCCGCTCGGCGCTATAGGACTCGAGCAGACCATCGCCGGCCCAGCCTTGCAGCACCGCCGCAAGCTTCCAGCCGAGATTGATCGCATCTTCGAGACCGTTGTTCAGCCCGAAGCCGCCGTAGGGCGGGTGGGTATGGGCGGCATCGCCGGCAATAATAACCCGGCCGGCACGGTAGGACTCGGCGACCGCATTGCGCAGCTCCCAGAAGCCCGTGTAATCGAACGCGACCGCGACGTCGGCGCCCACCGCCTGACGGATTGGCGCGCGAAAATCGAAGCCCTCGCGCACGGTCGCGCGCGCGACCGGGGCGTGGAAAAAGAAGCCTTCGCCGACGTCGATGCGGCCGAAAAATTGCCAATAGCCGTCGAAGTCGGGGTGCATCACGCGATAAGTCGAGCGATCCGGAAACCGCTTGAGCAGCGCGTGCAGCTCGCGCGAGCGAAACACCGTGAGCACCATGAGCTGGTCGAAGTCGGTGCCGCTGCGGGCGATCCCCGCCTGCTCGCGCACCGTCGAGCGCGCGCCGTCGCAGCCCACCACGTAATCCGCCGAGAGAACGGCGCGGCCAGAGCCGTTCTCCTCGGCGATCGAAACACGCACTCCGCTTTTGTCCTGGCTGACGGTTTCGGCGGTCCAGCCGTAGCGCGTCTCGACGCCGGCGACGGACGACAGTCTTTTCGCCAGCACCGCTTCCATCTGGTATTGCGGCAGCCGCTCATTGTCCTGAAAGTAAAACGGCCGCACCAGCTCGCGCCCCGCCGGGGCGTGCCAGTAGTCGCTCATCAGGCTGCCGTAAGCGGTGATCTCGCCGATTGGAAAACCGCGCGGCATCAGACGCGCGGCGCGTAATTCGTCGGCGATCCCCCAGAAATAGAAATGCTCGAGGGTACGCTGCGTGAGATTTTGCCCTTTCGGAATCCGGTGCGGCGCCGTGCGGCTTTCGATCAGAGCGCAGGAAACGCCGCGCAGGCCCAGGTCGAGCGCAAGCGCGATCCCGACCGGACCGGCGCCGACGACGATGACCTGATAGTGGCCTGCCATGAGGCTCTGGCTACCGGTTGAACCGCTCGGCCCGGTACGGCGCCGGATCGATAAACGGCGTCGTGCCCGTCATCATGTCGGCAAGCATGCGTCCGGTCGACGGCCCGAGCGTCAGCCCCCAATGCGCGTGGCCGATGGCGAGCCATAGTCCATTGAGGCCCGGCGCGCGGCCGATCACCGGCCGCGAATCCGGGAAGCACGGCCGGCTGCCCATCCAGGTCTTGTCGTCGGCGCGCTCACCAATCGGAAACAACGCACGCGCGCGCGGCATGATGCGGTCGAACTGCACCGGCGTGGGCGGCGCATCGCGCGGCGCGAATTCGACGCCAGTCGTCATGCGGATGCCCATCTCCATCGGCGTGATGCAGCAGCCGACATCGGCATCGAGGATCGGCCGCGCCAGCCGCGCATTGCCCGTGCCGCGGAAGTGCCGGTGATAGCCGCGCTTGACGGCAAACGGCAGCCGCAAGCCGAGACCGGCCAGAAATTCGCCCGCCCACGGCCCGAGCGCGATGACGACTTCGGGCGCATCGACGCCGCCTTCATCTGTTTCCACTCGCCAGCCCTGGCCCTTGCGATGCAGCGTGCGCGCGTCCCCCGAAACCGTGACGCCGCCAAGCGCGCGCAAGCGCGACGCATAGGCCAGCGTGACACGGAACGGATTGCTCACGCTCGCCGCCTCCGGCCAGAACACCGCATGCGGAAACACCGGCATTAAACTTGGCTCGAGCGCCTGCGCGCCCGCGGTGTCAAGCGGCTTGAGCGGCAGGCCCAACTCGGCGGCGACATCAAACTCGCGCCGCAGGCCGGCGAAAGTGCGCTCGTTGCGAAACACCTTCAGCCAGCCGGTCTTGCGCAAAAATTGCAAAGCGCCTGCCTCTTTCAGCAGCGCCTCATGCTCCGGCACCGCGCTCGCGAATAGCGGGCGGATCAAATGCGCGGTTTCGACGAGGCGCTTGGGCTGCGAGGCAGCGCGGAAGGCGAGCAGCCAGGGCAGCACCTTCGGCAGAAATGTCAGATGATAATTGGCCTCTGTTGCACGCTTTGCCGCGATGCGCACCAGCGCGCCGAGGTCCGACGGAAAGGCCGGCGGGAACACCGTATTGCCCTCGATGATGCCGGCATTGCCGAACGAGGTCTGCTCGCCCAGTCCCGCGCGCTCGACCAGCGCGACGCTAAGCCCGCGCTTGGCGAGATACAGCGCCACCGAGGTGCCGACAATGCCGGCGCCCAAAACGATCGCATCGGTGCGTGCCACGTCCGACTCCTTTTTGCCCGCACGTTATATATGGATCGCGGCGGGCCGGAACGCTATCAAGGGCTTGAGCCGGGAGCCTTCCACGATGCAATTTTTCCGCTTGCCCGCGGCCTTGCTGAGTCTGGCCGGCCGCCACGGCACGCTGCTGGCGGCTGCGTCGATCTTCATCGGGCTTGCCGTGCCGCCGCTTTCGGCCGCCATCAAGCCCTATCTCGGCGAAGCCATCATCGTGATGCTGACGCTCGCCTTCCTGCGCGTCGATCCGGCCGAGCTGCGCGGCCACATCACGCGGCCGGGCCTGGTTGCCGCCTCCGCCGTCTGGGTGATGATTGTCACCCCCGTCCTTCTCTGCACGCTGTTTCTATCGCTCGGCATCAAGCAGCAAATGCCCGGCCTCTACTTCATGCTGGTGCTGCAGATGTCGGCGCCCGGCTTAATGTCGTCGCCGGCATTGGCCGCGCTGCTCGGGCTCGACGTCGCGTTGACGCTCGCCAGCCTGATCGTATCGATCGCCATCGCACCGCTCACTGCCAGCCTGTTCACGCAGATTTTTCTTGGCACCGCGTTGATCGCGCCGCTCGCCTTCGGGCTCAGGCTGTTTCTGATCATCGCCGGCTGCGCCGCGGCAGCGGCCGTCATCCGCCGTCTCGCCGGGCGGGCCTTCATCGAGGCGCAGCGCGAGCGCATCGACGGCATGAGCGTGATCGCCATGTCGTCCTTCGCCATCGCCGCCATGGACGGCGTGGTCGATCATTTCGTCAAAGACCCGCTGCTGGTGATTGCTCTCACCGCGCTCGCCTTTGCGCTGTCGCTCGGCATGCTGGCGGTCACCGCGCTGGTGTTCCTGCGCGCAGGCAAAGCACGCGCCTTCGCCATCGGATTGATCGCCGCCAATCGCAATGTCGGCTTGATGCTGGCGGCCACCGGCTTTGCGGTGCCGGACCTTGCCTGGCTATTCTTCGCGCTGGCGCAGTTTCCGATTTATCTCTTGCCGCACCTGCTCAAGCCGCTGGCGCGGCGGCTCGCCCGGCCGGCGAAAGCTTAGGCGATCGCCGCGGTTGCCGAAGTCTGTGTGTTGAGCAGCGCCGACTGCATCTGGATCAGTTTCTCGATCAGATTGCTTTGCGTGCCGGTCCCACCGTTCTGCGAACCGCTGCCGCTCGCCTGCGCTGCCGGCGTGGTCATGCTGACGGTGCTGCCGTCGGCATAGGTGATTGTCGTGGTGCTCGATCCGTCGGAATTGGTCGTGGTCTGCGTCTTGGAACCGTCCGCATTGGTCGCGTCCATCAGCGACGAGGCACCGCCCCCGCCGGAGCCTGAGGCACCGCCGGCATGATGATGTCCACGGTGATAGTAGCCGCCGCGCGGCGGCGTCAGCTCGCTCTTGCTGATTGTGCCGTCGCCGTTGGCGTCGAGCTTATTGAACAAGGCATCGGCGCTTGATGTGTCAACGCCGGCGCCGCCGAGTGCGCTCTCGAATTCGCTCTTGCTGATAGCGCCGTCGCCATTGGCGTCGAGTTTTGCGAAAAGACCGGACGCGCCGTTGCTCGACCCGGCCTGGCCTTGCAGCGAGATCAGCGCCGCCATGGTGCCGGTATTGAAGGGGTTGCTGGGCGTCGTGGTGGTCGGGGTCGGCGGCGCTTGGCCGGTCGCCGCCGAAAATTGCTGGCTGAGCGAGGAGAGCTCGTTGTTCGCCGCGCTGCCAAGATTGGATACGGCGGATTCAAGCATTGCGCCGACGGACGACAACGCACCGAGGGCGGGACCGATCGCGAGCAACATGACGGAACACAGCTCCACTTGCACCGGCTCTGCCGGCGCTTCCTGGCTTCAGCGATGCAAAGGCCGGGCCAGTGTAAAAACCCCTATCCAGCTTGAGTTTTCCGCACGCCGGCGGCCCGGCACCGCGAGCCTTTTGCCGCCCAAGGCGGCAAATTTTGCCGGGCGCGCAGACGTTAACGAGGCTCTGGAGAAGCGCAGGTCTGCGCGTTGCCCGCGCGGCCTGAGCGTGTTACCCGAACTCCATCCGGAGACCGAGAATGCGCCCGCTGATCATCGCGCCGTCTATTCTTTCGGCCGATTTCGCCAAATTGGGCGATGAAATCCGCGCAGTCGAAGCGGCAGGCGCCGACTGGATCCACATCGACGTGATGGACGGCCACTTCGTGCCCAATATTTCCATCGGACCGGCGGTGGTGCAGGCGATCCGCCCGGTCACCAAGAAGACGCTCGACGTGCATCTAATGATCGCCCCCTGCGATCCCTATTTGGAAGCCTTCGCCAAGGCCGGCTCCGACATCATTACCGTGCACGTCGAGGCAGGCCCGCACGTGCACCGCTCGCTGCAGGCGATCCGCGCGCTCGGCAAGAAGGCCGGCGTCACCATGAACCCGGGCACGCCGATCGAGACCGTCGAGCACGTGATCGACATGGTCGATCTCATTCTGGTGATGTCGGTCAATCCCGGCTTCGGCGGGCAAGCGTTTATCCCCTCCGCGCTCGACAAGATCCGCGCGCTGCGCGCTATGGTCGGCGCGCGGCCCATTGATATCGAAGTGGACGGCGGCATCACGGCGCAGAACGCCGCGCAGGTCGTGCGCGCCGGCGCCAATGTGCTGGTCGCCGGCTCCGCCGTGTTCAAAGGCGGCAATTACAGGGCCAATATCGACGCCATCCGCAACGCGGCGGCACAGGCACGCGGGGAAGCGGCGTGAAAACCTCAACCCTCATCCTGAAGAGCGCAAAGCGCGTCTCGAAGGATGAGGCCAGGACGTTAACCGCCTCATGGTTCGAGACGCCGCGCTGCGCGCGGCTCCTCACCATGAGGAGAGAGATTGTGCAGGCCGCTCGATGATCCCGCGCTACTCCCGCCCCGCAATGACCGCGATCTGGTCGCCGGAAACAAAATTCCGCATCTGGTTCGAGATCGAAGCGCACGCGGCCGAGGCCATGGCCGAGCTCGGCGTCATCCCAAAGGACGCCGCCAAGAAGATCTGGGACAAGGGCAAGGCCGCGAAATTCGACGTCGCCCGCATCGACGAAATCGAAGCGGAAGTAAAACACGACGTCATTGCCTTCCTCACGCACTTGACCGAGATCGTCGGGCCGGAAGCGCGCTTCGTGCATGCCGGCATGACCTCGTCGGACGTGCTCGACACCTGCTTCAACGTGCAGCTGGTGCGCGCCGCCGACATTCTCATTGCCGACGTCGACGCCCTGCTCGCCGCGTTCAAGCGCCGCGCCTTCGAGCACAAAATGACGCCGACGGTCGGCCGCTCGCACGGCATTCACGCCGAGCCGACGACCTTCGGGCTCAAGCTCGCTTTCGCCTATGCCGAATTCGCCCGCGCCAAGGAACGGCTCATCGCCGGGCGCAAGGAGATCGCCACTTGCGCCATCTCCGGCGCCGTCGGCACCTTCGCGCAGGTCGATCCGCGCGTGGAGGCGCATGTCGCCAAGGCGATGGGGCTTACCGTCGAGCCGGTCTCGACCCAGATCATCCCGCGCGACCGCCACGCCATGTATTTTGCGACACTGGGCGTGGTCGCCTCCTCAATCGAACGGCTCGCCACCGAAATCCGCCATCTGCAGCGCACCGAGGTGTTGGAAGCGGAAGAGTTCTTCTCCGAGAAGCAGAAGGGCTCCTCGGCCATGCCGCACAAGCGCAACCCGGTGCTGTCGGAAAACGTCACCGGCTTGGCGCGCATGGTGCGCGCCTATGCGCTGCCGGCGATGGAGAACGTGGCGCTCTGGCACGAGCGCGACATCTCGCATTCCTCGGTCGAGCGCATGATCGGGCCCGACGCTACCGTCACGCTCGACTTTGCGCTCGCGCGCTTGACCGGCATCATCGACAAGCTGGTGGTCTATCCGGCCGCCATGCAGCGGAATCTCGACAAGCTCGGCGGCCTCATCCATTCGCAGCGCGTGCTAATCGCGCTCACGCAAAAGGGCGTGCCGCGCGAGGACGCCTATCACCTCGTGCAACGCAACGCGATGAAAGTTTGGGGCGGCGAGAGCGATTTTCTCGCGCTGTTGAAGGCCGACAAGGACGTGCGCGCCAAGCTCTCCGAGAAAGAGCTCGAGGCAAATTTCGACCTCGATCATCACCTCAAGCACGTCGACACCATCTTCAAGCGCGTATTCGGGAGCGCCTGAGTTGGCGGGCGCGCCGACGATTGTGGTGTTCGACTCCGGCCTCGGTGGCCTGACCGTATTCCGCGAAGTCGCCAGCGCCCGCCCCGACGCGCGTTTCGTTTACGTGGCGGATGACGCTGCCTTTCCCTATGGCGACATGCCGGAAGAGGCGCTGATCACGCGCATTTTGCACGTCATCGGCAAGGCCATCGCCGAGCATAAGCCGGAGCTCGTCGTGGTCGCCTGCAACACCGCCTCGACGCTAGCGCTCAAGGAATTGCGCGCGCGCTACCAGGTGCCCTTCGTCGGCACCGTGCCGGCGATCAAGCCGGCCTGCGCGCAGTCGAAATCCAAGCGCATCGCGGTGCTGGGCACACAGGCGACCGTGTCGCGCGAATACACCAAGGCGCTGATCCGCGAGTTTGCCGCCGGCCGCGAGGTGGTCCTGGTCGGCTCGCACAAGCTCGCCGCCTTTGCCGAAGCCGAGCTCGCCGGCGCGCCCGCGGCCGACAAGGACATCGCCGCCGAGATCGCGCCCTGCTTCGTCGATAAAGACGGCCGCCGCACCGATACGGTCGTGCTCGCCTGCACACATTACCCGCTGCTCACCGCCCGCTTCAAAGCCAATGCACCCTGGGCGGTGGACTGGCTCGATCCGGCGCCGGCGATTGCCCGCCGCGTCGCCGACCTGCTGCACGAGCGGCCGGCAGGCGCCAATCCGCCCCCGCCGCAGATCGCCTTCACCTCCGGCCGCGCCCCCTCGCCGACGCTGGCAAAAGCCCTTGCCGGCTATGGCTTTAAGCCCGTCCGCCAGCCGGTTTGACAGCGCCGCCGCCACCCCCTAGATAGCCCCTGCCCGGCTTGCCTTTTGGCTTTGCCGGGCGTTTCGCGACCCGTGGCAAGGCCTTGCGC
>Ga0335081_10017777_pt1 | contig 11510 bp, 7 predicted proteins | sample Lox_Sample_35_FD_206713 | JGI IMG/M metagenome (GOLD analysis project Ga0335081, IMG submission 206713) | Soil microbial communities from Loxahatchee National Wildlife Refuge, Florida, United States - Lox_Sample_3.5 | ecosystem: Environmental > Terrestrial > Soil > Wetlands | place: USA: Florida... | reverse complement strand
CGCTGGCAACCGGTGGACGTGGACCCCGATCAACCCGCGTTCCTGCAATTCTCGTCGGGCACCACGGTCGAACCCAAGGCCGTTATGGTGACGCACACCAATCTGTTGGCCAATCTGACCATGATGCAGCAGTGCCTGGTGTACCGCGGCGAGGATGAAATCGATAACGGCTGCGTCTGCTGGCTGCCGCTCTATCACGATATGGGGCTGGTAGGTTGCTTGTATCTCGGGATGTATTATCCCGGTACGGTGACCTATATGGGACCGGATACTTTCCTGGCCCGGCCGGCCATCTGGCTGCGCACCTTGTCACGGTACAAATCGGCGATTTCGCCGGCGCCGCATTTTGCGTACAGCTTGTGCGCCACCAAGATCAAAGACGAGGAAATGGAAGGCGTGGATCTTTCGCGGTGGCGGGCCGCGCTGAACGGCGCCGAGCCGATCGAATCCGACGGCGTGCAGCGCTTTACCGAGCGCTTCGCGCGCTGGGGCTTCAAGCCCGCGGCCATGACGCCGGTCTACGGCCTGGCCGAAGCGGGATTGGGCGTCACCTTCACCGAGCTCGACGATTTGCCGCGCTTCACCGAATTCAGCCGCGAGGGCCTGTGGAACGGCGGCACCGCGCACTTGGGCTCCGGCCGGCGCATCGTATCGGTCGGCCGGGCGCTGCCGGGTGTTGAAATGGCTATCGTCGACGACCAGGAGCAGCAGGTGCCGGAAAACCGCGTGGGCCGCATCTGGGTCAAAGGGCCGTCCATCACCAAGGGTTACTGGGAAAGCCCGGAGCTCACCGCCAACATGATTCATGGCGAATGGCTGGACACGGGCGATCTGGGCTTCGTGCACGAAGGCGAACTCTACATCGCCGGCCGCGCCAAAGACCTGATCATCATTCGCGGCCGCAACTACGCTCCGCAGGAGATGGAAGAGCTGTTGCTGGATGTAGAAGGTGTACGCAAGGGCTGCACCGTGGCCGTGAGCACCATGGTCGAACACGAAGGCGAGCAGCTCATCATTCTGGCGGAAAAAGATCCGCGCAGCAAACGTCCCGAGGCAGAGGTGATCGCCGAGATTAACCACTGCATCCTGACCGGGCTATCGCTCAAGCCGCGGGACGTGGAATTACTGGACCCGGGAACGTTGCCGCGGACGTCGTCGGGCAAGCTGCGGCGCTCCGAAGCGCTGCGACAATTCCTGGCCGGCGAGCTAGTACCCCCGGAGAAAGTGAACGCCCTGAAGTTGCTGTTTGAGGTGGGTAAGTCGCAACTGGCGTGGGCCAAGTTCCGGGCGGAGAAGAAGTAACATTGCTACGTCCCAAACAGTTGACTAGTCAAATGGATCGTGGGTTGATTCGGGCTCGGGTAGTGAATGGCCGAGCGCCACTTCGAGGACTCGGCAGGTGCGAAAGCCATAGGATTTTCTCATGGTGACCTTGGTTTTGTTGTTGAAGACTTCCACTGCGCCGATGCAAATCAGTTTTTGTGCGCGGAAGTTGCCGAGGGTCTAATCCTACTCTGGGTTGCCTGGACGCTTACCGTTCAGTCCTGATCCCGGTCGGGCCGCTGCTGATTCATCGACCATTCAAGCGCCTCCCGGTATGACGGCCGCTCCTCGATTGTCGGCAACCCCAGCCCGCGACCGCCCAGGGGGGAGCCTTCCCACCGGAGACGCCCGCCATAAACTGACTCATTCAACCCCGCGATGTTTGTGCCCACCACTGCTAAACAGGTAACGATGCAATCCAGGCCGTCAACGCCAGACACCTCGTTTGCTTGAACGCCGGTATCGCTGATTATCTCATATCGGCAACTGGGGTAATCGCCCTCAACCTGATGTGGGCGAAACAGCCGAACGATCGCCGCGGGCTCGGCACCTGGTTGTCCATCGAGATACAGCTTGCGCTCAGCAATAATTTCGTCGTTAACGCCCGTCACTCTTCCTCCCACGCTATACAAACCCCGACTCGCCGAACTCTTGGCGAATGTAATGCCTCCTCGGACTGAGCTCGAAACACCATTTCGTAACAGGTAACTCAGGTTCCATCTAGTACTGAGGCTGAAGTGGCGGCACTGGCAGATTCTTCATGCACAGCGAGTAGCGATCCCAAGAATGGCTTATGCATGCGAGGTACTTTGCACCCTTACCGGTTCCGTACGGAAACCGCTGCCTGCAGGTCGCTGCATCGGCCGCCTGCTGAGCCTCACACTGAGCGTACCGAGAAGGATCCCACTTAGCAGGCGTGGATCCGTCCATCAACAAACAGCTCGCCAGCAAGACGGCGCCGGCCGCGACTGTCGTTCCGGCAGCGATTACGACTTGAATGAGCCCATAACGGCGTGGCTACCATGGTCAGAACAAGCACAGAGTGAAATCGAGTGTTAAGCTCATAAGGCCTCGCCACTAGTACTCTACCGCGAACGATAGGTCCCGTCAAGGTTCTGCATGCCGTTATTGCCGCATTCCCCCTTGACCGCTTGGCTGGGAAGCGAATATTGTTTTTCTTCGGAGGGCTCGGCTCGTGTTTCGCAAGCCATTCCTGGAGTTTTGCTGCGGGAGCGCCATTGCCGACCGACTTTAATGCCCTGCAACTTGCCACACTCCGCCCACAACCGGATGCTGCTCTTGGACACGATCAAGGGCTGGGCGACGTGTGAAGCCGTCAACAGGGGTATCATCATGGAATCTGTGCTTATATTATAGATTGATAGTGAAACCAGACCAGCAGACGTTTCACCGCGTTCAGCCGGCGCATCGTATCGGTCGGCCGGGCGCTGCCGGGTGTTGAAATGGCTATCGTCGACGACCAGGAGCAGCACGTGCCGGAAAACCGCGTGGGCCGCATCTGGGTCAAAGGGCCGTCCATCACCAAAGGTTACTGGGAAAGCCCGGAGCTCACCGCCAACATGATTCATGGCGAATGGCTGGACACGGGCGATCTGGGCTTCGTGCACGAAGGCGAACTCTACATCGCTGGCCGCGCCAAAGACCTGATCATCATTCGCGGCCGCAACTACGCTCCGCAGGAAATGGAGGAGCTGTTGCTGGATGTAGAAGGTGTACGCAAGGGCTGCACCGTGGCCGTGAGCACCATGGTCGAACACGAGGGCGAACAGCTCATCATTCTGGCGGAAAAAGATCCGCGCAGCAAACGTCCCGAGGCAGAGGTGATCGCCGAGATCAACCACTGCATCCTGACCGGGCTTTCGCTCAAGCCGCGGGACGTGGAGTTACTGGACCCGGGTACGCTGCCGCGGACCTCGTCGGGCAAGCTGCGACGCTCCGAAGCGCTGCGACAATTCCTGGCCGGCGAGCTAGTGCCCCCGGAGAAAGTGAACGCCCTGAAGTTGCTGTTTGAAGTCGCAACTGGCGTGGGCCAAGTTCCGGGCGGAGAAAAAGTAAGCTCCACATGCCTGAATCTGAAATACACCAGTGCGAAAGCCTCTGATAAGAACTGAATTGAAAATTCTCGACCCTCGCGACCCCGCAACAGGCTCGGGGGGCGCCGAACTGCTTGATGCGAGCGTTGTCCGACGTGGCGGGCGATGGTGGATGTATCTCGCGGGCCAAGCCGCCGGATACGGGCCCCCAGCGATTTACAGCGCATCACTGGATCCGGGAGAATCGCTCTCTGCTACGGGATGGAAGCTCACCCGCAGCGCAGACGGACAGTTGATTCCGGTAGCAGTCCAAGACGCTAGCCGGGCATGGGATGGCAGCGGCGGACGCCATTGTCCTTCTTACGTGAAGGGATGGGATGCGCGCAAGCGCGCATGGGTGGAACGGATCTACTACGCGGGTGCGGCGGAGAACTTATGGGGGCCGTATACAATCGGTTTTCTCGAATGGGATGGCAACAACTGGGTCGATCAGCACGAACCGGCATTCATTGCGGATGAAGACTGGGAACTCGGAAGCGTCTACGAGCCGAACCTGATCTACCACGACGGGAAGTGGAAGATGTGGTATGTTGCCGGGTCAAACCAGGAGGACTACCTCGTTCACGGATATGTCGAAAGCGAAGATGGCCGGACCGGCTGGAGTAACCACGCTATCTTCGCTCCACCTGAAATGAAGATGTTTGATTTCTGCGTTCGTCAGAGTGCAGACCGCTTTGATGCCATCTTTGCACGCGTTTGGGTCAAGGAAGGTACGCCGCCGCCTGAGGCTGGATTGTGGTGGTGCAGAGCTGAGGAACCTTCGGGCAGGCTCTCAGATTGGAGTCAGCCGGTACAGATCATGGGGGCTGAAGACCGCGGTTGGCACTCCGGACCATGGAAGCCTTCGCTCGCATCCGATGATCAAAGTGGCGAGCGTGCCCTCGTATTCTTCGATGGCCTCTATCGAACAAGCGATCCGGGGCCATTTCCAGTTGCCTTCACTGTCGGCTGCCTGGAGATAAGTCTGCCAACCGGTTTTGATCGCACTCCTGACCACGGTTAGCCGATTCAAGAACGACGTACTCGTTCAACCGCGCTACCGCCCAATCGTAGAGTTGCCGGTCCTTCTCCACCGACCGCAACAGCAGCGACCCAACCTCGTCAGCCGGGTTGATCCAGCTCAGGTCGTCCCGATATTCGGCCGATGTGTTCTCGACCGGTATGGGACCCGGCGGAAAGTCCAGGCCGGCGGCCCGCGCCAGCACTCCCAGTTTGGCCATATTGTCCGCCATCCGCTCCGTAATACCCACGAAGAAGAACTCTGCCAGCGCGGCTTTCGCGGCCTCCAGGCGGTCCGGGGCCGTGGGAGCGGTATGGCGGCTGAAGAAGTTCACATTGTGATTCTCGCGGAAGGGTATGTCGCGGTCCTCGGTCAGGAGCCATCTGGCAAATTCGCGCAGTGTCAGTTGCGGCGCGTCCGGGGGTACCGCGTCCAGCAGGCTTTCCGACGTGATCGTCGCATAATGCTTTTTGATATGCGTCATATAAGAGACGAACTGCTCAATGGGATCGCGCAAGAACGTGACATATAACATCTCCCGTCCGGCCAGCCAGTGTGGAAACACCCGCACGTGATGCGAGCTGAATCCCCGTATCTCGGGATCTTGCAACAGGTAACTCCGCAGAGCCTCGTTGCCGTACGCGAAGTACGTATCATTCACATACAGGCCCAGGTGTTTCGGTCCGAAGTGCCTCTCCAGCAGAGCGCGGAAGGATGTCCCCGCGCACTTGGGCACGTGAATATGAGCCAGAACCGGCACTGCCTGCGCCTTGGCGGCGTTACCTAACTCCGCAAAGGCGTAGATGCGGGGCTGGTCCGGCGGCCACGCGATCGACTCCAAATTCACTGCCGGAATGTCACACGCTGCGAACACCGGGCGGATCTGGCTGGGGGCCTCTGGGGTGTCCGCGACGCCGAGCGCTATCAGCCCCGGCGCATTCATGTTATCCAGCACAACGCGGACAGCTTCCGCGGACGGCTTGGGCCACGCCCATGAAACCACCAGATCCGCTTTCTCCGCCAGCCGCAGGCCAGCCGGATCGACTGGCACTTCCAGACTGGTGAATTTACGAAACGGGATGCCCGCTGTGCGAAGGACGCGTTCCAGCTCTCCCGCCCCTTCGCCCATCCCGCAAACATGCTGCTCCGGCCTGAATTCGTAGTACGCTTCAAGCGCCGCTAGCAGCGGTTCGCGCCGCCGGACCCAGTGGCCCCGGCCCCTGGGAACCACCAGGTCCGTGCCGGCATAGCGTACCTCCAGAGTGTTGCGGCCCGGCTTCAAGTACGCGCTGGGATCGAAACGGAAGCCTTTACGGCCATCGCCGATGCCAGCCGCGAGCAGGTCTTCCCGGAATATGTCGCAAGGAATCGTAGCCACCACTTGCGCATTGACGATCACGTCGATCTGCACCGCCTGGCCGCGATCGGCATCGCCGGCGGCCCATCCGGAGATGCAGGTGTCCCAGAGTGTGTCTACACAGCCAATCCAACCCATGCCGCCGCCCAAGCTCAGTCTATCGCCAGGCTGAAATCCTCTTTCCGGCGAGCCAGATTGGGATTGTAGTAAGGATCGTCCGCGATATACCGGGCCCACTTCTTCTTCATAAAAGCGTCTTCCGCGGAGTCTGGAATCTTATCCTTTTCGGTCTTAGTGGCCGATTCATAGTGGTAGAGCTTGGCGTACGGAGTGTACACATTGCGATAGCCCAGCTCCAGAAGCTTCAGACACAGGTCCACGTCCTGAAAGGCCACCGCCAGGTTGGCCTCGTCGAACGCTCCAGCTTCGAAGAATTTCTCGCGTGCGATCAGCATGCAGGCGCCGGTAACGGCGCTGCAGTTGCGGATCAGATTGGGAAAGTCGAAGTAGTAATGCGGCAGCTCGCCCGGCACGCCTTTAAAGGCATGGCTGCAATTGCCGTAGATGCCCATTACTACACCGGCGTGCTGGATCAAGTTGTTCGGATACCATAACTGCGCGCCGACCGCGCCGACTTCCGGACGCTGCGCATGCTCCAGCATGGCGGTCAGCCACTCGTCCGCGATCACCGTCGTATCGTCATTCAAGAACAGAATATAAGGCGCCGACGCCGCGCGGGCCGCCGCATTGTTCATCTGAGCGAAGTTGAATGGCTTGCCGCGCCAGTCGAAATAGCGGACGGGCGCTTTACGGGCGGCCAAGCGCGAGGTATATTCCTCCACGCGCATGTTGCGCGAGTTATCGATCAACAAGATTTCATAGTTCTTGTAAGCCGTCTTTTCCAGCACGTCTTCCACCGCCCGGAAGACGTTCTTGTGCCCTCCGGTAGGTATCAGAATACCGACTCGCGCATCCGCGGCGATGGGATAACGGACGCGATAGCGGCACACTCCCGTCTCTTCCACGCGGGCGCCGGGCGCGGTCCGCTGGAGATGCGCAACCAAGGCCCGTTTTCCATCCGCGCTGGCCTCGGGCTTCTCCTCCGCGGCTTTAGCGGCGGAGCCCGCGACCGCCCGCCAGTGATAGAGGACCCTGGGTATGCGTTTGATTCTCTGCGTGCGCTCGCTGGCGCGCAGCAGGAATTCGTAGTCTTGCGCGCCGCTGTAGCTTTGGTCCAGCCCGCCGAGACTCTCCGCGAGCGAGCGCTTCATCACCGCGAAATGGCAGATATAGTTGCAGGAAAGGAACAGGTCGGGCGACCAATCGGGCTTGAAGAATGCGTCATAGCGGCGGCCGTGTTCGTCGAGCTTGTCCTCATCGGAATAGAACAGCTCGGTATCCGGATGGTCGTTGATGGCCTGCGCCACTTCGGATAATGCGAAGGCGGCGAGTTCGTCGTCATGGTCCAGAAAGGCCACGTAGTCTCCCGTAGCCAGACGCAAGGCCGCATTGGTGGCGCCGGAGATTCCGAGATTCTGGGGCAGCGTGACGGTCCGGATGCGGGCATCGCGTTTGGCATATTGTTGCAGCAGGCCGGCCAGCGCTGCGTCCCCGGAGCAGTCGTCGGCCAGACATAACTCCCAAGTGGGATATGTCTGCTCCTGCACCGACTCGATGCAGCGGGTAAGCCACGCGATCGGAGTCTTATATACCGGGACGGCGATGCTGATGCGCGGGCACACGGCGAAGTTACCCGCCTCGCGCCGCATCTGGCGCAGGACTTCAACGGTTGGTTCGTTGCGGGCGATCCACACGCCGTAGCCGGGCGGCGTCTGCCAGTCGATCAGGACGGTGCAAACGGCCTCCCGGGTTTGCCCGCTCTGGGCTGTGGCCGTCACGCGCACGGTGCAGGGACCTTCCGGCAAGCCGGTGGGATCCCAGAAAAATCGGAAGCCGGACTGGCCGGCGCCTACGACCCCTGGGTGGCTCTGCGCGACATCCGGCCGCGGAATGCCGTAAGATGCCGGAGCTGGAGAATCGCCGTCAATTTGAATCAGCACGCGGTCGATCCCGGAATCGGCGAGGGCCCAGCCGCGGATTTCGACCACATCCCGCACGGGGAGCACGCCTCCGTCGCGCGGGTTATCGCATACCAGCGCCATGAAGCCTTCGGGGGCGCCGGGATGCGCTGGGGCGGCAGGATCGGCAGCGGCCCCTTCCCGCGGCATCCAAGTCCCGCCATTCGGTTCGGCGCGGCGGCCGGTCAGGCGCAGCAGTAACGAGCCTAGACCGCACAGCGCCTTCCAGATCCGGCTGTCGTATATCGCCTGAATCGCGCGCTTGTTGGTGACCAGACCGATTTCCAGATCCCGCATCCGGCCGTCCAGACGCGCTTGAAAGTCCATGCGGCTCTGGAGAGCTTCGATCCGTTCTCGAATCGTATCCGACTGGGCGGCCTGTGCGGCGGCCATGTGGTCCATCTGGGCGGCTTGCGCAGCCTGGACGGCTTGCGCCGCTTGCGTGGTTTGGGCGGCCTGAGCCGCCATCTGGTCCAACCGGGCGGCCATCTGCGACAGCTTGTTATCGAGTTCAATGGCGCGCGCCTTATCCGCCGCCTCCAGCAGATGAGAGAGCCGGGCCTGCGGCCAGTCCGCCAGCGTGTCCCCCAATGCCGGCGGCGGCGTATCGAGAAAGCCGCTTTCCAGGCACCGCAGCATGGCGGTCACCTCGCCCCATTTCCGCTTGTAAGATAGCGCGTCGGCCAGTTCCCGTTCAATGTTCCGAATGTGCCTGTCTTTGTCGACAGTCACGCGCGCATTGTGCGCGATGGTCAAGAAAAGCTGGCAGAGCGCCAGTACGCTCTGCAGATCCGCCTGTTTCCCCGCGGATCCGAAAGAGGCGCGCACCGCTTCCAGATCCGCCATGCCGCGGCGCTTGGAGAGCAGGAATCCGGCCCTATAGTGCGGCTCGGCCCAGTCCTGGGCGGCGTACGCCTGGTTGAACCGGCGGTTGAGCTCCAGGACGAAATCCGTGCCGGGCATCCGCAGGCTGTGGTAAGTCAGCATGGTCAGCAACCAGACATCGGTGTTGGCTTGCGCGAAGCCGATCCAGGGATACGCGCCGCTGGCGAACCAGCGCCCGACGGACTCGCGGTCGGGCAAGCCGAACTGACGGTGCTCCTGCAAGGCCGGGATAGGATCCTTCAGCAGCACATCGGCATACTCGACGACTACGGATTCCGCCCAACGGTTGCTTGCGGAGTCGAATGGAAACGCTAAATACAAGCCGTCCCGAGTGACCCGTAGGAGTTCCGCCAGCAACGCCGGCCGCTGTTCGCCGGCGATGTGCTCGAGCGTATCGAGCGAGCAGACCAGATCGAACGCGCCGTCGCGAAAGGGAAGCTCAATTCCACTGGCTTGAACGTAGTTCTGCAAATCGGCGGTGGGTAGGATGTCCGCGACCGCCACCGTCGCGCCGGGAATCAAAGTTCCGGCTAGGGACGAGAACCCCTGCCAGAACGCCGGCGTGTGTCCCCCTACATCCAGGACATGGTATGCCGACTCACCCGGCCGAAACAGCTTGCCAATGTCCTCCAGCAGGATATACCGCTCGTAGAGATCGAACGCTACTTCCCGCAGGCGTTCGCCGGCGGTCATGACCGATCCCGCCCGCCGGTGGTTTGGCGTGGCGGCGGGACCACCAGTTCCAGGCAGTGGGTAGGGCGCGTCAACGATCAAGTCTAACTCAATTCGCCCAGACAACGCGCCCGGCGCAGCGTGTGCTATACTCGGGGGTTTCCAAATGCGACCCAGACCATGTGGCGTGGCGACTTTTTCTTCCTTTTATCCAATTTGATCGCAAAGGATTTTAAGATCCGCTACCGCAACATGTCACTGGGGGTGCTTTGGTCGCTCCTGAATCCCCTGGTGATGATGGCCGTTCTGACGTTCGTTTTCACCAAGATACTCAGAAGCTCTAACCCGGCGTATGCTCTATTCGTGATGTGCGGCCTGGTCCCCTTCAATTTCTTCAGCATTGCCTGGGCTTCCGGGACAACTTCACTGGTGGATAATTCCGGCCTCATCAAGCGCGTGCCGGCGCCCCGCGAAATCATTCCGTTGGCTGCGGTGCTCTCCAATTGCTTGCACCTGTTCATTCAGATCGGCCTGTTGATCGGACTGGTCTTTCTGTTCGGAAAAACTCCGAACCGCCATTGGGTCTGGCTGCCGTTGATCTGGGGACTGGAAGTGATCTTCGTGTGCGGCCTCTCCCTGATCACCTCCGCGCTCAACGTGTATATCCGGGACATGCGCTATTTTGTGGAATCGGCCAACACCGTGATGTTCTGGATGGTGCCCGTGGTCTATTCTTTTTCCATCATTCCCGCGAGCTACAAGCCCATCTACCAGCTCAACCCGGTGGCGGCGCTGGTGATGGCCATGCGCGACATCCTGATCGAAGGGGCGCGCCCGGGCGGCGTGCTGCTGTGCAAGCTCACCGGGATCTCGTTCTTCATGCTGGCCTTGGGCCTGCTGGTCTTTCGGCGTCTGAAACCCCGGTTCTCCGACCATCTGTGAGAAACGATGAGCGTGATTGAGTTTCACAACGTCTCCAAGAAATTCCCCCGGCATGCCGGGCAGATGTTGCTGCGCAATCATCTCACGCGGTTCTTCACGCAAGAAAAAGACGATCCGTTCTTTGCGTTAAAGCATGTCTCCTTTTCAGTGGAGCGCGGTGAAAGCCTGGCGGTGATCGGGAGCAATGGAGCCGGCAAGAGCACGTTGCTGGGTCTCGCCGCGGGTGTCTCGCAGCCCGATGAAGGCGTCGTGAAGGTAAGCGGGCACGTGGCCGCTTTGCTGGAATTGGGATCGGGTTTTCATCCCAGTCTCACGGGACGGGAGAATGTCCGGTTAAATGCCGCGTTGCTGGGGCTTTCGCGCAAGCAAACGGCCGCGGCGTTTGAACACATCGTGGACTTCTCGGGGATCCGCGAATTCATCGACGAACCCTTGCGGACCTACTCGACAGGCATGATCATGCGGCTAGCGTTTTCCGTGGCAGTCATCAGGGATCCCGAGGTTCTGTTGATCGACGAAATCCTGGCGGTGGGCGACGCGGCGTTTCAGGCCAAATGCATCGCGAAGGTCCACGAATTCCGGGATGCTGGGAAAACTCTGCTGTGCGTGTCGCATTCGACAATGATCCGGCAATTGTGCGACCGCGCCATTTGGCTCGACCATGGTGAGCTGATCCTGAGCGGCGCAGTGGGCGATGTATTGGAAGCATATGCGGGGCGGCAGGCCGCTACCGCGTAATGTGAGGGAAGCCTGGCCGGAAACACTACACAGCTACGCCGGGCCATTGCGGAACTGCAGGAATTGCTGCGCCATACCGATTCTCCGCCGTCACGGCAGGAACTCCTGGCGCTGGCAGGGTTTTTGGAAGAGGCCCTGGCGCATATCGAAGCCGGCGAGAAGCAGGCGGTCCGGCACTACGCGGAGTTAGAGCGGCGGCTGCTCGACATTGAGGATAGCCGGTTCCTGCGCACCCTGCAATGGCCCGGCCGGTTCTTGGGAGACTGGAAAGGGCGGCTGGGCCAGTTACTTCTGCATTCTCCCCTGCATCCGCTCTACCTGAAGCTGGTGAATCCGCATTTTACGGCGGATCGTTACCGGTTGTGGGTGGAAAGCGAACGGGCACCGGGCGAGTGGGAACG
>Ga0335081_10017776_pt1 | contig 11510 bp, 11 predicted proteins | sample Lox_Sample_35_FD_206713 | JGI IMG/M metagenome (GOLD analysis project Ga0335081, IMG submission 206713) | Soil microbial communities from Loxahatchee National Wildlife Refuge, Florida, United States - Lox_Sample_3.5 | ecosystem: Environmental > Terrestrial > Soil > Wetlands | place: USA... | reverse complement strand
GCTTCGAGCCGGGCGGGCGCGGCGCCGAGCGCCGCGTAGCGACGACGGTCGCGACGGCGACGCGGTCTCCCCGCTCCCGCCACCGGGCGGCCTGCTGCAACGGATCGCCCATTCGCTTCAATCTAGCCGTGCCGGAGCACCGAGATCGAGAGGTCCTGCGTCACACGTTCGGCTCGATCGCCGAGCTGTACGACCGCGCCCGTCCCGAGTATCCGGAGGCCGTCTTCGACGACCTCGCCGAGCTCGCGGGCTTGCGGGCCGGGTCGCGCGTGCTCGAGATCGGGCCGGGAACGGGAAAGGCTACGGCCCAGCTCGCGCGGCGCGGCTTCGACGTGACGGGCGTCGAGCTCTCGCCCGAGCTCGCGGAGATCGCGCGCCGGAACGTCCCCGAGGCGGAGATCGCGGTCGGCGACTTCGAGACGTGGGAGCCCGAGCGCGGCGACTTCGACGCCGTCGTCGCCTTCAGCGCGTTCCACTGGGTCGCGCCCGAGCTCCGTTACTCGAAGCCGGCCCGCCTGCTGCGGCCGGGCGGCGCCCTGGCGGCCGTCGGCGCACCTCACGTGCTCGTCCCCGACGACGACCCGTTCTGGGCCGAGGTGCAGGAGGATTACGACGCCGTCGTCCCGCATCCCGATAACGCCCCGCCGCCGCACCCGGATCTCGTGGAGGGCTGGGTCGACGAGTTCCGGGCGTCCGGCTGCTTCGAGCGCGTCGAGGAGCGCCGACGGCTCGCCTCGCTCACGTACAGCGCCGAGGAGTACGTCGCCGTGCTCGGGACGTTCTCCGAGAACATCGCGCTGCCGGACGAGCAGCGGGAGGAGCTCTTCCGCCGCATCCGAGCCCGCATCGCCGCGCGGCCCGGCGGCACGGTCACGAAGCGGCAGCTCGTGACGCTGACGGTCGGAAATCGCCCCGACCGGTAGCAGCTACCTTGACGTCTTCGTGACGAGATGGGCCGCTTGGTTGCGCAGGCCGTGGATCTCACGTCACGCTCCGGTCACGCTTCTCACAGGCGCCGGAAGCCGGCGTCTCGTTTTCGTGACAGTGGCCGGAAGGGGCAGCTAGCGGCCGAGGTAGGCCTTGCGGAGATCCTCGTGCTCGCGCAGCTCGGCGGCCGGGCCCTCGAGGACGAGCCGCCCGGTGGACAGGACGTAGCCTCGGTCGGCGATCGAGAGCGAGACGTTCGCGTTCTGCTCGACGATGAGCATCGCGACGCCCGAGTCGTGCACCTGCTTGATGATCTCGAAGCTCCGCTCGACGAGGATCGGCGCTAGGCCCATAGACGGCTCGTCCATCAGCAGGAGCTTCGGCTTGCCCATCAGCGCGCGACCCATCGCGACCATCTGCTGCTCGCCGCCCGACATCGTCCCCGCGAGCTGCGAGCGGCGCTCGTAGAGGAGCGGGAAGAGGTCGTAGACGCGCTCGAAGTCCTCCTTCGCGCCGCCGCCCTGCAGGTACGCGCCCAGCTCGAGGTTCTCGAGCACCGTCATCGGCCCGAACAGCCGCCGGTTCTCGGGAACGATCGCGATGCCCTTGCCGATCCGGTAGCTCGTCGAGCGCCCCGTCACGTCCTCCCCGCCGAAGCGGACGGCGCCGCTTCGGGGACGGACGATGCCGAGCACCGTCTTCAGCGTCGTCGACTTCCCCGACGCGTTGCCGCCGAGCAGGCAGACGAGCTCGCCGGCGCCGACCTGGAGGTTGAGGCCCTGGAGGATGTGGATCGGTCCGTAGTACGTGTCGACCGCGTCGAGCCGCAGCAGCGGCTCGACAGAGGTCCCGTTCCCGCTCGCCCCGCTCATTTCCTCGCCGTCGCACTCGTGCCGAGGTATGCCTCGACGACGCGCGGGTCGGTGGCCACCGCCTCGAAGGTGCCCTCGGCGATCTTCACGCCGTGGTCGAGGGCGACGACCCGGTCGGAGATCCCCTCGACGACGTGCATGTCGTGCTCGATCAGGAGGATCGTGTAGCCGCCCTCGTCGCGGAGCTTGCCGATCAGCTCGGTGATCTCGTGCGTCTCGACCGGATTCATCCCGGCGGCCGGCTCGTCGAGGAGAAGAATGCGCGGCTGCGTGGCAGTCGCGCGGGCGATCTCGAGCCGCCGACGGTTCGCGTACGAGAGCGAGTACGCCGGCTGGTTCCAGCGGTAGCCCATCAGCCGCTCGCCGAAGAACGCGAGCTTCTCCTCCGCGACCGCATTGATCGCCCGCTCCTCGCGGCGCGCCCGCGGCAGCTGAAGCATCTGCTCGAGGATCGTCGCGCGCGTCCGCCCGTACTGGGCGGCCATGACGTTCTCCTTCACGGTCATGTTCAGGAAGAGCCGGAGCGTCTGGAAGGTGCGCGCGACGCCGCGCCGCGTGATCTTGTGCGGCTGGAGCCCGACGAGGCTCTGGTCGTCGAGGAGGATGTCGCCCCCGTCCGGGCGGAACACACCCGTGATCAGGTTGAACACGGTCGTCTTGCCGGCGCCGTTCGGGCCGATCAGGCTGACGACCTCGTGCTCGTCGACCCGGAGGTCGAGCCCGTCGATCGCCTTCAGGCCCCCGAAGGACACGCTCAGCTCGCGCAGCTCGAGCAGCGGCATCAGACCACCTCCACGCGGGTCTGGCCGAACAGGCCGGCGGGCCGCGTCGTCATGAGCGCGATCAGGATGACGCCGAGGAAGAGCGGACGGGTCGTCGGCGCCTGCTCGATCAGGGTCGTCTCCCAGGCGAAGGACGCCACCCAGAGCGTCGGCACGAGCAGCGCCCAGCGGCGCCAGCCCGTCGCCAGCGTGCACGCGAGGACGAGGGCGATCGTGATGACGAATGCGTAGTTGCCGATCTGGTAGTTCGCGGCTTCGTACGTCTTCCCCGGGAGCACGAGCCAGTGGCGCAGGATCGTGGCAAAGAAGCCGTGCGTCGTGTAAGAGGTCGGCCCGATCGCGATCGGCCCGCGCACGCCGCGCGCCCAGACCGCGCCGACGATCTGGTTCACGACGACGCCGAAGACGGCGAGGCCGGCCAGGAGGGCCGCGAGCACCCGCCACGGCCGCACCTTCGCGACGAGCCCGAGCAGCGCCGCCGCGTAGAAGATCCAGCGCGCGTGGTCCGGCGTGCGCAGCACCTCGAGCAGGACGTTGACGACGACGGCGCCGAAGGCCACTCCGCCGAGGCTTCCGGCGCCGCCGAGGATGACCATCGCGTAGATCATGATCAGGAGCGGGAACATGAAGGTGTCGGGGAACACGCCCTGGTAGTAGGCGCCGTCCACCGAGCCCGCGAAGCCGGCGATGCCCGCGCCGACAGCCACGGCGAGCAGCATTAGCCACTTGACGGGCATCCCCATCACCTCCGCCGCGAGCGGATCCTCCCGGAGCGCGCGCCAGGCGCGGCCCGTCCGCGACCGGTTCACGTACGTGAAGAGGATCGCGATCACGGTGAACGCCGCCGCCGCCACGTACACGTAGTCGGTGGGGCGGTTGTTCAGCACGTGACCGAAGACGCGGAAGGGGTCGATACCGGTGAGGCCCGTCGGGCCGCCAGTGATGTTGTGCGGGCTGCCGAACCCGAGCCAGTCCCACGTGTACCCGTTCGTCGTGAAGTTGTTGAAGATCTCGAGGAAGAAGAGCGTGACGATCGCGAGGTAGTCGCCGCTCAGCCGCCGCGACGGCAGCGCGAGCACGAACCCGAGCACGATCGTCGCCGCGACGACGAGGGGGACGCTCTGCCAGGTCGGCCAGTGGAGGTCGTAGTGGCCCGACGACAGCTCGGCGTAGAGATAGGCGCCGAAGCCGTAGAAGGCGACGTAGCCGAGGTCGAGCAGGCCGGCCCAGCCGACCGCGACGTTGAGGCCGACCGCGAGCAGCACGTAGAGCATCGTGTCCGCGTCGACCCCGATGACATAGCCGTTCGAGGTCAGCTCGGGAATCCCGCAGGCGAGGGCCACGAAGGCGGCGAGAAGGAGGATGCGCGGCGTGCGCTCGGCGATCTGCACGCCCTTGCCGAGCAGCCCGCCGGGGCCCGTGTTCCGCTCGCCCGACCGCGCGACCCACTCGTCCGAGCCGATCTGGGGCGAGGTGCTCATACCTTCTGGAGCACCGGGGCGCCGCGAATGCCCGTCGAGCGGAAGAGCATGAAGACGACGAGGACGGAGAAGAGGATCAGATCCGAGAACGTCGACGAGAGGTAGCCGACGGTGAACGTCTCGGCGAGGCCGATCAGCAGGCCGCCGAGCATCGCTCCGCCGATGTTGCCGATCCCGCCGACGACGGCGGCGATGAACGCCTTCAGCCCGGCTCCGAAGCCCATGTACGGATTGAGCTGCTGGTAGACGATGCCCGTCATCACGCCGGCCGCACCGGCGAGGGCGGAGCCGAGCAGGAAGGTGACCGCGATCACGCGGTCGACGTCGATCCCCATCATCGAGGCCGCCTCCTGGTCGACCGACACGGCGCGCATCGCCTTCCCGGTACGCGTCCGCGCCACGAATTGCGTCAGCCCCACCATGAGCGCGATCGTGGAGAGGATCACGACGAGCTGCACGTTCTGGATCGAGAGGTTTCCGATCGTGATCGCGTTGTGGAAGAGCTCGCCCGTGCCGGACTTGTCCGGACGCAGGCTGAAGGTCTCGTACGAGCGCGGGTTGGCGCCCCACAGCAGCACGCCCGTCTGCTCGAGGAAGAACGAGACGCCGATCGCCGTGATCAGCGGCGCGATTCGCGGCGCCTTGCGGAGCGGCCGGTAGGCGAAGCGCTCGATCACGATCCCGAGCGCGCCGCAGCCGACCATCGACGCGGCGAAGGCGAGCAGCAGGAGCGGGACGATCGGCAGCACCGGCTTGAGCGGCGAGCCGAGCGCGTTGAGGACGAACCAGCCGATGTACGCGCCGACCATGTAGACGTCGCCGTGGGCGAAGTTGAGGAGCTTGAGGACGCCGTACACCATCGTGTAGCCGAGCGCGATCAGCCCGTACACGCTGCCGACCGCGACGCCGTCCACGAGCTCGGCGAAGAAGAAGTGCCAGTTGTAGAGCTGGAAGGCTAGGACGCCGCTCATTCGCTCGTTGTCGCCAGAGCCGTGCGGCCCGCCTCCGGGACGGGCCGCACGCTGCTCCTACACCGACGAGATCGCTACTTCTTCGGGTAGACCTGCTTGTACGCGCCGTTCGACTGGATGTGGAACACGGTCACACCCGCCGACGGGCCGTGCTTGGCGTCCGCCTTGTTGTTGAACGCCATCGAGTAGCCGAGGATGGTCGTCATCTCGTCGACCTTCGCCAGCTTCTTCGTGACGGCCTGCCGCGCGGACTTGATGCTCGACGGCAGCTTGCCGTGTGCCGCGGAGCACGCCTCCGAGATCGCCACGCCGAGCATCTGCGCGGCGACGAAGCTCGGAGCCCCGAACGGGTCGTCGGCCGACGTCTTGCCGTACTTCTTCAGGTACGCCTGACGGAACGACTTCGTGACGTTCGTGAGGCTCGGGCCGAAGAACGAGAGGTACGCGCCCGGGAACTTGAACTGCGTCGGGCTGACGCTCCCGTCCGTCGCCATGTAGCCACCGGTGTAACCGTCGGTCTTCAGGTCCTCGGCGAACGTCTGCGAGTCCGCCGCGTCCTGCGTTGGCGCATAGACGAGCTTCACGCCCTGGGCCTGGGCCTGCAGCGCGACCGGCGCGATGTCGGCCGCGAAGCCGGCGGCGCCGCCCGCGTTCTGGTCGGTCTCCTTCACGGACTCGCGAACAACCGTGATGCCGTGATTCTTGAAGACCTTCTGCGCGTCCCCGGAGAGGCCGATTCCGTACGCCTCGCCGTCGTCGACGATCATCACCTTGTCGCCCTTCTTGAGCTTGAGCGTGCTGATGATGTACGGGACACCCGTCCTCGCCTGCTGCGCGTTCTGCGGGACGACGCGGTAGAAGTGCGTCAGCTTCGGCTGGCCCTTCGCCCCGGTTGCGAGCGTGTCGAGCGTCGCCGAGCCCGAGACGTACGGGAGGTCGGCCGAGTCGAGCACGTACCCGCCGCCGAGCGTCTCGTTCGAGCCGGCGAAGCCGACCATGCCGAGAATCGACTTGTTCGCGACCATCGAGCGGGCAACCGTCGCCGCCTTGTTCGGATCGAGCGCGCTGTCGCCTTCGGCCGCCAGCTTCAGCTTCACGCGCGTGACGCTCTTCGCCACGCCGGGAATCGGCTCGCCGGCGTTCCAGTCCTTGATGAACAGCTTGACCCAGTTCGACTGGTCCGTCCCGAGGAACGCCGCGCCGCCCGAGAGCGGGCCCGCGAACCCGAGGCCGGCCGTCTTGCAGAGCCCGGTCGCCGTGTACTGCTTCTTGGCGGCCGAAGCCGTTCCACCCAGCGTCGCAGCGACGACGACGGCGACAACGCCCGCTGCCGCTGCGATTGCTCCTGCCCTCTTCAACATCCATCCCTCCTTGTGGACCGTTCCGACTAAGACGCCCACCTCGTGCCGAGGCCTGCGCCGCAGCGGGGACCTAGTCGCCGGACATTACTCCTCCCTCAGCTCTTGTTGCAAAGGAGGGCTGTATGTTCCCACCACCGTGCGCTACTGCATTCAGACGGAGGAGACGGGCGAGCCGGTCACTGGCCTCGTGCGCTGTCCGGAGTTCGAGCAGCGGCTGCTCCGGCCGGCCGGCGGCGAGGAGCGGCGGGACGACGGGCGCGACGAGGTCCTGTACGTGCTCGGCGGTCGCGGGACCGCGACGATCGACGGCGAGCGCCACGAGCTCGAGCCGGGAGCCGGCCTCTTCGTCGCCGGCGGAACGGCGTGGAGCGTCGACGACGCGCAGGATCTCCTGCTTCTCTCGGTGCTCGTCGAGGAGCCGCTGCCGGCGACCGCGAGCCACGCGGTGATCGCGGGCGGGGAGCGCGGGACGGCGACCGCCGGCCGGGAGTTCACCCTGCTCGCGCGCCCGGAGCACGGCTGCGCGTCGGTGACGCAGTTCGTCGGCTACATCCCGCCGGGCCGCGCCCCGGACCACTTCCACCGCTACGACGAGGTCGTCTACGTCCTCGAGGGCGAGGGCGCCTTGCACGTCGATGGCGAGACGGCGCCGTTGCGGGCGGGGACGTGCGTCCACCTGCCGGCCGGGCTCGTCCACTGCCTCGAGAACCTCGGGCCGGGCGAGATGCGCGTCCTCGGCGTCTTCCGTCCCGCCGGCTCGCCCGCGGAGGCCTACTACCCCGACGGCAGCGCCGCCGCGGTGCCGATCTCCTGCTGATGCCGCGGATCGAGCGCACCGCCCACGTCGGCTGGGACGGGAACGTCGCCCGCGGCGCCGGCTCGATCGACGCCGGCACGGGCGCGTTCTCGGGGCTGCCGTTCTCCCTGGCGACGCGGATCGGGCAGCCGGAAGGGAAGACGAGCCCGGAGGAGCTGCTCGCGGCAGCCCACGGCGGCTGCTTCGCGATGTCTCTGGCGGGCGAGCTGACGGGCGCGGGAACCCCGCCCGGGAGGCTCGACGTGACCTGCACGATCGTGATGGACGAGGTCGAGGGGCAGGGGCACCAGATCGTCGGCTCGCACGTCGAGGTCGAGGCGCGACTCGACGGCGTCGGCGACGCGGCGCTGCAGGCGGCGGTCGAGCGAGCGGACGAGGGCTGTCCGTTCTCGGCGTTGCTGAAGCGGGCCGGCGCCGACGTGCAGGTCGAGGCCCGCCTGGCGTGACGGTCGAGGAGATCGCCGCTGCGCGGCGGACGCACAAGGCGTTCGGACGGGAGCCCGTCCGGCGCGAGACGGTGCTCGAGCTGCTCGCGATCGCGAGGTTCGCGCCGACGCACCATCTGAACCAGCCGTGGCGGTTCCGCGTCCTCGGCCCCGAGACGCTCGCCGCGCTGAAGAAGGTCGCGGGCGAGAAGGAGGCCGCGAAGCTCGACCGGGCGCCGACGCTCGTCGTCGCCTCGGCCGCGCTCACAGGCGACCTCACGATGGACGAGGAGGACGTGTGCGCGACGGCGGCTGCGATCGAGCTCGTGCTCCTCGCCGCGACCGAGCGCGGGCTCGCCACGTACTGGCGCACGCCGGCGGTGCTGCGGTCGAAGCCCGGCCGCGAGGCGGTGGGACTTCCGCGCGGCGAGCGCTTTCTCGGCCTCCTCCATCTCGGGGCCGCCGTACGCGAGCCGTCGCCGCGCGAACGGGAGCCCGTCGAGGCGTACGTCGAGTTCCTCGACTGAGCGCCTAGGAGCAGGAGTTACAAGACGCGCACTGCAGGCTGTTCGTCCCGCTCGAGCGGGCTACGACACAGCGTCCCTGAGCGCCTGCGCCTCGGGCAGGTGCTCGAGCTTCTTCAGCGTGTTGTTCTCGATCTGCCGGATCCGCTCGCGGGTGACGCCGAAGGCGCGTCCGACCTCCTCGAGCGTGCGCGGCGGCCCGCCGAGCAGCCCGAAGCGGAGCTCGATCACCTGGCGCTCGCGCAGCGGCAGCGCGTTGAGGGCGTTCTCGATGTCCTCGCGGCGAAGGGAGAGCTGCGCGGTGTCGAAGGGCGACTCCGCCGCCTCGTCCTCGACGAAGTCGCCGAGGGCGGAGTCCTCCTCCTCGCCGATCGGCTTCTCGAGCGAGACGGGGAGCTGGGCCATGCGGAGGATGTCGCGCACCTCCTCGGTCGTGATCTCGAGCTCCCGGGCGATCTCCTCCGGGCTCGGCTCGCGGCCGAGGCGCTGGACGAGCTGGCGCTCGATGTGGACGACCTTGTTCAGCTTCTCGACCATGTGGACGGGGATGCGGATCGTCCGCGCCTTGTCCGCGATCGCGCGAGTGACCGCCTGGCGGATCCACCAGGTGGCGTATGTCGAGAACTTGTAGCCCTTGCGGTAGTCGAACTTCTCGACCGCTCGGATCAGCCCGAGTGAGCCTTCCTGGATCAGGTCGAGGAAGGAGAGGCCGCGGCCGAGGTAGCCCTTCGCGATCGAGACGACGAGCCGGAGGTTCGCCTCGATCATCGCCGCCTTCGCCGACATGTCGCCGCGCTCGATCCGCTTCGCCAGCGTGACCTCCTGGTCGGCGGTGAGCAGCGGCACCTTGCCGATCTCGCGCAGATAGAGGCGGAGCGAGTCGAGGGACGGCTCGACCGAGAGGTCGAGCTTCGGCGTCGCGGGGACCTTCTCGTCTTCGGGCTGCGGCTCCTGGCGCGGCGGGGCCTTGTGCTGCTCCCCCTCGACGAGGTCGACCCCGTGCTCGCTGAGGTACGTGTAGAAGTCCTCGACCTGCTCCTTCGTGAGCTCGACGTCCTCGAGCCCGGTGACGATCTCGTCGTAGCTGAGAAAGCCTTTCTCCTTGCCCTCCGTGACGAGCTTCTGGAGCTCCTCGACTTCGGGAAGCGAGATCTCGACAGTGAGCAAGTCGCGAACCTCCCGGTCCTAGTCGTTGCACGACGGCGTTGGCACGGACGAACCGCTTGCCGGCCACCTCTCCGGCTCCCTCGAACCGAGCCGGATATTAGTCCGGCGTCACGGGTCCGTAAAGATCGTGTTCAGACACGGGCGGCGAGCTCGCCGACGAGGTCTCCGCGTGTGTTCCTCAGCGGGACGGCGGCGAGCTCCGGCAGCTCGATCCCGAGCTGCGCGAAGAAGGCGGCGAGCGCCGGCGGATGGGCACGGAACGCGCCGTCGGCACACTTCAGCGCAACGCCGATGCCGGGACCGGCGGCACACAGGAGACCTTCGGCGCCACCCTTCGCGAGCCAGCCGGGGACCGCCCGCATGAGGCGGTAGTCGGCGCCGTCGGGACCGCCGACGAGGTCGGGACGGGCGCGCATCGCCGCGGCGATCCGGTCGCCGCCGGGCAGCGTCTCGAGCCGCGAGTACGCGTGCGCCATGCGCTCGAGCGAGAGCGCGAACGTGACGACGCCGCACCCGTCCGTCCCGGTGGGGAGCTCGTCGGGGGCGATCTCCGCAGCCTCGGCGTGGACGGCACGGCACCCCTGCTGGACGGGATGCTCGGGCAGCCGGTAGCCGCGCGTCTCCCAGCCGCGAGCACGGCAGAAGGCGAGCATGCCGGCGTGCTTGCCGGAGCAGTTGTTGTGGATGCGCTCGGGCGGCCGTCCCTCCTGCAGCCCGAGCTCGAGATCGTTCTCCGTCACGCCCGCCTTCGCGAGCAGCGCCCTCACGGCGGCGACCTGCTCGGGGGTGTCGCGATGCGACGCGCACGCGATCGCGACCTCCTCGTCGCTCAGGTCGTCGCGCGCGCGGACGAGCGGCAGCGCCTGGAGCGGCTTCGAGGACGAGCGCATGAAGCATGTGAGCGACGGGTCCCCCGCCGCCGCGACGATCTCGCCGTCCCGCACGGCGACGGCGTGGAAGACGTGCACGGCCTCGACGACGCCGTTGCGGCGCGCCTCGATCCTGATCGGCTCCGGCACGCCGTGAGCCTACGGCGGGCGGCATACGGCCGGTGGCAGCTACCGCGCCCACGGCGTACGGCCGGTAGCAGCTACCGCGACGAAATCGTCACGAACCCGCAATCCTGCCGTCACTGCAAGGAAGACACAGTTCTCCCTGATGCCGCACCAACGGCGAGACACGGCAGAAGGGGCCTTCCACGTGTATGGACATTGTGTCTGGGCGGCGCCTGCCCTCTACAGGGACGATGTCGACCGAATCGACTTCCTCCGGCGTCTCGCGCTTGTGACCGACAAGAGCGAGTGGAGGTGCATGGGCTTCTGCCTGATGCGCACGCACTACCACCTCATCATCGCTGTGGGCGACGGCGTCCTATCGAGCGCGATGCAGATGCTCAATCACGGGTATGCATGCGGCTTCAACCGCCGGCACGGCCTCCGCGGTCACGTCCAGTCGCGCCGGTACGGATCGAGGCGGCTCGTCGGGCCAGAGGACCTGATCGGCACCTACGCCTATGCAATGAACAATCCGGTAGAGGCAGGCCTCTGCCCGCGCGCGAGCCTCTGGACCTGGAGCAGCTTCCGTGGAACTCTCGGTTTGAGTGAACGCAACTCCTTCGTCGACGACGGGCCGATCTTGGGCGTCTTCCGGCGTGAGCTCGACCCCCTGGTCGCCCTTCGGCGCACCGTTGAAGGATCTTGACCGTTCCGTTTCGGTAGCTGCCACCGGCCGGATCACGGGGGTACCGTTGGCGGCATGCCGGAGCTGCCGGAGATGGAGACGTGGCGGCGCCAGCTGGACGCACCCGTGTCGGCGTTCCCGATCGCACACGCCGGGCCGGCCCACATCGCGACGCTGAAGACGTTCGACCCGCCCCTCGCGGCCCTCGAGGGAAGGCGCTTCCGCGGGGCTGAGCGGCGCGGCAAGCGGCTGCTCTTCCCGACCGGCGACGGAGAGCTCGTCCTCCTCGTCCACCTGATGACGGCCGGAAGGCTCAAGCACGTCCCGGCCGGCGCCGTGGCGCCGAAGTCGCCTGCGTTCCGGCTCGAGTTCGAGGGCGGCGCCCAGCTCGTCCTCACCGAGGCGGGGAAGAAGAAGCGCGCCGGCGTCTGGCTGGTCACGCCCGAGGGCGCGGACGCGGAGCTCGCCCATCTCGGCCCGGAGGCGCTCGGCCTCGGCAGCGA
>Ga0335081_10017775_pt1 | contig 11511 bp, 11 predicted proteins | sample Lox_Sample_35_FD_206713 | JGI IMG/M metagenome (GOLD analysis project Ga0335081, IMG submission 206713) | Soil microbial communities from Loxahatchee National Wildlife Refuge, Florida, United States - Lox_Sample_3.5 | ecosystem: Environmental > Terrestrial > Soil > Wetlands | place: USA... | reverse complement strand
CGGCTCTGTCGCTCGCCGATCTGCGCGACCAGGACTGGGTCCAGACGTCGGCGACGAGCCCGTGCGCCCGCCACGTCGTGCGATCTTGCCTGGCCGCCGGGTTCGAGCCGAAGGTGACGTTCGAGTCGGACGACTACGAGACCGTGCAGGGCCTGGTGGCCGCCGGCGTGGGCGTCGCTCTGATCCCGCATCTCGCGCTCACCCACGTCCATCCCGGCATCGTCGTGCGCGCGCTGGCGCCGCGGAGCCCGGCACGGCGCGTAGTCGCGGCCACGATCAGCGCGGCCGGCGTGTCCCCGGCGGCGCGCACGATGATCAAGATCCTCGCCGGCGTCGCCAAGCGCTACACCGAAGGCCCGGCGCGGCCGGCGGCCGCCTGATCAGCTCGGGCGCGTCTTCGCCGTCAAGCGCGTCGTGAGCTTCTCGGCGTCAGTCACCTTGACCGTGAGCGTGAGCCGGCTCGCCTGATGGCGGGCGATCGCCGCGGTCAGGCTGCCGCTCGCGGCCAGCCTGGGCGACGAGACCGTGATGCGCATCCGTGGGGTCGCGGTCTTCGCTGTGACCACGAGCGCTCCGTGCTGGAGGCCGACCGTGAACTTCAGGTGCTTGCCCTTGGGTCCGGTGACCGTGATCGTGGCCCGGGACTTGGAGAAGCTGAGGCCGCGAGGGAGGGTGACGCTGATCGTCTTGAGTCCGGGCTCGTCGCGCCCGGCCGTGACCGTGAACGACAGCCTCGGCCGCCCCGCGCCGACGCTCGACAGCGACACGTGCGAGACCGTGGGGGCGCCCTCGATCGTCCAGTCGAACGTAGTCTGCGCCGTGGTGCCGGCGCTGTCGCCGACAACGACCGTAACGGTCGACTTTCCGATCCGCGTCGGCCGGCCGGTGATCCTGCCGGTCGAGCCGTTGATCGACAGCCCGCTCGGCAATCCGGTGGCCTTGTACGTGACGGCCGCCCCGCGCGTGTCGGCCGCGCTGATCTGGAGGGTCACAGGCTTCGAGACCGTCGATCCCTGTGGGCCCGGGTTGCCGAGCGCGATCGAGTCCGTGCACAGCGACTGCGCGAGCGCGGTGGCGTTCGGCGATCCGAGCCCGGTGGCCATGTCGTAGCCCGAGCCCGCGGGGTACAGCCCGCTGTTGCTCCCGGTCATGTCGTTGTTGCCCGAGGTGATGTCGTTGAAGTCGCTGCCGTACGCGGTCCCGGCGGCGTAGTAGAGCGCGGGGTTGGCGAAGCCGATCGGCGTGCCCGCGCACCGCGCGGACGCATTGGCCAACGCAAGCAACGCTGCCCACGCCGGTGCCGCCGCGCTCGTGCCGCCAACGGCCTGCCATCCTTCCGGCTGCGTCGGTCCGGCGTCGCCGCTTCCGTTCCAGTAGATCATGTACCCGGTCGCCGGATCGCCGTCCGCGGACACATCGGGGACCTCGCGGCAGTCACCCGACGACGCTGCGCAGTTCGCTCCTGAGGAGTTCTTGTTGATCACGTGGAGGAAGGACGGGGCCTGCGCCTGGTAGCCGGGCATCCGCCAGAAGCTCGAGACGCCGCCGCCGCTCGCTCCGACGGTCGTGCCGTCGTTCCACACCGTCTCGCTCAGCCGCGCGCCGGTTGTCGTGTTGGCGTTCAGGCTCGTTCCGCCGACTCCGGTCACGTACGGCTGGCTCGCCGGGTCATCGACCTGAGGCGTCGTCTCCAGGGTGGGGAAGCAGTCCTCCGAGCCGGAGTCGCCCGACGCCGAGACGATCGACATCCCCTCCGTTGCCGCCTGTTGGAACAGGGTGTTCTCAGCGTCTGCCTGGCCGAAGCCCTCGAGCTGCTCGCACTCGCCCCAGGAGGTGGTGACCACCTGGGCGATGTGCTGGCTGATGATCGTGCTCATCACGTCGTACGGGCCTGTGCCGGAGTTCGGTCCCTCGTACACCGCGATCCTGGCCTGCGGCGCGAGCCCGATCACGTTCTCGATGTCGAGCGCGGCCTCACCCTGACCGGGACCGTTGCCGGCGCCACCGTCGACGAGCGTGTTCCCGATCTGCGGGTTCGCCCCGAAGCACGCCCCGTACGCCTGGATGTCGCTCAGGTCGTACGGCTCGAGCTCGAGGATCGCGACGGTCTGCCCGGCCCCTTCGTCGCCCGACTGATACAGGCCGGAGATCCCGTAGGCGGCGGCGATCTGATCGGCGGTGTACCCACCCTGTTGCACGGCCGCGGAGCTTGCGGCGGCGCACGGCTGCGGTCCGCCGGTGACGACGTCCGCCCTGTCTTGGGATGCGAGTGCCGTGGCGGTGTGGGCGTGGATCAGGAGCGGCTTGGCGGTCGCCAGCGTGTTGAGCCCGAGCACGGATTGGACGTCGGACGCGATCCCCGAATCGAGCGCCGGCGCCTGCCGGTTGACGATCGCGCTCGCCCCGCTCGCGAGCGCGACACGCGCGAACGAAGTCGAGAACGCCTGCGAGAGCTGACCCGCGGTGGCCGTCACCGGGATCGACAGCGAGTTGGCGCTGACCGGTCCCGGGTCGAGGCCGTGAGCGCGCAGGGACGTCTCGACGGCCTGGACCGTGGCCGGAGTTGCGCCGAAGCGCTGGGCGAACTCGGCTGGAGTGATGTAGTCGCGGTACTCGGGCGAACCCGGCGTCGACACCGCGTTGGCGAACGCCGCGAGTCCGCCGGGGTCCTGCGACTCGAGCGTGACCGTCACGTGCAACGACGTCGTGTCCGGGACGGCGCCGGCGATGTGCGCGTTGGCCGGCACGGCGGGGGCCGGGCCGAAGCGAATCGTCGCGGCGGCAGCCGGTGAAGCGAGGCCGAGCGTGGCGGCCAGCGCGCACGCCGAAATTAGCGCCCCGGCTCTGGAAATCAGTCCCATACCTGCCGCCGAGCCTAGCGAGTCCGTGGGGGGCCGGTGGCCACCACCACGAACCAGTCACTCTCGTGTAGGACCCTTCCGCCACCGAGTTCGCCGGCCAGCTCCGCGCCGTTGAAGTAGCGCTTGTAGACCTCGAAGGCCGAGCCGTCGTTGAGGATGCGCTCCTGGACCTCCTCGCGCTCGTGGTCCGGGCGGACCGCCGAGTCGACGACGATCAGATCGGGTGCGACACGGCGCGCCTCGGCGACGAAGGCCTCGCGCTCGCCGGGGTCCAGGTGGCCGTAGAAGTGCCCCGTGAACACGCGGTCGAACGAGTCGTCATCGAACGGCAGGGGGATCGCGTCGGCCTGCACGAACTCGGCCTCGGGAACGCGCTCGCGGGCGATCTCGATCATCTGCGCGCTCTGGTCGAGCCCGGTGACCGATCCGCGGATGTGCCGCGTGAGGAAGCCGGTGCCGCACGCGACATCGAGCGTCCTCGCCGGCGGTAGGGTGGTGATCGCCTGCTCGAGCGCCTCGACCGCGCCGAGCCATCCCGGGCGCTCACGCGACGCGAATCGGCCGGTGCCGAGGTACCACTCGTCGTACTCGGGCGCACGGGTGTCGTAGTACTCCTTCATCCAGTCCATACTGCCACCTGACCACGGATGGTTGACTGTCGGCCATGGACGAGCAGCGGAGACTCAGCTTCGGGGGTGTGGCCGACCTGTACGACCAGGCGCGGCCGTCCTATCCGGAAGCGCTCGTCGACGGCGTCCTCGAGTTCGCCGGCGCTGGCGAATCGGACCGGGCGGTAGAGGTCGGCGCCGGCACGGGAAAGGCCACGGTGCTGTTCGCCGCCCGCGGACTGAGTGTGCTGGGGATCGAGCCGAGCGCGGAGATGGCGGAGGTCGCGCGGCGCAACTGCGCGGGCTACGAGAAAGTGACGATCGAGCAGATCGAGTTCGAGCGGTGGCGCCCGCCGGGACACGACTTCAGGCTCGTGTTCTCCGGTCAGGCGTGGCACTGGATCTCACCGGAGCGGCGGTACGTCGCCGCCCGGGCGGCACTCGAGGATGGCGGGGCGCTGGCGGCGTTCTGGAACAGGCCCGATTGGAGCGCATGCGATCTGCGCGATGAACTGGTTGCCGTGTACCGCCGCCACGGCAGCGATGGGGGGGACCCGATGAACCCGGCCGAGGAGTTCGAGGACCGCTTCTGGTCGGAAGAGATCGCCGATGCTTCGGGATTCGACGGGGCCGAGGTGCGCCGCTATGGATGGCATGCCGACTACACGACCGCCGAGTACCTCTCGCTCCTTGGCACTCACTCGGCGTGTCTGATCCTCGAGCGGGCGCATCGGGAACGGCTGTTGATCGACATCGCCGCCGTGATCGACGGCCGCGGCGGAAGCTTTCGGATGCCGTACGTGACGGTGGTCGGATTGGCGCGGGCGTCGTGACCGACGGGATCGTGCGCGGCGACGACGGCGTGTCGCGCTGCTGGTGGGCGGACTCGGCGCCCGAGTACCGCGACTACCACGACCGCGAGTGGGGTTTCCCGGTGGCCGACGACATCCGCCTGTTCGAGAAGCTGAGCCTCGAGGGCTTCCAGGCGGGTCTGTCGTGGCTGACGATCCTGCGCAAGCGCGAGAACTTCCGGCGAGCGTTCGCGGGGTTCGACTTCACGGTCGTCTCGCGGTTCGGCGAGGGCGATGTCGCGCGTTTGCTGAACGATGCCTCGATCATCCGCCACCGCGGGAAGATCGAGGCGGTGATCAACAACGCGCGGCGGGCCGTCGAGCTGGTCGACGCCGAAGGCTCGGTCGCGACCTACGTGTGGCGGTTCGAGCCGTCGAGTCGGGGGCGGCGGGCTTTGAATCGGGGGGAGGTGCCCGCGCAGACGCCCGAGTCGCTCGCGATGGCGAAGGACCTCAAGCGCCGCGGCTGGCGGTTCGTCGGTCCTACGACCGTCTACGCGTTCATGCAGGCGATGGGCGTGGTCAACGACCATCTCTCCGGTTGCTCCGCCCGGTCTCACGCGACTCGGGCTCGCAGGGAATTCGAGGTTCCGGGCGGTTAGAGAAGGCGGACGATCGCGCTGATCCCCACGACCACGATCACCGCTCGCAGCGCCGCCGGCGGTAGGCGCCGTCCCCAGCGGGCGGCGGTCATCCCGCCGATGATCGACCCGACCGCGATCAGCAGCGCCGCCAGCCAGGCGACGTGGGCGGCGAAGATGAAGACGATCCCCGCGACCAGGTTGACGAGTCCGGCGAGCACGACCTTGAGCGCGTTGATTCGCTGCAAGCGCTCGTCCGGGAGCGAGAGGCCGAGGATCGCGAGCAGCATGATCCCCTGGGCGGCGCCGAAGTAGCCGCCGTACACGCCGCTGGCGAAAACGGTCCCGAGCGCCAGCGGCCCGAGGCGCTCACGCTCGTGCTCGCGAGCGTGCCGCGCGCGCCAGCCGTCGAGCGCGCGCGCCAGGCGCGGCTGCAGGACGATCAGGATGAGCGCGATCACGATAAACGCCGGCACGATGTCCTTGAACGCCGACGGCGGAAGGCTCAGCAGCAGGACCGCGCCGACGATCCCGCCGGTCGTCGAGGCGGTGGCGAGCCGCAGCGCCCGTGCGCGTTGCCCGGCGAGTTCGCGCCGGTAGCCGATTGCGCCGGCGACCGAGCCCGGAACCAGGCCGATCGTGTTCGAGACGTTGGCGGTCACGGGCGCGTAGCCGAACGCCAGCAGGGTGGGGAACGTGATCAGCGTGCCGCTGCCGACGAGCGTGTTGATCGCCCCGGCTGCGATGCCCGCCGCGAAGATGGCGAGGGCGTGGAGCGGAGGCATCGGTTTGCTTGCGCCCGGCTCGGTTCCGGTTGTTAGGTCCGGTAGGCGCGCACGAGGTAGCCGCTGTGTCCCGGGCTTTCGATCTCGACCCGGCCGAACCCGCTCGCCCCGAACATCAGCTCGAGCTCGCGGCGGCTGTAGTTGAAGATCGGGCAGTCGCCGATCCACTCGTAACGAACCTTGCGGACCGGCCCTTTGATCAGGGACCAAGTCGGGAACGAGCCGACGACGCAGCCGCCGGGGGCGGTGAGATCGAACATCCGGCGGCTGAAGCGGTGCGGCTCAGGCAGGTAGTCGAACAGGCCGACCGCGAGAATCACCGCGAACGGGCCTTCGAGTGGCGCCGTGAGAAAGTCGTCGACGATCAGCTCGGCGCGGTCACTGAAGCGTTGCAGCCTTGTCCGAGCGAGGTCGATCATAGGCGCCGAAAAGTCGACTCCGACGTAGTGCGACGCGCCGGCTTCCAGTGCGAACTCGCCGATCCGGCCCGAACCGCACCCGACGTCGAGCACACGCGGGGCGTCGTAAGCCGAGATGGTGTCAACCGCGAGCTTGCGCCGGCGGAACAACCCGGGACGGAGCGTTCTGACCAGCCACCGCTCGTCCTCGTACAGGTCGTCGAACTGCTGGGCCTTGTCCTCGAAGCGGGTTCGAACGCGTTCAGGCGCCGTCGTCGAGTCGCTCATGGGCCTCACCATAGGGGATCAGCTCGAATCGCCGAGCAATCGCCTTCAGGACCTCCGGGGCCCGGCGGCGGGCGCCGTTGCGCTGGAACTCGCGGAGGCGCGCGTGGGCGCGCTGCTTGCCGGTGGCGCCCGGGGGTAGGCGTGCACGCAACGGCTCTGGGTCGAGCTCGTTCGGGTGCAGGTACAGCCCGGCGAGCGGGCCGGCCTCGGTGAGTCCCTTGAGGATCAGCGGGGTCGGCAGCACCTGCCAGTACGAGGCGCCACCGACGGGGATCTTGGTCCGGCCGGTGCGCCATACGGCGACCGGAAACTCCCACAGGCGGCCGTCGATCCGGTGCGGGCCGGTCGTCGATGTCGTCGACGTCGTCGACCCGGCGGCGCGGTCGCGGAGCGCCGGCGAGTCGTGCTGGCTCGCGTCGTAGATGAATCCTTCGGTGGCCAACACGTCGTAGGCCCAGTCCTTGGAAGAGGCGGTGATCGAGAAGGCCGGCGCGCGGTAGCCGACCGGGGTGCGTCCGGTCAGGTCCTCGATGGTGGCTTTTGCCGCTCGCAGATCTGCGGCGAACTCTTGCGGGGTCTGCGCGTGCACCGGCAGATGGGCGTCGCCGTGGCAGCCGATCTCGTGGCCGGCGGCGACGATTGGGGCGAGCAGGTCGGGGTGGGCGCGAGCCGCCATCCCGAGCACGAAGAACGTGGCGCGCGCGTCGATGTCCTTGAGCAGCGCGAGCAGGGCGTCGGTCTGGCGGGAGAGCGCCGGGCCGGCCTCGCGCCAGTTCGACGCGCCCACGCGCCGGCGCACCAGCTGATGCCAGTCCTCGTAGTCGATGCTGAGCAGGAGGGTGGGACGTGGTGATGACATTGGCTTGGGAAGAAACTACTGCTATACGGACGTTTCTTCCCATGCGGCCCGGCCCGGCGGCTACCCGCGGGCGCCGGCGATCGCCACCGCCTACCCGCCGGCGACGATCCGCCTGCCGACCACGCGCTGCCCCACGCGAACGGGCGCGAGCAGCCCGAGCCGGGACGCCAGCTGCATCGACTCGGCCCACCGCGACAGGCCCGAGCCGCGCGAGTCGGCGAAGGCCCCGGCTTCGATCAGCTCCAGGTACCACTCGATCGTGGCGGTGAGCGTGTCGCCCAGCGGGCGCGAGGTGTAGCCGAGCTCGTCGCGCGCCTTACGCGACGTGAACCGCCAGTCCTGCCCCATCAGGTTCGACGCCTCGGACGAAAGGGCGCCCGGCAGGCCGATCGCCTCTCGGATCCGCGTCAGTCGCTTGATGCTCACCGGCAGCACCATGATCGGGTAGCTCACGCCGGACAGCTCCGCGACGCGATCGATGAGCTCGGCCCAACCGATGTTGACGCCGCCGAGAATGTAACGCTCGCCGGGTTTGCCGTGGTCGGCGGCGAGGAGCTCGCCGGCGGCGACGTCCTCGACGTCGACGAAGTTCATCGGCGCGTCCAGCACCCCGGGCAGGCGGCCGCGGAGGTAGTTGCCGATCGTCCGCGTCGAGGTCTCGCCCGGCTGCGAACGGTCGACCGGTACGCCGAGCACGTACGCCGGGTTGACGACGACGAGCTCGATGCCATGGCGCTCGGCCGCTTCGAGCGCGGCGCGCTCGCCCGCGTGCTTGGAGTCCGGATACGTCAGGCCGAGCCAGTCAGCGGGGTAGCTCGTGGACTCATCCGCCGGCCCATTCCCGTTGGCCGTCCCGATCGCCGAGATCGTCGAGGTGAGCACCACGCGGCGAACGCCCTCGGCCGCTGCCGCCTCGACCGCGACCACGGGTCCCTCGGCGTTCAGCTCCCATACCCGCTGCACGGGACTCGACGCGACGTTTCCGGCGACGTGGAAGAGCACGTCCGTACCACGCAGCGCCCGCCGCATCGACCTGTAGTCGAGTACATCGCTCTTCGACCGCCGGTAGCGGATGCCGGCGAGCGCCTTCAGGCGATTGGGGTCTCGGTAGACAACGCGCACGTCGTCGCCGCGTTCCGCCAGCGCCCGCACGACGTGGGCTCCGACGAAACCGGTAGCTCCGGTCACGCAGGCCTTCATGGGGTCTCTCTCCTAGGTCGACTGAATACCGACGAATGAGGAGGCTTCCCGCGACGCGGCCACGCGATGCGCCGGATTAGGGATGTTCACACGATCGTTCAGTCGATCGCGCGCCGGTAGAAGCCCCGGACGCCGATCGCCAGGAGCGCGCTGATCGAACCCAGCAGTACGGGGATGCAGATCCACGGTGCGATGTGCGGGACCTCCGGAACGAGCGCGGCGCGCATCGACTCGCTGACATAGGTCATCGGGTTGCACGCGGTCACGACCTTGAACCACGGCAGACGCGACAGCGACGGCCATGGATACTGGCTGCAACCGGTGAACAGCAGCGGCGTGAACACCAGCGAGAACACGATATTGATCCGCTGCGGGACCACCGCCGTGCCGAGCACGAGCCCGAGGCCGGCGCCGAGCATGCTGCCGAGCACCATCGCGAGCACGAGCAGCGGCACGCCGCTCCAGCGCCACGGGATCGATCCGAGCACGAGGATCCCTACGGGGATCATGACCGTCGTCGCGGTGAGCGCGCGGAGCGTCGCGAACAGGACCTTCTCGCCCGCGACCAGCGCGGTCGACATCGGCGCGAGCAGCCGATCCTCGATCTCCTTGGTCCAGCCGAACTCGATCACGAGCGGGAACGCCAGCGTCTGCATGCCCGTGATCACCGCGGTCAGCGCGAGCAGCCCCGGGAACAGCAGGTCCGAGTAGCCGTTCTGCGTGTACCCGAGCGAGCTCAGCACCTTGCCGAACACGAACAGCAGGAACAGCGGCTGGAGGATCACCTGCGCGAGGAACACCGGCAGCTCGGTCCAGGTCACGAGCAGATCGCGGCGGAGCACGGCGGTGAACGCGCGCCGCTGGCTGATGGACGGCGCGGTGACGGTGGCGGTCGCGGCGGCGGTAGTCATCGGAGCGTCCTTCCGGTCAGGTGGATGAACACGTCCTCGAGCGTGGGCTCCCCGAGCTCGACGCCGCTGAGGCTGAGTCCCCGGTCGGCGAGCAGGGTCGCGGTCGGCGCGACCAGCTGCGACGCCTCGCCGGAGACGTACAGCCGGACGTGCCATTGCGGATCGTCGGGTTCGGTGGCATCGCTCGGTAGCGGCTCGACCCGCTCGACGCCTTCGAGCGACTCGAAGGCACCGACCAGCGATTCGGGGGAGTGCCCGTTGCCTCGGGCGTGCACGCTCAGCTCGAGCGTCGAGCTCCCCGGCAGCCCGCGCATCAGCGCCTCGGGCGTGTCGAGCGCGAGCAGCTTGCCGTGGTCCATGATCCCGACACGGTCCGCCAGCAGGCCCGCCTCGTGCATGTCGTGAGTCGTCAAGAACAAGGTGACGCCGCGCTCGCGCAGCTCGCGCAGCCGGTCCCACACGAACAGCCGCGCCGCCGGATCGAGACCGGTGGTCGGCTCGTCGAGGAACAGCACCTGGGGCTGGTGCATCAGCGCCCGCGCGATCATCACGCGCTGCGCCTGCCCGCCCGAGAACAGGTCGGGCTTGACGTTGCCCCGGTCCCGCAGTCCGAACTGCTCGAGCAACTCGTCAGCGCGCGCGTTTGCCTCGGCCGCGGGCACGCCGTGGTAAGCAGCGTGGAAGGTCAGGTTCCGGCGAATCGAGAGCGAGCGGTCGAGGTTGCTCCGCTGCGGCACCACCGCGAGCATGCTCCTCGCGCGAACCGGGTCGGCGCCCACGTCGATGCCGCCGACCAGCGCCTCGCCGCTGGTGGGCTTCACCCGCGTGGTCAGCATTCCGACAGTCGTGGTCTTGCCGGCGCCGTTGGGTCCGAGCAGGCCGAACACCTCGCCGGGCGAAACCGCGAATTCGATGCCGTCGACGGCGTTGACCGGCGACTTCGGGTAGCGCTTGACGAGGTCGGAGACTTCGACCGCCGGCGTGGAGCTACTCACTCGACCCAGGGTAACGTCGGGGTCCGCCGCGATAGATTGCGGCCGTGGTCCCGGAGGCGCAACTGAAACCGACCGAGCACGGCCTTGAGCCCGCGGGAGAGGGCTGGTTTGTGGTGAACGCGCGCGAGGCCAAGTGGCTCGACGGCGACTTCGGCGCGTACACCCGCTTCGAGGGCGAGACTCGCTTCCCGAAGCTCGGCTTCAACATCGGGGTGCTGGCGCCCGGGCAGGCGGCGTGCTACTACCACGGCGAGGACGACCAGGAGGACTTCCTCGTGCTCGCCGGCGAGTGCCTGCTCCTGATCGAGGGCGAGGAGCGCCCGCTGCGGCAGTGGGACTTCGTCCATTGCCCCGACTGGACCGAGCACGTGTTCGTCGGCGCCGGCGACGGGCCGTGCGCGATCCTCGCCGTGGGGACGCGGCAGGGGACCGGCGTCGTCTACCCGCGCTCCGACGTGGCGCTCCGCCAGCATGCCGGTGTCGAGCAGGAGACGCGCGACCCGAAAGAGGCCTACGCCAAGATCAGGCCGGACGTCGAGGTTCCCTACCGCGACGGCTGGCTCGAAGGCCGTAGCTAGGGCCATCCCGGGGCAAGCGGGTTCGGGCGGCGCCGGCGACCCCGAATAAGTCATCACTCGGCGACCACGCAGCGTCGAGAGTTGAGAAAGTCGCGCCAGAGCCGACTGAACCGACATTCACCGGCCGGGCGGGGGCCGAGTGTCGACTTTCTCGGAGATCGGGTGGCCGAAGCGAGCTACCCGAGCTCGAGTCGGTACTCGATGAGGTCAAGCGCGAGGAACTCGTTCCACCCCGCTTCCGCCGGCGTCCAGCCGCGCCGCTCGTAGAACCTCCTCGCGCGCGTGTGGCGTGACGGTGTGAACAGCCGGGCGCGTCGATAGCCCTGGGAGCGCATCTCCGCGATGGCCGCTTCGTGGAGCAGCGGAGCGACACCGCGGCCCCACCACTCGGGCAGCACGAACAGCTGCCACAGATGGGCCAGCCCCGGGATCAGCTCGGCCGCCGGCCCTTCGCCCGGGGACCCACCGGGAGCCCGCCGTCGGCCGGGGAAGAACGCGACGTGTCCCGCCGGCGATCCGTCGACGAGCGCGAGCAACGCCCAGGTCGCATCGTCGGCGATCTGCTCGGCGGTCCGCTCGCGCTCGGCGGACATGTC
>Ga0335081_10017774_pt1 | contig 11511 bp, 10 predicted proteins | sample Lox_Sample_35_FD_206713 | JGI IMG/M metagenome (GOLD analysis project Ga0335081, IMG submission 206713) | Soil microbial communities from Loxahatchee National Wildlife Refuge, Florida, United States - Lox_Sample_3.5 | ecosystem: Environmental > Terrestrial > Soil > Wetlands | place: USA... | reverse complement strand
CCCACGGCTGCGCTTGCGGAAGAGAGGCTGGAGGCGTTCGGCGGGAAGCCCTTCCACCTCCCTGAAGCGCCAGAACCTGCGCCCGCTGGCGGCAAGCCGGGCGTGAATATCAGGAATGCGGTGAACATGGCCCTCCGGGAAGGGATGTCCCGGGACAAGCGGGTGGTCGTCTTCGGGGAGGACGTAGGCAAGAACGGCGGGGTCTTCCAGGTGACCAGGGGGCTACAGGAGGAGTTCGGACCCGAGCGTGTCTTCGACACTCCGCTGGCCGAGCTGAGCATCGGGGGCATCTTCGTAGGGTTGTCGCTCGGCGGGATGGTACCCGTCGCGGAGTTCCAGTTCGACAGCTTCTCCGTGCCTGCCTTCGACCAGATCTTCGGGCACGTGGCGCGCATGCGCAACAGGACCCGCGGAAGGTACGCCCCCAGGGGGGTCATCCGGTTCCCCTACGGCGCCGGCATTAGGGCCCCCGAGCTCCACTCGGAGTCTCCCGAGGCCCACTTCTCGCACACCCCTGGACTGAAGGTCGTGATCCCTTCAAACGCCTACGACGCGAAGGGGCTACTCTCCTCGGCGCTCATGGAGCCAGACCCCATCATATTCATGGAGCCGAAGAAGATCTACGACTCGCCGAAGATGAATGTGCCCGAAGAGGAGTACCTGATTCCCATAGGCAGGGCGAGAATTGCAAGAGAGGGGACAGATATCACGTTCGTGTCCTACGGCGCCATGATGGTCCCCACGCTGCAGGCGGCCGAGGCCCTGCAGTCAGAACGCTCGATCTCGGCCGAGGTGGTGGACCTGAGGACTATCTCGCCAATTGACTTCCCCACGGTCCTCAGCTCGGTGCGGAAGACCGGGAGGCTGGTCGTCGTCCACGAAGCCCCCAAGAGCGTCGGCGTTGGCGCAGAGGTAGCGGCCACCGTGGCCGACAAGGCTCTCGATTCGCTCAAGGGACCGATAAAGAGGGTAACAGGATTCGACACGGAAGTTCCACTGGCCAGGCTAGAAGATTACTACGTACCCAACAGGGACAGGATCGTGAAGACGGCCGTGGACCTGGTCAACTACTGAAAAGGAGCCGGAAAACACTAAAAGGACATGCGACATGCGTCTTCTCTAGTTCTCCCATGACCTTCGAGTTCAAGTTGCCCGACATAGGCGAAGGCGTCGCTGAGGGAGAGATCCTGAAGTGGATGGCCAGGGTCGGGGACCAGATAAAGGAAGACCAACCCCTCGTGGAGATAATGACAGACAAGGTCAACGTGCAGATACCGGCTCCCAGGACAGGCAAGGTGCTGCAAATCCTCGCGAAGGAGGGCGACGTTGCCAAGGTCGGCCAGACGATCATGGTCATAGACGACGGAAGCGGCGATGGGGGCGCCTATCCCGCCCCACCCTCAACCCTCAAGCCCGAGCACACTGCCGTGGCGACTCAGCCTGAAACTCAGCCGGTGCCGTCTCCACAGTCGGTCCTGGCCACCCCCGCCACAAGGAGGCTTGCGAGAGAGCTGGGGGTGGACATCTCCCAGATGAAGGGTTCAGGCCCCCAGGGGAGGATCACGGACGAGGACGTGAAGCGCTTCGCATCTGGCTCCCGATCGGGTCCATCGACCGTCACCTTACAGGCGGCGCTCGGGCCAAAGCCCGGCGCCGGTCCCAGCGAGGAGCTGGTGCCCCTGAGGGGGGTGAGGAAGACCATCGCCGAGAGGATGCTGAAGTCGCTTCAGACTACCGCCCAGGTCACGCACGTTGACGAGGCTGACATGACAGAGCTCGTCCTGCTGCGGGAGGCCTTCAAGGGGAGTGCCGAGAAGAGAGGGGTCCACTTGACCTTCATGCCTTTCATCATCAAGGCCCTGGTCCCCGCGCTGAAGGAATTCCCATACGTCAACTCGTCCCTGGACGAGCGGTCCGGGAACATCGTCCTGAAGAAGTACTACAACGTCGGCATAGCCACCGACACCGAGCAGGGGCTCGTTGTCCCCGTTGTGAGGGATGTGGACAAGAAGGACATCTTCGAACTGGCGGGGGAGATAGAGACCCTCGCCGACCGGGCTCGAAAGGGCCAGCTCACCCTCGACGAAGTCCGCGGGGGGACCTTCACAATCACAAACGTGGGTGCCATCGGCGGCCTCTTCGCCACCCCCATCGTGAACGCACCTGAGGTCGCCATCCTCGGCCTGCACAAGATAGCCAAGAGGCCAGTCGTCCGGGACGGCAAGGTCGAGATAAGGGACACAACCTTCTTCTCCCTCAGTTTCGACCACCGCGTCGTCGACGGGGCCTACGCCGCCAGATTCACCTCCCGCCTGATCGAGACTGTCCAGGACACCAGGAAGCTCCTATCAGAGGTTCTATAGGCCCTCCCGCTCAGCAATGTTTAAGCGGATAAGCGGGTGCGAACCCCCAAGTTCAGAACTTGATCGATGCTGACGTCGCAATCATCGGCGGAGGGCCCGGGGGGTACGTCTGCGGCATCAGGGCCGCCCAGCTCGGGCTCAAGACAGTAGTCGTAGAAGCCGACAGGCTAGGCGGTGAATGTGTAAACTACGGGTGCATCCCTTCGAAGTCGCTCATCATGGTGGCGAAACTGGCAGATACAGTCAGGCAGGCGGAGAGGTTCGGACTGAAAGCTTCAGGCGTCTCGGTCGACTTCGCCCAGCTTCAGAAGTGGAAGGGAGAAGTGATCTCCCGGCTGGTGGGCGGCATCGAGCTCCTTCTGAAGGGCTACCACGCAACTGTACTAAGGGGAGAAGCCGAGGTGATCTCCAAGGACAGAGTTCTCGTCACGACGGACGGGGGGAGGGAGGAGATCTCCTGCAGGAGCCTCGTCCTTGCTACCGGGACGCGGACTTCGAGCCTACCTGGGCTTGAAATCGACGGCGACCTCGTGATTGGCTCCAAGGAGGGGCTGGACATGAAGAGCGCGCCGAAGCGCCTGATGGTCGTGGGGGGAGGGGCGATAGGCCTCGAGTTCGCGTCGATGTTTCAGAAGCTAGGGAGCGACATAACAATCGTCGAAATCATGGACCAGCTGCTGCCAGGCAGCGACCCCGACGTCGTCCGTGTTGTCCACAGGAAGCTCGAGTCTCGAGGGGCGAGGATCTACCTGAAGTCAAAAGTCCTCAAGGTTGGCAGGAAGGGGTCCGAAGGAGCCGTCGAGGTGGAGACCCCTGACGGAGCGACAACGGTCGAGGTAGACAAGATTCTTGTCAGCGTCGGCCGCAAACCGAGGACAGAGAAGCTGAATCTGCAGGCCCTGGGAGTGAAGACAGACCCGCGAGGATACATCGCCACGGACAACAGGATGCAGACAAACATCCAGGGCGTCTATGCCATTGGGGACCTGAGAGGACCTCCTCTTCTGGCCCACAAGGCCTCAAAGGAGGGGATGGTGGCTGCCGAGGTCATAGCCGGGATGCCCTCCGCTGCCGATTGGAAGGTCATCCCCGACGCCATCTTCTGTGACCCTGAGGTGTCAAGCGTCGGGCTGACAGAGGCGCAGGCGGTCGAGGCGGGGTACAAGGTGAAGAGGAGCAGGTTTCAGTTTGCAGCCCTCGGGAGGGCGCTGGCCGCGGGCGAGCCGGAAGGATTCGTGAAGGTGATTTCCAGGGAGGAGGACGGTCTGGTGCTGGGTGTGCAGATCGTGGGTCCCGAGGCCTCTGACCTGATCAGTGAGGTCGCACTGGCCATCGAAATGGGCGCCACCGTGGAGGACATCGCACTCACAATCCATCCTCATCCCACCTTCCCGGAGGCCATCATGGAAGCTTCCGAATCTGCGGCCGGCAGGCCGATACACCAGCTGAAGACATGAGCGCCTTCCTCTTCGACTTCGGCAGGATGGAGTATGGAAAGGCCCTCGCGCTACAGAGGGAGCTGGCAGCCAGGCGTGCGAGGGGCGAAATCCCCGATTCGCTCATCCTGGTTGAGCACGACCACGTCATTACTCTAGGGCGGAAGACAACGCCTCCTAACTTCCGGCCCCAGAACATCCCCGTATTCGAGGTCGAGCGAGGTGGTGACGCCACCTACCACGGCCCGGGCCAGCTGGTGGGGTACCCGATAGTCCTTCTCGCCGACCATGACGTCAGGCGCCACGTCCGGAATATGGAAGAAGCGATCATCCGGACCGCCGGCGCCTATGGGATCAGGGGCGAGAGGCTCGATGGCCACCCGGGAATCTGGGTAAACGGGAAGAAGCTTGCTTCAATAGGGGTCGCCGTGACCGACTGGGTGACTTACCACGGGTTCGCCCTGAACGTGAACACTGACCTTGCATACTTCGACTTCATCCGCCCCTGCGGCTTGGACCCGTCCACCATGACCTCAATGCAGAAGATTGCTGGCAACCCGATGCCCTTCGATGAAGTGAAGGCCAAGTTCGCTCGGGAGTACTCGTCTGTGACCGGCCTGGTAATGGTTCATCAGCGCCTCGTCAGCTCTGATTAGGCGACAAGGATTTACGGCGCGCCTGGTCGGCGCCGACCATGCCCAGCAAGAGGACGTCTTCTGCGCCGAAGAAGCCGATCAAGAAGATTACCTACGTGACGCTCATGGCGGACGAGAGCATCAACCCGAAGTTTGACGATGCCCTGAAGCGGTTCGAGTCGAAGCTCGGCAAAGCCTACCCGATGCACATCGGCACCCGGATGGTTTACTCTGACGCGGGCCAGTTCGAGCACCGGAGCCCCCTGGACACCTCCGTCGTCGTCGGGAAGTTCCAGGTGGGCACGAGAGAGCACGCCAAGCAGGCGATCGAAGCTGCCAAGGAGGGGTTCGAGGTCTGGAGCGCAAAGCCCTGGCAGGATAGGGTGAAGGTACTAGAGAAGTACGCGAAGCTGATAGACGAAAGGAAGTTCGACATCGCCGTCGGCATCACCTACGAAGTAGGGAAGAACAGGCTCGAAGCACTCGCCGAGTGCTGGGAGGCCATCGATGCCGTCAAGTATTACGCCGGCGTCATGCGCAAGGAGAAGGGCTACACCATCAAGATGGGCCCCGGGGGCCCAGGGGAGCACAACACCGACGTGCTAAAGCCGCATGGCGTCTGGCCGGTGATCTCCCCGTTCAACTTCCCTTTCATGCTGGCAAACGGCATGGCGATGGGCGCACTGATGACGGGGAACTCGGTCATCCTGAAGCCTACGAGCGAGGCCCCGCTGACGGGGTACATGCTCTACAAGCTGTACGCTGACGCGGGGGTCCCGCCGGGAGCGGTGAACTACGTGACAGGTCCGGGCTCGAACTTCGAGGACGAGTTCGTCACGAATCCCGGCGTCGCTGGTCTGGCGTTCACCGGTTCCAAGGATGTGGGCATGCGCCTCTTCCGCAGGTTCCACACTGAGCAGGACTACCCCAAGCCAATTCTGCTCGAGATGGGGAGCAAGAACCCGACCATCGTGACAGCGAAGGCGGACATTCCCAAGGCCGTCGAGGGGACGGTGCGCGCAGCCTTCGGGTACAGCGGACAGAAGTGCAGCGCGACGTCAAGGGTCTACGTGCAGAACCAGATCAAGGACAGGTTCTTGGCAGCCCTCAAGGAGAGGGTCGCGAAAATCTCCGTCGGGGACCCCAGGGCCAAAGAGACATTCATGGGTCCTGTAATCAACCAAAAGGCGGTCGAGACCTTCCAGTCCGCGGTGACATCTGCGAAACAGTCCGGAGCCCGATTGATCGCGGGTGGTAACGTGATCAAGGAAGGCGGTATGAAGAATGGCTTCTTTGTGGCACCCACCGTGGTAGCCGACCTGCCGGAAGACCACAGCCTGGTGAAGCAGGAGCTGTTCGTGCCGTTCGTGGTGGTCAACGGCTGCGACACGGTAGAGGAGGCCATCGCCAGGTCTAACGCCACGGAGTACGGCCTCACCGCCGGCATCTTCACAAAGGACAAGAAGGAGCAGGAGGCGTTCTTTGAGGGCATCAAGTTCGGCGTTACGTACTCCAACCGCAGCGGCGGCTCGACAACGGGAGCCTGGCCGGGTGCACAGTCGTTCACGGGCTGGAAGGCGAGCGGTGTGACAGGCAAGGGTGTCGGGAGCCCGTTCTATCTTCTGACCTTCCTAAGGGACCAGTCGCAGACGAGGGTAGAGTAGTAAGTCAGCCCAGACAGGAGTCGGCCTGCTACTTTAGTGGGACGTAGAGGCTGGAGCGGCTGGCTCCGATCCCTGGCGTGCCGTGCACCACCTTCTTGTTGGTGATGACGTACTCCCCCAGGTATCTCCCTATCATCTCTGGCTTGACTTCGAGCGGGACGAACTCCCTGCCGTTGTGGACCGAGATGGTGAGTCCCACCATGGTAGGCAGTACGATCATGTCACGGGCATGGGTCTTGATCTCCCCCTGACGCTTCCCGTCTTTCATTGCCCTGGCGTCTTCCAGGAGCTTCCTCTTCTCTTCAGAAACCCCCCTGTTCAGAGAGCGCCTCGCCCTCGAAGGGAGGAGCTCCAGTAGCGCCTCGGTAGACATGGAGTTGAGCTCCTCTAGGCTCTTCCCTCTGTACCTGAACTCCTTCGGCATCTACTTGGACACCTCCGCGCTCGACCTCGCCAATCTCTTTCTTCCTGTCTTCCTCGGCGCTATTAACCCTACCTTCCTCCCGGGGGGCGCGTTCCTCGATGTGCTGGTCGACTTGCCTGGGTGCTGGTGCCTGCCTCCCCCGAACGGGTGGTAGACGACTGCCATTGCAATCCCTCTCATCCTCGGGTAGACACGCCCAGCGGCCCTCATGGCGTGATGTCTCGCACCGGCCGTCAGGAATGGCTTCTCCCTCCTCCCTCCACCCGCCACTTCCCCAACCGTTGCCATGCACCTGTCGCTAACCAGGATGTTCTTCCCCGACGGGAGCTTCACTATCGCCCGGCCGTTCGCCTTCGAGAAGAGCACCGCCGAAGTCCCCGACGCTCTGACGAGCCTTCCGCCGTCCCCTGGCCTGAGTTCGAGGTTGCAGACGCGGGTCCCTTCGGGCATGCTCGATAGGGGCAACACGTTCCCGTCGTGAACCTGCGCCGCCGGTCCCATGGTGACCTGGTGCCCGACGGCCATGCCCGCCACCGCAGGGACGTAGGCGTACCTGTCCCCTTCGAGCCTCAGCTGCGCCAGAGGAGCGCTCCTCCCCCTCTCGTCGAGAATCGCGGTGATGGTGGCTGCGCCCGACTGTGCCCCCCCGACCTTCGGGTACCTCACGGGTGCGATTTTCCCCTTGCTCGGTGCCCTGAACTGAATCCCGGCCTTTCCGCGCCTCCGCTGAAGTATTCTCTTTCCCATGATCTACACCAGCCCTAGCTTTGTTGCTAGCTCGGCCGCCTTCCCGACTTCGGAGAGGCGGACGAAAGCCTTCTTCCCCCTGATGGTCCTCGAAGTGTTCACCGCGCCAACCTTGACCTCGTAGAGCGCCTCCACGGCGTCAGCGATTTGGGTCTTGGAGACCTTGTCGTCGACTATGAAGCAGAGCTTGTTCTCCCTTTCGATCTGGTCGAAGGTCCTCTCGGTGACGTAAGGCCTCTTCAGGATCTTCTGGGCGTCCTCGAGCCTCACGCTACTCCGCTCTCCTCTTCGTCCTTCCTTCGAGCGCACTCAGGGCCGATTCGGTCCAGATGGTGAGTCTACCCGGGACGCCTCCTGGAGCAAGGTCCAGGACGCTCAGATCCTGCACCCGTGCGACCTGGACGCCCGGAATCCCACCCGCGGCCTTCCCTATGCCCCGGTCGTTCGTTACAACGATCAAGGGTCCGACCCCGCCCCTGTAGACCCTTCCTCTTAGCCTCCTCTTCCCGGAGTTGCGCTTGGTGCGGGCATCGACCCTTTCTAACTCCGCCTTCAGGTCTGCCTTCTCTAGGAATGAAATGAGGCCAGACGTCTTCTCTACCGTTTCGATCTCGTCGGCCACGACCATGGGCAGCGCCGGCTTCTTCACTCTGTGCCCCCGGGCCTTTATAGCGCCTAGGTTGGCAGTGTACGCGATTGCGGAGTCGGTAGCTAACCTCCTCTCCTTCCTGTTTGCGCCGAGATGGATGACCTTCTCGGACCTCGGCGGATGAGGCAGCCTCCCCTTCACCACGCTCGCAACGCCGCCCGCCAGGCCCCCGCGGGGGTACCTGTCCCCCTTCACCCTCGGGATTCTGGAGCGGCCGGTGCCCGTCGGAGGGCTGTGGGTCTCGGCGGTGGTTCTTTCTCCCGCCATGGGGTCCCTCCCCTTGGGCTGCAGGCCGTGCGACCCTACGAGCCAGAAGACTCGCTTGACCAGGTCCGCCCTGAGCTCCGTCAAGAATACGTCCGGTACGTCGACCTCGCCTGCCGGCTTGCCGTTGAGCCCGACAACGTCAGCCTTCATGGCTAGCGCCTCCTCTCCATGGTGCTCACCTCAATCACCTGAGGTGGAGCTTGGTTCTTCACGATCCCCCTCTCCTTCATCCTCACCAGCACGAACCTTCTCGCCGGCCCGGGCACCGAGCCCCTGACCACCGCGTATTCGCCCGCCACGTTGCCGAAGTGCTCGAAGCCGCCTGGAGGCGTTACGGGGTTCGAGGCGGCGTTCCCGACAAGGAGGATCCTCTTCCCTGTTTCAGTCCTCTGGTGGAACCCCATCTGCCCCGCCCTCGCCACCGTGTACATCACGGCTGCCGGGTGCCAGGGGCCAATGACCGCGACAGCCCTGACGCTCTTCCTCGACTTGTGCTGCTTCCGCTTGACTCCGAACCTGGTTATGGGGCCCTCGAACCCCTTCCCCTTCGTAATCCCTAGAACATCCACGTACATCCCGGCCTTGAAGACATCCGTGAACTTGACCTTCTTCCCGATAAGGCCATGGACGAACTCCGCCTGCGCCTTCAGTTCCCCTCCGGAGACGCCGACCTCGAGGACGATGGGCTTCTTCTGTGACAGCCCAACGTCCCTGGGGATCGAAGACACAAGAGCAGCGACCCTCGAGGCTCTTTCGAGCGGGAGCTTGTCGACTGGCATCTGACCGGCTTGCTTCACATCGGCAATTGCCATGTCTTGGCCGTTCTCGTGGCCGTAGAGCCTCAGGCCGACGACCTGGGCGTCAGGGAGGGTGAGCACGCTGGACAGGTTGAAGAGGGGCTTGCCGAAATTGGGGGTCTTCGCCCTGTCGTCCACGGTTATGACGTGGGCCGTCCCCGCCTTGTAACCGGGGAATCCCAGGAGTATCGGCTTTTCAGCCTGTACCTTGGGCCAGGTCCTTATCCTAGGGACGAAGCTCTTGGCTCGTCCTCTAGGCCTGTAAGCAAGACTACCCCTACGGGGCGCAGAATACTTCCTGTGACCCAATTCACGCTAAACCTTTCCGGTGGCCCGTTTTACGGTTCGCACTTAAGCTTTCTCAGAAGAAATGAGGCTCACAACCGCCAGGCCGACAAGAACGGCCTCCTCGGTCCTCACCGTTTCAACATTCTGTTCGGGGAAGAGGTTGATCACATAGTCAACCTGACGAGGGAGGGTGGGCCCCACTATTTCGAAGAGACCTCTGGTCGGGGACCCGAAGATCAGCTTCACGCTGTCGGCTCCTTCCACGGACGACCTCAATCGACCGAGTACATCCACCACCGGGGTCCCGAGCCTCGAAGTCGCAATCCTGAGACCGAACCTCCTGTCGGCCAGCACCTCTCCGACTGTCTTCGTCTCCACTGTGTATCCCCAGTACAGGCCTGCTCTCTCCCTTGACATCGTGTCCGCCATTAGGGGCCTGAGAGAAACGACCTTCACCGTGACCCGTTTCCCAGGCAGAGATTTCTGCCGGAGCTTCGGTGCGACATCAAGCCCTATGTCTACCGTCCCGTCGGCGTTGACCACCCCCTCTCTAATCTCCCCGATGGTGAGCCTGTCGGAGGGGATCCTCGCCTTGTGTGAAGGGATTCGGAGCGGGGGGAGCATGCCCGCGTATTTCAGTTCCTCGTCAAGGGGGAACAACCTCCTCCTGAGGTACTGGGGGGTCTCCAAGTACTCCAGAATCTTGCGCACCCTCTTCTCCTCCCCCTGGGCGTTCGGGTCTCTGAACAATTCGATCACATCGACACCATAGATGGCGCAGGCCCTGGCGATGATCCCAAGCTTCGCAGTCTTTTCTCTGGGAGATTCCTTGTCCTCGAGGACGGTATCGGGCAGGGAGACCGCAATCTTCTTCCCCAGCAGCGCCAACGATTCTCGTAGTGAAGCGCGTTAATTCAGCTTTGTCCCAAGAGATGACCGACCGAGGAAGTGCAACACACATGAACGGGTCCTCGGTGGGCTTGGGTTCATGAGCGCGAGGCCGGAGAAACGGAGAACCTCCTGGATTTACTCGGCATTCCCTATCTCAGTCGCCACCGGCCCGGTCGGCGCCATCGTACAGCTCTATCTGATCTCCCTCAACGGCCAGGCTCTTGGGACCATCTACGGCAGCTTCGCTACAGCGATCTACAACGGCGTCAGCATCCCCGCGGCCCTGTTCTGGGGGGTCGCCACCGACAGGCTGCACAAGAGGAAGTCCCTGATAGTTCTCAGCTACGCCCTCAACGCCATTGCTCTCGTGTCATATTTCTTCGACAGAACAACAGCTGGAACCATCTCGAGGTACGGCGCGATCTCCTTCATCTCAGTGGCGTCAGCCACGCCCCTGAACCTCCTCATAATGGAGACGGAGCAGAAAGGGAAGTGGGCACACGCCTTCGCCAGACTGTCTCTGGTGATTAGTGCGGGGAACGTCGTCGGCTACCTGATCAGCGTCCTATGGACCCAGTTCTTCCCGAACAACCTGGTCTACCTTTTCCTTCCCCTCAGTGCCTTCGCGCTCGTCTCTGCAGGAATGGCGCTTGTCATGATTCATGAGCCCGAGTTCATCCTGGAGAGGGAGACAGTCGCCCTCAGGAAGCCGAGCCTCTTCAGCCGCCTCCGCGCCAATCCCGTGTTTTTCATCGGAATCCCCTCGGGATCGGATTTCAAGCGAGCCTTCAGAGGGCTCCGCACAGGTCTCCTGAGCTACGTCCCGCTCTTCTACATATCCACGATACTGTTCTACTTGTCAGCAGGCCTCTTCAACACGTCCTTCGTCCCTGCGATGCACTTCTACTCGATGCCCGACCAGGAGGTTCTAGGAGTCATATTGGCTGGTATGGTGGTCCAGACTCTCGCTTTCCAGAGGGCGGGGGAATTCGTGAGCAAGCGGAGTCTGATAACGTCATCAATCCAGGGGCTTCTGCTCAGAGGGTGGTCCTACCTCGCAATAGGCCTGGCCGGGCTATTGGTCTCGGGTCCGCTCTTCGCCGTTTCGGCCCTTCTGTTTTACCCCCTCGCAGGAGGGGTGGCCTACGCCGTCTACTACACGTCGTCAAACACCATGATGTTCAACACAGTAAAGGGGAGGGCAGCGGGGTCCGCTCTTGGGGTCTATTCGGCCGTCGTGGGGCTGGCGACAACGGCGGGATCTTTTGTGTCAGGCTTCATCTCTGTCTATTCGGGATACTACGTCACTTTCGTGCTGGCGGGCGTCCTCCTGTTTGCGACCGTGGCGGT
>Ga0335081_10017773_pt1 | contig 11513 bp, 7 predicted proteins | sample Lox_Sample_35_FD_206713 | JGI IMG/M metagenome (GOLD analysis project Ga0335081, IMG submission 206713) | Soil microbial communities from Loxahatchee National Wildlife Refuge, Florida, United States - Lox_Sample_3.5 | ecosystem: Environmental > Terrestrial > Soil > Wetlands | place: USA: Florida... | reverse complement strand
ACCTGGTCCCAGCGGGCCAGCAGATTATCAGACTGCTTTTTCAGCTTTTCAAATTCCTGGTAGGCAGCCGCCGTGGGAGCTGAGTCTGCGAAGCCCGACACGGACATCGACAGAAACGCCAGCCTCCCGTCGATACCCGGCACATACGCCAGCGAATCTTCGCTCGCGCTGATTTTGAAATTGATGAGCGGATCGCGCACTTCGACTAACTTCGCATCCAGCGTGGTCACGCCATCCACCAGCGTTTTCGAGGAATCTGGACCGAGCCGCTTCTTCATTCCTGCCAGTTGCTCGCGGACATCCTGAATCTGGTTGACCGCGTCATAGACGCGATTCAGTTCCTCGCGGATATCCATTTCAAGTTTGAATTGCTTCTCGAGATCGGCTTGTGAAACCGTCACGCGGGGATCAATTTTCAGATCAAATGCGGCGGTCTGAGTTTTGCCATTCGCAGTCAGCCGCACTTGATAATTACCCGGGACGGCCAGCGGACCGCGCGCCCCATCTTCATATTCCCAAAGATAATAGCTGGGAACGCGATGCGCTTCTTCGTAGTGCAGATCCCACACGAAGCGATTGAGCCCGTCTTCGGGTTTGATCTGCTTCTCGGGTTTCTTGTCTTCCGGATCCAGCGGCTCATCGAGCGGCTCGGTGCGTTTGCTTGAGAAAGTCCGAATCACGCTTCCCGCGCTATCGAGAATTTCGATCTTCACTTCATCCGTCGGCGCTTTCTTGAAGTAGTAATAAATCACCGCGCCATTGGGAGGATTCGTCCCCGTGAAATCGTGCCGGTGCGGTGCGTCTCCCGTGTGCACGCGATATGCGGTGGCAGGCTTATAAAGGTGCATGTCTTCGCCACCAATCGAATCGGCGAACTGCCGGAGCGGCGAAACATCATCGAGAATCCAGAACGACCGGCCATGCGTGGCTAACACGAGGTCATCATTCTTGATGACAAGATCGTGCACAGGAACATTGGGCAGATTCAGTTGCATGCTGCGCCAGTGCGCGCCATCATCGAAAGAAACGTAGATTCCCTTCTCCGTGCCGGCATACAGCAGTCCTTTTCTTTTGGGATCCTCGCGCACCGCGCGAACAAACGCTCCTTCAGGAATGCCCGTGCCGAGGCGCGCCCAGGTTTTGCCATAATCCGCCGTCTTGTAAATGTAAATTCCGAGATCGTCGTTCTGATGGCGATCGATCGCGACATAGGCCGTTCCCGCATCGAAAGGAGAAGCGTCGATCTGACTGACGCGGCTCCATTCTGGCAAGTCCTTGGGAGTTACGTTCGCCCAATTCTTCCCTTCGTCTCGCGTGAGTTGAATCAGCCCATCGTCGGTCCCCGCCCAGATAAGCCCTTTCGCGACTGGCGACGGCGCGATCGCAAACACTGTGTCGTAATACTCCGTGCCCGTGTCGTCAATCGTGACGGGACCGCCCGACGCAGCCTGCTTCGATTTGTCGTTGCGGGTCAGGTCAGGGCTGATCGCTTCCCAGTGCATGCCGCCGTCGGTGGTTTTGAAAATGCGCTCGCCGCCGTAATAAACAGTGTTTGGATCCTGGGGCGAAATCACAATGGGAGCGGTCCATTGAAAACGATGCTCGAGCGGAGCCGCGCCGCGAGCGTCGCTCAACTCTGGCCATACCGAGATGCTTTGCACCTGATTCGTGCGCCGGTCGAAGCGAGTGATGTTGCCCTGATAGTCGCCGGCGTAGACGATATTCGGATCGGTGGGGACAGGCGCGATATATCCAGCTTCGCCGCCGCCCACCGGATACCAATCGTCGCGTCCGATGGCGCCATCGTCGCTGCGGCTGGCGATCGCAACCGTTGAATTGTCCTGCTGCGAGCCGTACACGTAATAAGGACTGCGTGTGTCGGTAACGACGTGATAGAACTGCGCCGTCGGCTGATTGTCTTCGCGTGTCCATGACTGGCCGCCATCCAGGCTCACCGTTACGCCGCCGTCATTTGACGCAATCATGCGCTTCGAATTTTTCGGATCGATCCAAAGGCCATGGTTGTCCCCGTGTGGAACTTTGACCTTATTGAAATTGCGGCCGCCGTCGGTCGACTTGAAAAACTCTACGTCGGCGACATAAACGGTATCCGCATCCTGCGGATCAGCAATGACGTGCATGTAATACCACGCGCGCTGAAACAAGCCGTGGCTGCCGTTGACGAGACTCCAGCTGTCGCCTCCGTCATCGGAGCGATACAAACCGCCATTCTCTTTGGCTTCGATGATCGCGTACACGCGCTCCGAGTTGGCCGCAACCGCGACGCCGATGCGGCCGTATGGTCCCTTCGGCAGGCCATGTTCAGCCAACTGCTTCCATGTCGTCCCGCCATCAGCCGACCGATAGAAGCCACTTCCCGGTCCGCCGCTGGAGAGCGACCAGGGAGTGCGCCGCGCCTCCCACAGCGAGGCAAAAAGAATGTTTGGATTCTGCGGATCGAAGGCCACATCGATGGCACCCGTGTTTTCGTTTTTATAAAGGACCTTCTCCCACGTCTTCCCGCCGTCAGTGGTGCGAAAAACTCCGCGCTCCTGGTTGGGGCCGTAGGGATGGCCGAGCGCCGCCACAAAAGCGACACCTGAATTGCGCGGATCAATGATCACTTTTCCGATGGCGCGCGAATCTTTTAAGCCGACGTTCTTCCACGTCTTCCCTGCATCCACGGACTTCCAAACTCCATCACCCTGCGCAATGTTGCCGCGAATGCAGCCTTCGCCGGTGCCCACATAAATCACATTAGGATCAGACACCGACACGGCGAGGCTGCCGATTCCGGGCGAGCCGTCATGATCGAAGACGGATGTCCATGTATTTGCGCCGTCCGTCGACTTCCAAACGCCGCCGCCGGTCGCGCCAAAGTAGTAGGTGGTCGGATCGCCTGGGATTCCTGCAGCGGTCAGCGATCGTCCGCCGCGATAGGGCCCGATGGAACGATATTTCATGCCCCGAAAAAGCGGATCGCCCTCGTTCTTTTCTTCGGCTTCTTTGCCGGAGGGCTGGGCCGTCGCGGGCGCCGTATTCTCGGTCGCTTCTTTTTGAGCCGCATCCAGCTTCCGATTGCGCTCTTTTTGCTGAGGAAGAGCGAACGTGGCAGAAAAGAAAACGAGCAGGGCAAAGCAGGCAGCACGAAGGTTAAATGGTCGATTCATGAAGTTGATTCCCCGTGTTCGAGAGGTGATGTCCATGGTAATGCCAAGCTAGGTCAAGGTTCAAACGCTTCGGCAGCTCTCCCCCATGCGAAGCGGGCTGCCCTCTGACTTTAGTTTTTGAGCAGTATCCGCCTAGTCAATAACGACAAATGCGAAACCTTCGTTGATTTCTATCCTGCTCAGCCTAAAATGTTTCAAACATTTTTGACTCGGTTTGTTTAAAACAGGCGACGCAGAAAATGAAACGGCAGTTCACCACGAACGACGTCATCGCGCTGACCGGCCTTACGGGCCGCCAGTTGCAATGGTGGGATGAGCGGGGACTCGTCAGGCCCAGCCGGCAAGGTCATCGCCGGATCTACAACTGGGATCAGCTTGTAACAGCCGCCGTGATTTGCCAATTGCGCCGGCGAGGCTTTTCGCTGCAGCGCGTGCGCAAAGTGGTTGCTTTTCTCGGACGCGAGTTTGGAACGAATCTCGCCGCGACGGTTCGCGTCGCTTCGGAATACCACCTGCTGACCGATGGTACCGAGCTTTATCTCCGCACGTCCGCACGCCAGGTTGTGGATCTGCTCAAAAATTCCGCTCAGCCGATGTTCGATATATGCCTGAGCGATGAAGTGCGCCGAGTTCGGACGCAGCTGGGGCGAGCAAGAACGGTACGAGGAAAAGCGCCGCAGACCAGGGTGCAGTCGCAAAAAAAGTATGCAGCCTCAGAACGAATTGATCTACGCCGGGTGCGCAAGGCCTGACGCGAATCGAGAGGCAATTGAGGAACGAAAAACCGGAGGCATCATGATCGGTGAATTGAGCATTATCAATGAGTGGATTCCCGAACAAATGGAACCGGGCACCGTGTTTGTGCTGGAAAATGCCGGGGAGGTCGGCGAAAAGGACGATCCCTATTGGGCGGTGCTCTCCTGCCCTTCGTGCGGGACCTTGGGCTTGATTACGCGTAAGCAGATGGCTGGCCTGCTTCCCACCATTTGCGGCTCCTCGCAATGCTCAGCGCAGTTCTTTATCAAGGACGATGAAATCACGCCCCGCAAGCCCTTTTAAACCAGCCAATCTATCCATCATTTCGCGGTACCCTGCACGAAATCCTCAAGCACTCGGTTGAACTTTTCCGGATCGTCCACAAACAAGGCGTGGCCATCTCCATCGAATCGCTCAAGGCGTACCTTATCTCCGAGTTTCGCTTTTAATAAGTCGGCGGTCTGTTGTGTCTCGGGCTGAAAGGCAAACAACACGGGCCGCGTCATCTTGGCCAGTCCCGCCGAAGTATCCTTCGCAGCCATCATGTCATAGATGAGAACTGCCGCCGTGTCGGCGGGCGTCTGCATCGAAGCATCGATAACCCGCTTGATGTAATCCTCCGGCTGAGGCTTCTTGTACATGGTCCGGACGAAGCCGTCTGCTTGCTTCTGGCGATCGCGCTGCAACAAATTCATCCATCCTGAGAGTCCAACGAACATCTCCGTATTGGGCTTGTCGGAGAGGAATCCATCCACCAGCACGAATCCGGCAACATTATCGCTGCCGAATTGTTCGGCGTATTTCACCAGCTCGCCGCACGCCATCGACCAGCCAACCAGCACCGGTTGTTTCAAGCCAAGGTGATCGACAAGTTCTTTGTAGTCACGCGCTCGAGTTTCAGGCAGGTGGCCGTATGGAGGCTTATCGCTCTCGCCCTGAGAGCGCGGATCGACGGCAATGACGTGATACTTTTTCGAGAACTCATCGATCTGCTGCTGCCAGATCCAGTAGGGCATCGTCCAGCCCGGGATGAAAACAATGGCCCGGCCGCTGCCCGCTTCCACATAGTGAATTTTGACGTTGTCGGAAGTCTGGAAAAAACCACTCTTCGGCGCCTGCGCCACGAGGAGTGACGCCACCAGGATATATAACAAAGACAGAATTACTCGCCTTCTCATGGCTGCCTCCGGGGTGACCTGCATACGTGTGCAACTACTGCGATGAGGGGACGCTGGCCGCGTCAGGCTCCCAATGCGTCAGACTACTGCCATTACTTGGGGACAGCCAACTTCACCGGAACCTGCTCCACAATCTCAATATCGAATCCCTCGAGCGCGGCCACGCGCCGCGGATGGTTCGTCAGCAGGCGAATTCGCTTCAAGTTAAGATCGGACAAAATCTGGGCGCCCAACCCGATCTCGCGCTGAATCTTGCGCTCGCTGTCTGGAAGCGTCGGCAAGCTGCGCTCGCGATGGAAGGTCAGGAAAGACTGCTCGCCGATTTTTTCGGCTGAGAAGCCACGCGAAGTCTGGTGAAGATAGATCACCGCGCCGCGGTCTTCGGCGGCAATCGTTTCAAGCGAGGCCTCAAGCGTGCGGTTGCATTCGCATCCGGTGGCGCCGAACACGTCACCCAGCAGGCAGTGCGCATGCATGCGCACGAGCACCGGCTTCGCGGGATCGCTGATATCGCCGCGAACCAGCGCAATGTGCGAGCCGCCGCCATCGACTTCGCTTTCATAGGCAATCAGCCGGAACTCGCCGTATTTAGTCTCGACCATCGCTTCGCCCACTCGATGCACGTAGCGCTCATGCTGCATGCGATAGCGGATCAACTCCGCCACCGTGAGCATTTTCATGTTGTGCACGCGGCAAAACTCGATCAGATCAGGCACACGCGCCATGGTGCCATCGTCTTTCATGATTTCGCAGATGATTCCGGCGGGCACCAAGCCAGCCAAGCGCGCCAGATCAACAGAGGCTTCGGTCTGCCCTGCCCGAACCAGCACGCCGCCCTTGCGCGCGCGCAATGGAAACACGTGACCCGGCCGAGCCAGATCCGCGGGGCGCGTTGCCGGATCAATCGCCACGTTGATCGTACGGCAGCGGTCGTAAGCCGAAATTCCGGTCGTCACTCCCTCGCGCGCGTCAATCGCCTCGCAAAACGCGGTGCCGTATTGCGAGGTGTTCTCGGCGCTCATGTTGCCGATGCGCAGATGATCGAGCCGCTCTTCGGTCATCGCGAGGCAAACCAAGCCGCGGCCGTATTTGGCCATGAAGTTGATCGCTTCTGGAGAAACCTTCTCGGCTGCAAGCGTCAGGTCGCCTTCGTTCTCGCGGTCTTCGTCGTCGACAACGACAATCATCCGGCCGGCGCGAATCTCGTCGATCGCCGTGGCCGCGTCGGTAAAAGGGGAGTAAGGGCTCATAATTTCTCTTTCGTCAAAACATTACGCCGCATTCAGGTCGCGGCGTTTCGGAGGAACCAATTCCGCCTCCGCGCCGCGAAACAACTTCTTAACCGCCCGCACCACAGCGCGGACTACGATCACAATCATCACCAGGAAAACCGCCACAATCGAGGCCGCGATCACAGGGTGCACGCTGGCAAACCAGGTGAGAAAAATTGCCAGAGTGTCCTCTCCGGCGCTGAGCGCAATATTCGAAGCCGGCTCTGGAGACGGAGTCACCGCGGCCCTTGCCGCCGTCTTGCCGCTATGCGCTGCCAGCGCGATTGCTGCTCCCGCCAGCGTGGCCATTAGTTGCTTTTCCGGCGAAAGATGCGACGCCGCGCCGTAGGCAATCAGGGCAGCTACCGGAACTCGCACAAACGTGTGCAGCGCGTTCCAGACAAGATCAAAGGCCGGAACCTTATCGGCGAAAAATTCAACCGCAAACAATGCCACCGAAGCCCCAATCACCCACCAGCTCGCCAGCACATGAAGCCCTGAAGGCAGATCGAGCACGCCAGCGTGCGCGAGCAAGCCGAGAGTAGCCACCGTGGCGTACACGTTCAGTCCGGCAGCAAAGCTGACCGCAACAATCAGCCCGGCGAGTTCCCCACCCTGGAATTTCACGTCATTAAGCATACCCCGGCGCAGAAGAAAGGTGCGATTGTCGGTCCCCCGACGGATGAGTTCTAATCAAGCCGCAAGAGCCGAACTCTGGTCGTCCGAGGAGAACTTAAGAACCGGCAGTTCGTGGGGATCAGCGCTCCCAAAAACCCAGTTCTGAGTTCCGTGAGATGAATTATTTTTCGGACATGAGCCTCTTCTTTTTCAATGTCTTAGCTATCACTTTGCCACCAGAATTCGCAACCGCGGAGGAGCCCCCAAAATGCCGACGAGTCGCCGCCGGCGATCGCCTGAGCGACTGCGGAAAATCGTTTGGGCAAGGCACGCCCAAACTCTCGTACCGAAGCCGGAAGAAAAATCCCTGCCGTGGTCCTCTCTCAAGGTAAGATCAGAAGAAAATCCCCCGAAAGCCCGGCGCTAATAAAAAGCCCAGCGCTACCAAAACGCTTAGGAAACTGTGTCGGAAGCCGTCGCCATCCCCGAACTTGAAATTGACCGCTGGCCCGATCCGCCGCGCCTGCTTGTCGAGTGGTCTTCTCCGTGGGAGGAGTTCAGAACCGCGGTTCGCCCCGCCATACAGCGGGCGCCCAAGGCATTGGCGGGAGAGGCTCCAGTTGGAATCTTTCCCTATCGCGGAATCCTGGCGGCATGGCTGGCCGAGTGCCTGCTCATCATTCTGGTCATCATTTTGCCCGAACATCTTGCAAGTTTGCGCCCCTATCAGCCTCCTCCGCTCAAGAAGTGGGATGTCATTTATTACTCCGGCGACGAGTTGCCGCAGACAGCCGATCGCGGGGGCGCGGAAGCCGGCGCGTCAGGACACGCAGGCGGCCGCCAGGCCCATCATCGCACGCAGACGATTCGCGTGGCCCGCGGCGATCGGCCAAGTGAAAAGGTCGTTGACGCGCCAAATATCAAGCTGCCGCACAGCGATGCTGCGGTTGCGAATCTGCTCGCTTTCAAACCGACGCCGGGGCCTCCGCCGGTGGAGGGCTCGCGCTCCGCGCTGGTCGCTCCGCAAACAAACCCAATTCCGCCATCTCCTGAGCTGCAGGCGCAAGCGAATCGCGCGCAGAGCCTGAATCAAAACGTCGCGCCGCCGACACCAGAGATTGCGCGCGCGAGTACGCGTTCCTCGCCGTCGCTGAATCCGACCCTGGTCGCTCCGGCTCCCGAGGTAACGGCGAACAAGTCGCGATCGTCGGGCGCGCTGCAAACCTCAGTGGTCGCACCGGAGCAGGATGTATCGCGCGATCTGGCGAGTTCGCGCAGTACGCTCTCTCAGACGGTAAACGTGGTTGCGCCTCCGGTTTCGGCACCGACGCGCGACTCGTCGTCCATCCCGAAGTTATCGCTTCCGAACCAAGCGGTGGTTGCGCCGCCCCCGTCACAGGTAAGCCGTGATCTCAACAGCTGGGGACGCAGCAATAGCGGAGACATTCGCTCGCAACCGGTTCCTCCACCGCCATCGGCCGGAAGCGGAGGAGCCGCACCTTCGCGCTCGGGCGGTGGAACGTTGAACTCCCAGGTTGTACCGCCTCCCGCGAGCATCGACGGACAGGGCAACGGAAGCGGCGCCAGCGGCAGTCGCGCAGGTGGACGCTCGAACGGAACTGAGCTCGCATCGGCGGCTGTCGTGCCACCTCCTCCGGGATTGGGCGGAGGCAAAGAGCTGGCGGGTACTGGCCGCGGCAACAAAGGCAAAGGAACCGGTTCAGCACTCGATATGGGATCGGCTGTCGCTCCTCCGGCCAGTGCGGGAGGAAACTCGGCGGGCCAGGGCGTCGTGATGTCGAGTTCTCCGGGCAAAGCGGTTGGACTGCCGACCTCGACCGGAGGCGGAACCATCGCCATGTCTCCGAGCGGCACCTCGAACGCAGGACTGGGCGGAGCCGGCGGCGGCACCGGCATCGGCCATGGCAATGGCGGCACTGGGAGCGGATTGACTGGCGCGGGATCCGGCGCGGGCCGCGAGGGAGCGGGCAAGGGATCGGATCCAAACGCGCGCGGGGGAATCTCGCCCTATCCTGGGCCGGGAGGCACCGGCAGCGGCGCGGGCAATCCGGCAATGCCCAACACGTCGATCGAGGGTGGAACGACGACCATCAATCTGCCGAGCTTTGGCAGCGACGGCGAGGGTGACGTACGCAATGGGCCGGGGCATTCGTCCGTGAAGGACCGGAACGGTCTTGGCTACACGATCAAGGCAACCTCGGGTTCCGGAGGCGTGTTCGCGCGCTACGGCCAGTTGAAGGGAGACAACTACTCGATTTACATTGAGACCTCGCTGGGTACGGCTGTGATGCAGTACGTGGATTCGAACTCAGCCGCACATTCGTATACGGTGGATCTGACAGCTCCCGTTCCGATTCGCGATGAGCTGCCGCAAGAACTGCACTCCACTCGCGTTGTCTTCGCGTGTGTCCTCACCCGCGATGGCGAGCTGAAGAACATGAGGGTGCTTGAGTCGGAAACTCCGCAAGCCGCTTCGAAGATTCTAGCCGCGCTGCAGAAATGGAAATTCCGGCCGGCATTTCGCGGAGACGAGCCGGTGGAAGTGAATGCGTTTCTGGGATTCGGAATCGATACCAGATAGGCATCGGACCCTGAAACCGGAGTGCTGCGGTTGAGGGAATAGGGGTCCTTTGACTCCGTAAATCATCTGCATCCGCAGATGATTCACTGCGCTCAGGATGACATCGGGAAAGGGTTCGATATCTGATCATCCGATCACCAGATGACTCGATCATCCGATCCGCCTCACTCGCAGATCCGCCCCGGTCATTTCCTTCGGTTCTCCAACTCCTAACATTCCGAGAATGGTTGGCGAGATGTCGCGCAGCGAGCCGTTTTCTCTCAGCGTGTATTGTTTGGCATCTTCGGCGATCACGATAAACGGGACGGGATTGGTCGTGTGGGCGGTGTGGGGGCCTCCGGTGGCGGAATCGATCATGAGTTCGGCGTTGCCGTGATCGGCGGTGATGAGGATGGCTCCGCCTTTGGCGCGGACGGCTTTTTCGACCTCCGCGAGGCACGCGTCGACGGCTTCGACGGCTTTGACGGTGGGCTCCATTTTGCCGGAATGGCCGACCATGTCAGCGTTGGCGAAGTTGGCGATGACCACGTCAAAAGCACCGTCGGTCGCGCCTTTCACGATAGCTTCGGCCACGCCTGCGGCGCTCATCTCAGGCTTCAGATCATAGGTCGCGACTTTGGGCGATTGGACCAGCACGCGGTCTTCGCCGGGGAACGGCTGCTCGACACCTCCGTTAAAGAAGTAAGTGACGTGCGCGTACTTCTCGGTTTCGGCGACGCGCAGGTTGCGCATATTCTGCGCGGCCATCACGTTCGCGAGAATATTGGCCATCGACTCGGGAGGGATGACGACGGGCAACGCGAAGTTTTTGTCGTATTGCGTCATGCAAACGTACTTGAGATTGTTAGGCGCGCGATCGCGAGGAATGACGGCGTCAAGATCGGCGGCTCCGGGGAGATCGCTGCCGCCTTTCGAATTGAGTCCGCTGGTGCGGCACAGAGCGCGCGTGATCTGGCGAACGCGATCGGCGCGGAAGTTGAAGCAGATGCAGGAATCCTCGTCGGTAATTTTGGCGATCGGCTCGCCACGATTGTCCGTACAGACGAAAGGCACGATGAATTCGTCGGTCACGCCTCTGTTGTAAGACTCTTTCACCCCGTGCACCGCGTCGGTGAATCTGGCGGCTTCTCCGTTGCCATAGGCGTTTCCATGCACCATGGCGTTGAAGGCTTTGAGATTGCGCTCCCAGCGGCGGTCACGATCCATGGCGTAGTAGCGGCCGTTGACGGTGGCGATCTTGCCGGAGTTGTACTCGCGCATCTTCTGCTGCAGCAGTTCGAGATAGCCGGCGCCGCTGGTGGGGAGGGTATCGCGGCCGTCCATGAAGGCATGGACAAAGACGCGCTCGACTCCCTGCTGCTTCGCCATTTTGAGCAGGGCGTGGAGATGCTCCTGGCGCGAGTGCACGCCCCCATCGGAGACGAGTCCGAAGAGATGCAGCTTGCGGCCGCCCGTGCGAGCGTGCTTCATGGCATCGAGGAGAACGGGGTGGGAGAAGAATTCTCCGTTCTGGATCATGAGGTCGATGCGGGTGATATCCATGTGGACGATGCGGCCGGCGCCGATGTTGAGATGGCCGACTTCGCTGTTGCCCATCTGGCCTTCGGGCAGTCCGACGAACGGGCCGCTGGTGTGGATGAGCGTGTTGGGATACTCGCGCAGCAAACGATCGTAAGTGGGCTTGCGAGCCTGCGCGATGGCGTTGGCGTGAGGGTCGGCACGGTATCCCCAGCCGTCGAGGATGATGAGGACGAGAGGTTTGGGACGCAAGATCGGCTCCTAGCTGCTAGCTACTAGCGAAAAAACATCTACCACGGAGGTCACGGAGGCACGGAGAAAAGTGAATTCTGACCCAGTGTCGAAGGGAAAGGCCCAGGTCCTACTTATCCCTCGCTTGCTTTACCAATTCCGCGATTTT
>Ga0335081_10017772_pt1 | contig 11514 bp, 9 predicted proteins | sample Lox_Sample_35_FD_206713 | JGI IMG/M metagenome (GOLD analysis project Ga0335081, IMG submission 206713) | Soil microbial communities from Loxahatchee National Wildlife Refuge, Florida, United States - Lox_Sample_3.5 | ecosystem: Environmental > Terrestrial > Soil > Wetlands | place: USA: Florida... | reverse complement strand
ACGCCGGCGGCGCTCCTCCGGCTCCTCGGCCAGGTCGGGGAGGCCTCGGACTCGTCCCTCGTCACCCGCGGGCTCTGCGACCCGCGGCCGGCCACCCGCGTCGCCGCCGCGCAGGCGGTGGGCGCCCTGGCCGCCCGCGGCCTCGTGGCCGGGACTCCCTCGGAGATCCTGGACGTCCTCGACGACCCGCAGCCCCGGGTGCGCGCCGCCGCCGCGGAGGCCCTCGGGGCTCTCGGCGCCGCCGGGCGGCTCGGGCCGGAGGTGGAGGGGGACTTCGTCCGTGCGCTCGCGGCGGCGCTCCGGGATGAGGTCTCGTCCGTCCGCTCCGCCGCGGCGCGCGCCGCCGGCGCCTGCCTCGTCGATCGCCTGGCCGCCCCGCTCGCCGCCCTCCTCGGGGACGCGGACGCGGACGTGGCCTCGAGCGCCCTCCGTGCGCTCGCCGCGCTCGGGCGGGCCGACCTGGCGCTCCTGGAGAGGGCCGCCTCCCATCCGGACGCGGAAGTGGCGAAGGAGGCGATGGCGGCGGCCGCTCGCCAGCCCGGTCCGGCCGCCCAGGCGATCCTCGTCGGAGGGCTCTGCCACCCGAGCTGGGTCGTCCGGAGGGCCGCAGCCCGGGCCTCGGCGGAGCGCGACGACCCCTCCCTCTCCGGGGCGCTCGAGGACCTCCTCGGAGTGGAGGAGGACGCGCTGGTGGTGGAGGCCCTGTCGGAGGCGCTCCGGGCCCTTCGGAGCCCGGCTCCCCGGACCGACCGCGATGCCCCTTGAGGACCCGAGCCCCTTCATGAGCCCGGTGGAGTTCCGGCTGCTCCGGGACCTCATCCACGCCCACTCGGGACTCTACTTCCGGGAGGACATGCAGTACCTGCTCGAGCGGCGGCTCGCGCCGCGGCTCCGGCTCCTCGGGCTCGCGAGCTACGGGGCCTACCATCGGTACCTGCGCCACGACCCGCAGAGGGCCGGCGAGCTCGAGATCGCAGTGGAGGCGCTCACCACCAACGAGACCTACTTCTTCCGGGAACCCCTGCAGCTCCGTTCCTTCTCGGAGGAGATCCTGCCCGAGCTCGCCGAGAGGCGGGCGGAGGAGCGGCGGCTCCGGATCTGGAGCGCCGGGTGTTCCTCGGGAGAGGAGGCCTTCACTGCCGCCATCCTGGTGCGGAGCTCCGGGCTCTTCGCGAACTGGGACGTGGGCGTGCTCGGCTCGGACATCGCCAGGCGCGTTCTCGCGATAGCGCGCGCGGGCTGCTACGGTGCCCATGCCTTTCGCGGCGTCGAGGCGGAGGCCATGATCCGCTGGTTCCGGCCGGCGGGGGAACGCTGGACGGTGGACGACGATACCCGGAAAATAGTGAGCTTCGCCCACATCAACTTGCTCGACGAGGCCGCCGTGGACGAGGTCGAGCCGGTGGACTGCATCTTCTGCCGCAACGTGCTCATCTACTTCGACATGGCCGCGCGCCGCCGGGTCCTCGGGAGCCTCCACCGGCGGCTGCGCCCCGGAGGCTACCTGCTCCTCGGCCACTCCGAGTCGCTGCTCCAGGTGACTGCCGACTTCGAGATTGCGCAGCTCAAGGGCGACCTCGCCTACCGCAAGCCCGGGGAGCGCTCGTGACCCCCGCCGAGGCCGGCCTCGCGCGCCGCGCCATCCGCGTGATGGTGGTCGACGACTCCGAGCAGAACGGGAAGTTCGTCGCCGACATCCTCCAGGACGACCCCGGGGTGGTGGTGGTGGCCCGGCCCGCGGACGGGGAGGAGGCGCTCGCCGAGGCCTTCCGCCTCCGGCCCGACGCCATCTGCCTCGACCTGCAGATGCCGCGCATGGACGGCTTCACCTTCCTGCGCATCCTCATGAGCCGGCAGCCCACGCCGGTCCTGGTGGTGACGAGCCGAGGGAGCAAGGCCGACGTCTTCCGGGCGCTCGAGCTCGGGGCCCTCGACTTCGTGGTGCGGCCCGCGGACCCGTCCGCGCTTCCCGAGTTCCGGGAGGACCTCGTGGCCCGCGTCCGGATGGTCCAGGCGCTCCGCCTCGACTCCCTGGAGCGCCGGGCGGCCGCGGCCCGGGAGAGGGAGGGGGCGGAGCCGGCCCGGCTCGCGGTGGTGGGCGCGTCCACCGGAGGGCCCCCGGCGCTGCAGCGGCTCATCGCCGAGCTCCCGCCCGACCTCTCCCTCTCGGTGCTCGTGGCCGTGCACATGCCGGAGCGCTTCACCCGCACCTTCGCCGAGCGCATGAGCCGAAACTCGGCCTACCGGGTGGCCGAGGCGGAGGACGGCCGGCCGGTGGTGGCCGACGAGGTCCTCGTCGCCCCCGGCGGGCGCCACCTCACCGTGGAGCGGGGGCCGAAGGGGCTCCGGGCCCGGGTCCTCGCGCCCGCCGAGGCGGGCGAGCAGCGCTACTGCCCGAGCATCGACCTTCTCTTCGAGTCGGCGGCGCGGGTCTACGGGGACCGGGTCTGCGGCGTGGTCCTCACCGGGATGGGGAACGACGGTCGGGCCGGCACCGAAGCGGTGAAGGGAGCGGGGGGGCTCACGCTCGCGGAGTCGGAGGAGAGCGCGGTGGTCTTCGGGATGCCGGAGGAGGCCATCGCCACCGGCCGGGTGGACGAGGTGCTCGGCCTCGAGGGGATGGCGAGGCGGATCGCCCGCTTCGCGCGCGGAGGATGAACGTGGAAGTCTCAGCGAGCGCCCTCGTGGTGGACGACAGTCCGGCGATGCGCCGGCAGCTCGTCCACGCCCTGAAGCGGTCCCTGGGCATCCTCGCCGTCGAGGCGGCCGATGGCGCCGAGGCCTACAAGAAGCTCGTGCAGGCGCGCTTCGACGTGGTCCTCACCGACGTGAACATGCCGGTGATGGACGGGCTCAAGTTCATCGCGCTCGTGCGCCGCACCGAGCCCCACCGCCACGTCCCCATCGTGGTCATCACCACCGAGGGCGCGGCGGCGGACCGGGAGCGGGCGCTCGCCCTCGGGGCGAACGCCTACCTCGTGAAGCCGGTGCAGTCGCAGCAGGTGGCGACCGCGGTCCGCGACCTCCTCGGGCGCCCTAGGGCGTGATCCGCTCCATCATGCGCGCGAAGGGGATGGTCTCGCGCACGTGGTGGAGCCCGCAGATCCAAGCGACGCAGCGCTCCAGGCCCATCCCGAAGCCGGCGTGGGGCACGCTGCCGTAGCGGCGCAGGTCGAGGTACCACTCGAAGGCCTCGGCCGGGAGGCGGTGGTGCTCGAGCGCGCGCTCCAGGGTGGCGAGGTCGTCCTCCCTCTGCCCGCCGCCGATGATCTCCCCGTAGCCCTCCGGGGCGAGGACGTCGCAGCCGAGCGCCACCCGAAGGTCCGAGGGGTCCTTCTTGAAGTAGAAGGCCTTCATCTCCGCCGGGTAGCGGTGAACCATGACCGGCCGGTCGTAGCCGCTCGCCACCAGGGTCTCCTCGTCCCCGCCGATGTCGTCCCCCCACTTCATGAGGGGGGCCGCGGGGTCGAGCTTCCCCTCCGCCTTGGCGGCCTCCTGGGCCTTCCGGATCACCTCCACCGCCTCGGTATAGGTGATGCGGGGGAAGGGGGCCTTCACGCTCTCCAGGCGCGAGACGTCCCGCTCGAGCACCCGGGCGAGCTCCTCCCGGTGCTTCCCGAGCGCGGTCTGCACCACGGAGGAGACGAGGTCCTCCATGAGCCGCATGTCCCCGTCGAGGTCCAGGAACGCCACCTCCGGCTCCACCATCCAGAACTCCGTCAGGTGGCGGCGAGTCTTCGACTTCTCGGCCCGGAAAGTGGGCCCGAAGCAGTAGACCTTCCCGAGGGCCATGGCGGCGGCTTCCATGTAGAGCTGGCCGGACTGGGTCAGGTAGGCCTTCCCCAGGTCGAAGTAGGGCACCTCGAAGAGCGTGCTCGTCCCCTCGCAGGCGCTCGGGGTGAAGATGGGCGCGTCCACGAGCGTGAAGCCGCGGGAATCGAAGAAGTCCCGGATGGCCTTCGCCACCGTGTGCCGGACCCGGAGGATGAGGTTCTGGCGCTGTGAGCGCAGCCAGAGGTGGCGCTGCTCCATGAGGAACGCCACCCCGTGCTCCTTGTGTCCGAGCGGGTACTCCCGGGAGGGGCGCGCCACCACGGCTAGGCTCCGGACGTCGAGCTCGAAGCCGAGCGGCGAGCGCGGGTCCTTCTTCACGGTGCCGGTGACCGCGAGGCTCGTCTCCTGCGGCAAGTGGTCCGCTTCCACGAAGGCCTCGGGGGGGACGTTGCCCTTGAAGACCACGCACTGGATGGTGCCGGTTCCGTCCCGGAGCTGGAGGAAGTGGAGCTTGCCGCTCGAGCGGCGGTTCGCGAGCCATCCGTGGAGGGTGACTTCCTGCCCGTCGAAGCGGGCGATGTCGGCGACGTAGGCGGTGGGTTCCATGGAGCCTCGGGGTTCGCTCGGTGGGCCGGGACTATACCGTAGGGAGGGAGAAGGCGGCTCGCGGTGGGACCTCGAGCCCGAACCCGCGCCGCGGGAGGGGGAACGGGGACACGGGGAGCGTGCAAAACCCGGCTTGCGGGGTAATATCGCGGCCCCACATGTCCTCCATGAACGAGCGTTACGAGCCGAAATCGATCGAGCCGCGCTGGCAGAAGCGGTGGGAAGAGGCGAGGGCCTTCGCCGCCGGGAAGCGCCAGGGCGCGGAGAAGCGCTACGTCCTCGAGATGTTCCCCTATCCGTCCGGCGCCATGCACATGGGGCACGCCCGCGTCTACACCATCGGCGACACGCTCGCCCGCCACCTTCGCATGCGCGGCTACGACGTGCTCCACCCCATGGGGTTCGACGCCCTAGGGCTGCCGGCGGAGAACGCGGCCCTGAAGGACGGGAGGCACCCGGCGGAGCGCACCCGCGAGAACATCGAGTCCTTCCGCCGGGACATGAAGCGGGTGGGCTACAGCTTCGACTGGGCCCGCGAGTTCGCCACCTGCGACCCGGAGTACTACCGCTGGAACCAGTGGTTCTTCCTGAAGATGCTGGAGCGGGACATCGTCTACCGCAGGACCGGCAAGGCGAACTGGTGCACCGGATGCCTGACGGTGCTCGCGAACGAGCAGGTCGTCGAGGACAACCGCTGCGAGCGCTGCGGGTCGCCAGTGGTGGAGAAGGTGATCCCGGAGTGGGCCTTCCGGATCACCGCCTACGCGGACGACCTCCTCACCGGGCTCGACTCGCTCCGGGACTGGCCGGAGCGCGTCGTCACCATGCAGCGGAACTGGATCGGGCGGAGCGAGGGCGCCGAGGTGGCCTTCGCGGTCGCGGGCTCGGCGGAGGTGATCCGGGTCTTCACCACCCGGGTGGACACCATCTTCGGCTGCACCTACGTGGTGCTCGCCCCCGAGCACCCGCTCGTCGGGAAGCTCACCCTCCCGGAGCGGCGGGCCGAGGTGGAGGCCTTCGTGGCCCGCATGAAGGTCACCGACATGGCGGAGCGCACCGGGGAGGGTGCACCGAAGGAAGGGGTGTTCACCGGATCGCTCGCCGTGAACCCCTACAGCGGGGAGCGAGTCCCGGTGTGGATCGCGAACTTCGTGCTCTCGGGGTACGGCACCGGCGCGGTGATGAGCGTCCCGGCCCATGACGCCCGCGACTTCGAGTTCGCGCGGAAGTACCACATCCCGCTGCGGGTGGTGGTCGAGCCCTCCGCACGGGAGCCCCTGCCCGCCGCGGAAGCACTCGAGGGGGCCTTCACCGAGGACGGGGTCCTGGCCCGCTCGGGGGAGTTCACGGGCCTCGGAAGCGCCGAGGCCCGGCGCCGGATGGCGGCCCTCGCGAAGGAGCGGGGCTTCGGCGAGGCCTCCATCCGCTACCACCTCCGCGACTGGGGATTCTCCCGGCAGCGCTATTGGGGCACTCCCATCCCCATCGTCTACTGCGACACCCACGGCGCGGTGCCGGTCCCGGAGGACGAGCTCCCGGTGGTGCTGCCGCGGGAGGCCATCATCACCGGGACCGGGGAGCCGCCGCTCGCCAAGGTCGCCGAGTTCGTGAACACCCGGTGCCCGAAGTGCGGGGGGCCGGCCCGGCGCGAGACCGAGACCATGGACACCTTCGTGGACTCGTCCTGGTACTACGGCCGCTACCTCGATCCGCACGACGCCGAGCGCCCCTTCACGCAGGAGCAGGCCCGCCGCTGGCTCCCGGTGGACGTGTACGTGGGCGGCCCCGAGCACGCGGTCATGCACCTGCTCTACTTCCGCTTCTGGCACCGAGTCATGCACGAACTCGGACTGGTGTTCGAGAAGGAGCCCTGCCGGAGGCTCGTCACCCAGGGGATCGTGAACGGCCCGGACGGCCGCAAGATGTCGAAGCGCTGGGGGAACGTGGTCACCCCCGGACCCATCGTGGACCGTTTCGGCGCCGACACCATGCGGATGTTCATGCTCTTCGCCTCGCCGCCGGAGAAAGACATCGACTGGTCCGACGAGCAGGTGGAAGGGCTCTTCCGCTTCCTCTCCCGGGTCTGGCGCATCTTTCACGCGCGCCAGGACGCCTTCTCCGTCCCGGAGACCCTCCTCTCCGAGGCAGAGGGCCCCTTCCTGGAGCTCCGCCGCAAGACCCACCGGACCGTGAAGAAGGTGACGGAGGGGATGGAGGGGGAGCTCAAGTTCAACACCTCCATCGCCGCTCTCATGGAGCTCGTGAACGAGCTCTACCAGCTCGAACCGAAGACGGACCCGGACCGGGCCGCGGTGCGCGAAGCTCTCCTCGCCGCCGCCACCCTGCTCGCCCCCTTCGCGCCCCACCTCGCCGAGGAGCTCTGGCACGAGGTCCTGGGTCCTGCCTCCCGCGACCTCCTGCTCGCCGAGTCGCCCTGGCCGTCCTTCGACCCGGCCCTCGTCGTCGCCGACACGGTCACCATCGCCGTCCAAGTGAACGGCAAGCTCCGCGGGGAGGTTTTGGCAAGCGCCGCCGCCGGCGAGGCCGAGGTGCGCGCGCTCGCGGAGGGCGAGGAGCGGGTGCGCTCCCACCTCGCCGGGAAGGCGGTGCGCAAGGTGGTCTTCGTTCCCAAGCGGCTCATCAACTTCGTGGTGGGCTAGTGGCCCGGGGCGAGAGCCTCCGGACCGCAGTCCTTCTCCTCGCCTGCGGGTGCGGCTACGGATTCACCGCCGGGAAGGGGAGGATGCCGAAGGGGGCAGAGGAGGTCTACGTGGCCCCCTTCTCGAACCGCACCGGCGACGCCGAGGCGGGGGCCATCGTGGCCGGGGCGCTCCGGGAGGAGCTCGCCCGCCGCGGGAGTGGCGGCGGGGCCGACGCGCCCGCCCGGTTGGAGGGCGTCGTCCTGCACAGCACCTTCGGCCAGTACACCCCAGACGCCTCGACCTACAACCTCGTCCTCGACGTGCAGGTGAAGCTCGTGGTCCGCGGCCAGCTCGTGGGCGAGCAGCAGGCCCACCGGCAGCAGACCTACCTCGGGGAGGTGGACGCGCTCGCGAGCGAGGCCCGCCGCCGCGTGGCGCTTCGCCAGGCGGCAAGGGACATGGCGCGAGACGTGGTGGAGCGGTTCGAGACGCCCTGAGGGCTACTTCGCCTCGGCGACCTTCCCCACCGCCTTGGCGAGGCGCGAGATCTTGCGGGAGGCGGTGTTCGAGTGGACTGCGCCCTTCGACGCGGCCTTCTCGATGACGCGAGCCGCCGTGTGCAGGGCCTCGGCGGCCGCCGCCTTCTCGCCGCGCTCCAGGGCCTCCCGGACCTTCTTCACGGCCGTCTTCACACGGCTCTTGACGGTCTGGTTGCGCAGGCGGCGCTTCTGCGTCTGGCGGTTGCGCTTCTGGGCCGAGCGGGTGTTCGCCACTATGTGCTCCCGTCTTTCGAAAAAACCTTCGAAGGTCGCGGGTTCTAACGCTCCCTGCGCCCCAGCGTCAAGGGGAATGGCTCTTTTCGGCGGTGGCTCCAGGGGCTGCTCGCCGCCCCCTACGCGGATGCGGCATCGGGGAGCGGATGCCTCGGTGCTCCTAGAGCCATGCGGTCCTCGCGCGCAGCTACGCGGCGGAAGGGCTCGGCTCAAAGGCGAGAGCGCTGCGCGTTCGTCACAGGCCCGTCAAATGCGGGCGCGGACGCCGAGCAGCCCGGTGAAGTTATCCACCGAGCGCCGAAACGACTCCCAGACGGCCTGTGCGTCCGCCGATCACAGCCGACATCGGTGTGAGCCGGTGCCTTCAATACATTGATTTTATTTACTAAATAGCGCGTTACAGATGGCGTTCGCGGGCCTTTGCCCAGGGTCGCTTCCTCGACCGGAATCCCAGAGCCCGGAGTTATCCACGCACTTTCCACGGCCGCCCGCTCGACATGACACGAACGGGTTACGCGCTTCTTGGAGATTTCGTCGAAATGCCTTTCGCTTCTTCCCAGAGGCGATCCATCTCCTCGAGGCTCGCCTCACCCGGACGCCTACCCTGCCGGGTAAGTTCGCCCTCGACGTACTGGAAGCGGGAGATGAACCGCCCGAGCGTCCGGCGTAGGGCCTCCTCGGGCGGTACGCCGAGCTTGCGGGCCAGATTCGCCCCGGCGAAGAGCACGTCGCCGAGCTCGTCCTCGATGCGCGTGGGGTCGCCGCCGGCGATGGCGGCGTCGAGCTCCTCGATCTCCTCGGAGAGCTTCTCCCGGGCTCCGCGGGCGTCCGGCCAGTCGAATCCCACCCGGCTCGCCTTCTCGGCGAGGCGCTCGGCCCGGGCGAGGGCCGGCATCTCGCGGGGTACCCCCTCGAGGACGCTTTGGCCGCCGCCCTTCGCCTCGTTCTCCTTGCGCTTCAGCTCCGCCCACTGGCGGAGGACGGCCTCGGCGTCCTTCACCTCGCCGGCCTTGTCCCCGAACACGTGCGGGTGGCGGGAGAGGAGCTTGTCGGAGATGGCGTCGGCGACGTCGGCGAAGTCGAAGCGCCGCTCCTCCTCCGCGATGCGGGCCTGGAAGACGATCTGCAGGAGGAGGTCGCCGAGCTCCTCCCGGTGGGCCCGCTCGTCGTTCGCGTCGATGGCCTCGAGCACCTCGTAGGTCTCCTCGAGGACGTAGGGGCGGAGCGTCTCGAGCGTCTGTTCCCGGTCCCAGGGACAGCCGCCGGGCTCGCGCAAGCGGGCCATGATCCCGAGGAGGCGCTCGATGGCGCGGCTGGCGCGGGGGGTGGTCATCGCCATCCTTTACCTCGGAAGGGGCCGTGCTAGCATTTGAATCTCGCGTGAGACGCTGCTCCCTCGCCGTCGTTCTTGCCGGAACGCTCTCGCTCGCCCCCGGGATGGTGAAGGGCCAGGTGCACGCCCCCACCCTGGTGGAGGAGGACCTCCCGGAGGAGGAGCCCAGGAAGGAGCCGGCGGCGCGCACCGAGGAGCCCTCGCCCGAGCTTCCGCCCGCTGTGGCCGCGCCGGCCCCGCTCGCCGCGGCCGCGCCCTCGTCCCTCACCGCCCCGGCGGCAGCCCCCGCCGGCGCCATGCCCGGGGTCACCATCAGCGCCGAGGAGCTCAAGAAGCTCCAGCGCCCCATCGACCCCGTCCGGGTGGACCCGGGCCGGCTCGCGGAGCTGTGGCAGAAGCGGCGGGCGGCGGGCCGGGAGCAGGACCCGGCCCGGGCCCAAGCGGCCGGCCGGGAGATCCGGGAGACCCTGCTCGAGCTCGGGCTGGAGAACGTGCCCTGGCTCTCGGCGGCCGAGGTCCGGGAGGCGGAACGCTCGCTCGCCGCCCGGGCGGTCGACGAGGCCGTCGACCACGCGCAGCTCGCCTCCGAGGTCGCCCCCAACCTCCCGGAGCCGTACCTCGTGCTCGCCCGGGCGCGGTTCGCCCGCGACCCGGGCCACCCGCTCCCCGCGCTCGCCGCCGTGGGCGAGGCGGTCTCGGCCGCGGCGCGGGAGCCCCGGACCGCACGCGCCTTCCTCGGGGATGCCGCCTTCGCGGTGCTCGCCGCCCTCTTCGCCGCCGCCGCCGCCGTGATCGCGCTCCTCTTCGCGAAGGTCCTCCGCCTCTTCCTCCACGACTTCCACCACCTTCCGGTGGTCCGGTCCGGAACGCCGGTGCAGGCGGCCGTGCTCGCGCTCGTCCTCGTCTCCCTGCCCGTGCTCTTCCGCCTGGGGCCGCTCGCCCTCCTCCTCACCGCGGTGCTCGCCACCTGGCTCTACCTCTCCACCGCGGAGCGGGTCACCGCCACCGTGGCCCTCCTCGCGGTCGTGGCGCTCCCCTATCTCGTGGAGGGCGCGGCCCGGGCCGTGGTCTGGCAGGGGACCCTCGCCGACGACGTCTACACGCTCGAGCACGGAGACGCGTCGCCGGCGGCGGCGGCCGCCGTCCGGGCCCGCGCCGACGGCGGGTTGCCGGCGATGGCGCTGCAGGCGCTCGGGCGATACCACAAGCGCCGCGGCGAGCTCGCCGAGGCGCGCCGCGACTACGAGGCAGCGGCCGCCGCCGACCCCCGGAGCGCGGACGTGGGGGTGAACCTCGGCAACGTCCTCTTCCTCCAGGGCGACCTCGAGGGCGCGAAGGCGGCCTACCTCTCCGCCATCGACCACGGCTTGGCCATGAGCACCCTCGCCGCCGCCCACTACAACCTGTCGAAGCTCTACCTCCGGCTCGCGGCGGTGGAGCAGTCCACCGAGGCGCGCAAGAAGGCGCAGCAGGAGGACCCCGCCTACCTCGCCCAGCACGGCTCCGACGACGACTTCCGCGCGAACCGGTGGCTCGTGGACGTGACCCTCCCCACAGATCGCATCGCCGAGCTCGCGGCTCGCGACCCGGCCCCCGCCGCGGTGGGGGAGACGGTGCGCCGGCGGCTGGCCGGGCCGCTCGAGCGGGCGAGCTGGCCCTGGGTCCCCCTCGCCTTTATCGCCGTCCTCTGGGGGTCCCTCGCCCTCGCCGCCCGCCTCGAGCCCTCCCGCGACTGCGAGCGCTGCGGTCGGCCGGCCTGTCACCGCTGCGACGGCGTCTCCGCCCCGACCTGCGGCCAGTGCGTGAACGTCTTCTACCGCCAGAACGTGGTGGACACGCGCGACCGGATGCGGAAGGAGGCGCAGGTGCGTCGCCACGCTCAGTGGAGGCGGATCTCGACGCGGCTCCTCGCCCTACTCGGCGGGGGGGCGGGCCACGTCGTCTCCGGGCACGCGCCGCTCGGGGCCTTCCTCCTCTTCTGCCTCGCCTGCCTGGGCTTCGCCATTCGCTTCTCCCAGGGGATCCTGCCCCCGCCGGAGCACTCCCCCTATCCGATGGCGGTGCGGCTCGCGGTCGCCGTCCCGCTCTTCCTCCTCCTCTACGGCTTCGCGGTGCGGGACGCCTTCCGTCGCACCCGGGAGGACTAGCGAATGGCCCTCACCGGAACGCTCAAGGACTTCGGGATCGCCGAGATCCTCCAGCTCATCGGCCAGCAGGCGAAGAGCGGGGTCCTCCACCTCAAGAACCGGAACGACGAGATCCACGTGCTCGTCTCCGGCGGCTCGGTGGTGAGCGCGGAGTACGCCGGGCGGAAGTCCCGGGAGAAGCTCGGGAGCCTGCTCGTGCGGGCTGGCCTCATCACTCAGGCCCAGCTCCAGCTCGCGCT
>Ga0335081_10017771_pt1 | contig 11514 bp, 11 predicted proteins | sample Lox_Sample_35_FD_206713 | JGI IMG/M metagenome (GOLD analysis project Ga0335081, IMG submission 206713) | Soil microbial communities from Loxahatchee National Wildlife Refuge, Florida, United States - Lox_Sample_3.5 | ecosystem: Environmental > Terrestrial > Soil > Wetlands | place: USA... | reverse complement strand
CTTCATCGATCAGGACTCGCCGAACGCGATGTACGCGAAGGCCGGCCTCGACGGCAAAGGCATTGTCGCCAAGGCTTTCGAAGCGCTCGGTCAGAACATGCGCGGCGAGGTCGTCAAGCTCGCCTAGGCCTGCGCGCCGCAACCACGCATCGCATCAAGCACTCACAAAGAGATCATGGCCGGGCTGGTCCCGGCCATGATCGTTTTTCGAGGCATGCCGATTTCGAGCCATGCGCCGACAACGCGGACGCGCGCACCAGCGGAGCGTGACCAACCGACCCCGGAGGTTTAGATACTCGCGACCGTCTTCAGCCGCGCACGCGGATGGATTTCCGACTGCGCCAGCACGCTTGTCTGCGACCGGAAGCGCTCGACGATCCCGCGCACGAACGGTCGGATTCCGGGCGAAGTCACCAGCACCGGCGCCTCCCCTTCGCGCGCCGCCTGCTCGAACTTCTCCCGCACGGCGTTTATGAACTCGGTGAGCTTGGATGGCTGCATGGCAAGGCTGCGGTCGTCGCGCTCGCCCACGATCGATTCGGCGAACGCCTGCTCCCACCTCGCCGTGAGCGCAACAATCGGCAGATAGCCTGCGGCGCCGGTGTGTTGAGCGCAGAGCTGGCGCGAAAGCCGGGCGCGGACGTGCTCGGCGAGCATCGCCGGGTTGCGCGTTGCAGAAAGGCCATCGGCGATCCCTTCGAGAATGGTCGAGAGATCGCGGATCGATACGCGCTCGGCGAGCAGTATCTGCAACACCCGCTGGATACCGGAAATCGTGATCTGGGCCGGCACGATATCCTTGACCAGATCGCCCTGCTCCTTCGGCAGTTCCTTGATGAGCTTCTGCACTTCGCCATAGGAGAGCAGTTCGGCCATGTTGGCCTTGATCAGCTCGGTGAGATGCGTGGCAAGCACCGTGGCGGCATCGACGACCGTGTAACCCTTGACCGCGGCCTCCTCCTTAAGTGCAGCGTCGATCCAGGTCGCCGGCAGGCCGAAAGTCGGTTCGGTCGTGTGCGTTCCCGGCAGCGTCACCTGCTTGCCGGCCGGATCCATGACCATGAATTGGCCCGGCCACACCTTGCCGCTGCCGGATTCGACTTCCTTGACCTTGATGACGTAGCTGTTGGCATCGAGCTGCACATTGTCGAGGATGCGCACGGCCGGCATCACGAAGCCCATCTCGACGGCGAGAGAGCGGCGCAAAGCCTTGATCTGCTCGGTGAGCCGGTCGGCGCCGTCGGGGGCGTTGACCAGAGGCAGCAGCGCATACCCGATCTCGATCTTGAGGTCGTCCATCTTGAGCGCCGCCGACATCGGCTCTTCCGCCAGCGCCGGCGCGGCGCTCTCGGCCTTTTTCGCCTCGACCGCAGCCGCCTGCTTGTTGCGGCGGTTAACGACGTAGGCGAGGCCCGCGGCGCCGCCGCCGAGCGCAAAGAACGGTATCATCGGGATGCCTGGCAGGAGCGCCATCACCAGCATCACCGCGGCCGACATGCCGAGCGCCTTGGGATAGCCGGAGAGCTGGCTAAGCAGCGCTTTGTCCGCCGCGCCGGATACGCCGGCCTTGGATACCAGCAGGCCGGCCGCCGTCGAGACGATGAGTGCCGGCACTTGCGTCACGAGGCCGTCGCCGACGGTGAGCAGTGTGTAGGTGTGGGCGGCCTCGGCAAAGGTCAGGCTCTGCTGCACGATGCCGATGACCATGCCGCCAATGACGTTGATCAGCACGACCAGCAGCCCGGCAATGGCGTCGCCGCGCACGAATTTCGAGGCGCCATCCATGGCGCCGAAAAAACCCGATTCGTCTTCGAGATTCTTGCGCCGCCATCTCGCCTCCTTTTCGTCGATGAGGCCGGCGTTGAGATCGGCGTCGATGGCCATCTGCTTGCCCGGCATGGCGTCGAGTTGGAAACGGGCGGCCACTTCGGCGATGCGTCCCGAACCCTTGGTAATGACCACGAAATTCACGATGACAAGGATCGTGAAGACGATGATACCGATAACGAAGTTGCCGCCCATGACGAAACGGCCGAAGGCCTCAATGACGTGGCCGGCGGCGGCCGTGCCCTCATGGCCGTGCGCGAGTATGAGCCGCGCCGAGGCGAGGTTGAGCGAAAGGCGCAGCATGGTGGTGATGAGCAGCACCGTCGGAAAGGCGGAAAACTCGAGCGGCGTCTGGATGAAAAGCGACGTCATCAGGATCAGGACGGAGAACGTGATCGAGACGGCGAAGGCGAAGTCGAGCAAGAGCGCCGGCAGCGGCAGGATGAGGACCACAAGGATGGTCATCATGCCGACCGCGAGCGCGATGTCGCTGCGCCGGAGCATGGTCCCGAGATCGACGAGGCGCGACAACGTCGACGCCGCCTCGCCGCCTTTCACGGATGTGGTGTCGGTCATGCCGGTCGATCGGCCCCGTCGATTGCGGTCGCGCGTTTCGAAGCTGTGGGCGGCGGCTGGCGGGCCGCCTGCACGTAGAAGAGGAGCCGCACTCGCGTCCAAGGCTGCCCCCGAAGGTGCGTTGGTTACGGTTATGCCTCCCGGGCAAAATGTGCCGGGTATATGGTTACCGAGGCGTTAACGCCGATCGCATCGTCTTCGGATTGCCGGCCCGAAGGGAGGAAACGACGCTCGTGCTCATTCGTGCCGCTCTGGCCGCTGTTTTGATGCTCGCCGGCCAGGCCGCGTTCGCCGACGTCATCGCGCCAGGCCTTTGGCGCATCGTGAGCCGCACCCAGACCGGCGGCGTGATCGGGCCGCCGCACAAGAGTTCGCGCTGCTTATCCGCCGACGAGACGCGGGACGTGGTGACGACGTTCACGCCGGTACCTGACGCGGAGAACACCTGCGCGCCTGTCGAAAGCACCCTGCAGGGCCGCAAGCTCACTTGGCGCCTCGTCTGCAAGGGTCAACTTGCCATGGAACAGACCGGCGAGTTCAACTTCCACACGCTATATAATTATACCGCAACGATGCGCACGCGGGCGACAATGGGCGGCAGAACCCTGGTCGACGCGCAGGATACGATCGAGGCGCGGTGGGTATCGGAATGCCGGTAGTCCGTCACGGTTCGGACTTGCTCAGGTCGTCCACATCTTTAAGTAGTCTGTGAAACGGCACGAACTAGTCTGTGAAACAGCAGCCGGATGTCCGGAGCGGACTGGCACGGCAAAGGCTCGGCAAGCGAGGTTCATGATGCATTCGCATTCCATCGCCCCGTGGACGCATGGCCACGCATTCCTGGGTGCACATCATGACGAGCATGAGCGGCGTACGTGGGGCGTGGTGGCACTGACCGCAGCAATGATGGGTGCGGAAATTGCCGGCGGAACGTTGTTCGGCTCGATCGCGCTCGTTGCCGATGGCTGGCACATGGCGACCCATGTCACGGCGCTGGCGATTGCCGGGCTCGCCTACCTGTTCGCCCGCCGGTATGCCGGCGACCCGCGTTTCTCACTCGGCACCGGCAAGTTCGGAGAACTCGCCGCATTCGCCAGCGCCATAATCCTCGGGATCGTCGCGCTCGGCATCGGCTATGAGTCGGTCGAGCGGCTGATCAACCCCGTCGCCATTCACTTCCGCGAAGCGGTCCCGATCGCGGTGCTCGGATTGTGCGTCAACGTCGCGAGCGCCTGGCTCCTGCGCGGGAGCGGCCACGAGCACGCCGACCACGAACACACCGATCACGCGCACCACACACACGGCCATGCAACGCACGGCCACGACATGAACTTTCGCGCCGCCTACCTGCACGTCGTCGCCGATGCCCTGACCTCCGTTCTCGCCATCGCCGGGCTGTCGATTGCGTGGGCGTTTGGCTGGAACTTCATGGATCCGCTGGTCGGGCTTGTCGGCATGGTAGTCATCGCCTCCTGGTCGCTGACGCTCATTCGCCGCGCCGGGGTTGTGCTGCTCGATGCGGTCCCGGACCCCGCGCTCGAGCAAGATATCCGCAGCCGCATAGAGACTGCCGGCGACAGGGTAGCCGACCTTCACGTATGGCAGCTTGGCCCGGGGCATGCTGCGGTGGTTGTATCCGTCGTTTCCGATCGACCGCAGACACCCGTGGCCTACAAGCAGCGGCTCGCGGATCTGGTCGGGTTATCGCATGTGACGGTCGAGGTGCACGCCTGTCCGCGTTGAGCGCGGAAGGGTGTGCTGATCCTTTGGGAGCCCGCCGGCGTTTTTCTCGGTCACGCCTTGCGGGCGAGCAGCGGGGAGCGAATGGGGACCACAAATGGGCGAAGACGCGCGCTGCGCCATTCGCCTCGCGCCATTCGCCGTTCGCTTGCCGCCATGCTGATCGCCGCCCCGGTCGCGCAGCCAACGCTGGCGCAGGAGCGGCCGGCGGCCTTCGTCGATGCCGCGACCGTCGTGCCCGGATTGATCGTCGAAATGCGCTACGCCGGCTCGCACAATTTCATCGGTCGCCCGGTCGACGGCTACGAAAAGCCGCGCTGTCTCCTCACCCGGTCGGCTGCCGCGGCGCTCGCGGCCGTTGCCCGCGACCTCGCTCCCCGGGGACTCGTGATCAAGGTGTTCGACTGCTATCGGCCGGTGCGCGCCGTGGCGGATTTCGTGAGCTGGGCCTCTGACCTCTACGACACCGCCGGCAAGGCGGAGTTCTATCCGGACGTCGACAAGAGCACGCTTTTCCGCGACGGGTATATCTCGTCGCGATCCGGCCATTCGCGCGGTTCGACCGTCGACCTAACGCTGGCGCAGGCCGGAGGACGCGAGCTTGACATGGGGACCCCGTTCGACTTCTTCAGCCCGCGATCCTGGCCGAGCGACGCCAGCGTCGGAGCGGCGGCACGCGTCAATCGCGCAACGCTCGCTGCGGCGATGCGCCGGCGAGGCTTTCGCCCCTACGAGAAGGAATGGTGGCATTTTACGCTCGCGCATGAGCCCTTTCCTGCTACTTACTTCGATTTTCCGGTAAGATGATGCGGCGACGGATCAATGTTCCCCCGGTGTCATCCTAGTACTCGCGGGCCCAATTCACCCTAGCTTTTTCGGCGGGCAACAAAAACAACAGAGAACAACACATGGTCTCAAAAACGCTCGGCACGCGGCGCATACGCTACGAGTTGAACGGACCGCCCGAAGGGCCCGCCTTTGTACTGATCAACGGCCTGACGCAATACGTCGAACTTTGGGCTCCCTATCGGGACGCCCTGGTGCCCAAAGGCTTCCGGGTAGCGACCTTCGATCTGCTCGGACAGGGTATTTCCGAGAAGCCGAGCCTCTTCGTCCACCAGGACGACCAGGTGGCGGTGGTCCGCGACCTGGTCGGAGCCTTAGGCGAGGGGCCCGTGTTTCTCGCCGGGATAAGCTTCGGCGGCGTGATCGCTCTGCGCTACGCCATCGCCCATGGCGATACCATTGCCGGGCTGGTCCCTATCAGCGCCTTCTCCGAGCTCTCGCCGCAACTTTTCCTGCTCGGCAACGCCATGCGCACCGGGCTGACAATGGGCGGCACCAGCTATCTCATGGACTTGCTGTTTCCAATGAACCTTTCAAACGAATGGCTCGGTCCGCAAATCCATATGCTCGAGGCGGCAAAACGGCGAGGCTGGCTTCTCAACGACGTGTATGCGTTGCAGAATCTCATGGAGTCGTTCATCGACTTTGAGCCCCTGACCCCACAATTGTCATCGGTACGCGTGCCGACGATGATCCTCAACGGCGAGTTCGACTTCCTGACACCGCGTCCGCTCCAGGAAACGCTGCGCGTGAACATCCCGGACAGCGAACTGGTCATTGTCCCGCACGCCTTTCACGCTTTTACGCTGGAGAAGCCGACTCTGACCGCCTACATGCTGGCGAGGTTCGCGGAGGACGTGCTTGCCGGCCGGTGGACAGGCAAGCAAACCGTGTGGATCGGACCCGAGGAAGTCGGCGGCGATTTCACGCCGTTCCCGGCCGGCTTCGATCACATGCGCTCGATCCCGGTGCGCCGCGAAGCGCGCGAGCCGGCAACCGGCGAGGTCGCGACGGCGCGAGAGGCGGCGCAAAGATGAATCCATTCCTTGGTCCGCTCGACAACGAAGACCGCGTTCCGGCCCATCAGCAGACCCGCGTCTCGGCTTTCCTCATGTCCGCGCACGGCGCGCTCGCGCGCCAACTCCTGATGGCGCTGCCGCCGCGGCTGATCGAGGGCTGGCAGGTAGAGCTGCACGCGCAATACTGCCGCCAACTTGAGATCCTCTCGTTGCTGGCGAGCGCCACGTCCTGGGTGCCGGACCCGCAGCTTGCCTTTCTGATCTGGCAGTGGGAGGCCGCTTGGATGCCGCGGCGTCCCGAAGGAGCGGACGATTGGCGCCAAGCCCGCCTGATCGATTTGGCGGCGTTCGGCCACGCGCTGCACGCCGTCACGCGGCCAGCAGCGCTCCTGCCCGAGCACGTTGAGCCGCTGGATCCCTTCGCCGTAGCCATGCGGCGCATCGAGCTCGAAGGCGGGCGATTGATGCAGGCGCAGATCGCGTTGCTGAAGGGGCCGAATCTCCTTCCCGTCCGGCACGCCGTTTCCGTTGCGGCCGACTGGCGCCACCATCAGGTTCGCGAAGTGTGGACCGCGATGCTTCACGGTCTGAATATCGACACCAGCGTCAGGCATCTCGGCGATACTGCCTATCACCTGGCGCTGAAGGCGGCGGCTGCGGCAAAACGCGGCTGATCATGCCGAGGCGTTCGGGGCCGCGCGATCTGCGCCGCTGTCGCGCGGCGCGAACCACTTCGTAACCCTATTTCGATGTTTCGGCGGCGCCGGCGCTTGGGATTGCCCGACGAAGCGCGTTTAGAAAGAAGTCGCTATCGGTGCCTCAAAGGGGCACAATTGCGCTGATTCGTGCTGCGCACTGCCGCGGACGCCATTGATGCAATTGCACTCGGCCAAAGCCGCGCTCGGCTGGTCATATGCAAATGCCACGTTATGGCTGGCCATCGTGCCCGCTGTGCTGCTCGTCGCGTGCGTCGGAGCGCTATGGTACCAACACGATGATGCGCTCACGCGCGTGACCGTCGCCGTTGCGGTCCTGCTGTTCGCGACCGGCTTCTTTGCCGTGCGTGAAAGCCGCAACAGCATCGCGACCAACCGCCTCGCGCTCGCCCATGAGGTCGACCAGAGCAACCGCATCTTCGAGACTTCGCTCGACCTGATCCTGGTCACCGATCGTCAGGGCCGCTTTACGCGCGTCAGTCCGAGCGCAATGGCGATCCTCGGCTATGCGCCTGAGGAAATGGTCGATCACGTGGCGATCGATTTCATTTATCCCGACGATCTTGAACCGACGCGGAATGAAATGCGGATGGCGCGGCGCGGCGGCGAAATCCGCAATTTCGAATCGCGCTACGTGCACAAGGACGGACGCACCATCACACTGAACTGGTCGGGCGTGTGGTCGGAGACGGAACAACGCCACTTCTTCATCGGCCGCGACATGACCGAGCAGAAGCGGTTGGAGCTCGCCGAGCGCACCGCCAAGGAAACGCTGGCCGCCGTCATTGACGCCTCACCGGTTGCCATCATCTGCCTCACGGCCGACCGCAAGGTGCTGGTCTGGAGCCGCGCTGCGGAACAGATTTTCGGCTACACCGCGGCGGAGGTGACCGACCACCCGTACATGCTCGTGCCGGAGGGTCACGACGCGGAATTCGACAATCTCTTCACCCGGGCAATGGCCGGCGAGACGCTGCGCGATATCAAAGTAAAGCGCCGCCGCAAGGACGGCACTCTGATCGACATCAGCTTCGACGCCGCCGCGATGTTCGAAAACGGCAAGATGAAAGCGGTGGCCTACGCGCTCACCGACATCACCTCGCGCAACAAGCTCGAGCAGCAGTTGCGGCAATCGCAGAAGATGGACGCGATCGGCCAGCTCACCGGCGGCGTCGCGCACGATTTCAATAACGTGCTTGCCGTCATTACCGGCACGATCGACATTCTGGCCGAAGGGATTGCGGACAAGCCGGAACTTGCGGCCATCGCCAAGCTGATCAGCGAGGCCGCCGATCGTGGCGCGGACCTGACCAAGCATCTCCTCGCGTTCGCACGCCGCCAGCCGCTGCACCCGCGCCGGACCGACATCAACCGGACGGCGGCCGAAGCCGCCAGCCTGCTGCGGCCGACACTAGGCGAGCAGGTGGAAATCGAATGGCGGCTACAGGACAATCTATGGCCCGCGCTCGTCGATCCGGCCCAGCTTGTCACCGCAATCCTCAATCTCGCCGTCAATGCGCGCGACGCCATGCCCGAGGGCGGGAAGCTGACGATCGAGAGCAGCAACGCCGTCCTCGACGAGATCTATGCTAACGCGCACAGCGAGGTCGCTCCCGGCGATTACGTGATGATCGCGGTCAGCGACACAGGGCCGGGAATTCCGGCGGCAATTCGCGATAAGATCTTCGAGCCTTTCTTCACGACCAAAGAGGTCGGCAAGGGCACCGGCCTGGGGCTCAGCATGGTCTATGGCTTCGTCAAGCAGTCGGGCGGACACATCAAGCTCTATACCGAGGAAGGGTACGGCACGACCTTCAAAATCTATCTGCCGCGCGACGGAGGGAACGCGGGGCAGACCGGGGAAATGGCGAACGAACTGCCGATCGTTGGAGGGAGCGAAACCATTCTGGTCGTCGAGGACGATCCAGCGGTCCGCGCGTCGGTGACGGTGCAGCTTCACAGTTTGGGTTACAAACCGCTAACCGCGGTGAATGCCCAAGAGGCCCTGGCGATCATCGACAGCGGGGTGCCGTTCGATCTCCTTCTTACCGATGTGATCATGCCCGGCGCCATGAACGGGCCCCGGCTTGTCGAGGAGGCAACCAAGCGCAGGCCTCATCTCAAGGTGCTGTTCACCTCCGGCTATACGGAACGCGCGATTGTCCATCATGGTCGACTTGATCCCGGCGTCCTCCTGCTGGCCAAGCCGTACCGCAAGTCCGATCTCGCGGGCATGGTGCGAAAAGCGATCGACACGGCGCCGTGCGAACCTCCGCCGGTATAAAAAGACCGTTTACCACTCCCGGCCTAGGATAAGCGGCGGAGAGGCCGAGCCATGCCGCGCGTTCTCATCGTCGACGACCAGGCGCATGTTCGCAATGCTATCGTCATTGCCATGCAGGCCAGCGGATTCGAGGCTTCCGGCGTCGAAGACGCGCTGTCTGCGCTGCGCCAATTCGAGGCCCGGCCCTTCGATCTTGCGATCGTCGACGTCTACATGCCCAACATCGACGGCGTGAAGCTCATCAAATCGCTGCGCGAACGCGCGCCGGATTTGCCGATCATCGCCATGTCGGGCGTGATGCTCAACGAATCGCAGCGCACCGCGCTCGAATTCCTGCCGAAGCTTCCGGGCATGTCCGATATCGTCTGTCTGCAAAAGCCGTTCCGATCGGTCGAGCTTCTGCGCGCGGTGCGGGCGGCATTCAAGATCGCGGCGTAGGCGGGACCAACCCGATGCCCAAGATCCTTCTCATCGACGACGACAGGTTGGTGTGCGAGGCAACGACAATCCTGCTCCGCGCGAAAGGCTACGAGGTGCGAGCCTTTCAGGACGGCAAATCGGGCATCGAGGCGGTCAAGGCCGACCATTTCGATCTCGCCATTGTCGACCTGTTCATGCCCGACATGGACGGGCTTCAGGTTATGCAAGCCATTCGTCGGGCCAATTCAACCATCCCGATGATCGCCGCGTCCGGATTCATGTTCGCAGGCGAGCCGTGCCCGCCAATGCCCGGTTTCGACGGCATGGCGAGCGACGTCGGCGCGACGCAGACGCTCTACAAGCCGTTCCGGCCCAGCGAAGTCCTCCGCGCCGTCGAGCGCGCTCTGGGGGCTGCGGCCTGACGTGGCGGTTAGAGCCCTAAATAGAATTTCTTGATCAGATCGTTGTTGTTGAGCGCGTCGGCAGAACCGCCTTCGAAGGCGATCTTGCCGTGCACGATGACATAGCCGCGGTCGGCGATGCGCACGGCCTGGGTGAAGTTCTGCTCGGCCATGAGCACGGTGAGACGATAGCGCTCCTTCATCTGCGCGATGGCGTCGATGGTGCGGGCGACGAGGATCGGCGCAAGCCCGACGGAGGGCTCGTCGACGAGGAGGATTTTCGGCGCCAGCATCAGGGCTCTGCCGAGCGCAAGCATCTGCTGCTCGCCGCCGCTCATGCTGCCGGCAAGCTGCGCGCGGCGCTCGGCGAGACGCGGGAAAGTCTCGAAGCAGACCTCGAGATTGCGGGCAAGCTCGCGCCGAGCGGTTCGGCGGAAGGCTCCAAGCAGCAGGTTCTCCTCGACCGTCAGCTTCGGGAAGAGGCGCCGCCCCTCGGGGACGAGGGCAATGCCGAGATCGACAATCTCCTCGGTGCTGCGGCCGATGAGACTGTGCTGCACCCCGTCGATCTCGGCGACGATCGATCCGGCCGTCGGTCGCACGATCCCCATGATGCACTTCATGAGCGTCGACTTGCCGTTGCCGTTGGTACCCAGAAGCACGACGGTCTCGCCTCCGCCGATGCCGAGCGATACGTCTTCGATCACGCGCACGGCGCCGTAGGCGGCGTGGATGCCGGCGACGGTGAGGCTACTGGCCAAGATACGCCCTCTCCACTTCGGGGTCGCGCACGACTTCGTCAGGGACGCCATCGGCGATCTTACGGCCGGAAACGAGCACCACGAGCCGCTGCGAGAAGCTCATGACCGCGCGCATGATGTGTTCGATCAGGATGATGGTGACGCCCTCGTCGTTGAGGCGTCGCAGCAGCGCGAGGATGTCCTCGATCTCAGAGTGGGTGAGGCCGGCCATCGATTCGTCGGCAATCAGCAGCTTCGGCTCCGCCGCCATTGCGCGGGCAAGTTCGAGCTTGCGCATCTCGACCTGGGTGAGATCGCGCGGCAGCCTTTGCGCCTTGCCGTCGAGGCCGACTACGCGGAGAAGCTCCATGCCGCGCGCCTCCAAATCGCGGGCGGCGTGCCCAGTGCCGCGCGTAGCCACTGTGTAAATGAGTGGAATACGCATGTTGTCGAACAGCGTGAGGCTCGCGAACGGCCGCGGCAGCTGAAACGTGCGGGAGAGTCCGCGCCGGGTGCGCTGATGCGCGGTCGATCCGTCCAGTCTGCGCCCGTCGAAGCGCACCGAACCGCTCTCGTTGCGCAATGTGCCGCAGATGCAGTTCACCAGCGTGCTCTTGCCCGAACCGTTGGGCCCGATCAGCCCGACGCGCTCGCCGGCGCGAACCCCGAGCGAGATGTTCTCGAGCGCCACGAAGCCGCCGAAGCGCTTGCCGAGACGGTCGATCTCGAGGAGCTCGGTCACGGCGTTTTCCCCGGCGCCGATTCCGGCGTGCCCGTGACGGGGCGGCGGCCGACAAAAGCGTTGCGCTTGTCCCGTTCAAAGAGGCCGACGATTCCCCGCGGCGCCACGATGACGAACGCCACCAGAAGGAGACCGACAATCAGGAGATTGACCGCCGACGAAATGGTGACGGTCGCGATCTGCTGCAGCGAGCCGAGCAGCAC
>Ga0335081_10017770_pt1 | contig 11515 bp, 11 predicted proteins | sample Lox_Sample_35_FD_206713 | JGI IMG/M metagenome (GOLD analysis project Ga0335081, IMG submission 206713) | Soil microbial communities from Loxahatchee National Wildlife Refuge, Florida, United States - Lox_Sample_3.5 | ecosystem: Environmental > Terrestrial > Soil > Wetlands | place: USA... | reverse complement strand
CCCGCGGCTCCCGCCGGGAGTGCCGTGCCGGTCGTCCATACCGCCGCTCCGCCTCAGGAGGACTCGCTCAACCTGGTCAAGGTGGTCGGGCCGGTCCTGCTCAAGCGCCTGGTGCCGGTCGCCGTCGCCGCCGCGGGCCTGGCCCTGCTGAGCCGGCTCTTGTGGCGTCGCCGGCGCGGGTCGCGACAGGCCGGGCAGGACTAGCGGCGGTGGACTTCACCGAGGTCGTCCGGCGGCGGCACATGGTGCGCCGGTTCACCGACGAGCCCGTCTCCGCGGAGAGCCTGGACCGGATCCTTGGCAACGCCGTGCGCGGCCCATCGGCCGGATTCTCCCAGGGTCAGGCCTTCCTGGTGCTGACCGGCGAGGACCTGAAGCGCTTCTGGGAGGTGGCGGGCGCGGCTGCGGCCGACTCGGTGACGACGGCCCCGCTGGTCATCGTGCCCATGTCGTCCAAGCGGGTGTACCTGGACCGCTACGCGCTGCCCGACAAGGGCTGGACCGACCGGGACGAGAAGCGCTGGCCGGTGCCGTTCTGGCACATCGACACGGGCATGGCGGCGCTGCTGATCCTGCTCACCGTGGTGGACGAGGGACTCGGCGCGCTGTACTTCGGCATCGTGCCCGAGGCCGTGGCCGCGTTCCGCGAGGCGTTCGGCGTGCCGGACGACCACGAGCCGATCGGCGCCATCGCCATCGGCCACAACGCGGAGGCCGCGCCGCGTGATCTGCGGGCCCGCCGCCGTCCGGCTGACGACGTCATCCACTACGGCCGCTGGTGAGGCCCGGGCGCCCTAGGCCAGGCGCAGGACGCAGGCGGACGGGACGCGGGGCAGGGTCACGGTGAGCGTACCGGAGGCCGCGTGCCAGGTCGCCGTGGCGTCCGCGTCCGGCGGGTAGAGCACCTGGGCGGTGGCAGGGGTCCCGCGCAGGTGCGGTACCGGGAACGTCACCTGCGCGAGGTTGCCGTCCAGTCCCGGGCGCAGCCCGCGATGCCAGATGGTCAGGTGGCTGACACCGGGCGCGCGCAGGCCGAGCGCGACCCACGGGTCGCCCCAGCGGGGCAGGCCGAGGGGCCAGAACGGCACGGACCCGGCGATCGCCGCCCGGATCGAATCCTTGTACACCCTAACCGCGTCCGCGACCAGCTCGCGCTGAGGGCGGCTCATCCGGTCCAGGTGGCCGGAGAGGTGAACGCGGCCCAGCATCGCCCCGGCCATCGTGAACACGATCTCGTCGTCGGTGAACTCGGGCTGCGGGTAGGCCCATACGGCCGCTTGCTCGGGCGCGATGGCCGCGGGCGCGGCGGCGGCTATGGGCGGGTAGCGCAGGTAATCCTGCTGGTCGCTGGTGGACTGGAGCTGCAGGCGTGACAGCAGCGCGTAATCGGTGCGCATGCCGCCCGACGAGCAGTTCTCGAGCACGAGCCGGGGATGGCGGTCGAGCACCCCGTCGAGCCAGTCGAGCTGCGCGCGGTTCGCGGCCAGCAGGCCAGCACCGGCGCTCAGGCCGCCGGTCTCGGGGCCGGGCCCGACGGCGATGTTGTAGTCCAGCTTGAGGTAACCGACGCCCAGGTCGGTCACCAGGAAGTCCACTACCTGGTCCAGGTGCTTCACCGCGGCGGGATGACGCAGGTCCAGATGGTACCGTCCGTGCTCGACGACGAGCTGCCCCCCGCGCTGGAAGAAGGCCTCCGCCGGGAGCCGCCGGGCGACCTCGCTGCTGACGCCCACCACCTCGGGCTCGAGCCACAGGCCGGGCACCATGCCGGCGTCCCTGATCCGGTCGAGCACCTCGGTTATGCCGCCCGGGAACCTGGTCCGAGAGGGCTGCCACGCGCCGACCGTACCCCACCAGTTCTCGTCGACCTCCGCGTACCACCCGGAGTCGATGCAGAAGTATTCCGCGCCGGCCTGGGCGGCGGCGGCGATCAGCGGCAGCAGGCGCTCGGTGGTAGGGCTTCCCATCAGCGTGTTCATGTAGTCGTTGAAGATCACGGGCAGGCGCCGGCTGTCCTCGTGCGGGCGCCTGATCGCGCGCCGCAGGGCGGTGAGCCCGGCCACGGCTCCGTCGAACCCTCCCGGGCTGACCGCGACGCTGGCCGGCACGGTGGTGAAGGCGTCGCCCGGGTCCAGCCTGAGCCGCCAGTGGTGCTCGGTATCCGCCGGGCCGAGGAGGGCCAGGTAGGCTCCACTGACCGCGCCGGCCGGGGCGTGCCTGCTGTGCGGGCCCGGCCCCTGGCTGGCCGAGCGGTGCGCGCACTCCCCGACCTGCCACTGCCAGCCGCCGTTGTGCTCGATCTGCCACGCCCACGCGTGCCCGGTCCGCCGGTTTACCAGCGCCCCCGCGGGCAGGTATCGTCCCGACGACCAAGACCCGGCGCTCGTGACGCTGAAGCATCCCCGCGGATCGGCGCCCAGGGCCCGCCGGTTGATGTCGGGCAGGGCGTCCCGCAGCGGCCGGAGCTGCCAGCGTCCCTCGGCCATCCAGTCGTTCTCCGCCCAGAGCAGGTCCAGGTCGGCCAGATCATCCGGACCCGGCCCGGTGCCCAGCCCGCCGTACAGGAACGAGGTCACCGATTCCAGCGTGACCGGCCGCGCCCCCCGGTTCTCCAGGCGTACCCAGGAGCGAAGCCCGCTGGCGGCCAGGATCCGGTAGAACACCTCGGCGTGCAGCCCGGTCACCGGGTCGTCAAGATCCACGCGCAGCTCCTGCCAGGACCCGCCCGCGTCACCCTCGGCATGCCCGGCGTAGCGGAAGCGGCCGCCCGCTTCGGACTCGCAGTACCGTCCGCCCGACCATCCGCGGCCCTCACCGGTCACGATGACGTCGAGAAGGGGCAGCGCCGCGTCGCAGGACAGGGCCTCGGCACCCGGGGCCGACAGGCGGGTGAGCCTGGCCATTCCGTCGCGGCCCACCTCAATCCGCAGCTCCAGACCCTCGTCGGCCCAGCCGGTGACCAGCCGGGGCGGTTCCCTTCCAGCCAAGCATTCCTCCTCGTCGCAGCGACGACCCGTCCCCCGGCCTGGCCTTGCGGCCGCGTTAAATCGTGATATCGGATCCCTTGACGCCACTTGATGTGAACGCTCACAATCCTGACATGGATGTGACCGGTCACACAAGTGGCCCGGATCCTCGGGCCGACGCCGGCGCGCAGGGGGGCGGTGTGCAGGGGGGCGGTACGCAGGGGACCGGTACGCAGGGGGGCGGTGTGCAGGGCACGGGCGCGCATGGAGCCGGCGGGCAAGGCGGGGGCGCGCGGCCGGCCAGCATCCGGGATGTGGCCGCGGTAGCCGGGGTTTCTTACCAGACCGTGTCCCGGGTCATCAACGGGCACCCGAGCGTCCGCCCGCTGACCCGTGAGCTCGTCCAGGCGGCCATCGAGGACCTCGGGTTCCGGCCTAACCGGGCCGCCCGGGTACTGGCCGGCGGACCCGCGCAGTCGGTCACGGTGCTGACGCCGAACACCACCTTGTACGGATACCAGGCCGCCCTGCAGGGCATCGAGGAGGCCGCGCGCGCCGCGGGCTTCGCCCTCGGGGTCCGGGTGGTGGAATCGGCCCTGCCTCAGGAGGTGGCCGACGCGGTGACCAGGGCGATCGAGCCAGGAGGGTCGCTCATCGTCATCGCTTACGACCAGGCGGGGACCAGGGCACTGGAAGTCGTCCCGCCGGACATCCCGATGACGGCGCTGGTCGAGACGCCGGCCGACGATCCCGGCCCGGACCGGCCCTGGGTGTGGCTGGACGACAGGAAAGCAGCCGGCCAGGCAACCCGCTACCTGCTCTCACTGGGCCATCAGACCGTGCACTACCTGGCCATTCCGTCCTCTACTCATACCAGCCAGCGGCAGGCGGGGTGGCGTGAGGCCCTGGAGGACAGCGGCGCGCCGGTGACGGCGCCGCTGCAGTGCGGCTGGACACCCCGGTCCGGTTACCAGGCCGGGCAGGTGCTGGCCGCCGACCCGGAGGTCACCGCCGTGCTCTGCGGCAATGACGACCTGGCCCTCGGCGTGATGCGGGCCCTGCACGAGGCGGGGCGCGCCATCCCGGCGGAGGTCAGCGTCGTCGGGTTCGACGACACGCCGGTCGCGGAGTTCCTGACGCCGCCGCTCACCACGGTGCGCCTGGACTTCGCCGAACTAGGCCGGGCTTGCTTCGCCTTGCTCCTGGCCCTGATGGAGCAGAAGGATGCCCCGCCGCACACACGACGGCCCGAGCCCGAACTGATCATCCGGGAGAGCGCGGGGCCGCCGCCTCTGCCGCGCGGGTCCGGTACGACCCGCGCGGCAGGCACTTGATGCAACCCAGCGGACAGATAAAAGGAGCATCTCGTGATCGAGAAGATACATGGCAGGCGCCAGGCCTCGCCGCGCGCCCCCGGCCGGACGCCTCGCCGCGGCCGGGGGCGCGCGGGCCGGGTCGCCTGGCCCGCGGCCCTGGCCGCCTGCGGCGCACTGGCCGTCGCCGCCTGCGGGGGGCCCGCCGCGTCGACGAGCGGCGGCTCTTCCCCGTCGGGGGTGGTGAACATCACCTGGCAGACCATGTGGTCGGGCAACACGCTGACGCTGCTCAGCCAGATGGTGAGCAAGTTCGAGGCCACCCACCCGAACATCCACGTCACCGAGTCCAGCATCCCCAGCGCGACCGGGGACGCCAAGCTGCTGTCCGAGATCGCGGCCGGTGACCCGCCGGACGTGTTCACCGAGTGGAACCCGGTGCTCGGCGAGTACGCGGCCGACAGCTCGATCCAGCCGCTGACGTCGTACCTGACCGGCTCGTACACCGGGCTGGAGAAGTGGCTGTACCCGATCGCGCTGCAGGGCGGGGAGTACAACGGGACGCTGTACGCACTGCCGATGTCGATGAACTCCTGGGCGCTGTACTACAACAAGTCCATGATGGCGGCGGCCGGGATCTCCTCGCCGCCCACCACGCTGGCCCAGTTGTACGCCGACCAGGCCAAGGAGTGGAAGATCTCCGGCGGCAAGCTGGAGCAGATCGGCTTCTACCCCCTCTACCAGGAGGGCTTCGAGTACTTCGGCAGCTTCTTCGGCGCGGTCAACTGCTTCGACTCGGCCGGCAAGTACAGCTTCGAGACCTGCCCCGGGGCCGCGACCGAGGCGAACTTCTTCGCCCAGTACGACACGTACCCGTACGCCAGCGTCGCGGCGATGGAGACCGCCTATGGTGCCGTGGCCGGCGGTGACGACGACGCGTTCGTGGCCGGCAAGGAAGGGTTCGACATGGACGGGCCGTGGGAAGGCGCGCAGAACATCCCGGTCACCAACCCGTCGATGGTCGGTAACTTCGGCGTGGTGCCGTTCCCGAACACGGTCGGCGGGCCGAGCACGTTCGGCCAGGGCAACTACAACATCATCCCGAAGGGCGCCGCCCACCCGCAGCAGGCCTTCGAGTTCATGGCGTGGCTGGCCGGCTACCAGAACCTGACGTTCAACTCCCAGATCGACCCCAAGGGCGGCTGGATGCCGACCTCGCCCGCGGTGGTGCAGCAGCCGGCCTACCAGGCCTGGCTGAAGGCCAACCCGTGGCTCGACGTGTTCGTCCAGCAGATGTCGAGCCCGCTCTCGGTCACGCCGAAGCTCACGGCCACCGAGTCGGAGTTCGAGACGGCCGAGGCGACGGCCACCGAGGCCATAGCCGAGCACACCAAGACACCGCAGCAGGCGCTGGCGTACATCGACTCGCAGGCCAACAGCGGCGCGGGCGGCTAACCGGCCGGCCGCCCAGGAAAAGGAAGGGCAGAGGTAGGCATGCGGGCTCGGGCGATCCGGTCACCCCGGATACGGCGGCTGCGGCTCGGGCTGCTGTTCGTCAGCCCGTGGATCATCGGGTACTGCGTGTTCTACCTCTACCCCTTCCTGGCCACGCTGTACTACAGCTTCACCAGGTTCACCGGGATCGGGAACCCGGTCTTCACCGGGCTGGCCAACTACTCCGGCCTGCTGCACGACGGCACGTTCCGTACCGCCGTCTTCAACACCTTCTACTACACGATCCTCGAGGTGCCGTTCTCCACCGCCGTGGCGCTCGGGCTGGCGCTGCTGCTCAACATGAACGTACGCGGCCAGGCGGTCTACCGGACCCTGTTCTACCTGCCGTCGATCGTGCCCGTGGTGGCCTCGTCGCTGATCTTCGTCTGGATCTTCCAGCCGTCGTTCGGGATCGTGAACTCGCTGCTGTCTGACGTCCATGTCACGGGCCCGGCCTGGTTCTTCTCGATCACGTGGTCCAAGCCGACGTTCATCTTGCTCGGGCTGTGGGGCCTGGGCCAGCCGATGGTCATCTACCTGGCGGCCCTGCAGGGCGTGCCCAGGGAACTGTACGAGGTGGCCGCGCTGGAAGGAGCCGGACCGTGGCAGCGGCTGCGCTACGTGACGATCCCGATGATCAGCCCGGTCATCTTGTTCAACGTGATCCTGGCCCTGGTGCTGTCCATCCAGTACTTCACCCAGGCCCAGGTGATCGAGACCCCGCCGGGCAGCCCCGGCACGTCCACCATGTTCTACGTCACGTACTACTACCAGCAGGCGTTCCAGGACCTGCACCTCGGATACGCCTCGGCGATGGCGTTCCTGCTCTTCGTCGGCGTCCTCATCATCACCGTCGTGCTGCTGCGGACCTCGTCGCGCTGGGTGTACTACGAGAGCGAGCAGAGGTAACCGGCCATGCAGACCGCGCCGACGCAGGTGGTCCCGGCTCAGGCTCCGCCGTCACCGCCCGGGACGCCCCGGCGGCGGCTGACGCCCAGGGCGATCGGGGCCAGCCTGAGCAAGCACGCCGTGCTGATCGTGCTGTCCGCCATGTTCGCCCTCCCGCTGGCCTGGATGGTCGGCACCTCGTTCAAGACCGCCCAGCAGGCGCTGCAGCTACCGGTCGTCTGGTGGCCACGCCCGTTCCTGTGGAGCAACTACCCGGACCTGTTCGCGGCGCTGCCGTACTTCAGGTTCTTCCTGAACACGTTCCTGTACGCCGGCATCACCATCGTCGGCGTCTGCCTGTCGAGCAGCCTGGTGGCGTACGGCTTCTCCCGGCTGCGCTGGCCCGGCCGGGACGCCGTGTTCTACGTGATGCTGATGACGCTGATCCTGCCGTTCGTGTGCACGCTGATCCCGCTGTTCGTGATGTACAAGCGGTTCGGCTGGATCGGCACCTACCTGCCATTGGAGGTGCCCACGTTCTTCGGCAGCTCCGTGTTCAGCACGTTCCTGCTGCGGCAGTTCTTCATGACGATCCCGCAGTCGCTGTCGGAGGCCGCCCGCATCGACGGGGCCAGCGAGTTCTACATCTACCGCCGGATCATCCTGCCGCTGGCCAAGCCGGCCCTGGCAGCCGTCATCCTGTTCCAGTTCATCTACTGCTGGAACGACTACCTGGGCCCGCTGGTCTACATCAGCGACCAGAACTCCTACCCGCTGTCGCTGGGGCTGGCGCTGATCCTGGGCGAGTACACGACGAACTGGGCCTGGGTGATGGCGGGCGCCACCGCCGCGACCGCCCCGATCGTCATCCTGTTCTTCCTCACCCAGCGCACGTTCATCCAGGGAATCACCGTTACCGGCGTGAAGGGATGACGCCATGGCGAACATGTCCGGACCGCGGATCGTGGCCGGGCTCACCACCGTGTTCAACGTGCTGGCCCTCAACCTGGCCATGACGGTGGCGTCACTGCCGCTGATCACCGCGCCGGTCGCGGTCAGCGCGGCATCGGCCGCGCTGGACCGGTGGCGGCGCGAGGGCGAGGACCGGGCGGTCCGCCAGTTCGTCATCGAGTTCCGTGACCGGTGGTCGGCACGGACCATGCTCGGCGCCGGGGTTCCGATGGCCGCCCTCGTGCTCGGCCTGGCCGAGGTGCGCCACTTCGCGCCGGAGGCGACGCTGGCCGGGCGGGCCGGGCTGGGCCTGGGCGCCGGCGCGCTGCTGATCACGCTGGCCGGCCTCGGCTACCTGTTCCAGCTGGCCGCGGACGACCCCGGCCTGCCTCCGGTGGGCCTGTGGTCGCTGTCCGCGCGGCTGGCGGTCAGGAACCTGCTCGTCGCCGGGCCGCTGTCGGCCGTCCCGATCGCCGGCCTGGCCATCCTGGCCGGCCGCGACCCCGCGGTGCTGCTCCTGGGCTTGCCGGTGTTCCTGCTGCACGCGCTGAAGCTGATCGCGGGACCCGGGCTGCGCCGGGCCGGATGGAACCGGGCAGCCCCGGGCCGGATGGCGGCGGGCCGGCCAGGCTAGCGGACCACGACCTCGGTGACGGGGAGGGATGAGTCCGCGGGCAGGTCGAGCGGGGACGGGGCGATGCCCTGGGCCACCAGTTCCGCGCCCAGCGCGGCGACCATGGCGCCGTTGTCGGTGCACAGCCCGGGGCGAGGCACCCGGAGCCTGATGCCGGCCGCCGCGCACCGCTCGGCGGCCAGCGAGCGCAGCCGGGAGTTGGCCGCCACGCCGCCGCCGATGATCAGGTCCCGGACGTCGTGCCGCTGGCAGGCCTGCACCGCCTTGCGGGTGAGCACGTCGGCCACCGCCTCCTGGAAGGAGGCGGCGACGTCGGCCACCGGCACCGGCTCCCCCGCGGCCTGCCGGGCTTCCACCCAGCGCGCCACGGCGGTCTTCAGGCCCGCGAAGGAGAAGTCCAGCGTGCCGTCGTGGTACTTGCCGCGCGGGAAGGCGATCGCGGCGGCCTGGCCGTCCCGGGCCGCCTTGTCGATGGGCGGCCCGCCGGGAAACGGCAGGCCGAGCACGCGGGCCACCTTGTCGTAGGCCTCGCCGGCGGCGTCGTCGATGGTGGCGCCGAGCGGGATCACCTCCCGGGCCACGTCGGTGACCAGGAGGAGCGAGGAATGCCCGCCGGAGACCAGCAGGGCCACCGCCGGGGTCGGCAGCGTGCCGTGTTCCAGCTGGTCGACGGCGATGTGCGCGGCCAGGTGATTGACCCCGTACAGCGGCTTGCCGAGCCCGAACGCATACGCCTTGGCCGCGGCCACCCCGACCAGCAGGGCGCCGGCCAGCCCGGGTCCCGCGGTGACGGCCACGGCGTCGATCTGGCCGGCCCGCACCCCGGCGGTCGCGAGCGCGCGGTCGAAGGCCGGGATCATCGCCTCCAGGTGCGCCCGGCTGGCCACCTCGGGCACCACGCCGCCGAACCGGGCGTGCTCGTCCACGCTGGAGGCGACGGCGTCGGCGAGCAGGTCGTGCCCGCGGACCAGCCCGACCCCGGTCTCGTCGCAGGAGGTCTCGATGCCCAGCACCAGGGGAAGGGTCATCAGGCCAGCCCCTTACGCATGACCACGGCGTCGACGCCGGACGGCTGATAGTACCCGCGCCGGATCCCGATCTCGGCGAAGCCCTGCCGCAGGTATAGCCGCCGGGCCCGCGGGTTGTCCTCCCGCACCTCGAGCAGCACCTCCGTGCACCCGCGCCGGGCCGCCTCGTCGGTCAGCGCGGTCAGCAGCGCGGTGCCGCTGCCCTGGCCCCAGTGGGCCGGATCCACGGCCAGCGTCACCACGTCGGCCTGCGGCCCGCCGGTGAACATCATCCCCGCGTACCCGATCAGCGCGGTCCCCTCCTCGGCCACCAGGTAGAGCCGGCGGGAGGCCGGCTGGGCGAACTCGGACGCGAACATCTCCGGGGTCCACGCGTCCTCGGGAAAGAGCTCCTGCTCCAGGGCCAGGATGCGGGGCATGTCGGCCCGGCGCATCTCCCGCAGCCGGACCTGGCGCGGGCGCGCCTCCTCCTGCCGGGGTTTCATGGACCCGCGGGGGGGTCAGGGGGGGTCGTCCCCCCGGGGCTAACCGGCGTGACCCGCTTGGGCGGGCCGGGCTCGCGGGCGTCGGGACGGCGCAGGTACAGCGGCTCGGCGGGAAGCAGCGGCGGCAGGCCCGGGGACCGGGCCACGATGGCGCACAGCGTGCCAGCGTCCGGGTAGGCGGGCCCGATCACCTCGCCGAAGGCCTCCGGGTACAGCTGCCCGCCGGCGCCCGCCACGGCGAGCTCCGCGGCGCCCGGGATCGAGCTGGCCTGGCCCACGGCCGGACCCGCGATCCGGCGGCCGGCCGCGTCGTAGCGGGCCCAGTAGACCTCCTTGCGCCGGGCGTCGGTGGCCACCAGGAACGCTCGTCCGGGAGGGACGCATGCCGCGATCACATCCAGCGAGCACACGCCGGACACGGGCAGGCCGAGGACCGAACCGAGGACCCGCGCGGTCATCAGGCCCACGCGCAGTCCGGTGTAGGGCCCGGGCCCCACCCCGACCGCGACGGCGGTCAGGTCACCGCGCGACGCGCCGACGTCGGCCATGACCTTCGCGATCATCGGCGCGAGCAGTTCGGAGTGCCGCCGGGCGTCAAGGGCCGACGCCCCGGCGATGACGCGTTTCCCGTCGTGCAGGGCCACGCTCACCGCGGGCGTGGCCGTGTCAAATCCCAGCACAAGCACCCGCCCAGCCTAGTGGCTGCGGGCTGGTGCCCGGCCAGCCCCGCAGGGGCGGCTAGCTGTGCAGAGTGGCCGCGGCGGCCTGGGCGAAGGCCAGGGCGGCCGCCGACAGGCTGGACATGGACACCGGCCCGTAGGTGCCGCGGTTGGAGTGCTCCAGCCCGTTCAGCGTCACCGTCACGACCACGTTGTGGTAGCGCACGATCACGGTGGCCACGTCGGTGACGGCGCCGCCGCGGCGGAACACCTGCGTGGCGCTGAACGCCTCGTTCCCCAGCCCGGACACGGTGGTGACCACCGCCCGGGGATCAGCCGAGTGCCGGGGCGGGTCCTGCAGGTTCTGCAGGTCCTGGCTGTAGGCGTCGATCGCGGCGTACGTGGCGCTGCCGTCGCCGCTGGCCAGCCCGCTCGGCGCGTAGGCCAGCAGGTTGAGCTCGAGCAGCCGGTAGACCGGGGCGTGGTCGATGGTCCAGTCGCAGGCCGACCCGGCCGTCCCGTCGATCGGCAGCGGGGACGCCTGCTTGACCGGGCCCGGCAGGTACTGCTGGACGGTGGCGGCCGGGACCGTCCCGCACGCGCTGGGCACGGTCTGGAGTTCGCCGGGCTGGAACGTGGTGATCAGCCCGCCCGGGACCACCGGGGCGGGGGGCGGCCCGCCCGGCAGCACGATCGCCGCGGTCACGCCCCCGGCCACGACGACCAGGCTGGCGATCATGATCAGCCACCGGCGGCGGCGGCGCGCGGCCGCTCGCATGGCCCGCCCGCCCGGTGCCCGCGGCGGCTCGCGGGGCGGGTCGTCCTCGGCCTGCGCGTCCGGCCCGGCCCACTCCGGGACCTGCTCCTGCTCGCGCGGCTCGGCCGGACCGGGCGGACCGGGCGGCAGCGGCGGCGCCGCGGGGCCAGCGGTCTGCCAGGACCCCATGGGGTAGCCCCCGCCGGGCCGCCCCCCGGGACCACCGGGACCGCCGGCATCGGGCCGGGCCCCACGGCCCCCGGGACCACCAGGAAAGCCAGGACCACCGGGACCCCCGGGCCCGGGCCCGGGAACCGGCGGGCGGGCCGGACGGACCGGG
>Ga0335081_10017769_pt1 | contig 11516 bp, 14 predicted proteins | sample Lox_Sample_35_FD_206713 | JGI IMG/M metagenome (GOLD analysis project Ga0335081, IMG submission 206713) | Soil microbial communities from Loxahatchee National Wildlife Refuge, Florida, United States - Lox_Sample_3.5 | ecosystem: Environmental > Terrestrial > Soil > Wetlands | place: USA... | reverse complement strand
AAGCCCACATACCCCAGCCTTCGTAGAGCCGCCCAAACAAGTCTACGTTGAAGCAGTTCGGATGTCCCCCGTTGCCCCGAGAAGAGCTCGAATCCCGTCACACCGATCCACTCGTTCTGTTTCCTCATCAATTACTACTATTAATGAGATCACGAGTCCTTCATCTCCTGTCATGGACCGCCGGACTTCTCGATCCATGTCTGTGGATCTAAAACCTCGGTCTGAAGGCAATTTACTGGTCCCGCCTGATGAGATGCTCGAGCGACGCAAGTCTCGATCGTTTGAGGATTTACATAGATTGTCGACCGCGTTTGACGAATTGAAGGCTGCCGAGGAGAGTAAGGTGGTAGAGGAGAAGGAACAGATGCCACATGAGGAGACTCTGACGGGTATGGGTCTCGATGAAACGATTCAAGATCTTCAAAACGCGAATGAAGAGGCGAAATTGGCATCGATAAGTGAACCGTTCGCGGACGAAATTGTGCCCGAACAACCGAAACGGCCTGCACCTACCCCTCCTTCGCCGCTATCGCCAACGTCGCTGTCACCAACGTCTTTGCAGTCTCCTCAAGCACTTTTTCCTGGTCAAGCCAGAATTGCGTCATATGCAAAACCTCCTGTCACACTCTTGATCAGTCCCGAGGAAATCCACTCGATCGTTCTATCCGTTTTGTCTATACGATCGAGCCAAATCACCAGTTCCGACGGACCTGCGGAAGAGAGTTTATTCACCATTCGATGTCGAACGCGGCCCACGCCGGACAAAGGCCCCGAAAAGGAAATCCTTCGAGTGGAGAAATCATTATCGCAGTTGGAGGAATTGAGTCTCGGCTTATTGAATATAGTAGGCATGTCCTCCTTTATAAGTACCTTTTTCGCCGAGTTCCCTGTTGAGAAATCCGGACAACGCAAGGTAAACTCCACCCAGGGATCTTAATATTGACGATAGGCGGTGGACTACTTTTTAAAGGTGATTCTGGGAAGTCAACTAGATGCTAGCGGCTTGCGATCTGTTGCTGAATTCTTGAGCACGGATATCGTCAAGAAACATAATGCAGAACTACTTGACCGAGTCAACAGTCAATCAACGGTTGCAAGCACACGGTCAGTCACCAAGGAAAATGCGTCGCCAGTGAAAGATGAAGCTCCTCCAACGAAAGAGGGTTACCTAACGAAACGAGGCAAGAATTTCGGTGGATGGCAAACACGCTATTTTGTTCTCGACGGTCCTCAATTAAAGTACTTTGATGCTGTATAATTCTCCACATGTTATCTCTAACAATAGCCAAACGGTGTTCATCTCGGAAGTATCAAATTACCTCAAGCCCAGATTGGTCGACAGACAGCTCATTCACAGTCCAACAACGAAGAAACCGGCGGCGATGAACAAATGAAATTCGCCTTCCTGATTTTGGAGCCCAAACGCAATGATGCAACGAAGATGGTGAGGCATGTTCTATGTTCGCAATCCGAGGAGGAACGCGATGAATGGATCAATGCAATTCTCTATTACGTCGCCATGGACACAGAGCCCTCTCCTCAAGCCCCTGAAAAAGCACGAGGGAAACGTTTACAAAGGCGAACGAGCGATGTCTCAAAACTCGATGCTCAACGCGTGGTTTCGCCAGAGCCCAGCAGCGACCATGAAACGATCGGAATCCGATATGATCAAGTGGCAGCTGGGAAACGCCCGGCCATAACCGCTACTGAACCTCGCGTTGTGGAACCGCAGCGTCAATCAATGTGGCCTACACAGGCACCGCAGGAGGATGGATCTCGCACGATCGATGCTCGAATGGCTCGGTCTCCGCAACCACACCCGGTCGTACCCCAGAGATCACCGTACCGGCATCCGATTTCAGGACCGATGAATGGTGCTCCGATTACGGATGAATCGGCGTGGACCAGTGCTCAACGGGAGGAAGAGCGACGACGGGAGGAGAAACGTGTCAAGAAGCGAAGTGTCTGGGGGTTCTTGAGCAAAGGGACTGGACGCCTTACGCCTGACGTTATACAGCCCACGGCTCCTCCGCCACCTGCGTTGCTTCAACATGGGTTATTTGGTATTTCTCTACAAGACGCTGTGGAGATCACTCGTGAGATGGGCATGGGGATTAATGTCCCATCGGTGGTGTATCGTACTATCGAGTACCTGGAACACATGGACGCGGCAAAGGAAGAGGGTATTTACAGATTGAGTGGAAGTAACTCGGCAATCCGGATGCTCAAAGATAAATTTAACGCAGGTTCGTTGCTCCTAAATACGTGGATTAATAGAATAGAGGGAGATGTGGATCTCGTCAACTCGAAGGATTATCATGACGTGCACGCCGTGGCTGGATTATTAAAACTTTATTTGCGCGAGCTTCCTTCAACAGTTCTAACTCGGGACCGACATGCGGACTTCCTGCATATCGTGGGTATGTTTGATCAATTTCCGTTGACTAATAAAAGATATTGAGGATAAAGGAGCTCGGATTCGACGGCTAAGCGAATTAGTTCGAGGATTGCCGAAAGTCAATCACGAATTGCTACGTATCATGAGTAACCATCTCAAAGGAATCGTAGCACGATCCCAAGAGAACAAGATGACGATTCGAAACGGTAAGCTCCATACACTTCCAGATAACTAATAACAGTTGGGATTGTTTTTTCACCTACATTAAATATCCCGGCGCCGGTTTTTTCGCTTTTCATCACGGAATTTGGGTTTGTTTTCGATGAACCTGACGACACTCCCATGGCTCCTTCCCCGACAGCGACGCCTCCCGTGGATCCTCCTTACAGCATTTCCAACGAACGTCCTGACAGCGCTCAACAGGCACATCCTAATCACCATCTCAATGTCCACGAACATTCCTCTCATCGGCGATATCATTCTGCCGAACCACTAGCTCGTCGAGGGACCCCTCCAGCATCATTCCCAATGCATCCTCATCAAGGATATCAAGACTCGACGTCGCGTCAACCGGGATACTTACAGCCACAACCACAATACCCGCAACAACAACAATCATACCAGCAATCATACCAGCAGCAAGCATATCGGCAATATCTAGCGCCGCAGCCGACATATGCGCAGGCGAAATGGGGCGGTGGGCGAGATGACGCCGATCTTTTTGGTTAGTAAAATAGGTATTATATTTTTGTTCTTTTTTCCGCGGGTGAAGCAGACGATTGATACGTCTCGCCCCATCATCCGCGCTTTTACTTTTGAAGAATATTTCTTTCGATGTGGACATTTTTGCACTCTAGGCGAGTACTGCATATACATCTTATCTTGGAAATTAATTGAATGTCTACGAAGTTTCAAGTTATTACGGTTCAGCGAAGTGAAATTTTGCAAAGTTTTCATGTTATCTTGAGTTCTCTGCTAGGTTGTATGCCTTCGACTATGCCATGAGAAAGCAAAAATATATCTGACTAATGCAAATTTGGCACAAACTCTTGCTTTCTCCCATGTTTCCCTATTAATAACCCAAGATAAGGAGGAAATAGGAAATAAATGAGATGAAGAAAACCGCACCCCCTTTGTTGGAAAGAAAAACCGTCTAAAAACCACCCTCCCAAAATATAGCCCGTGCTCTATCCTTTTGTGGAAATTTTTCAGCCCTTAGTGCAGGAAATCCAACCTTTGTTGACAATGCATATTTCAACGAGAACCCGTAGGGAATATAAACAAGCACTTCCCTCTCTCGCTCGTTGTGTAGTGCGGTTGAAACCGTAGATAGAACACACGCCCATTCGAAAAAAAACAATCCGATCATAACAAAATAAAGGGAGGCAGAAGAAAAGAGATACAAGGAGATATTGACAAAGATACGATGAAAACCGAAGGGGGTACGAACGAGATCGCGAGCGAAACATTGGGGAAACAAAAGAAAAGAATAAGAAAAGACACGGAGAATCGAAAATGAAACCGCGGAACGGGATTAAATCATCAAGACTGGAAAACCCGACAAACAAAAAGGCGACGCGTGGACGGCAATGGGTATCGATGCGAGATTGCCCCTTCGTCGAGTGGTCGAACCCAAAAAGCTGAGATCAATTCTACCACCAGCTGGAAGTAGCGAGACCGCTTCCTCCTCCTCCTCCTCCTCCTCCTCCTCCTCCTCCACCGCCGCCGTATTTGGAAGCGTAATCGGATCCTCCTCCGCCATATCCACCGCCGCCGTATCCCCCGCCACCACTGTATCCGCCGCTGCTGTAACTACCGTATCCTCCGCCACTGCCGTATCCTCCACTCCCATACCCGCTACCAGAGGTCTTTCTGTAATCTCTGTTTCCGGAGGCTCTGCCTCGTCCAGTACCGCGACCACTGTATCCACCTCCACTACCACGGGAGCCATAGCCACCCTCACGGGCGATGGCTTCGAGGAAAGAGGGCACCTCCTGATTGGCTTCCTTAAGGAGATCGATGAGATCACGGACAATGTTGCGATTTCCGCGATTGAAGAAGGCCGTTGAAAGACCTACGTTGCCAGCACGACCAGTACGGCCGATTCGGTGAACATAATCGTCGATGTCAGTGGGAAGGTCATAATTGATGACGTGAGTGACGTTAGGGATATCGAGGCCACGGGCCGCGACGGCGGTGGCCACCATGATGGGAGTTTGTCCGCGACGGAATAATTCAAGGGCACGTTCTCGTTCTCGTTGAGTACGATCGCCGTGAATGGAGGTGGCGGGGAAATTGGAGTTGAGGAGAAAGTCGGATAAAGCGTCTGCAGCGCGTTTCGTCTCGACAAAGATGAGGGTCAACCCACCAGCTGGCATGGAATGCAAAATATCGAGGAGGACAGAGCGTTTGTCGACATCTTCTACGTACTCGATCTTTTGGGTGATGTTTTCCGAGGTAGATCCTACTCGTCCAACACTCAAGAAGACATAGTCTTTCAAAAAGTCGCGGGCGAGGATTTGAATGTCGCGCGGGAATGTCGCGGAGAACATGAGGGTTTGACGATCATGAACACCAGGCATGTCTTCGCCTTCGACAATGCGACGGATTTGAGGTTCGAAACCCATGTCAAGCATTCGATCTGCTTCATCAAGAACCAAGAATTTGACATTCGCCAAACTGATCCGTCCACGTTCCATCAAATCGACCAAACGACCGGGTGTGGCAGTCAACAAGTCGCATCCACGTTCAATCTGACGCAACTGTTGTCCAACGTCGGCACCACCGTAGACGACGCAAGGCTTGACCCAAGAACGGTAGGCGAATTTGCGGGATTCATCATGGATTTGAAGGACGAGTTCGCGGGTCGGTGCGAGAATTAACGTCGTCGGGTACGCCTTGCGCGTACGGCCGTATCGGGCATGAGGATCGTTGAAGGCAGATGTGGGCAATGGAGAAGGACCTACGGAAAAGGCGCGGCTGAGGATGGGAAAGAGGAAGCCAGCTGTCTTGCCGGAACCGGTTTGCGCGCAAGCCATGAGGTCACGGCCCTTGGTGACGATAGGGATGGAGTATTTTTGAACAGGGGTCGGCTTCTTGTAGCTTGCGAGCTCGATGTTGGACAGTAAATGGGGGTCGAGAGGCGGAGAGGTAAAGGATGTGATGGGAGGAGGGACATCTGAGCCGGATGCTTCGACGGGGATGTCATCGTAGTTGTCAAAGTTAATACCGGTCGGTTGCTTGTTGGCTTCGCCGGAAACGCCAAAGAGTTCGCGCTCTAGCCTGGGGTTAGGCTGGCCGATGATGTGTTTTCCATCTCTCCACTGTCCTTCGCCGCGCGTGGGCATGCTCTCGAACGAACGGGACTGAGGCATGGGACGAGGAGAGCTCCAGTCCTCCGTGCGAGGGGCGGGACTTTCCCACCCAGATGACGGGCCAGGTGTTGTCCGTGGTCGGAATGGCCTGGCATCTGGATTTCCCCATCCATTTGTCGTGCGGGGGGCAGCTCCGTCGCTACTTGTGAGCAGAGTGTCGCTATAATGGGATGGGATGTACGTTGCACTGTAGGCACTCTGCTGTTGCTGCTGCTGCTGTTGCATTTTCTCGCGCATGTGTGGAGGGATGTACGCTGCCTTGGGCACAACTCCGTTTGTGGCGGGAGCATGGATGGAGTCTTTAATAGTGATGCCGTCTGGTCCAGAGTCAGTGTTTGTGGAGGGAGAGGCCAGGGGCCAGCGGGCGGGATGGATACCAAGACGTTGCGTCACCGTGTCAACGCCGTTTGTAGTCATGTTGCTTACGATTTTGCTTGCTGTGTTGTAAAACGAGCGACAAGAGTTCGGTATCCTGTATCCCCTCTAATTTTCGTCTATTGTACAGAATATCGAGCTGTTTGTCGCAAAAGGAGATGGGATATATAACGAGTGTTCGTAGGATATCCCCTGGAGTATTCTTCTTTTTCGGTTGTTGGCCGTGTTATAAAAATTTTTTAACTAGCGGAAGCGGAATATATATGGCGGCGGGCGCTTGGCTGACTTAAAAATTTTCAATTTTTTTTCTTCCCTTTGGACGATAGGGGGTTACACCGCCCAATCGCCTTGGCCGCTGTCTCGTAATCACGCCCTTAGGTAATGGCTCCTGTGTTGCCACCAAATCGGGATTAATGACGAGTCACCGAGGCCCTTCTAGATGGCCGGCGACTCACCCCCCGGGTTTCGCCGAACTAGATCACTGCGAGCGTTCTAATTCGTAGCCCCACGCATTGCATTGCCTATTACTACGCGAAGTTAAATTCTTGTGTATCCAGCTGCCACCTTGGAGCCTGCATCCCGCGTTCTTCCAACGCACTACAACATTTTCGTCGCGTTGCCTCCATCCTTCCCTCCACCCGCATTCAATGTCCGCTCCTCCCTATACAATAATAATAATAATAATGAAACCACTCCCGATCCCTCCATGTTCCCCAATAAATTATATTGTCCAAAACTGAAAACACTCCTTAAAACGCCGATATAACTCCAACCCATTCCCAAAAGCCAAAAATCATATACGTACACGTCAAATTCCCATTGTGCTTTGCATAATGATTACTCTTTCTCCAAGACGGTAAATGATGTCCAAGAATAATGAAGAACCTTCGGTTCCAGCGAATACCTGATGTATATGCAATGCGATACCTCAGGCATATAAGGAGACGGGACGTTGCTTGAGAGAATCCATGCACCTTCTCCCCCGGATCGAGAGACATCGAAAGTCGTGAGACAGAACGTCTTCGATCTGGTCGACAACAGCGTGTGAAATGTCGCTGTTGTTGGCTTCCATTTCTTTGCGATACTGTTCTCGCTTGCTGAGTTCGTTGGTAATGGGATGTCTTGACGTGATGTCCAAAGGGGGGGATCTCGAGATATTTGGTGTGGGTGGGGTTGGTGCATCTTCATCGTCCTCGGAATCTGTCTCGATCGACGACGACGAACGATGTCCTAGGAATGGAGCGATATGCTCCGCCTGACTTGATTCGTCGTCCGAACAATCCGAGTCAGTTTCCCAGCCATCATCCATGGCATTGTATTCATCATATAGATCATCCATCGAATACTCCCCCTCAATATCCTCACTCGTAACCTCCTTCTCCTCCGAAGGCACGCAGAGCACGACCTCATCGTCCTCAGGTATCGCGACAAGTGATTTCCGCTTGTTGACTGTACGACAAGAACAGTTGGGGGCCCGCGGGTTGGCCACGTCATCAGCCGCAACTTGCCGCTCCGGCATCCAAGGCTCCGCAAATGCCGCGTTCAACGGTTCCTCTACAACTCCAAAATCCTGATTTATTTGATATTCGATGATCTCGTCGGGTCCCACTTGTTCAACACATGCTGCAAGGATCTTGATGTGCCCGAGTTGGAGCAGGAGTGGGCTCACAGGCCGCTTCGCGCGGTGTTCCTCGAGGGCTCTGATCCGTTTCATCGCGATGTACCCCAGCGACAGGGCCGTCTGATTCAGAAACATTCGTTCCATGATGGAGGTGTGGTCGGAAAAGGTGATGTGAAAAGGTGTCGGATGAGGTGGATCGAGTGTGAAGGCCGATCTCGATTTGTTATATGCACTAGGGTCTGTATCAGATGATTTTTCACGCAAACGTGTCGTGGATGGGATGTGTGGGTTACTACCTTGTGAAAATCTGGGGCTTTCAGCTGAAAAATTTCAGGCGTTCCTTGTGATGAGATGTGAGACCGCAAACTCGACCAGCGAACGCGCATCAAAAAGGCAGTGTGCAGGGAGGAGACAAGGGCGGGGGTGAGTCGAGGAGGTGGTGTTATATAGGAGACAACGCGCAACAACAAAGAGAAACTTTAGCTTGGCTGGTGATTATATGCTTAGCGGGAACTCTATTAATTGCCTCCGCCCCCCTCCCATCCCGTATAATCAGGCTCCCACCCCCGATTGAGTGCGTGGGGGATGATGACTCAGGGAGGTGATCCGGCGGCTGCAGATCGTTCAAGACCGCATAATAGCCACCTTGGAACCGGACCTGAGAGGGGAAATGGGGGCCCGGTCCTTCCCCCACCTTCCGGCCCCACGGCCGGAACCAGGCGACCTGACCGCCCAAAGAAAATTCTCCTTTGTTCGGCTGCTCCAACCGAGCGACCTATGCGAAATCAAAAGGTCGTCCCGCAAACGAAATGTTTGTACTGAACCGTATTCAACCCCGTTTCGGCTATTGTTTGGGATTAGCCTCCGCCACCCTTTCATTTCTCAGGTTGATTATCTCAATGTGCAAGACATAACCCGTGACCAGTTAATCAATAAACTTTAATGTAAAATGTAGCTTGATCGAGACAGGAATGCGCTTAAATCGCCAAGGAGGCGGTCCGCCGCTACAATCCCGGTGAGCATCCAAATCACACTCACTCTCGATCCAATCACGATATAATCAGAGCTTAAATTTTGATGAACCAAAATAGCCTTGGCTGTACCCTATTCTTCACCACGCGATCCATACAATAGACCCTGTTCTGCGCCCCTCATCACTTGCGTATACTCCAACCAAACGCGCTAAATTATCCCCTTTAAATCGTTAATTCCAGATCTTAATGTCAAGCCAGGCTATTGAAATTGCTCAAAAATTATCACCGCCCCTTCCCCTATCGCGAAAAGATAACGCAAAACCTTGTATAACGAAGCATAGCAATAAATAAAGATGTTCAGAAATTCCGCTCCGATTATGCATCTCCGGGTTTGCCTGACCCGGTGGCACCCTTTGCGTCACCATCTTCTTACGGTCTTTTTTTCGCAAATGCATCCTTATGCAAAACAAGTAACCTAAATTTTCATATTAGCGTTCCGCGTGACTTCGCAACTTTTATTGGGGTAACATAAGGTTACATACCTCCGCACGACCGAATTCCTGTCGGTTCAATTTGGCTTCTTCCTTGGCCAACTCAATCAACGTTTCCAGTTCATCCTGATCGGACAAGTCAACCATCGACCCGTCCTCATCCTCGAACTTGCACTTTAGTCGGCGTGTAGAAACACCGAATTTTGCAGCGACGCGGTCCGTGAATTCATCGATCTCAATATCTGTATGGACCATCAGGATTTTAGTGGTCCCGTCCAGTTTTACTTTTAATTTGATCTGCAACTCGTTAGAGTTTAGTTAATGAATTGAGATTTTGCTACCTTTGTGATTTCCGAACGTTTCGGGGTGATCATTTCAAAATCTCCGTCGTCATCGTCGGAGAAACGATTGCTGTAATCGTCGTCGTCATCGCGACCGCGGGGGCGAGAAGTCCCCCGACTTCGAGACATAGCTCGAGCAAGGCCTCGACGTGTGTTCGATCTCGTCAACGCAGGCTTCTCATCATAATAATCATCGTAAACATCATACAAATCCTGATCATTGTTCCGTCGAAATGGCCGTGCATCTCGTCGAGTCGACATGGACCGATTCATAGGTCGCTCATCGCCATTCCGATTCCGTGTCGCCAGGGACCTCGTCCGACGCATATCCATCGACGACCGTTGTTCATCGTCCTCATCTCTCACCGTACCTAGCCGACTCCGCGCCGCAAGGTCCGACGTGCCAGAGCTATTCGATGATCGAGGCGTCATCGGCGACAGGGCCCGCCCAACAGCAGGTTGACTTCGACTCCGAGATCGAGTGAGGGAATAGCTCTCTGATTCCGATGGTGGGGTAGGCGGGAGGTTCTTCGTCCCTGTGTCCGTTTCCGCCCGTACCGGCACGGGTTTGCGGAACTTTTCGCGACGTGTTTCACCGTCGGGTGCACGTGTCGTTCGTAGCGGGGCGGAGGCATCGGATTGGGCACGCACTCGGATAGATTTTGACGATTTAATATCTGACTTGACCATCTCGTGCTTAGCAAACGTATTCCCGCTGCTGGGGGCGGTTGACGCGGACCGCGGGGACAGACTGGGTTCTTGCGCCTAGAAAAAGCGTTTAGTAATTCGCGTTATTTAGCCACTGTGAGTGTACCCTTTTGATCTCTGCCCCTGTGAACCCGGTGAATTCATCTTTTGCGTCCGTGGCTGCGATGAGTTTTGCTTCACCGAGATAGTCCTTTTTTTGTGCATTCTTAATTTTGGCTTCGGATAGTCGGAAAATGACGCCTACTGGGACGGAGAAGACGGTGTACCCCTGTCTCATTAGTTATATTAAAGCAAAACTGTGTGTACCGCAGCACTGTCTCGAATTGCCTCGTCAATGACGTCGTGCTCCTGCGTTTGCTTCTCCTTCGCCGCATATTTCAGATCTTGCATCCCTTGCTCCATATCGCTTAGGTAGATGTAACATAATCCGCGATTGAACAATACTTCGCAGGAGTACAACCGGAATTTGAGACCGAGTTGTTCATAATTGATGCAAAGGTTTCCGCGAAGGTACTAAGGATCAGCTTTGGCGATCGTCTCGGGACTACCAGCAATGCATCGTTAAAATTGCCAAGGGCCTCTTCAAACTCGCCTAGCAGAAAATTTGAAACGCCTTCTTGGAAGTATGCAACCGCCAGATATTGGTCCAACTTCGTGGCTTCAACGTACATTTCGGTCTACCGTCAGCCACGATCCTCAACAGGGACGGACCGCTTTTTTGTGTTCTCCAATTGTAGCGTGAATCATCCCCATATTGAAGAAAATCTTAGACGAATCGGCAATTTCCTATCCATCAGCAACGTTCAATGACTGAAGAGGGGAGGAGAGATATATACCGAGAACGTCTGTAACGCAGTAGGATAGTCTTGGGCATCATAAGCTTTCAACGCGGCGATGTTGATATCGATTTCTTGCTTCATAGAGACCAATTTAGCCGGTAACGGACAGGGAAGTCGGGGAGGCTTGTATACCTTTAAAGACATGTTTTCCGCTTAAGAAAACTGTCCCCCGTCCAGTGAGTCGCTGGGCCCTGTCAAGGACGAGACAGGGGTAGGGAACAGGATATATAAACAACTTGCACCCGAAAATCTCCAGATCCGGGGGTGCCCAAATAGCAATTCGAATATATTTGTAACTCGCCGGCAGTCTGGGATGCTGTCCGGACAGACGGAAGGACGAAACTAATTTTTGAAAGGAAAAGGTAAGAGATTGATAGTGGAGTCGGGGCACGAGC
>Ga0335081_10017768_pt1 | contig 11516 bp, 11 predicted proteins | sample Lox_Sample_35_FD_206713 | JGI IMG/M metagenome (GOLD analysis project Ga0335081, IMG submission 206713) | Soil microbial communities from Loxahatchee National Wildlife Refuge, Florida, United States - Lox_Sample_3.5 | ecosystem: Environmental > Terrestrial > Soil > Wetlands | place: USA... | reverse complement strand
CGGGGAAAACTCGAAGAGAAGATTTTTGCTGCGTTGAAGGCAGCCGGCAAGGATATGGATCGTTTGCAGCCCAGCGATTTCTCGATGGTCGACAACTTGCACGTCGGCGGACGGGACGCGACCGAAGCCCTGGCGCAGTCCATGGACTTGCAGCCCGGGATGCACCTGCTCGACGTGGGCTGCGGCATAGGAGGTCCCGCGCGATATTTCGCCGAGCAAGGCTATCGCGTCACGGGAATCGATCTGACCACAGACTTCGTTCAAACGGCCGCGAGCATCACGCGCGGCGTAAAACTGGATGGCCACGCGACCTTCCAACAAGGCAGCGCGCTCGGAATGCCGTTCTCCGATGCCAGTTTTGATCGCGCCTACATGATCCACGTCGGGATGAACATTGAAGACAAGGCGAGAATGTTCCGCGAAGTGGCGCGCGTGTTAAAGCCAGGTGGGCGTTTTGCCACCTTCGATATCGTGCGCAATCGAGACGGCGAGTTCGAATTTCCGATGCCTTGGGCCAACACACCGGCGACCAGCTTTGTCGCCGGCATTCACGATTACCGCCAGGCGTTGCAGGCCGCAGGATTCCGGATCGTTCACGAGCGCGATCGAACGCAATTTGCCTTGGAAGTTACGCGCAAGATGATGGAGCGCGCTGCGACGGCTGCGTCGCCAGTTCACGGAGTGCAGGTGTTGATGGGAGAGCAGATGCCGTTGATGGTGAAGAACGTGACTGCAGCCATGGCGTCGGGAGTATTGGCTCCTGTGGAACTGGTGGGAACTCTCGGCTGAAGCTCCATTCACAGATTCATCTGCACCAGCATCCCGGTGATCAGGACGGCGATGTCGGCGATGATCGCCAGCATCAAGCCTAAAACGAATCGCATCGCTCCCTGCCTGCTCGCCAGCGGTACGTGGGAACGTTTGCAAACAATCGTGTGGGCCCACTCGTCGCCATGACGCTTTTGTTCCGGATCATCCTTCATGGCGTAGTAACCGATCAAGCCAAAGAACAGGGCATCGACAAAATATCCGACCTCGCGGACAAATGCGGACTTCAGGCTGCAGGGTGAACCGTCGTCCTGGATGACCTGCATGCGGAGCAAGAGTTTCCCCACGGTGCTTCCGTAAATGGAGGTGCAGATAACCTGGTAGCAGAAAAAACCGATGATTCCGGCGAGAAACCGAGGGATATCAGCTCGAGCCACACGCTGGAGCACCCAAACGGGAGGACGGCCTCCGGCGGCCACCATCAGCAGCAGCACGAACAGCATTTCCGCAAGGAATATTGCACTGGAATGGACGATGAAATCGAGAATGCGCGCCAGCAAACGCGGCCAGAACGTCACGCCTTGGAAACCCGAGGGCGGAGCGGCATATCCGCTGAGTGAAGGGAGATCGAGAACGGTCGATGAGGTCGAGTCCAGACCGAGTGTGGAACTTGAGAATGATGCCGCCCTCGTTGTCGCTGCCGCTTCGAACCTGACGCGGTAATACCGCGCTTCCGGATCCCCGCTCTTTCCTCGTCCCCAACCGGGGCGCAAGCGATAGAACATCTCTACCTGCTCGGTCCAGTCAGTCCAATCGGTCAAGCCGACGACCGTTGCTGGAAGCTGCGGCGTGAAGCCCATGACGTTATCGAGGGTTGCGCCTACCTCGGGCTGTGTCGAGTCTTTGGTGAAGCCGACGACCAATCCTCCACGCTCGGAGACTACCTGGCGAGCAACGGCCCAGAATTCGTTCGCAGTCGGCATCGTCTGTTCGGATCGCCCGGTGCGCAGTCGGGGAAAGGCGGCGATGGCGAATCATCCTACGGAAGGCCGCGGTCGTAGTCAACGAAGGCGAGACGAGTCGACCGGCCTTCCGCTCGACTAGCCTCATCCGGTACCGCTGCGATTTAGCAGCACGGCGTACACATGGGTCGTTCGGCTGAGCAAAAGCTTTTGCCGCTGAGATCGCTGAGGTAAAGGAGATCGCAGAGAAAACTTCATCCTTTGTCTCCGTGATCGGCCTGTTCCTGGCGCTGAATTCTTGGACCAACTGGGTTCGAACACTGTCCTCGTCGTTCAGTTCAAGTAAAATTCTTCTCTTATGAGTACTTTTGAACAAATCGCAGAACTTGAACGCAAATATCTGCTTGCAACGTATAACCGGTATCCCGTGGTGCTGACGCGCGGCAAGGGTGTGTTTCTGTATGACATCGAGGGCAAGAAGTATCTGGACTTCGTGTCGGGATTGGGCGTGAATGCGCTAGGCCATGCGCACCCGCGCATCGTGAAAACCATTCGCGATCAGGCCGCGAAACTGCTGCATGTGTCGAATTTGTATTACCACGAATATCAAGGAGTATTGGCGGAGAAGTTGTGCACTCTGGCGAGCGGATCGTCCGGAGAGAAGTTTCGCGCATTCTTCTCGAACAGCGGGACCGAAGCGATTGAGGGCTCCATCAAACTGGCGCGGTTGGCGGGACACCGCGCGGGTGGCGAAGCGAAATGCCGCCTGGTGGCTCTCGAGGGTTCCTATCACGGCCGCACGTTTGGCGCGCTTTCCCTGACCGGGCAGGACAAGCACCGGAAGGGCTTCGAACCGCTGCTGGAAGACGTGACCTTCGTTAAGCAGAACGATCTGGAGAGTCTGCGCGCGGCGGTGAACGACAATACTTGCGCCATCGTGCTGGAACCGATTTTCGGCGAAGGCGGCATTTATGAATGCTCGCCGGAATTCCTGGGTGAGTGCCGCGCTCTGGCCGACAAACACAAGGCTGCCCTGATCTTCGACGAGATTCAATGCGGACTGGGACGCACCGGGACTATCTTCGCGTTCCAGAGTTTTGGCGTGACTCCAGACATTGTCGCGATTGCGAAGCCGATCGCGGCGGGTTTGCCCTTGGGTGCATTTATCGCGAAAGAAGAATTCGCGTCGGCCATTGCCCCGGGGCAGCATGGGACAACGTTCGGTGGTGGGCCGCTGGCTTGCCGCGTCGCGCTCGAGTTCCTGGCGATCGTGGAAGACGAGAAGCTGCTGGAGAACGTGAACAAAGTCGGCGCGTATTTGCGGCAGAAGCTGGAGCAAGTGGTCGAAAAGCGTTCCGCGGCGAAGACTGTGCGCGGGCGCGGGTTCATCCAGGGAATTCAATTGGACATTCCGGCGCGTCCGATTGTGGATGGTGGGCTTGCCGAAGGCGTTTTGTTCAACGCGACACAGGACACCGTGGTGCGCTTCCTGCCTCCCTTCCTTCTGGAAGAGAAGCATGTGGACAAGGGCATTCGGGTGCTGACGAAGCTGTTGGGCAAGAAGAGAGCGGCCGCGGCGGCGTAGGGATCCTTCGACGGCACCATCATCCCCTTGCGGAATGATGGTCACGCTCAGGATTGCAAGGGAATAAAAAACGGGGAGCCGAAGGCTCCCCAGAGTGAAGCGACAGAGGCGTTGTTTCACTTAAATAGAATCCGTGGCCGCGGAAAAAGTTGTCCTGAGGGCGGAATTTAGGGTGGTTACGAACGGGCTCGTTGCGATGGAAAAAGGGCAGGGAAGGGCAGGCGGAGCGCCATTTGCCGGTGAGGGTGTCGAAGAGTGCTGGATGGATTTCGATGGCCCCCGCATGCGGTACCTGCGGGCCGGATCAGGGCCACCCCTGATTCTGCTGCACGGGTTGATGGGCTATTCGTTCTCTTGGCGCTACACGATGCCGGCCTTGGCGCCCTACGCCACCGTGTATGCGCCGGACCTGTTGGGGGCGGGGTTCTCAGACCGGGCGTTCGGAATGGATCACTCGGTTCGAGCCACTGCGTTCCGGGTGATCCGATTCGCTGAGAAACTGGGGTTGTCGTCTTTTGATCTGGTCGGAACGTCGCGCGGAGGCATTGTTGCAACAGCCGTGGCTGCGGAATGCCTGAACGCTACGGGTACAAAGCCCCATGTGCGGCGGTTGGTATTGGTGTGTCCCGTCAATCCGTATTCTTCGCACGGACAATGGATGGCGCCGTTTTTCGGCACGCGTATAGGCGCGGCCGCGTTTCGATTCGCGATTGAACGGCGACCCTCGCTCTATCCCTATTTCCATGCACGCCTGTTTGCAGAGCGCAGCAAAATTCCAGAGGGGAGCCTGGAAGGCTACAGAGCTCCGCTTGCGATTCCCGGACTCTTCGAGCACGCATTGAGCATCGTGCGTACCTGGTCGGCGGATTTGCGCGAGCAGGAGAAACTTCTTCCGAAGTTGTCGGGGATTCCGACGCTGCTGGTGTGGGGGGACAAAGATCCGGCAGTCTACGCGTCGTCGATGGAACCATTAGCGAAGCACTTCAAGAACGTACGAACAGTCCTGTTCCCGGGGATCGGGCATCTGCCCTACGAGGAGTGTCCCGAGAAGTTCAATCGCGTTCTAATAGAATTCCTGTCGGCGTCCTCGTCTTGACGCGGTCTCAGCACTAGACCATGGCACATTCCGTCCTCGATTTGCTGCGAAATGCGCTGGTGGCTTATGGCTACTGGGCGCTCGCGTTCACGCTGCTGCTTGAAAACGCCGGAGTGCCGGTGCCTGGTGAGACCATCCTGCTGATGGCGAGTTTTCTCGCTTATTCCGAACAACATCTGCAACTGGGTTGGATCATTGTCATTGCGACCGTGGCCGCAACGCTGGGCGACAACCTCGGATTCGCCCTCGGGTATTACGGTGGGCGGCCCTTGCTGGAGCGGTATCAGTCTGTCTTTCGCATTCAACAGAGGACGATCCGTCGCGGAGAAGGCCTGTTCGCGCGCTACGGCGCTGTGACGATCTTTTTTGCCCGCTTCGTATTCGGCATGCGCATTATTGCCGGACCGATGGCCGGTGCCCTGCGAATGCCATGGAAGAAGTTCTTGATCTTCAACTTTCTGGGCGCGGCGGTGTGGGTGTCGGCAATTTCTGTGGTCGGTTATTTATTTGGCCGCCATTGGGAACGGCTGGCCGTGGGATTGAAGCGCTTTGACATCATCTTCGCCTTAGTAGCGGTCGCCCTGGCCGCGACTTGGTGGTGGAAGAACCGGCGAGAGAACCAACGGTAGCACTGGGCGAATGAACTTCCGTGGCCGGGGGAGCGGCGGCTGCGGCTATACTTTCCGGAAGTCGCGGAGGGTCTCTCCTGCGTGGGCGTGGTGGGGTGATTGTGTCCGTGGCACGGAACGAATACGCCGGTTGCGTCCGAGCCGCAATTCGGACGAGGAGGAATCTATGAAGAAAGTTGGAATTCTGTCTCTGCTGATCGTGGCTACAGTGCTCTTTACGCTCGCCTTCCCGGCGGCAGCGGCTGGTCCCAAGGCGCCGGCGCCCCCGGTTCCGGCGGTCCCTGCCGTAGCGGCGATGCCTGCGGCGAATGCAGCAGTACCCGAACCGCATCCGCACATCAAGGACGCCTTGGAATCGATGCGGGCAGCGAAACATCATCTGGAATCCGCCGAGCACGACTTTGACGGCCATCGCGTAAAGGCGATCGAGCATCTGGATCAGGCGATCCACGAGGCCGAAATCTGCATGTCGATGAAGTAGGCAATCACCGGATCAAAAAGTTCGGGCAGCGCTGAGGCGCTGCCCTTTTTTTATTGCCCAGAATTCGCGAGCCGGTCAGCGTCCCCAGGAATACCCGATCGTCGCACCCACGCGGATCAGATTGTCGGAATGGAATTCGGAGTTGTCGATGATGCGGAAGTAGTGGACTTCGGGACGAATGAAATAATTGCGCCAGATATAACGGCGTACATCAAAGCCGACGTGCAGGGCGAAGTGCGTGCTGTTGAAGTGCACGGTGCAAGCGCCCGCATTCGCATTGCAGCTGTTGAAGGTGTTGTAGAAGATGGTGGTCTGTCCGCCAACCCCGGCCATGATGTCCACTTTCGTTTTCTTGTTGACGTCAGGTGCATACACAAGGTTCACGTCATACTGGGTGGGGCGGTAGCGCTGAAATCCGTTGTAAGTCGCCTCTTTGTAGCGGAAATCAAATTCCGCGTTTAATCCGAAGTTATCTCCCCGCGTGACTTGGGCGCTGACGCTCGGGTAGAGGCCGCCCCGCTGTGCCGGGGGTTGAAACGCCTCGGATGCACTGGTGGGCCTGGCGGAAAACGTAGTCCCGCCGCCCACTGCGATGTCAACTTCCTGAATCTGAGCGGCAGAGATCCCGGCCAGGATGAACAACGTGCATACCAATGCAGCCGAACGAAACGTTCTCAATCAAGCCCCCTTGCTTGGGATTGGGTACTGCGAGCGAACAGAAAACCCGCAGGCGGGCCCAACGGGCCCACCTGCTAAAAAGCGACTCAGCCGTTCGCTTGAGCGTTAATTTATTCCGGACCGATAGTGTATCCGATGGAGGCCCCTACGCGGAGAAGATTGCCGGAAGTGAAGTCCACCTTGTTGTTGACCACATTGTAGTAACGGATTTCCGGGCGCACGAACACGTGTCCCCAGACGTAGTAACGGAGGCCGGCCCCGAGATCGACCAGGAAGTGATTCGAACTGGTGTAGTTTGTACAGCTGTAGAAGCTGCAGGTGTAGTTGGCCGAGTAGAAGCGGGTGCTCTGCCAACCGATCCCACCGAAAAGGTCGGCGCCGACTTTTTTACCCAGTCTCGGCTGATAGACACCATTGAAGTCGAAAAGGATGGGGCGATAGGGAAGGCCAGAGCCGCCATAATCCCCTTGTCCACCGCGCCACGCGACGTCAAATCCAAAACCGACTCGCTTGTGGAAGATCACGTCGGCACCGACATTGGGATAGAGGCCGCCCTTTTCAGGACATCCGGTCTGGAAATTGCACGACGCGGCGCCGGGCGACATCAGTGTCCCAAAGCCAAACATAGCGTCGCCTTGCTGCGCGAAGGCGAGATTCGCAAATAGGAAGAGGGCGGATAGGGTTGCGAGCAGCGCAAGCTTTCTCAAGTGAACCTCCTGGTAACGTTCGTTGTGACGCGTAAGATGCGCGTGCCCAACGATTTGGATGTCAGTGCTAGTGATGTAAACATCATAGTGAAGGACAGCAGAGACATTCAAATTGCTGGTGCCGCGGTCGTTCTCGAAAGGCGCAAACTGCCTCAAGAACTAAACACCGAGGGCGCTGGGAAGTTGCGCCCCGCGCAAAGAGACCGTCCCGGGAATCAGCGTTTCGAGACAGTGCTGCCGCCGCGCAGGATGTGATCCAGGGCGATGGGACCGGCGCCGAAAAAAATCAGGGCGAACGCCAAGGTCGCCAGGGCGAGCGGAAACTCGAATCCGTGATCGCCGGTCAGGCCATTGTGCCAGTTCACCTTCCAGATAGCGATCACCACATCAATGCAGAGAATAAAGGCCGCGGCCCGCGTGAAGAATCCGGCCAGCACGAAAAGTCCGCCCAAGAACTCGGTCAGCACATAGATGTATCCGAGCCATGGCGGCAGACCGAGAGCAGAGACGACCTGGGCATGCCGAGCCGACCCGTTGAAAACCTGATGAGAACTGTGCACCACGAGAGTGAGGCCGAGCGAGAGGCGCATCAGTAGCAGTGCCAGTGGTTGCAGACGATCCAAGTAGCGCAAGATTCCTCCGGAGTCTTGTGGGATAGATTAACGCAGTTTGGTCGGGAACAGAGGGTTGGCCGGAACATCGATTCCTCCATTGCGAATTCCTGGAAGTTTTGATAACGTTCTCGGGCCAGAATTCCGTACGGATCGTAAACTAGGCGAATTCGGTGAAGTCTCCCTTGGGCCCCAGGTAAATCCAGTCAATTTGATGCAGTGCCGCAGGGCATTGCGCGGAGTTCATTCGCAAGCGTCGCACAATTGCGGCTTCAGGAGTCCACCATGACGTCGGGAAACATTCAAAAATGTCTGCGTAGTGCGCTTACCTGCCTCTTTCTCATCACTGCTTCCGGGCTGATGCTGGCGCAAAAGCCGAAGAGCAGCAGTCCACCGCCCAAGCCCAGTGCGCCGGCACATTCGAGCGCGCCCGCGCAACATCCCAGCAGTGGGACTCAACACACCAGCAACGGGAATCAACACACCGGCACACAGACAAGCGGACACACGACGACACAAACGGGCCACACCGGGACGGGCAACAATGGCCACACCGGAACTACAAACAACGGACGCACCGGAACGACGAACAATGGGCGCACCGGAACCACCAACACTGGACACACGGGCACAGCCAACACGGGCCACACCGGCAACACGATGGCTGGGCACAATAGTTCGAACGGCCCTGGCGCCAAGGGTGGGGCGATGGCGCACGGCGCCAATGGGAATGCGGGAGGACACGCTGCGGGCAATCGCACTCCGCCGGGAAAACAAGTTTCATTGCGAGGCGGAGGGACGGCGAGCATTCGCCCGAACGGACAGATTCGCTCCATCAACCGGAACGGCATGCAGATTTCGCACGGCATGCACGGTGGCAGGACGGTGGTGAGCACGCGCAATGGGGCGCGCATCGTGACCACGGGACGGCGCGGCGGTTACGTGCAACGGCCGTACTTCAGCCGCGGCGGCCGTTCGTACTACTCGCGCACGTACTATTACCACGGCGGCTACCGAGTGGGAGTTTACCGTGGCTACTACTACGGTGGGCGGCCCTACTACGGATACTATCCCGCGTACTACTATCACCCAGTTTATTACGGCTGGGCCTACAATCCGTGGCCGGCACCGGTGGCCTACGGCTGGGGATGGGGCGGAGCTCCGTGGTATGGCTACTACGGCCCGTACTATGCGCCCTATCCGGTTTATCCGGCAGCGTACTTCTGGCTGACGGACTACATGATCGCAGCGTCGTTGCAGGCCGCGTATGAAGCGGGGGCTGCTTCCAGTTCTTTGGTATCGCCGTTTGATCCAGGCGAGAACCTCGAAGCGAGCCTGGTGCCGATGGCGGCGGAGACGGCTAAAGCGGCTCTGAGCCCTGAGGTAAAGAACGCTCTGGCCGAAGAAGTGAAAGCCACACTTGCGGCGGAGAAAGCAGAGGCTGAAAAACCAAGCAGTGGGTCGAGCGCAGCTGGTGGAAGCGCGCCAGCCACGTCCAATGAAGCTCCTCCGGCTCTTGATCCGAACTTCAAGACGTTTCTGGTTTCGTCGGACCTGAGTTTGGTGACCGACGGCGACGAATGTGCGCTTTCGCAAGGAGATGTGATTCAGCGGACCACCGATCAAGCCGACGATGACGGCAACGTGACAGTAAAGGTTGTGGCCAGTACGAAGACGGATTGCGCGGTCGGCAAGGAAGGGCCAGTCTCCACGGACGACTTGCAGGAGATGTACAACAGCTTCCGCGAGTCGGTGAAGGACGGAATGGGGGATCTGGCGAAGAAGCAGGGATCGGGTGGACTTCCCAAGGCGCCTGATACCAGCACCACCAACGGAGACGTTCCGGCCCCTCCGCCGGACAAGACAGCGGAAAAGAGTCTGCAGGATCAGCAATCGGCTGCAGATCAGGCAGAGAGCGAAGTGAAGCAGGAAGCCGGGTCGGGCGGCGGCGGCAGCCAATAGTTCGGAAGAATGGAAACGACGAGGGCGGGAGCATGCGGCTGCATTGTTCCCGTTCCGTCGGCTAGGCTCAAACAGCGCAGCAAACATCTGTGGGAGGAGTTCATGAGTAGGCAAAATCTGAGGGTTCTGATTCCGCTACTGTTGTGCGCCATGGTTACCCTAGTGCACGCCCAGGCGCCGACACTGCAAGAGCAGCTTGCCGCGCAATACAAGACGGCGAAAATGGGATCGGACACCGGTGGATATTCGGTAACAGAAGAAGGTACGCTGCTGGCAATTCAGAAGGGCGGGATTCTGGGAGTGCCTTTTTCGGACAAGACGGTATTGACCACGAAATACGAGAATGGCACGGTCCATGGTCCGAACGCGGCGCTGACGGAAGCGAGAAAGAGAATGTTCGGGCATTTCTCGCAGACCCAGAACGAAGGGCAGACCACACACCTGTTCGCCAAGGGCGACAAAGTGTATCCGACGAAGCTGGAAGTCAACGTCGACAAAGACACAGTGTTGCTGGGAATCGTAGCCTGCGATAAGTGCAACAACACGGATCCACCGTCAGCCAACAAGGCGAATGTGGTCTTCCAATTTCCCAAGGGCAGCCTGGCGAAGGCCAGCGCCGGAGACGTGGAGGATACGATCGGGCAGTTGCTGGCGGTCAGTGATGATACGCAGCAAGACCAAGGTGGAAACCAGCAAGGTGGAGATCAGCAGGGCGGGCAGCAGGCGCAAGGCGGACAGCAACAACAACAGCAGCAACAGGCCGAACCACAGACGATTCAGATGGGCATGACAACGGATCAGGTCACAGCGGCACTGGGCAAACCGGAAAAGGTCGTGAACCTTGGGCCAAAACAGATCTACGTTTACAAGGATCTGAAAGTGACCTTCCTCGGCGGCAAAGTGGCCGATGTGCAGTAAGTCCGCTGCGAATTCGGCGGGGATCTGCCAAGACCCGCCGAACCAACATCTTAGCCTTGGGACGTAGTACCTCCGTACCGTGCCTAGTACTTCAGTTACCGGCGCGGGCGTGACCAGAGATGTGTCTTGGGGTGACCACAACATATTGTGGTCATCGCCAACGAAACTGCTATATCTCGATATTCGCCCATGGGGCGATTTCGAGCCTTTCCAGAAAACCCCTAAAAAACCCAGTAAAACGCGGAGATTCGCTTCAAGCCGGGGCTTTCTCACGCTGATATATGCTCAGGACACCGAAAGCCCTCGGAGCCGATATTGAGGGTGACGGCGTCTCCCAAAGCAGTCCCGTGGGGCCGAGACAATCGGGCGGGAAAAGCTGGCGTAGGGAGCAAGGAACTATGGCTGATTCGCGAGAAGTGATGAACATTCGCCAGGCGTCGCAATATCTGGGGGTAAGCCCGGACACGCTGTACAAGTACGTCGGCGAGCAGAAGATTCCCGCGTTCAAGCTGGGCAACCGGTGGCGCTTCAAGAAATCGCGGCTGGATCAGTGGATGGAAGAGAAGTCGAGCGAGATGGAACCGGCGGCGAAGCGGAAGCCGAAGGCGGCGACCAAGGCTGCGGGACAAGTTTAGTTAAACAACCGCGGGCGAGTTGCCCGCGACCACACAAGAAGGTGGGCACATGTTTGGACTCGGATCGAAATCGATTGTTGGTCTGGACGTAGGGTCATCGAGCATCAAGGCGGTCGAGCTGAAGAAGAAGGGCGGGCAGATCGAAGTAGCGCATCTGGGTCTGGAGCCGCTGTCGTCCGATATCGTCGTCGACTCGATGATCGTCGACTCGGGCACGGTATCGAGCGCGATCTCGAAGCTGTTCCTCGACAACCAGATCAAGACGAAGGCTGTGGCCACCGCGGTGAGCGGACACTCGGTCATCGTGAAGAAGATCTCGTTGCCCTCGATGAGCGATCAGGAACTGGCGGAGACGATCGAGAAGGAAGCGGCGCAGCACATTCCCTTCGATCTGGCGGACGTGAGCCTGGACTATCAAATCCTGTCCGATGAAGTGGGTTCGCCGCAGATGGACGTGCTTCTGGTCGCGGTAAAGAAGGACAAG
>Ga0335081_10017766_pt1 | contig 11516 bp, 11 predicted proteins | sample Lox_Sample_35_FD_206713 | JGI IMG/M metagenome (GOLD analysis project Ga0335081, IMG submission 206713) | Soil microbial communities from Loxahatchee National Wildlife Refuge, Florida, United States - Lox_Sample_3.5 | ecosystem: Environmental > Terrestrial > Soil > Wetlands | place: USA... | reverse complement strand
CGCTTGCGAGCCACGCCCCGGCAAAAAGCGTACGATTCAGCCAGTGCAGGCATTACGCCGCACGCGCCAGAGCAGCGCGAGCGAGTGTGCCCAGCAGAATCCAGACGCGCTCGGTCTTGGAGATCGCCGGGCGCCGCGCGAGCACATCGTAGCCCTGCGCCGCGATCTTGTCGAGCACCCGCATTCCGCCGCGGCTGAAGAGTTCGATATCCACGGCGAGACGGCGATCCACCATGCCGGTGAGCGGCAGCCCTTCAAGGAACAGCTTCCGCGCGCAAGCCACGGCGTCCTGCATGGCCGCCCGAAACCCCGGAGTAAAGCGGCGCGCGGCGATCTCCTCCACCGACGATCCGTACCGCTCCAGCACATCGAGCGGTAGGTAGACGCGGTCTTTTTCCCAATCGACCGTGACGTCCTGCCAGAAATTCGCAAGCTGCAAAGCCGTGCAGGTGGCGTCCGATAAACGCTGGCGTTCTGCGTCGGAATAACCGCAGAGATAGAGCACCAGCCGTCCCACGGGATTCGCGGAGCACCGGCAATATCCAAAAAGCTCATCCCAATTGCGATAGCGCGTGAAGGTCTGATCCTGCTCGAAGGCGCGGATGAGATCATCGAAAGGCTGCTGGGGAATCGCGTAGCGCTCCACCGTGCCGCGCAGCGCCACAAACACGGGATGGCGGGTCTCGCCCGCGTACATGGCCCGCAGCTCTTCGCGCCACCACGCCAGCAGCCGCAGGCTCTCAACGGTGTCACCGATCTCGTCGCCCAGATCGTCCGCCCACCGGCAGTAGCTGTAGACGTTGTAGAAATCCTGATGCAGCCGCTTGGGGAGCAGCCAGCTCACCACGTGAAAATTCTCGTAGTGGTGCGTGGCCAGCCAGCGCGTGTACTCCTGGGCTTGAGCGGGCGGGCAGACCGCAGCCATCGCCGCCGGATTGCGGACGAAATCTTTGGGAGCGAGAAACACCAGGCCGGTTTACGGGAGAATGGCCGTCTTCAGGTGGCCGTTGTGGCTCATCAGATGGCGCATCACTTCGAGCAGGTTGGTGAGCGGCTCTTCGCGATTCACGAAATCGCGCGCGCGGATGTCGCCGTTGCAGATGATGTCCAGCGCTTTACGGATGTGAGACGGCGTGTGATGGAAGCTCGCCTTGCAGGTGATCTCGGAATAGTGCAGCAAAGAAGTATCCAGGCTGACCCGGCTCTCGTTGGGACAGCCGCCGAAGAAGTTGACGGTTCCGCCGCGCCGCACCATGTCCACAGCCCAATCCCATGTCTCGGGATTGCCCACGGCTTCAATGGCAACGTCGGCGCCGCGGCCCGAGGTCAGATTGCGGACCACGTCGGACGGCCGCGAAACCCGTTCGGTCGAGATCAACTCGTCGGCCCCGGCCGCCGCGGCCCGGTCCAATTGCGTTTTCCGCCGGCCGATAGCGATCACGCGCGCGCCATAAAGCTTGGCGAGCCGCACGAACATCAGCCCGATGGGTCCCAGGCCAATGATGGCCAGCGAATCGCCGGCGCGAACTCCGGTTTCCTCCAGGCCACGCAGCACGCAGGCCAGCGGTTCGACGAGCGCAGCATCCTGGTAGGACACGCCGGCTGGAATTTCATACGTGTTGCGCGCCACAATGCGGGCGGGAATGCGAATGTACTCGGCGTAGGCGCCGTTGTTGAAGAGGAGATCTTCGCAAAGGTTTTCCAACCCCCGGCGGCAGAAATAACACACTTCGCAGGGAGCCGAGTTAGCGGCCACCACGCGCTGGCCGACGGAGAACTTCGTGCTTCCACCACCCAGCGACACAACATCGCCCGCCAGCTCATGCCCGAAAACCGCCGGCGGAACGATCATGCGCGCATGGTAACCGCGCCGGAACACTTTTACATCGGTGCCGCAGGTGAGAGCGACGCGGACGCGAACGAGAAGGTCGCCTGTCTGAATATGCGGAACGGCTATGGGCTCTACCTGCAAGTGTTCTTTGCCGTAGAGCACGGCCGCCATCATTTGAGTATTCACTCGGTCCACCTCTGAGGCTCTAAGATTATTTTTAACGATTCGGCGTCGGGATGCAACGCTAAATCAAAGGCTGAACGTACCTTAGCCAGCGGAAGCCGGTGTGAAACCAGCAGATCGACCGGCAACTCACCGGAAAAAACCAGCGCTGCGGATTCTTTTTGCAGATCCACTGAAGCGCTATAACAGCCGAAAATGGTTCGCTCGCCCACGCATATGGAGGCGCCGGACAGCTCGATTTTCTCCTTGTCGGAAGTTTGCGCGAACAGCAGAATCCGCGCGCCCGGACGCGAAAGGCGCACTGCGAGCTCAACCAGTCCTGGCACCGCAGCCGCCAGAATTACTAAATCCGCCCCGCGGCCTTCGGTCAACGAAGCCACGGACGCGCCGACATCCTCGGCCCGCGGATCTAGGACCTGCTCAGCTCCGCAACGCAACGACAACGCGCGGCGGCTCGCAATAGTTTCAGTCGCAATGATCCGAGCGCCCGAGCGGCGAACCAGCATCGTGAAGAGCAATCCGATGGGCCCCTGTCCCAGGATCAGGGCCACTTCCCCGGGCCCTGGCGCGCACTGCACCACGGCCTTCAGGCACGTGTTCACCGGCTCCACGAACGAAGCGCGCTCGAACGAAACACCATCGGGAATCTTCTCCACGCCACGCTCTACAATCCAATCCATCACCCGCACGAACTGTGAAAAACCGCCGCCCGCCGGCTCAAAGCCAGCGGTCACGCCGACCTTCTTGTATACGGGGCACTGCGCGTACAGTTTCTTGCGACAGTAAAAGCAATTGGAACAAGGAATATGGTGAAACACCACCACGCGGTCGCCGGGCGCGAAATTCCGTACGCCCCGCCCCACGCGCGCCACAACCCCGGCCGTCTCGTGCCCGTAGATCCGCGGCGGCGTCAGCAGATTGTATTCGATTTTTTTCAGGTCGGTGTGACAGACGCCGCAGGCCTCCACACGCACCAGCAACTCACCGGTTCCGATCTCCGGCGTAGGCACGTGTTCGACGGCGACGACGCTGTCGCCCTTGTACACGGCCGCCCGCATCGTCGGGGGCACACCAATGTCAAAATCGGCAATCGCCAACGAATTCTCCCAGCGTCCGGGAAGCCGTGCGGGTGCGCAACGCCAGACGCATTAACTCAGGTAACAGACTTAGGGGCCGGCGGCAGGAAGCCGCAATTAGCCGCATTGTACCGAATCTTCCATCCGAACGGAGCGCGCGATTGAAATCGAAGTGAAAACTTTCATGGGCCAAATCGGTCACTGACTTTATGCAGCAAAGCGGGACGTGCAATTCTGCCGCCCTCGCCGCCACGCCGCCGGCCTCCATTTCGACCGCTGACGCTCCTCGCCCGCGCAGCGTTCTTTTTTCCTCCGCCGTCTGTGCCACGCGGCCGATCGACGCCAACACTCCCTGGTAATGTGGCCGGTCGCACTCAGGGCGCAGCGTGACATATTCCCTGTCACACGCCTGTATCCGCTCGGCCACGAAGATTGCCCCAACCTTCATCTCTTCCACTAACGCACCGCAATATCCCATGCTGCAAATCAAACCCAGCTTCCCGAACGACTGGGCCACATCCACCGCCTGAGCCGCCCGGCCGGGCCCAGCACCGTTCGCCACCAGCAACCCTTCACGCCCGTTCAGCTCCACGGCCCTCGCCCAATGAACCGGCCAGTCGAGCCGCCTCACATTCCGGCAAAACTTCATGAGGCCCTGGAACTCGCGCGACTCCGCGGCGATCAGCAATAGCCGTTCGCCCGGAACCATTCCACTGCGCGCCCCAGCGCCACATCCACCGCCCCGGGAGAAAAGCCCAGCTCCCGCTGCGCCTTCTCGATCGAGACGAACATCTTCTTTTTCGCCATGCGCACCGCATCCAGCGGCGCGAGCGGCTGCCGTCCGGTCACGCGCGCCCAGCCCGTCGTCACCACGCCGGCCGCGTAAGCCACCGCGTAGGGCAGCTTCACACGCGGCGCTTCCCTTCCCGTCAGACGCGCCAGTTTCCGCAGGATTTCGGCCAGCGTGAGATTCTCCGATCCCAGGATGTACCGTTCTCCTGGCCTTCCGCGCTCCGCTGCCAGCAAATGCGCTTCAGCGGTGTCTCGCACGTCCACCAGGTTCAAGCCCGTATCGATAAACGCCGGCAGCGCGCCCTTCAGGAAATCCAGCACGATCTTTCCCGTCGGCGTCGGCTTCACATCGTGGTCTCCAACCGGCGCCGTGGGATTCACCACCACCACGGGAAAACCCGAGGCGGCGGCATCCAGCGCCACTCGCTCCGCCAAAAACTTCGATCGCTTGTACGCGCCTGACATTTCCTCGAGCCTCACCGGGACCGTCTCATCTCCCAAGCCGTTTTTAGGAATCCCGATGCAGCCCACAGTGCTCGTATAAACGACCCTTTCCACTCCGGCCCTGCGCGCAGCCTCCAGCAGGTTGCGCGTTCCTTCCACATTCGACTCGTACAACTCGCGCGCGTCGCGCGCCCACAACCGGTAATCCGCGGCCACATGAAAAACCAGGCCGCATCCCACAACCGCGCGATCGAGCGATACCGCGTCGCGAAGATCGCCCGTCACCCTCTCAGCGTCCAGCTCCCGCAGCCTGCTCGCCGGCCGGACCAGCGCCCGGACCTTGTGACCCCGTTCTCCGAGCAGCCGCGCGATATGCCAGCCGATAAACCCCGAGGCACCGGTGACGAGCGTGGGCTTCACTGCGGAGCGCCGAACGTTTTTACCGCAACGCCCAACTCAGCATTTTGAAACTGTCCGCCAGCTTGGCGTTGATCCCCAGCGCAGCCGATGGCTCGTAACCGCAATGCACCATGCAGTGTTCGCACCGGGGGTCGTTACCGTGGCCGTAATTGTCCCAGGGCGTCTGCGTCATCAACGCTTCAAAGGTCTTGTAATGCGCATCGGTGATGAGGTAGCAGGGGCCCTTCCATCCCTTGATGTTGTAGGTCGGATTGCCCCAGGCGGTGCAGGGCAGATCGCGGTCGCCCTTCAGGAATTCCAGAAACATGGGCGTTTGATTCAGCCGGAAGCGCTTGAACATGCGGTCGACATCCTTGAACTTCTCGTGAATATCGTCGCGCGTCATGAAAATCTCGCGGTCGTTCACCGCCGAGTAACCGTAGGCCGGCGAGAGCTGGTGGCCATCGACATCGAACTGCTCGAGGTACTCGAAGAGCGCCTCGATTTCCTTCATATCGGTTTCTTTGTAAATCGTGGTATTGGTGCACACCATGAAGCCGGCTTTTTTCGCCGCCCGGATGCCTTCAATGGCCTCGCGGAAGACGCCTTCCTTCTCCACGCAGATGTCGTGGGTTTTTTCCAGGCCGTCCAGGTGAACGTTGAAGAAGAAGCGCCGGTCGGGAGTGAATTCATGCAGGCGCTTCACGATGAACATGCCGTTGGTGCACAGGTAAATATGCTTACCGCGCTCCAGAATGCCGCCCACCAATTGCCCGATTTGCGGATACATCATCGGTTCGCCGCCGCAGATCGAGACCATGGGCGCGCCGCACTCATCCACCGCCGCCAGACATTCCTCGAGCGGAATGCGCTCGGTGATGGTGGATTCGTACTCGCGGATGCGCCCGCAGCCCGTGCAAGTCAGATTGCACGCGTGCAGCGGCTCGAGCATCAGGACAATCGGGAACCGCTTGTTGATCATCGGATGCGGCTCCCGGCTTCCGCTCTCCAGCACCTTTGCCGGCAGGATGCGAAAAGGATTGGAGGCGTCCGGCGCCGCCACCGCGGTTTTCTGCCACTCCGGACGCGGCCGCATCTTGTTCTTGAAAATGTAACCGGCCATGCCGGCGGTCATGGAAAGGGGAAATCGCATTATTGCTCCGTCGCGCGTGAGTTCTGTAACTTGGCAAATTCGGCTAGAGCGAGTAACGGGAAGTACAGCCTGTAAAGGTGATAGTTGAGATAAAAAACCTTCGGGAAGCCCGTGCCGGTGGAGAGCGACTCGTTCCAGGAGCCGTCCGGCCGCTGTGTTTCGAGCAGGTACTCGATTCCCTGATGCAGGCTGCGGCTGGTGGTGTCGCCTCCCGCCATCAGTCCGAGAATGGCCCAGGCCGTTTGCGAAGGTGTGCTCTTGGCCGGAGTGAAAGCGGCATTGTCGTAACTGGCACAGCTTTCTCCCCAACCGCCATCCGCATTCTGAATGGCGCGCAGCCATTCACCGGCGCGCAAGACGTGCACTTCCCGGTCATCTTCTCCCACGGCGCGCAGGCCGCGTAGCGCGAAACAGGTGCCGTAGATATACGCCACGCCCCAGCGCCCGTACCAGCTTCCGTCCGCCTGCTGGGTCCGCACCAGATAGTCAACAGCACGCTTAACTTCGGGGTGACCGCGCGTGAGCCCGAAAGCGCCCAGCGATTCCAACACCCGGCCGGTGATGTCGGCACACGTTGGATCGAGCATGGCGTTGTGATCGGCAAAGGGAACGTTGCTCAGAAACTCCCAGTTGTTGTCCTTGTCAAAGGCCGCCCAGCCGCCATCCGACGACTGCATATCCAGGATCCAGCGCAGTGCACGCCGCTCGGTCGCCCGCTGCGCCGGGATGTCGGTTGCGCGCGCGCGGCTCAATCCCAACAGCACCATGGCCGTGTCATCGATGTCCGGATAGTGCGCGTTGGTGAACTCGAAGGCCCAGCCAGAAGGCTCGGTCTTCGGAAGCTTGAGCGACCAGTCGCCTTTCTGCCGGATTTCGTTTTCGAGAAGCCAGTCGGCCGCGCGCGAAACCGCCTCCCGCGCGGCTCCCGCGTCGCCCAGCGCAAACATCGCGATGCCCGTGTCCCAGACCGGGGAAAAACAGGGCTGGAAGAACAGGTGGCGCCGGCCGTCATCCACCATCAGGCGATCGAATTGCCGAACCGCTTCCTGGCGCGCGGGATGGTCTTCACGATACCCCAACACGTCGAGCGCCATAATGGTGTACATCATGGGCGGATAGATCGCGCCTAATCCGTCGGCATCCTGGCAGTGATCCAGCATCCAGCGCTCGGCCTTGCGCAGAGCCCGCCGGCGGACGGCGCGCACCGCGTGCCGGTCCCAGAACTTTAGAATCCGGTCGATGCGCAAAAACACGTTGCGCCACGTGAACCACTCGTCATCAATGCGGAACGCCGGGCTCACGCCGGGCGCAAACAATTCCTCGAGCGAGAAACCTGCCGGAACCGGACGCCGCGGATTATGCGAATGCACGATGGAGAGCGAAACCGCGATCGCCCGCGTCCACGACGACATCTGGTAGATGATGTTGCCGAGCAGCATCAGCTCGGGCGGAATCGTCGGGACATATTCGCGCGGGTAGAGATCGAACAGGCTGAGATTGATCTTGACGTAGCTGTTGGCGCCTTGAATTCCGCCGCGCGCCAGGATGCATTCACGCGCCCGCGAGAGGCGCGGATCACTCGGGCTCAGGCCCGCCAGCTTCAGAGCGCAGTACGCTTTCACGGTGGCGCTGAGCTCGCTCGGCCCTTGTTGATAGATATTGAAACCGCCGTCGGGAAGCTGGCGCGCCAGGATGGATTGCGCCGCCTTCTGGACGAGCGGCATAGTGGGCGGATTCCACACGCCGTTCACCGGCGGATGCATCCACAGTTGCAGAAGAATGTAATCCGACTCGAGCGTGGTGTCGGCTGTCAGCTCCGCGCACCAATAGCCGGCCGCATCCTGCTGCTCCACCAGTGCGGCCGCGGCACGCTCCATAGCCGCCGGAATCGCCTGGATCAGACCGCGTTTCAGTTCTACCGTAGGACTCATCGGGCGGAAATTGTCGTCAAAGCGGAATTCGCATGGGTCAGCTCACCGGGCAGCGAAAACCGCACATCTTCCTCCACCAACTCCACTTCCTCCAACTGGTGAAAACCGTGGTCTCTCAGGGAACCAATCAGTTGATCCACCAGATGCTCGGGCGCCGATGCTCCAGCCGTCACCGCGATATTTGTGACGCCTGCGAGCCATTGATGGTCCACATCACCCCAGTCGTTCACCAGGTATGAGCGGACTCCGGAGTTCTCGCCCACCTCAACCAGCCTCTTCGAATTGGAGCTGTTCTGCGAACCCACCACCAGCAGCAGATCGCAGAACGCCGCAACTGCCTTCACCGCCATCTGCCGGTTCTCGGTCGCGTAGCAAATGTCTTGGGCCGGCGGACCTTGAATCTGCGGAAAACGCTCTTTCAGCCGGATCACGATATCCCGGGTTTCATCCAGGCTCAGCGTGGTCTGGGTCAAATAGCAGACCCGCCCCGCATCCGGAACTCGCAAGGCATCCACATCTTCCACCGTCGAAACCAGGAACGTCTGCCCCGGCGCCTCTCCCAGCGTGCCGATCACCTCGTCATGGTCCTTGTGTCCGATCAGGACGATGCTGTGGCCTTCCCTGGCAAATTTGACCGCCTCCAGGTGCACTTTCGTGACCAAAGGGCAGGTCGCATCAATCACTTGCAACTGCCGCACTTTGGCTTCGCGCCGCACTTCCGGAGCCACACCGTGCGCGCTGAAAATGGCCCGCGCGCCAATCGGCACTTCGGTCAGCTCCTCGACGAAAATTGCCCCCGCTTCCCGCAATTCGTCCACGACGTGCTTGTTGTGCACGATTTCCTTGCGCACGTACACCGGAGGCCCGTACAGATCGAGGGCAATCTTGACGACATCGATGGCCCGCACAACCCCTGCGCAGAATCCGCGGGGCCGGAGCAGGTAAATCCTCTTCTCCGCGCCGTAGTTGGCAGCGATGGGCTTCAACGGCATATCAGATGTCGGCTAAAACACTAAATTATAACAGCTTGTGCCAATCCTCGTAGAGTGCGCCAATACAATCCTGGATTAAAAAACCGCAATCTGCCAGACTTGATTTACATGTACGAATGGTGTGACTTTAAGGTTCGTGACGGCTTCTCAATCTGCATCGAAACCGGCCCCCTTGGCGTACGGCATGTCGCGTTCGGCGCGCGCGGTGTCGAAAGTCGCACATCTGCTCTGATGCGTGAGGCGCTCGAGCAGTTTCGTCTTTATTTCGCTGGCGAGCTGCCAACGTTCAATTTGCCTCTCGAAATGATCGGCACTCGTTTCCAGAAAAGCGTATGGGGAGCCCTGCGAAACATTCCCTACGGCGAGACGCGGAGCTACAGCCAGATGGCTCAGGAAATCGGCGCGCCGCGCGCGGTGCGTGCCGTAGGGGCGGCCAACGGGCGCAACCCGATACCGATCATCGTGCCGTGCCACCGTGTGATCGGCGCCTCGGGTAAGCTGGTGGGATTCGGCGGAGGCCTCGGTTGGAAGCGCTTCCTGCTCGATCTGGAAGCAACCCATGCTGAGCGATTCAGACAAGCGACAGCTTGACGAGCAGGGCTACCTCATCCTCGAAGGCCTGATGCGTCTGGATATGCTCCAATCACTTCGCGAACGTATCGATCAGTTGTTCGCCGAAGAAGGGGACCAGGCCGGCTCCGAGTTCAAACAGGAACCCAACGCCCGGCGCCTCGCGAACCTTGTCAACAAAGGGGAAATGTTCGAGCGTGCAATCGAGACGCCGCGGGTGCTCGAGTGCATGGCCCACGTGCTCGGCCCGGAGTTCAAGCTCAGCAGCCTGAACGTCCGCGTGGCCGGCCCCAACAGCAACTGCGCGCAACCCCTGCACGCGGATAGCGGCGCCGTCGCCGATGACCGCGGATACTGGGTCTCCAATTCGGTCTGGATGCTGGACGATTTCACCACCGAGAACGGCGCGATCCGCCTGGTGCCGGGATCGCACAGATGGCGGCAACTGCCGCACCACGCACTGATAGACCCCACGGCGCCGCACCCCGGCGAGGTGCTGCTTACCGGTCGTGCCGGCACGGTGGTCGTCATGAATGCACACATGTGGCATGGAGCCACGGCTAACCGTACGGCCGGCCAGCGCCGCGCCATGCACGCCTTCTATACGCGCCGCGACAAGCCGCAGCAGCAGTATCAAAAGAGGCTGCTCTCCGCCGGCGTGCAAGCCCATCTCAGCCCGAGCCTGCGCAAGCTGTTGGCGCTCGATGACGCGCTGAACGATGAGTTGAGCTCGCGCCTGAGCGGGGCCAGCGGTTTCTTGAAATAATCTCAGCGAAACGCGATTCCGAAGCGGAACTCCGTTGTTGCGACCTCGGTCGTCGTGCGGTAGTTGCGCACCTCGAATCGAACGCCCAGGCGACGGGAAAACCAGTAGTGAGTGCCTCCTCCAAAGTTGAACAGACTGGCGGCGCCGCCCCGAAACGCCAAAGCATACCCACCCGTCACGAACGGCGCAAACCGATTCGATCGCTCCGCATTCACGAAATGATAAGAGGGGTTCAGGGTCAGCAGGCCGATGCCCTCATTGGCATAACCTCGCGGGAACACGTAAGCGATGTCGCTTCCTGCCGCTAGCCCGCGGTATAAAAAAACTTCGCCACCAGCGCCAAGGCTCAGGATGTTGCCGAACTCATCGCCAGTGGCATGTGGCGCCACAAAAGCATAACCCTGGCCCGAATGCCGGTCTGCCTGTGCGTTTAAGGTGACGGCCAGCGCAGAAATAATCAGGAGGAGATTGAGTCGTTTCATGGCCAGCTCCTTGCCAGCCGCGGCCTCCCCCTATTGCGCGACCTGACTGAAGCCTGATGCGGCTCCGGACCAAAGTCAAGCCCCTAAACTGGCACGCTGAATGGGCGGTGACGTGGGTACGGGGAAAATATCTCGGGTGTTTTCAGAGGAAAGAAGTTCGCGCACGCACTTGAGGCGACATACCAGCGTAACGTGTAAGCCAAAGAGGGATTTCGGTCCTCCTAAACTTCTTCACCTTGTGCCTCCGACGCCCTGCCGAAAACTCCTTCCCGCTCCCGCCGGGGAGCGTTCCGCCGATTCGCCGGACTCCCTCTCTTGTATTACTTCCCGGTACACTTCCAGCAACTTCCGAATGTCCTCGACGTCCTGCGCGCGGCAGTTCGCAAGCGGCGGACGAACGGGGCCGGCCGGCATCCCGAGAACTTCCATCGCCTGTTTCATGACCGCCACTTCATAGCCGCGCATGCGATCGCGAATCGCATAGAGCGGGTGTACGTAGCGCCGCATCAATTCATCAAGACGCGCGAAATTCTTCGCTAGACCCGCTTCGGCCAACTGCAAGGAAAGCCCGGGCGCGATGTTCGAGATGCTCGACGTGTAGGCCTGCACGCCGATGGCAAAATAGGCCGGCACGCAATCGTCGCCGATGCCGCCCAGCCAAACCAGGCGATCACCGACATAGCTCATGATGCGCTGGTACTTGCGCGCGTCGCCCTGGCCGTCTTTCCAGGCGGCAAGCGAAGGGACACGCTCGGCGAGGCGGGCCACTTGCTGCGGAGAGAACACGGCCCAATCGCGGCTATAAATCATCAGAGGCAAGCCGGTGGCGCGCCCGATGGCTTCGTAGTAACTGAACAGGCCGTCTTCCGGCGGGTTGGAGTAGTAGGGCGGCAGCAC
>Ga0335081_10017765_pt1 | contig 11517 bp, 16 predicted proteins | sample Lox_Sample_35_FD_206713 | JGI IMG/M metagenome (GOLD analysis project Ga0335081, IMG submission 206713) | Soil microbial communities from Loxahatchee National Wildlife Refuge, Florida, United States - Lox_Sample_3.5 | ecosystem: Environmental > Terrestrial > Soil > Wetlands | place: USA... | reverse complement strand
TGAAGTGATTGTTGGGATCGTCGCGCTGGGAATTATCTTCGCCGTACTCCTGGGGAGGATGAACTTCCCCGGCCGCATCCCCGGCGTACTCGTTGCAGTCCTTCTTTGCACAGCACTCCATTTCATACTGGGCTTTACCGGATTCATCCCGGAGTTCAAGGGGCCATCCTTTGAGATGTCTCTCTGCCTGCCGATTTTTTCGGTCGATTTCCTGAAGGCCCTGCCGCAGAGCATACAGTACCTGCCTATTGCGATACCCTTCGGCATCATGACCATCATCGGCGGCATCAACAACACGGAGAGCGCGCGACTCGCGGGCGATGACTACCGCATGCGGGACATCCTGCTCACTGAGGCCGTGACCTCGCTTATCGCGTCTTTCTTCGGCGGAGTGGCGCAGACAACGCCGTACATCGGCCATCCCGCATACAAGAAGATGGGTGCAACCCACTGGTATACGCTCCTCACCGCCGTTTTTGTCGGCATCGGTTCGGTGATCGGTCTTCTGTCTTTAATTGTCGGCATCATCCCCCGTGCGGTGCTGGCGCCGATATTCATTTTCATCGGGTTTGAGATCGTCCGTCAGGCATACAAGGAAGTGCCTGAGGCGCATTCTCCGGCGGTGAGTTTCAGCTTCCTGCCTGTCATCGCCAATCTCGTGATCATCATTCTCGCTCAGTTTATGGGCGCCATGGCCGTGACCATGGACAAGCTCCCGCTCCGTCTTCAGATCATGCACCAGAGCCTGACCGTGCTCAGTAACGGCTTCATCCTCACGGCTCTCCTCTGGGGAAGTATGCTCGTATTCCTCATCGACCGTAAGCCGCGTCTTGCCGCACTCGGCACATTTGCGTGCGCCTTCTTCTCCCTCTTCGGCATCATTCACTCAGTCGCAGCCTCGGGCGAGGTATACCTGCCCTGGACCATCACATCTCACTTCCATTATACAATTGCGCTTGCCTACCTCCTCCTCTCCTTCATCTTTTTGACATTCGGAAGGAGAAAGAAACGCTAAAATTTCTTACCATGCTGCATCTATAAGCGTGTCTGCCAATCGACCGGATCTGCGATTTTGTTCAATAATCATGTTCACATGGGAGTTCCCAAAAAATATCTTCTCTTCAGGAAGATTTTGTGCTTTCCGTCACTTCTTTTTGCCTGATGACGCGATAGTCTGCGTCCAAGGTCAGCTTGTAAAAAATCCCGCATTGGAAAATTTTACGAATAGGACTTGCCGTTTTGAAAGAGGAGCTTCATGCAGGCCTATCAACGACTTAAAACATTTTGCCATAAAGCACTCACGCCCATCACCATTATGTTTATCCCCCACGACAATCCCCGAAGGTCATTGAATCTTAATATTCCTGCAGTCGGTGTTTTTATGTCGGCCATCTGCAGCCTTGTGGGGGCTGTCTATCTCCTGTCAGCGATTCCTGATGCCATTCGATACCATGCGATGGAAAAGCAGCTTCTCGACTATTCGCAGAAGGCATACGATTTCAACACGACTCTGCTGTCATTGAAAAAAGCAGAGAACGAACTTCATCAGTTGATTTCCCTCGGTTCAAAAGAAAAGATACTTGAGAAGGCAGACACGTTGGACGTAGGGTCATTCGATATCAGCCAGGTCCAGGAACAAATCGAAAGGTCCATCGGGACCGTAGATGCTATCAGGGATTATCTTCGTTCCGAGAAGAGCCTCTACCTTGCGACTCCGAGAGGGCTTCCCGTTGCCGGAATAATCTCTTCCCCTTACGGCGGCAGAATAAATCCGATATCCGGACAATCCGAATTCCATCGGGGCATTGATATTTCCGCCGAGGCAGGCACGCCCGTCAAGGCGACGGCAGACGGCGTTATCGTTTTTTCCGGTTACAACCCGGGAGGAGGAAATGTTGTGGTCATTGCACATGGACACCGCCTTTCGACGTATTATGCACACAACCGGACGAACGCCGTGCGTGTGGGGGAGAAGGTCAGAAGAGGGTCAGTCATCGCATACGTCGGCTCTACCGGTTCCGCTACAGGAAGCCACGTCCACTATGAGGTGTGGCGTAACGGCAAGAGTGAAGATCCGAATTCATACACCAGGAGGAGATCATGATGTTCAACAATAGAAAATCGGACAAACTGGAGATGGTCATCGGCGAGAATTCAAGAATCACGGGCTACATCGAGTCTGCGGGGACGATCCTCATCGAGGGCACCGTCCTCGGCAATTTATCCGGCAACAAGGTTATCCTTGGCGAAAAATCTTACGTCAAAGGCGACATTTCTGCAAACAACATTTCCATAGCCGGCAAGATAGAAGGCCATTTGAAAGGAAGAGACGGCATCGATGTCAGGGCTACGGGACACATCTCCGGCGATATCGTAACAAGGCGTCTCTCCATGATGAAGGGAGGGGTCTTCAACGGCATGTCGAGCATGGAAGACGGAGATCGTGGAAAGAAAGACGAGACCGACAAAAAAGTTGTCGAGTTTGCAGCCAAGGAACGGTGATGCGTAAAGGACAGAAGAGTTTCTTAATTTGACGTGAGAATGTTCGCGTGAAAATGGGAAGATTGTCTCCAATCTTCTCATTTCGTACGGTTTTCTTTTTTCTTGCGTGTTCGTTCTTTCAGTCTTTCCACAAGCGCAAGTATTGCTCCAATAAGGCTTTTCTCCCTGCGTTTGAACATAGCTTCGACACTTATGATTTCTTTACCGAGTTCAATGTCGACAGAAGCAGATTTCTTGATGGCCAGAACCTGGGAAGGGTAGACGCTCCTGTGGCCCGTAATCAGGAAGCTGATCACGCAGGATACCGCCGCGTAAGGTCCGATTTGGGCTCCGAAGAGTTCGATCGCCAATATACTTGCTGCAATCGGCGTGTTGGCGGCACCGGCGAGGACGCTTACCAGGCCGATCGCAGAAAGAGTGCCTACGTCCAACCCGAAGATTTGACCGAAGAGATTTCCCGAACTCGACCCGACAAAAAATATCGGCGTCACGATGCCGCCGCTGCCCCCGAAAGCAAGAGTGATGCTCGTAAAAATGCTTTTGACGATGAACGAATACCAATGAACTGATTCACCGTTTATGGCGGACTGAATAGTATTCAGTCCGAGACCCAGGTAGTCTTTCGACAATGCAAAGGTCAAACCGACCAGTATGAAACCGCCTATGACAGCCTTCAGCGGGGCCGACACCTTGAAGATGTCTGCCGCCTTCGCCCCCGCCTTCAGGGCGCCGACAAGGAATGCCGAACACAGGCCGAAGAAGATTCCAGAGATGACTACCCACACAAAGAAAATCTCCTTAATAGCAGGGACAAAATTCAATGCGTGATAGAAATAAGTGATTCCCAGACTCGATGAGATGTGATAGCTCACGATCCCGGCAATGAAGGACGGCAACAGGACTTCGTACAGCAGACTTCCGACAAAAAGAACCTCTACCCCGAATATGGCGCCGGCAATGGGTGTTCCGAATACGGACGCAAATCCGGCGCTGATGCCGCAGATGACAAGCTTCTTCCGGTCGCTATCGCCGAATCTCAACAAATCGGCGACGATAGACGACAGTCCCGCGCCGATCTGCGCGCAGGGCCCCTCTTTTCCTACAGACCCTCCCGACGCTATCGTGATGATCGTCGCAACGAGCTTGACAGGCACTACCGCTGCTTTTATATGGCCGGAACGCTTGTGAACAGCCTCGATAACCTTCTCCGTACCATGTCCCTTCGCGTCCGGAGCAAGATATTTCGTGAGAAGAACGCTGATGAATAATGCCACTGGCATTAACACAAAATAATACCCATAACGATTGCTGAACTCGGTACTCCAGGTCAGGATTTTCAGAAATATAGTTGTCGACAGGCCGACAATGATCCCGATGCCCGTTGCGAGGACAACCCATTTCAGCACGCTGACGAAAAGAACGGATTGCTCAACGAAACTCCTCTTTATTCTGCGGAAGGGTTTTTCTCGATCGGGCTTCTCTCCCTTGTGGTGTACAGTATGAGGCATGTGTTTTAGAATAGCGGTTATTCCGAAATTGTCAATTGATTCTTACAAAGGCAGATGCTCGATATCAACTTTGTGCCCCGTCTGATAATAGGCGTTTTTGCCACCAACATATGCGTCAGTGGTATACTTATCGAAGATTTTCCGCGCATCATGATTCCAGGCCCTAGATTCATCGGGGGAATAGATGACATTAAGGTCAACCAATGTTGAAACAATTGCCATGCATGAGTCATTCCTCCAAGTCTTTTTTCATTCTGTCAAAATCTTCTTTTGTAATTTCTCCCTTGGCATAACGCTTTTTCAAAATATCTAGCGGATTTTCTGTATGTGTCGGCGTCCGACCTCTCGTTCTCGTCGCCTGGATGATGAAATAGATCAACAGGACAATGACAACCAAAAATAATATCCACATGAGCATTCCCCCTCCATATCCATAATGCATCATCGGGCCCCATCCCCATGGACATTGACCGCCATAGTAGCCATTTCCTCCACATGATATTAATAAGCTGATCGTCATAGAAGATAATATTGAGAGCTTCTTCATTCTTCACACCCCTCATTTTACGGAGTTGACAATTTCTTTTAACCTTCTCTGAAATTGTTACTGTCACTCCTCTTTAATCATTGATTGTTTCTCTACGAGTTTCTCATAGTCGGGACAATTCCAGCAGATAATGCGACCTTCCCTATTGACTAAAATAGGGAACGGCACCCTAAAGACCCCGAAGATCAGCCGGGCCTCGCCATCCTCTCGTCAGTCCAAACCCCATACCTTAACGGGAAGGGGTAGACCTAAGTTTTTGACCATACTCGGTCCTCGGTATACATATGGTTTGATGAAGCATATGTCGGCGCCTCCGTCCCGAAGTTCGCCGAGAGATTTGCAGCTTCGACTTCTAACTATGACATATGTATCCGGATTGTCAGATCTTATAAATTCGCAAACTTCCGCGCCATTCATTCCGGGCATATCAGTATCCAGTATTACGACGTCGTATGGGACTTTCTGAAGACACCCAATGGCCTCAAATCCGTCATGCGCCTGATCAACCTTATAACCGGATTCCTTCATTGAGAGCGATAGAATATCAGCCAGTACCGTGTCGTTACTGGCGATGAGCAGTCTCATGATTATAATAGCGCACACACTAAAAACTCGTCATCAATCCTATTAACAACGGCTGTTTCAAGAACCTATTTCGATTGTTCCTTCAGGTTTTTCATAACCAGCAAGTGCGGAAGAAAATCCCCTCACTTTCCCCCATACCAACATGGTGCTTAGCTCTTTAACATCGATTCACCTTCAATCTTCTTCTTCAGTTTAGAATCCGTAAATATCCTTTCGAGGGCATCCGAAAGAACAGCATTTATCCTCGCCTCCAGCACTTCTTGAGAGAAGGAGACGTCCTTTAAAGAAGAACTGCTCTCTAAGGTCTCAGTATCAAATATCCTTTTAGTTGACACGTTTGCAAAGACGAGGGTCAGTTTGACTTTTGCCCGATAGGTTTTTACAAGGTACGAATCATCACAGGTGATCTTCAGTTCATCAATATTGCCTCCTACCAGTATCCTGCCCCAGTCCTTATTAATACTTTCCTCCTTCAAATCCCAAGCGGGGATGTTATTTGAAACCCTATATCCGGACTTGAAAAAATATTCTCTTACACTCGCAGTAACCGCATCGGGCACTTTCACATTTTTGGGAACGATCGGAGTTCTGTCACCGTCAATTGTCACTGCGCCCACCTGCAACTTGTCGTCGACATTCCGGATATCGTTAAGCATCGCAACCGTGACAAGAAAATCAGACGAGGTTTTCGCCGTCTTGAGAAGGTTTTCTGACGGTTCATATTTCAAATCGACCCGGTAAAGTGCAGGTGCGCAGGCTTGCAGATACAAGACGGCTAGAGCCAAAATAATTACCTTAGAAAGTAACGCTAAAACACGACCACTACTCACCTGTTTGTGCTTGATATGCCCACATATCTTCTTTGAGCGAATGTGCTTCATGGTCCACCTCCGTATCTTAATCTCAAATCTTCTTCTTAAAAACCATGACACAAGACATGGGCCTTCATTTCACTGACACGGACACTTACCGCCACAGACATCGCCTCATAAACATAGGATGTCCTACGCTGCTGCTTGACATGTCTCTTTTACCATAACTTGTTTAGAAGAAGATCCAACCTGATTTCTTCCACTTTTGACATCAGAGATGAGAGAAGTTCAGGCATTTCTTTATAAACAAATACCACGAGCGCGAGAATGAGGCAGAAAATAATTATCGTGTTCAGCCAACTGCCCTTATATTCTTGCTGATCCATCATCCTCACTTCCCAGTTTACCAGAATCAAAAACGCCCTTAAGCTGATGCTGCGGTTCTTCCTTGATTTCGGTTCGCTCAGTACTGCATTTATGCAATACTACAATTGCAACGAAAGAATCACCTACCAGCAGAACAGCTCTCAGAGACGCGAAGAAAAGTGTATAGGTGAGGGCCGTGTACATGGCGGATTCGAGAGATGATGCTGAAGGCTGATTTAAAGCCCTCCAAATCATAAACTCAAAGAATACGAAAATGAAAACCAGAGAAAGCAACTGCGGTATCTGCAGTCTCTTGAAGTTTTCATAATCCTCCTCTATCATTTTTCGCAGCCATTTCAATTCTCTATAGTGGGAGAAAATCAGCAGAACTGTGATAACTCCTGCGATCCCGATAAGGGCGGGACGCCAGGTCTCATCTTCCATCAAACGGAAGGCTATCAGAAAACAGCAGGAAAAGTAGAGAAAACAGGAAAAGCCTGCCGACCAGACCCATGAGGCAAAATGTTCAAATTCCCTGATACTATCTATTCTTGTGATCGCCATGCTGTAGGCGAAGACGAGCGATACTAGAACAATACCAAATAAAGTGCCGGCAACTTGTGCGAGCGCTGAAAATCCCGATTCCATCAGTCGATCTTCTCCTTCACGTAATAAACGTTATTGTCATCGATGACGAGGTAATGCAAACTATCAGACGAATCGATCACTATGCTTTCAGGCTCTATGAAGGTGCCACTGCCGTATTGTACGCCTTCCCTCCCGTCTAATACGACGAACGACGTATTGCCCGACCTTGCCGCGTATGCCAGATGAATATCGCCCCGGCTGAATGTCACAGAATTCTCGAGGATGGCATCATATCGTTTTCCTTCCTTGCCATCCTCGACAACAAACCAACGGGCGCCTTTTCTTGCTGCATAGGCTACAGAAAAGCCATCGTTACTGAATATCGGTGTCCCTGAAAGAATTGCATCGTAATCTCTTCCTTTCCTGCCGTCTACTACAACTGCCACCCTGTTGCCATCCTGAGCAACATATGCATCATGATGCCTGTCCTGACTCATCCTGAAAGAATTTTTTATCCAGTGAGAATCACTTACGCGGTCAATAAGCGTTTCAACCGCAAGGCGGTTAGGCACTCCCTCTTCGGCTCGAGTTGTAATAGGGGCTAAAGTTAGGATGAAAACCCAGAATATGACGATCCCTCTTCTGGACATGATCGCACCTCCTTTTGCACATCAGGACCGACAAATTAGCTCCATTCCTACCAAGAGAACAAATGGAACAGACTATAGACGTCACGACATGTTTCAAGAAAGAGCATGGTTATGCTGATTGAGATTAATACTAATCCCGATCGTCTGGTCTTATTCTTTCTCCTTAGTGACTTTTTTCAGCCGTGGCACGTTGACTTCCGGCGAGACCATCAATTGCGGCGGAAGTTTCTGCGCTCCCAAAATGTGAACAAGCTCATCGAGAGCAGAATCCAACTCAAGAAGTCTCTTAGTGGGTAGAACTTCCAGTCCCGCAACGAGAAGCCCTTGGGCGACACGGGGAGCTCTGGCAATGATCCTCTTGCCCTCCTCCGTCAGCGTTACCTTTACGACTCTCCTATCGTCTTTTGAGCGTACTCTTTTTACGAGTTTCCGTGATTCGAGACGGTCGAGTATTCCGACTACCGTGGCCGGATGAAGGTACATGCGTCTAGCAAGGTCCGACACGCGGACGGGGGACAGATCGCCGATAACCTTGATGGTCCAGAGTTGTGGCCCCGTGATTCCGGTTTCATGTTCCGCCTTCTTCGATTGATCATTAACCACCTTGAATACCCTGCGAATGTTGTCGATAATTCTTGATACTATTGCGGATTTTTTTGTCATTTTCATACCTCTTCCTCTTCCTCGAGTTTAATAATACTTATAACAGAATGTTAATTGATATGCAAATTATTTATATACAAATTAATTGACAAATGCTGTTTCGTATATTATAAAGAAACAAACAAAATTGAAAGGAGTGTTGGACATGAAAAAATCGTTGTTGTTCTTAATGCTTTGTTTACCGCTTTTCTTCATCGTTTTTGCCGGATGTGCCAATAAAGGGACAGTGAAGGAAGAATCCACGGCGACGCCAAGTGTCGCCGCCGAAAAGCAGCCCGGTGTACAGGCAGCGAAAAAGGGAGGGGTGGCTCCTGCCGTCAAGGAGGCTCCAGCTGCAGGAGGGGAGCAGACCGCAAAGAAGGAATCAGCAATGGCTGACACGTTCAAGGATATTCACTTCGATTTCGACAAATACAATTTGAAGCCGGAAGCGAGGGCACTTCTCAAGAAAGAGGCTGACTGGCTCGCAAAGAACAAAGACTACAAAGTGCGCATCGAGGGAAACTGCGACGAAAGAGGAACGGAGGAGTACAACCTTGCGTTGGGACAGAGGCGTGCTGATGAGGCCAAGAAATATCTTATCGCGCTGGGTATCGAGAAGAAAAGGATAAAGACCGTCAGCTATGGCAAGGATAAACCGCTGGACCCGGGTCATAATGAAGAAGCCTGGGCAAAGAACAGAAGGGATCATTTTGTCGTAACCCAACTGTCAGCGCAAGCAAAATAGTGACAGTATTAAGTCAAATCAGTTTAAGACCGTCCCAGCCTTGCCAGCAGTTCGCCGGGCCCTTGAGGTAAACGGTGAATTTGAAATAACTGTAATTGCATAAATATTAATAATCCGAATCCTTTCTTTCATACGCTGGGTTGTAATGGTCTTCGCAGGGAGGGCCTCCTTTGTGTCCGTCGGTGGGAGCGGAAACACCTCCCTGCGAGCCGTTACATCCGAATTGAACTAATCTACATTATGCCGGAGGCTGGATCATGTACACCAGGGTATTGAATTTGTTCAGGATCATTTGCGGTTTTCTTGTCATTTTCATACTTGCCGGTAACGCCTATGCTCAGGAATTGAGCCCGGCGCATGAGCAGGAGTTCATGGACGCGAAGGAAGCACTGCAGACTGCGCAGACCGCGAAGGCCGACAAATATGCGCCGGATATGCTAAAGGAGGCCAATGTATTCCTGGGCAAGGCCGAACAGGCCCGCTCCGCAAAAGACGATGTCCAGTTTACACGATCATCTCACCTTGCCCGGGCGTATGCAGAATCTGCCAAGGCCTGGTCGGAACTGAAGATTGAACAGGAAAAATTGTCAGCGACCAAGGTTGAGCTGGAAAAGACGAAGGCCGAGATCCAACGCCTGGAAAAAGCCAAGTGAGAGGTGGGTAACGTCATGAGGTACAGAAAGATAGCACTCTACTCTTTCTTCATTTTGGCAGTTTGGGGGATAAGTGCCCTAAGTCCCGTCTCAGCCTTGGCGACAGGCTCCTCTACCAGTGGAGAGGAGACCAAAACACCTAATGCCTCGGGTTCTGTTGCAGTCCCCGCAACCCCTTCTCCTGCCACTTGCATAGATGAGGCAAAGGCAGCCATCGAAAATGCGCGCCAGGCCGATGCAGAGAAGAGCGCGCCAGGTGAACTGACACAGGCGAGATACTGGCTTATGCAGGCGGAAAAGAACTATGCGCACTCACGTTCGCTTTGGTCCCAAAGCCTGAAGCTCATCATATCCGATGAGGCCAAGACCCAGGAGATACTGTATCTTGCAACGATGGCAAGAATCACAGCCCAGACCGCTGAGGCCAAGGCCAGAAAGGCGTTAGTAGCAACGGAATTGACTAATACAGCGAAGGACCTTGCCGACAATCAGGCGATGCTAGATGTATTGAACAAGAAATTAGCCGAAGCCGAACTGGCGAAAAAAGTCAAAGCCGAGGCTGAGGCTGAGCAGAAGAAACTGGAGCAGGCAAGGCAGGAGGCGGCCGTCCTGGAAAGCAAGAAGATGAAGGAACTCGAGGAAGCGAGGAAAAAAGCTGCCGACCTCGAAGCCGCCAAGCAGAAAGAGCTGAGCGACGCCAATTTGAAAGGGCAGCAGCTGGTCTCCGAGAAGGCAAAGCAGGAAGCCGAGCTCAAGACCCTCCAGCAAAAACTAGCTGCGCTGGATAAGGCCAAGGCGATGCTTGCAGATGCCGTAAAAATCCCCGGCGCCACAGTAAAAGCGGTTGACAAAGAAATCGTAATCAACATATCGGCCAGCAAAATCTTCTCCTCTAAGAATGAAATCCATGCCAAGGGAAAATCAACCCTGGACGAAGTGGCAAGCTACCTGAAAAAATATCCTGAAGGAGCCGTAATGATCCGGTGCTATTCCGACAACGCCGGTAAGGCGGAAGCACAAAGGCTCCTCACGGAGAAGCGCGCCGTAAAAGTTAAGGGCTACCTTGTCGATTTTCACAACATCGCGCCTGACCGCATTGTCGCCAAAGGTCTGGGACCGACCCAGCCGATAGCTGACAACAGCACTGCGTCGGGCCGCGCGTTGAATCGCAGGGTAGAAATTGGCGTCGCCTTCGGTGAATAACGGACAATATTCGAGCTCAGGGTGAGACGTTTCTGCCCATTCCTAATTACAAATACATCACTGTAAATTATGAGCGGTAAGAGGACGCCTATTACATGAGCAACCAAGAAAGTGACGATAATCCAGACCAAAGGGTCGGACAATCTATTTTCCTGAACGCACAGGGAGCACGCGGTCGTCGCAATCGATGATATGTTCACTCCATTTAAGTAGACCCGTATAGAAATCAAAATTCGCCGCATCGGAACCGCGTGTTTCCGAAGCCCATATCCATGCACAAGAAAGACCAATCAAAGTTGTCAAATGAACGCCGTATGCGCACGCGGACATATAATACTTGCCTTCGTTATATAGACTAGCCAGCTCATCCCCGGTGGGCATCCGCCAGTCTTTGTAACCACCGCCACGATAATTTTCGCAATAGCGTTTAGCATCATGCCAGTTAATGTTTTTCCCGTTGTCTTTGGCTGCCCACATGAGTTTTGAACTCGTGTCCAGAATTGTGCCATCGTCGTAGGCGATAAAACGACCGTCCCTACCAGTCTCCCCTGCTAACGCGTAATTCGAAATAGCATAAAGTAATATTACAATGACCGCTGCTACAATAAAAAGATGTTCCTTCAAGTCATTCATCGGTTCATCCCCCTTCAAGAAAAAGGATGGTCACATTTTTGCTGCGCACGTCAAAATCACTCTCTTTTGCAGTACTCAAG
>Ga0335081_10017764_pt1 | contig 11517 bp, 11 predicted proteins | sample Lox_Sample_35_FD_206713 | JGI IMG/M metagenome (GOLD analysis project Ga0335081, IMG submission 206713) | Soil microbial communities from Loxahatchee National Wildlife Refuge, Florida, United States - Lox_Sample_3.5 | ecosystem: Environmental > Terrestrial > Soil > Wetlands | place: USA... | reverse complement strand
GTTGGCGCAAGGGCGATTTCGCACCACTGGGTGACACCGAGTTCACCGAGTGCAGCTTCACCGACGCCGACACCGGCGTCGAACACACCTACACCCTGGCCGAAACCACCACCGAGCTCGACTGCGGCAAAAACGCCACGCTGTCGCTGCGCCAGATCCACAAACGCGGCCGTGACGGCTCCCAGCATCCGCTGCTCACCTCCCAGCGTGAGCTGCCCGCCGCCGACATCGTCTGGCGGCTCGGCGGGCGTTGGCGCCAGGAGAACTACTTTCGGTACGGGCGAACCCATTTCGCGCTTGATGCGCTTGACGGCTACACCGACAAACCCGACGACCCCACCCGGCTGGTGCCCAACCCCGCCAAGACCGACGCCGCCGCCGCGGTGAGCGCCGCCGAAGACCGGCTCATCGACGCCGAAACCGTGCTCGCGCACGCCATCTCCGCCGCCGCCGGTGCCGCCGGCCGGCCCGGCAACCACGGTTCGGCCACCGTCGACCCGGCCGCCATCGCCGCGGTCGAGGCCGCCCGCACCCACCTCGACCAGGCCCGCGCCGACCGCGCCGACACCCCCGCCCGGGTCCCGCTGGCCACCACGCGCCCCCACGCGCGGCTGCTCGACGAGGAAACCAAGCTGATCACCCACGCCATCCGTATGAGCGCCTACAACGCCGAAACCACCCTCGCCCGCCTGCTGCGCGAGCACTACCCCCGCGCCGCCGACGAAGCCCGCGCACTGCTGCGTGAAGCGATGCGACTGCCCGGCGACATCCACATCACCGGCGACACCTTGCACCTGCGGCTAGACCCCGCGACCGCGGCCCGCCGCAGCCGCGCCATCGCCGGCCTCTGTCACGAACTCACCGCCACCGAGACCCGCTACCCCGGCACCGACCTCAAAATCAAATACAGCATCAAAGGCCACGACACCGCATAAACGATCCCACTATGTCAGGAGTCCTGGGTCCTACGCGTGAATGGCGCCGCAATGACGATCAGGAAACGCGACGGCACACCGCTGCTGCTCGACGCGCCCGATGCGATACGGAATTTCCGCTATGCTGCAGCCGAAGTCGGTCACGTAATCCTTTTCCTAAGCACCCTGCTAGGCTAAGGGACGGATCTCGGGTTCAATTGGAACTGTAATCACCGTCGGCCGGTCGGCTCCCAATGCTGCCACGAAAGCCTTGTTGAGTTCCGTCTTTGATTTCGCCACGACTGCCTGACAACCGAAACCTGCTGCGATGTATGGAATATCAAGCCCGGGGAGGTCGAGACCCGGTACGTTCGGCGATTCTTCAAGGACGGCGAAGTCCTTCAAGACGCCGTACTCGCCGTTGCGAAGAACAACGAATACCACCGGTAGCTTGTGTTGGGCGGCGGTGTAGAGGCACTGGATTGAATATTGAAACGCGCCATCGCCGATGACGGCAACCACCGGCCGCTTGACCCCTTGGGTCTTGAGTGCCAAGGCGATACCCACCGCAGCGGGGGCTCCCCAACCCAGGCCGCCGCTAGCGAACGAATAATATGACCCCGACGTAGTGATCGGCCAGGTGGTGAGCAACTCGGTCTGATTGGATGTTGTCTCGGCGACGAGAATCGTATCGGATGGCCGGGATTCAGCAAGGGTGGAGAACGCTTCGTTTGCGAACAAAGGGTCTTCACCGCTGGACACCTTGAATGGGGGAAGGCGCAAAGCCGGCCACTCACGCTGGGAGTTCTTGGGAATCAAGTCGATCAACGCCTCGAGAGCCAACTGCGGATCGCCAAGGATGCTGTCGCCGACAAATGCCGTGGCTGCTTCGTTGGGATCAGCGGTGATTTGAAGCAACTCAGTTCCCTCTGGGAGGTACGATCCGGCGATGTAGGGGTAATAGCGGAAGACCTGCGCGCCAATGACTATCGCCAAGTCGAATCCACGCAGACGCTCGCACAGCGGGCCGATCGCTGGCGGAAGACTTCCTTGAAACTGCGGGTGGGTCACCGGGAACGAGACTCTGTCCGTGAACGGTGAGAGCACTACGGGGGCCTGAAGCTTCTCCGCAAATCTTATGCCGATGTCCCACCCACCCGCCTTTTCGAGGTCTGGTCCGTAGATCAGTACTGGATTGCGCGCGACGCGAATCTTCTCGGCGAATTTCTTTAGGCGCTCAGGATCTGGAGCAACTCGAGTGCTGACGGTCCTTGCAACGGCGCTGCCCAACGCGGGCTTGTCCCAGTCGTCCAATGGAACCGAAAGAAATACGGGGCCGGCAGGAGGATGCAGTGCTACCGCACAGGCTCTCATGATTGCGGCCGGCACGTCCTCGGCTCGGACGGGTTGATAGGACCACTTGACCCAGGGCTTAGGGAGCGTTGTTTCTTCTACGTTGGTCAGATATGTCTCGCCCACCAGCATTTCGCGGGTTTGTTGACCCGACAGGATGATGAGCGGGGTCTTGTTCATGTAGGCCCCGATGAGGTTGCCCATGCCATTGCCGGTACCAACCGAGGTATGCAGATTTACCAAGACCGGCTTTTTCGTTGCTTGGGCATATCCATCAGCCATCGCGACAGCTGAGGCTTCTTGTAATGCCAATACGTATTGAAAATCTGACGGAAAATTCTTGAGGAAGGGCTCCTCCGTCGAGCCAGGATTCCCGAATATCGTAGTCAAGCCGAGTCGTCGCAGGATTTCGGACGTAGCTTCCTGGACGGTCAAACGAGATTCCTTGTTCATATTGATCTCCCGTTGTTGGTCCGGACCCCGCCGGAGCCCGCACGCCTCGCCTCGCTAGTCTGCGAAACTCATCGCACTTTCGATCTAGGTTGACTGACATTCCGGGTCAGCTGTCAATTGAACGGCCGCGGGATGTGCAAACTAGGCCAATGGTGGGGGTTGGTCACCTATCCCATCATCATCACCTATGGGATCAAGCGAAAGGCACTGGCGCCCTGGATCCCGGCGTGGCTGCTGAGAAGGAAGGCGTAAGGGGCCGGGATCAGTCGCGGTGGCGATCATCGCGGCGTGGCCGGTGCTGTCGGATCGGCGCGACGGATGGGGTGCGGTCGACGGTCAGGCGAGCGCTGTCCTCGGCATGGGCCTGGCGTGAGGCGGCGAGGTCCTCTTGAAGAACCATGATAAGGCGCTGTTTCTCGTCTAGCCGGCGCTGCAGGGCGACGTTCTCAGCGGCCAGTCGGTCGTGGTCCAGCTGCAGTCGAGAGTGGGTATCAGGATCTACTGCGGCGGCAACCAATTGAGCGCCGAGGTGAAGTTGACGTTGGCGTCGAAGTTCCTCGATGGTCGACTGAAGTTCGCCGATCATGGTTTTCTGTTGCGAGATCTTGAGTGCGAAGGTGCGGTTCTGCGCGTGTAGTCCCCGGACGGTGCTGTCATCCCGGTATGGCGGTGGCGCATGGCGGGCCTGACGTGCCGCGGTCTCGATTAGCCGGCCGAGTTCGGGGTGGGAGTTGATGAATTCGCGTGAGACGCCGGCGCGGCGCGCGACGATCGATTTGTTGATCGACAGATTGGGGTCGTCGATGAGTTCGGCCAGCGCCGTCTGCACGTCGCGTTTCTTCTGCTCACTGCGATCGGCGTTGTAGCGCGACAGTGCAGTGATTGCCGTTTGGTTGGTCATGCTGAGCCGGCCTCTCTTAGGTGGGCGCGCAGATCGATGCGCCGCGGAGTTGAGGCTCGTCGGCGGATGTCGGCCATGGAGTCCAGGGCGGCCTGGATGGTGGCCCTCTCGTCGGCGGGCAGCTGGGCCAGGTAGGTGTCAATGCCATCAATGATGATGTCGCAGTGCTGGATTCGGGCATGGAAGTGGTCGATCATGTGTTGAGGCGCCCCGATCACGGTGGCGCGTTCCAGCTGGACCTTAAGGTCAAAGCGTTTAGCGACCATGCCTTCGCGCTCGAGCGGGTCCACTCGGAAGAATGGGCAGGATTCACATGCGTGGCTGAGCATGCATGCGTTGCCTCCCATGGCGACGTTTTGCGGTTCCTCGCAGTGGCCCGGAGACACCGGTACGCGGGTGAAGCCGTCACGCTCGCGGTTGATTTCGACCACGTTGCCTAGAAAGTCAACCCGGCGTGGAGTGATGGCGGCGACCGCCTGTTTGCGGCGTTTAGCGCTGACCTCGTAATAGGCCATCGTCGTCTTGAATTCCTGGTGATCCATTAAGTCCTGGAGCACATCGGGTGGAGTCGTGCTGCGCCCTTCGGTGTCGACCGCGTCGGCGTAGCGCTGGGCGAAGGCATGGCGTAGGGCGTAGGAATCGATATTGCCCATGTCGTAGTCGACCAGATTGCCGTTAACTCCGGTGACCCTGCCAGGGAAGGGTGCTTGCTCCTGGACCAAGGCGACCAACTCGCGAATACGCCTTACCAGGTATGGAGTTTGGTAGGGGACGTCGCGGCCGCGGTAGTTGAGCGAGGGGAACAGCCACTGCGACGCGATGTTGTGGTCTCGCTTGATCCGTTGCCACTGCCGGATCAGGTCGTGGGTCTCTTGGTGGATCGGGAGACGCTTGCCAGCGCGTCTGGGCGGCTTGATGCGTTCCCACTCCAGAAAAGGGTGGCCTTCGTTGTCGTAGGAGATGCAGTCGTCTCGCAAATGCATTGTTTCGACTGGCCGCCGCCCGCACCGTTCATGCACGTAGATCATGGCGCGGGCCTCCATCGTCGTGTAGTCGTCACTGCGTATCAGCAGGTGGAGGTGATCCATCAACCAGTCAACGGTGGGTTGGGGAACATATCGGTAGGGTTCATCAGGATTGGCGTTGGGTCGCGCCTGCGGGTGGGGCTTTGGACGGTGTCTTTCGGCGTTCTTACCGAATCGCGGCGAGACGTTCTTCCAGATGTGGGCGAGTTCATCGACGCGATGCCCGTACTCGATGAGCTTCCACAGGTTCGCCATCTTGCGCTGCTGCTCTTTTCCGTCAGGCGTGCGCGCAGTGATAGCGCGCACGATGGCGTCCATATCGTTGGAGCCCAGATGTTCTGGGTCCTTGTTATGCGCACTGAGCACTTCGTCGGCGACGCGCCATGCGGCGATCGTTCGCAAGATTGTCGAAGAGCTGAGGTGCGCGTTGTGCAGCCAATGGCGTAGGGTTTCGGCGATCCAGCTCTGGCTGAAGTCACGGAGGTCGACGACGACTGCTGGGCCTGGACGGTGATGGTCGGTCAGGTCGAGTTCGGCGATGTAAATAAGTAGCGGGTTGCGTTCGTCGGCTCCTGCCCACCGTCGGTGCTCAGCCTGGATCCAGCGGAGGCAGTCCTCGACGAACGCTCGGCGTCTACGATCCCAGCCGCCAGCATCGGCACTAGCGGCGGCGGCATCGAATCCAACAAGTGTGTCCAGCCCGAGGCGACGAATCATCAAGTAGAACTGGCGGGCGAACTCGGGGTGGAGATCGGCTCGGCCGTCGCGGTCGCGGCGCTGCAAAGCGAGCAGCAATTCCAGGCCGCTCGTGCCCCTCATCAGCCCAAAGAGCACCGCACTGATGGAGCACATCGGCCTACCCGTGCGCAGGTCAATCGGCTCTGCCCGGCGCTCCAGCCACAAGTCGACGTCGGGTGCTGGGCGCAGGCCTTGTTGAGTCCACGTGGTGATCCACCAGTTTGCTGCGGCGCGGTGATTACGGCACATCCCTGTCCCGTAGTACCGGTCGTCGGGGCAGTTAGGGACCACACATGGTGGTGTAGGTGGCAACACATTCGGTCGGGCGTGGTCAACCCAGGCCGCGACATCCTTATCGGCGCCGTAACGGCGCCTGAACCTGTTGAACTGTTGAACGTGTTCCGTGCACAACCCAGTGGGCTCAACGGTGCGCTCGCAGCCCACCAGGCAGCCCTTCGGCCGTTTCGCGTCGCACGGTGGCGTAGGCAATGTGGCGCAGAACTGCTCAAACGACATCGGTGCCGCTGCCTGATAGTCCGACCGACATGTGCGACACAGCCGACTCCGATTCGACGGAGTTTCACATCCAGTACGACGGCACTTTTTCCACTGTGTTCGCGGATTGTCGAAGGACGGCACCAACAACAGCTGGCTATGGTCGTACTCGCCCGGCCGCCAGTCCGAATCAATAACCTCCAGGAGGTGGTCGCGCCAGGTCTGTCCCTGGATTGTGGCCTGTCCTAGCAGCGCCGACGACAACGACGGGCTGGACATTACCGCTCCCCCAGCGGGGGTGGTACCGGCCGCGCAGCAATGGCCTTGGTTGCCGCTTTCATTGCCGTCTGGGCGTCGTGGGTATAGATCTGTGTGGAGCTCAATGCGGCGTGACCGAGCAGCGCTTGCACGACGTCGATCGGGACGGGATCGCAGTCGATGCCGCGGATCAGCCGGGTCGCGAAGGTGTGGCGCAACATGTGTGGACCGCTGAGGTCGAAGCCGATGCACCTCGAGCAGCGACTCAGAAGCCGTTTGACCGAGCTATAGGTCATGGCCCGGCCCAGCCATCGATCCTGGCAGTAAAGGTTGACGAACAGGTGCGGACTAGCGTCGCGAACCCGGCGCGACTCGAGAATCTTGCGCCGTTCCAGGGAGTAATCGATATAGCTCTCAACAACGTCGCGGTGCACGAACAGTGTCCGGGGTCCACCCTTCGCGCGGGCGGAACTCTCGACCGGATTGTCGACACGGACATGGAAATGCGGATCGGCGTGCGGGCAACCCAGCTGCTGTGAACCCCCGCCGAAATGAAGATCGGCGACGAACAGCGACAAGGCCTCGCCGACCCGGATACCGGTGGTGGTCAGCAGGTCGATCAAGAACCGATCCCTCGTTGGCAAGGTCAGCTCGGCCAGTCGGTTCCGTGCGTTGGCGTCGCTGATCCACCGCGGCGGTGGCGCGTTGCCGCGCTTGCTGCGCAGCTCTTCGACCAGCACACGGCGCAGGGCCCCATGCTCGCCGCCGCCCGCGCTGCCCGCTGCGAAGTACTTCAGTTCGGTCATCCGTGACGCCACATCGGTGGCGAGTAGGGAATGTGCGTCCGCCCATTCGTAGAACGATCGAACAGCCACCATCCACAACCCCACCGTGCTATCGCCACGGAAGGTGCTGCGGCCGTTGGTTTTCGAAACAGGTGAGGCAGCGACGGTGCGGCGCCACAACGCCAGGTGACTCAACGTGGCCTTACGCCAGTCCATCGTCAAGGCACACCACGATAGATACCATGCGACTCGGCGCCCATAGTCGCGGACGGTGTTCGGTGACCGACCGGCGTCGGCCAGGTACTGCAGCCACGCCGTCGCCTCAGGATGCAGAAATCCGTCCGCATCAACAATGACAAGCTGCGGTTCACCTGAGTCGGGGCGTATCGCTGAATCCAAGCGATAGGAAGGGTCATCAAGCACGGGCTGGACGCTACGGCCAACCACTGACAACAAGACCGATAAGTTGTCAGCGCTGGCGTCGGAGCGGCTTACCTGACAACCTCTGATGGCCGCGAATCGGGGCTACATAACGGTTGGTCATGCTGTCGATCCAGGCGCGGGCGGTGTTGGCCACCGGCCCGGCCCACTCCGAGTCCGCCGTTACATTGCCGATGCTGTTGCTGGCCCTGATGTCCGTGTTCGTGTTCGGTGTGTACGGGCCGGAGGTGGCGCAGCCGATTCGGGAGTCATCCGATTTACCTCGCGCCGTCACCCGATTTGCCTGGTGACGCTGCGACTTACTTCTTCGTGAAGACGTCCTTCAGCTTTTCGCCGGCTTCTTTCAGCTTGTCGCCGGCCTCCTCCGCCACTTTTTCGCCGGCTTCTTTGAGCTTTTCGCCGGCTTCCTTCAGCTTTTCGCCGGCTTCTTTCAGCTTGTCGCCGGCCTCCTCCGCCACTTTTTCGCCGGCTTCTTTCAGCTTTTCGCCGGCCTCCCTGAGCTTTTCGCTGGCGTGTTCAGCGCTCTTGTCGCCGGTGACCTTGCTGCCGACCGCTTCGTTGGCCGTACCGCCAAGCTCTTGGAGCTTGTTTTCCGCGTTATCCGAATCGCTCACGTGTCTGCCTGCTCCTAGTTTGTGGGAATCGACCCGGGGTGGTCGAAGCCTCAGGCTGAGGCTACCGGGTCTACACGGTGTCCGTCGGGTCAGAGTCTCTGCGAAGGCGCCAACATTGCCGGTCTTCTCGTCCACATAATCACCGTCCGCGGCGCCCACAGCCAGCGCGAGGCGTGTCACCTACGGCGAATGCGGCGGGCGCCCCAAACATTAACTGCTGGTCAATGTTCGGTGACATCGGTGCGCAGCACCCACCGCCCGCCTGATGTGAGGCGTTCATCGCGGATGCGGCTATCAGAGTTCGGCGGCCAGCCTGTCCGACGGCTATCGGCACGGTGCACCGCAGCCCCGTTGCTCATGCCAGCTGCGGTCGAACCACCTCGGTATCCGCCTCAAGATTATGGGCACTTGCTGTTCAGGACGAATTGCATTGCACGATAGCGTGCTAACGAACACGCAGTTCACCGTTGACACCGTCAGGCTCTGCCCGGCATCTGCGCAGAACGCTACCGCTATCGTCTGAACAAGAAAACGAGGACGGCCAGGTCGGCGACCAGAAGGGCTAGACCGCACAGTGGCACCGCGATCCCGCGTTCGCGCCGCGCGGTATAGACCGAAATGGCAAGCGTCAGCGCGGCGACGACCGGGGCGCCGTAAAACAAGACATCGAACCAGAAGAGAGGCAGAGAGATGGCGGGCCGATCTGGCATCGCCGCTGCCGCCGGTAGGTACAGCGCAGCGCATGGCACTGTCAACTTGAGGTCGTGTGGACGTTCTGCTAACCGCATAAGCCTCATACGTCACACGCGACCTGGTGAATCGCGGAGGCGAACCGGCGAAAATCGCCCTCGGATTGCTCAAGTTGACAGTGCCATTTCGAGGGCCGGCGCTGGGTTGTCGCTCGCCGCGGGGACCTGGCCAGCGCCCGCGATATTGAGGTGTACGTCGCCGGTATTCAGGAGACTGACGGGACGGTTAAGCGCGAGATTGTGGTCCTCCAACTTCACGCCGACGATCCGATCACGCCGGGACAGGCGCGGGAGCTGGCGAGGGCTCTGATCGCGTGTGGCGGGGCTGGACCGCGTAGGCCGCCCGCGCTGCGCCGGGGCAAGTGCCGCCCGTTGGCGCGCCGGGCAAGGGTGACGGCCCCGGCTCTGATTATCTCCGGAGCCGGGGCCGTTCGTCGGGCCACGCGGGATGTTGACCGGCATTCAAGGTGAGCATGATGGCGGCGTTCTCGGTGAGGATGATTGACGCGGTTTGGTGTTCATGCTGACGCTGTGATGTTCGCGGTGCCGGTGTCGGGCCAGCGGTGGTGTTCATGGTGTCGGCCGGGGGTGGGCGTGCGGGATCGTCGGCCTGGCCGGATCGGTCCAGGCGATGTGCCGGTTCAGGTTGGTGCTGCCAAAAGCCGGCCTTGGGCGTGCAGGCCGATCAGGGCCCACAGGGGTTCGGTCAAGCCGAACCGCTGGCGGGCCGCGCATGCGGCTGCGGCCAGGACGATAAGCGCGTCGCGCAGCGGGTTGGTGGCGCGGGGCAGCCGGTTAAACGCGTCGGGGTCGAGCCGGATGAGGGCCTGGCTGCCGCGCTGCCACAGCCATTCCAGATGAGCGCTGCGCATGGCGCGACGCATCCAGCGGCGCACGGTCGACGGTGAGCGGTCCAGTGCGGTGGCGATACGGCGATGTCCGTGGCCGGCGGCCTTGCTGGCCAGGGCGGTGCCGATGGCATTGTCAAGTTGAGCAATCAGACCAGGATTTGAGGCGATGCGTTCTCGTGAACCCCCAGGTCATATGTGACGCATGAGGCTGATGTGATTGGCGACCGCGCCCACTTCGCTCAACTTGACAATGCCGTCGATACAGTTCGGTAAGCAGGTCAACACCAGCAGTGTGACAACTCGGGGGTGGGAAGTGGCGACGTGGCGGCACCGTGAGATGGAAGACGCGCTCGGCGGCCCGATCGACCATTCGATGACGGTCGAGAAGGTCCGACAGATCGTCGCCGAGTTCTCCGACGAGTCCGAGTTCGTGGACTTCAAAAGCAAAGGCGCGATGCTGGGCGAGCGCAGCAACCGAAACAGGTGGCGCGTCGAGCGCAGCAAGGACGTCGCCGCGTTCGCGAACGCCCGCGGCGGCGTGATCGTCTTCGGTGTCCGAGACGCAAAGGCTGCGGGACCAGGCGACCGGCTGGAACCGTTCACCACCCGCGAGGCCGAACCCGGTGAACTGATCGAGGACAGCCGCAAAGCCGTCCGCGAAGTCACCACCCCGATACCCGGGTTCGACATGTTCCCGGTCCACGACCAGGACGCCAGCGAGTTCTACATAATCTGTGTCGTTCCACCGAGTGCCGCTGCGCCACACGCGGTCAAAACGCCGGGCGACGGGCGCAACGGACTGATCTACCCGTCGCGTGCCGCTGGCGAGAGCCATACGGTCTACCTGCACGAGTTCCAGGTGGCGGAACTGTACGAGCGCCGGGCGCGCTCAGGGGAGGATCGTCGCCGGCGAGCCGAAGCGGTGTGGACTGAGGGCCTCGATGCGCTCGATGTTCCGGGGGCACCGCGGGTGTGGATGGCAGTGGCATCGGTCCCCGACCTCCCGCGCGAGGACTTACTCACCGAAGAGGCGCAACAGGCGATCGACCAGTGGGACAAGAACATCGAGCCGTTCCCGACGACGATCCGGCGAGGCTGGGTCCGTGCTGGCGAGTATCCGGTGCCCGCTCCTGGCCGCGTCTGCTTCACAGAGATGGTGCGCAACGAAGACGGCGAGCAGGTCTCCGTGGTGCGCAACTTCTACAGGGAGATCCACGCCGACGGATCGGCGTTCGCCGCACTCCCGCTGTCGGGGCCGGGTGATGGCTCCCCGTTCACGATCGTGGTCGACGAGCTAGTTGACGACGTTGCGACCACTACCGCGAACACATTGGCGTGGACGGCCTCTCGCACAGGCCTGTGGGGAGCGACCACCGTCACTGCCGGGATCGTCGTTGCCGGCACCGACGATGCGGTGCTGCAGATCGACGGGCTCGGTGGCCTCGACATCCGCAGGACCATCCACCGCCGGGTGGAACGACGGTGGCCTCGGGCGGTCACCGTGGTCGAGCTCGCGGATACGGTCACGATGCAGGGACGGATGGTCGTGGCCTACCGACTGGCCACACCCCTGGTGCAGGCCTTCGGGGTTCCGAAACTGGCCTGGCTCACTGAGGACGGCGGGCTGTGCACGTTCCACATGCTGAGAGACGGCCTACGCGCCGCCACGGATTGGGCGACTCGACACGGCGTTCCTCTCGATCATTCCTGAGGCCGCCACGACTGCGGCCTCATGGCGTCATAATCCCGGAGCGGACGTCGGGTTGAGAAGCGCCGCCGAGCGCGCGCATCGCCTTATTCCAGGTCGTGGAGAATTGGGTCATCGACCGCGACGCCATGCACTGATCCGAAAACATAGGTGACCAGGGCGAACGTGATCCGGGCGCGGGGTGGGGTCCGCGCGCCCAGGAGTTTGGCTGAGGCGATGTTGAGTTGGTTTA
>Ga0335081_10017762_pt1 | contig 11518 bp, 10 predicted proteins | sample Lox_Sample_35_FD_206713 | JGI IMG/M metagenome (GOLD analysis project Ga0335081, IMG submission 206713) | Soil microbial communities from Loxahatchee National Wildlife Refuge, Florida, United States - Lox_Sample_3.5 | ecosystem: Environmental > Terrestrial > Soil > Wetlands | place: USA... | reverse complement strand
CAGCCAGCATCCAGATCGCCTCGTCGCGCCGCCAGGCGATCGCGTACCGGCGCTGTGAGGTTTGGGCTCTCTCCGCGGCCCTGCTGCGTGTTACCGCCATATCCAGTCCAACTTAGATTCTAAGACGTGGCGAAATGCACGGAGGTTCAACGCGCCGTGCCCCGCGCCTCCTTCTGAAGCAGCCGGACCACGCGATCGTGGTGATACCAAAACGGCCCTTCCTGGATTGGCTTCATTCAGTTGACCCGACGAGCACCCATCTGGCATTGGTTGATCTCGGGCAAGATCCCTCCATTTACCTGGTCGGCGAGTGGGAAAGCGACCAGGACTTCATCGCTCAACTCCGAGAGATGCTGCGCGTCATCTTTGAAGATCAACTCGATGGCTGGTGGAAGGAGCGGAATGTGTGGCCGCGCTGTCCGGTCTCATTCTCTGGTGCTGGATCTCGATGATCGGCCGCTCGCCACGCATGTGCTGGATTAGCTGATCGTCCAGCCGCGGCCTCTCATTGGAACTACCATGGTAATGGATAGCCTGATGCCGCTGGTTCCCCCTTACATCGCAGCACTGCGGCCGTACGAGCCGGGACGCTCGGCCGGCGAAGTGCGCCGCGCTTACGGCCTCGAAAGCGTCACCAAACTGGCGTCCAACGAAAACCCTCTGGGGCCTTCCCCATTGGCGCTGGAAGCCATCCGGCGGGAGTTGGCCAGCCTGAATCTGTACCCCAACGGCGGCCTCGACCTGCGCCGCACCCTGGCCGAAAAGTTCGACCTGAAACCCGAAAACGTGATCGCCGGCAGCGGATCGGAAGGCATCATGTCCGGCATCATCCGGACCTTCCTTTGCGACGATGACGAGGTGCTGACTACCGAGGCGGCGTTCATCGGCTTTCAGGTGCTGGCGCGCTCGCGCGGCGTCAAGTACCGCACCGTGCCGTATCGCGACTGGCACTACGACCTGGAGGCGCTGGCCGGACAGATTACTGAGCACACCAAGATCATCTACCTGGCCAATCCCAACAATCCCACCGGCACGATTTTTACGCGGCATGAGTTCGACGCTTTCTACCGGCACGTGCCCGAGCGCGTCCTGATCATCCTGGATGAAGCCTACTTCGAGTACGCCAAGGACAATCCTCGCTATCCGGACTCCATGCACTACCGTTACGACAACGTGATCACGTTGCGGACATTTTCGAAGATCTACGGCCTGGCCGGCATCCGCATCGGCTACGGGTTCGCGCATGAGGTGCTGATCGCCAATCTGCTGAAGGTCAAATTGCCGTTCGAACCCAGCACACTGGCACAGGCGGCGGGGATCGCGGCGCTGGCAGACAAGGAGTTCCTGCATCGGTCGCTGGAGTTGAACGCGCGTGGGCTGCGCCTGCTGGCGGATGCGTTCCGCGGCATGGGTCTCGAGGTGGTGCCTTCGGATGCCAACTTCCTGATGCTGCCGCTGGCCGGCGCCGGAGAGGCGCGCTCGCTCACGGAGGCGCTGCTGCGCGAGGGCGTGATCGTGCGGCCGCTGGGGGCTTTCGGGCTGCCGCATTGTATCCGGGTATCGACGGGCACGGATGCGGAGAACGCGCGTTGCGTGGAGGTGGCGGAGCGCGCGCTGGGTGAGAGGAGGGACTTATGCAAACGATGACGGAAGCGCCAACCGCGGCGCAAACGGATTTTCTGCCATTGAACGGCACCGATTATGTGGAGCTTTACGTCGGCAACGCCAAGCAGGCCGCCTACTTCTACAGGTCGGCATTCGGGATGCGGCTGACGGCTTATCGTGGGCCGGAGACAGGCACGCGCGACCGCGCGTCGTGGCTGCTGGAACAAGGCAAGATCCGGTTGGTGTTCACTACGGCGCTGGCACCCGATCATCCCGCGGCCGAGCATGTCCGTTTGCACGGCGATGGCGTGCGGGATATCGCGCTGTGGGTGGACGACGCCGAAGCAGCCTATCGCGAGACCACCAGGCGCGGCGCGCGCGGCGTGCGGGAGCCGGAAACCATGCGCGACGGGCACGGCGAAGTGCGCGTGTCCGCCATCGCCACCTACGGCGATACCATTCATTCGTTCATCGAGCGGCGCAACTACACGGGCGTCTTCCTGCCGGGCTTCGAGCCAGCGGGCGTCGCGGACCCGGCCGCGCGGCCTGTGGGCTTGAAGTATATCGACCACATGGTGGGCAACGTCGGCTGGGGCGAGATGAACACCTGGGTGGATTTCTATCGCGACGTGATGGGCTTCCGCCTGTACCAGCACTTCGACGACAAAGACATCAGCACGGAGTATTCGGCACTGATGTCCAAGGTGATGGCCAACGGCAACGACCGGGTTAAGTTTCCGATCAACGAGCCGGCCGAGGGCAAGCGCAAGTCGCAAATCGAGGAGTACCTGGATTCTTACCGCGGGCCGGGCGTGCAGCACATCGCCATGGCCACCGGCGACATCATCGACACGGTGGGCAGGCTGCTGGATCAGGGCGTCGAGTTTCTACGTGTCCCGGCGGCGTATTACGAGGAACTAACCGCGCGCGTGGGGCCGATCGACGAGCCCCTCGACCGCTTGCAGGAACTCGGCATCCTGGTGGATCGTGACGATGAAGGCTACATGCTGCAAATCTTCACCAAGCCCGTCGAGGACCGGCCCACGTTGTTCTACGAGGTGATTCAGCGCAAGGGCAGCCGCAGCTTCGGCAAAGGAAATTTCAAAGCGCTGTTCGAAGCTCTGGAGCGGGAGCAGGCGCGGCGCGGCAACTTGTGATTTCAGCGCGGCGTACCGTCGTAGAGCCGGAAGCTGCGGATCTGAGGAGGGCCGGAAGCTGTAAGAATCCGCAGCCGCACGCGGCGGCCGGTGGTTCGGGGGAAGATGTCGATTTTCTTGTGGCCGATTGTAGTGCCGGCCGCCAGAGTCTTCCAATGGCTGCCGTTCCAGGCTTCGATCACGTAGCGCTCCACGCGCTGGCCGCCGCTCAACCGTTCCATGGTCATGGCCCGGTCGAACGCGGCCCTGGGGGTGATTTCGAGCGGCGCCAGTGAGGACCAGGTCTCGCCCGCTTCGTCCTGGCCGCTGCCGTAAATGCGCCGGATCTGGTCGCCGAATTGCTTCAGGCGCGCCACGTCGGATTCCGGCAACAGGCCGCGCCTGTCCGGCGCCAGACCCAGCATGAGCTGCGCGCCGCGGCCCACCGTCTGGTGATAAGTCTCCATAAGCTGCGCCAGCGTCTTCAGGCTTTTTTCGTCATTCGGATGCCAGAACCAATGGCCGGTGCGCAGCGGCGTGTCGGCCTCGGCGGGTCGCCAGCGGAGGTAGCCCAGGCGGTCCACTACGTTCCAGTTGTCTTCCGGCGCAATGCCGCTTTCGTTGCCCACCCAGCGGATGTCGCCGTATTTCAGAAACCCGACATCGGCGAAGATCAGCGTGTTCGGCTGATAGGTGCGCAGCGTGCGCACGTAGCTATCGAAGTCGTAGACGTGGCCTGCGCTGCCCGCGCCGTCCAGCCAGAATTCGACAAGCCCTCCGTAGCGGGTGGCCAGCTCAGTCAGCTCCGCGCGGTAGTATTTGTCGTATTCGGCGTTATTCGGGTAGCGCCGGTCGTGCCGGTCCCAAGGCGAAAGGTAGATGCCGAATTTCAGGCCCTGCCGGTGCGCGGCGTCCGCCACCTCGCGCACCAGGTCGCCATGCCCGCCGCGCCAGGGACTGGCCTTCACGCTGTAATCGGTCTGCTCTGTGGGCCACAGGCAAAATCCATCATGATGCTTGGCCACCAGCACGACGTAGCGCGCGCCAGCCGATTTCGCCGCCGCCACCCATTGCCCCGCGTCGAGCGACGTGGGGTTGAAGACGCCAGGATAGGCGGTGCCGTCGCCCCATTACCGGTCCATGAAGGTGTTCGGGCCGAAGTGGATCAGCACACCGATTTCGAGATCCTGCCAGGCCACCTGTTGGGGGCTGGGTTTTAGATCGAAAAAGTTCTGCGCCGGCAGGACGGCGGCCAGCAGCGCAGCGGGGAAAAGGAATCGGATCGGGACCATCGCCGGTATTCTAACAACCGGCTAAAGCCTGCCGTCGGATCGGCCGATTTGTTGAGCGTATGCCAGGTATGCCCGGATCGCCGCGCCCAGGAGAACCATCTGTATGGCCCTGCTGATTGTCGATGATGAAGAAAGCAATCGGGATATGCTCTCGCGCCGCTTGATGCGGCAGGGTTTTGTAGTGCGTGTGGCCGAAGACGGTCCGCAGGCTTTGGCTGCCATCCGCAGCCAGTTGCCGGACATGGTGTTGCTTGACATTCGCATGCCCGGAATGAGCGGCATGCAGGTGCTGGAGGCCATCCGCCAGCAGTATTCCTCCGCCGAGCTTCCCGTAATCATGGTGAGCGCCGAGAGCCACAGCGCCAGCGTTGTGGAAGCGCTGCAGATGGGCGCCAACGACTACATCACCAAGCCCGTGGATATGGCGGTGGCCCTGGCGCGCATCCATACGCACCTCTCTCATAAGACAGAATCGGCGGCCTTGCGGGAGAGCGAGGAGCGCTACGCGCTGGCGGCCCGCGGTGCCAACGACGGCCTGTGGGACTGGAACCTGGAAACCGGCGAGGTCTATTTCTCGCCGCGCTGGAAGCAGATGCTCGGTTACGGCGACGACGAAATCGGCGCCCGGCCGGAGGAGTGGCTCGGCCGGGTGCATGCCGAAGATCTGCAGCGCCTGCAGGCCGCCATCACGTCGCACTCCCGCCGCGCCACTTCGCAACTCGAATGCGAGTATCGCGTGCATTGCAAGGACGGCGCATACCGCTGGATGCTCGGCCGCGGGTTGGCGGTCTGGAACGACGACGGCCAGGCCATCCGCATGGCCGGCTCGCAGACCGATATCACTACCAGCAAGGAAGCCGACCCCCTCACCGGTCTTCCCAACCGCACCTTCTTCATGGACCGTTTGGAACGCCGCATCGAGCAGGCCCGGCATCAGCCGTCCCGCGAATTCGCAGTGCTGCTGCTGGATCTGGACCGCTTCAAGAATGTCAACGATAGCCTGGGGCGCGAGGTAGGGGATGCGTTGCTCAAGGCTCTGGCCACGCGGCTGCGCGAAGGGTTGCGGTCCACCGACACCGTGGCCCGGCTTGCGGAAGACTGCGCGGTGGCCCGCCTGGCCGGCGATGAGTTCGCCGTGTTGCTGCACGAGATCCGCCATGCCGGCGATGCCGTGCCGGTCGCCGAACGGATCGGCGGCGAGATGTGCGCGCCTTTCCTGTTGAACGGCCACGAGGTGTTTGTCACCGCCAGTATCGGCATCGCCGACAGCCTCGCCGGTTACCAACACGCCGAGGACATGATGCGCGACGCCGAGACCGCCCTGCACTCAGCCAAGGAGGGGGGCCGGGCGCGCTTTGAGATCTTCGATGGTTCCATGCGCCGCCGCGCCGTCAGCCGCTTGAAACTGGAGACGGACCTGCGGCGGGCCCTCGAGCGCGACGAACTGCGCCTCCATTACCAGCCCATCGTCGACTTGCGCACCGGAGCGGTAGCCGGTTTTGAGGGCCTGGTGCGATGGCAGCACCCGTCGCGCGGCATGATCCTGCCCGGAGAGTTTATCCCGCTAGCCGAAGAGACCGGCCTGATCGTCCCCGCCGGACACCGGATCCTCGAACAGGCCTGCCGTGACGCGGAAACCTGGCTGCGCCCGGCGGCGGAGGCTGCCGTGTCCCCGGACGGACGGCCCCTGACCTTGCACCTGAATTTCTCGCCCGTGCAATTGGTGGAATTGGGCGCCATCACCGAAATCGAGCGCATCCTGCGCCGGAGTTGGCCCGCCCACCGCGGACTCGGGCTCAGCTTCGAGATCACGGAAGGCAGCATGGTGCGCAACTCCAAAGCCATCTCAACGCTGCTCGACCGTCTGCGCGATCTCCACGTGGGCCTGGATATCGACGACTTCGGCACCGGCTACTCCTCGCTCAGCCAGCTGCAGCAACTGCCCGTCGAAACGCTCAAGATCGACCAGGCTTTTGTGAGCCGCATCGGCAAGGATGCCGAGAGCATCGAGATCATCCGCACCATCGTGGCCCTGGCCCACGCGCTCGGCATGGATGTAATCGCCGAGGGTGTGGAGACGGCGCAACAGCTCGCGGAACTGAAGGCTCTCGACTGCGAGTACGCCCAGGGCTACTATTTCGGCAGACCGGCGGACCTCCAGACCTCCGGCGCCCTGATCGCGCAGGCCGGCGTCCTGCCGGTCTCCTCTCCGGCTGCCTGGGCGCCGTTCAACCCGTAATTCTAGTATCCCTGCCGCGCCCCCCGGCATCCATTAACGGTACCTGCGAATCCACGTCCGCACTGACCCAAGGAGGAGTCATGAAACGCAACGCATCCGCCATCTGGCAAGGAGACCTCAAGCAAGGCAAAGGTTCGCTATCTACTGCCAGCGGCGTTCTTTCCAATACGCAATACTCGTTCTCGACGCGCTTTGAAAACGGCATCGGAACCAATCCGGAGGAATTGCTGGCCGCGGCTCACGCCGGCTGCTTTGCCATGGCGCTCTCCGGGCAGCTTGGCGCGGCGGGCCTCACCGCGGAACGTCTCGATGTCACCGCCACGGTTTCGCTGGAGAAGACTGACAGCGGCTTCGCCATCACGGAAAGCCACCTGGAGCTGAAAGCCAAGATCCCCGGCGCGGATCAGGCCGCCTTTGAAAAGGCCGCGGCGAATGCCAAGGCCGGCTGCCCCGTCTCCAAGCTCTTCAATACCAAGATCACCATGAACGCAGCGCTCGGATCTTAGCCGCAGATGCACCCAGAGATGATCTTGGTTTTCATCCGCTGCGCCGGAAACCGGGATTTAGCCGCAGATACACGCAGATGACAGCCGACTGCTACTGGGTCGCGTGGACGCAGAGATGATCTCGAGTTTTCATCCGCGTGCATCTGTGTGCATCTGCGGCTGATTCTCTCTGCGGCTTAGCGGTCAGACTTCTTCCGGTTCGGCTGCCCTCACCCGGATCGCCACGGTCTTTTCGCCCAGGTAGGGATGGCGCGCGCGCAACAGGATCGTTCCCGCCGCTTGCCTGCTGCGCAGCCACACGGCGCCCACGCCGCCCACCAGCGAGAACGGGTTCTCGCCGATGATTTCCCCAGGGCCATCCACGCGAAGCGATATCGCGCCCGTGGAAAAGGGACGCGCACCGCCGTGCTCGTTGGTGACGCTCAGCACCACGCGGGTGGCATCGATGCCGTCGCCCACGAGTTCCCGGTCGTCCGGCTCCACGTGGAATTGGCGGTCGTAATCGTTGCCCGGCAGGGTCTTCGAGATCACTTTCTTGCCGCCGATGTAGCCATCGATGCGCAGATCGCCCCAATCCTCCAGGCGGCCCACTTTGAGGTCGGTCACGAACGGCGGGTAGGGCAGGTGGCCGTAGGTCTCCCGGTCCGGATCCACGCGCTGCATGAGCTCTCCCTTCAGATAAATCTCCAGATAATCGCAGTTCGAAACGATCACGGCACCCCGGATGCCGCCCCCGGTCGATTGATCGCCCTGCGACCAGTTGAAGCACGGCTCCAGCACAATCTCGTCCTTCGGGTCGCACTGCGAGCGGTAGAACTGCCCCGCGGGCTTGGCAATGCGAAAGATGTCGGACACGCCGTGATAGCAGATCTTGTCGCCGGAACCGAAGTTGGCGTGCGTGTTGTAGTCGAAGGCGCACCAGCCGATGCCGCCCGCGTAGCGGTCGTCCGACGCCAGTTGGTTGTGCACGCGGGCGTGCCGCAGCGCATGCTCCATCACGCGATCCACGTTGTCGTAGCGCTTGGTGGGAAACATGTGGCCGTTGAATTCGGTGTTCAGGTACAAGGGGTGGTTGGGCAGCCGCAGCGGAAAGCCGAAGTCGTTCATGGTGAAAACGTCTTCCAGCAGCTCGGAGTCGTAGAGATAGCGCACGCCGCCGGTCTGGCGCGAATCGTCCAGCTCGTGCGCCAGTGCGTTCGTGCGCGTGTAGAAATCGTGGTTGTCCTGCGATTCGTTGATGCGCACGCCCCACAGAACGATCGAGGGATGGTTCCAGTCGCGCCGGATCATCTTGCCTACGTTGCGCACCGCCAGGTCCTGCCAGGCCCGGTCGCCAATGTGCTGCCAGCCGGGGATTTCTTCAAACACCAGCAGGCCGGCTTCGTCGCAGGCGTCCAAGAAGTGCGGCGATTGCGGATAGTGCGAGGTCCGCACAATGTTGCACTTCAGCTCGCGCCGCAGGATGAAGGCGTCCTGCCGCTCCACCCGCGCGGGCATCGCTCCGCCCACGTACGGATAGGTCTGATGCCGGTTCAACCCGCGCAGCTTGATGTGCTTGCCGTTTAGCATGAATCCCTGCGGCGTGAAACGCCCCTCGCGGAAGCCGATGCGCGTCGAGTATTCATCGAGCGGCGCGCCGTCCTGATCCAGGCGGACGGCGACGGTGTACAGCTTGGGATGATCGAGGTCCCACAGCTCGATGTCACCCAGGTTCTCGAGCGTCAGCGGCTGATGCGTGGCCGGTCCCGTCCCCGAGGCCAGTACGCGCGCGCCGTCCCGCAGTTCCACGTGGAGGTTATGCCAATCCGCCAACTGCCCCTCGAACAGGCACTTCACTTCCACCCGCCGGCCGGCGGACAGTACGTTCACCGGCTTGGCAAATACGTTCTCGATAGAAACGGGCGGCACCACGCGCAGCGCCACCTCGCGATAGATCCCGCCGAAGGTGAGGTAATCGATGTTTTCGCCGAAGGGCGGGATATCGGGCCGTTCGGTGGAGTCAACCTCGACCGCCAGCACGTTCGATCCATCCGGGTGCAGGTGGGGCGTCAGCTCGAAGGAGAAGGGCGTGTAGCCGCCGCGATACTCGCCCAGACGGTGGCCGTTGATCGTCACCGTGGCGGCCGTCATCACGCCGGCAAAATCCACAAAAACGCGGCGCCCGGGCGGCGGTGCGAGCTTGAAGTGGCGGCGGTAGATGGAGACGAACTGGAAGTCTTTTTCGTTGAAGCTGTGCCAGGGAAAGATCTTGTTTGAGTGCGGAATCGTGACGCGCTGGAACTTGCGGTCATCGAATTCCGGAGCAGAGCAGCCCGTCTGCGCGCGTCCGCCGTAGAGCCAGTTGCGATTCATCGGCAGGATGCGGCTCGAGGGCCCGCGCGGCGCGGCGCCGGCCGGTGCTGCCGCCTGCCACAGGGCCGCGGCGCCCATCAAAAACCCTCTTCGGTTCAAAGTATCCATAAACAGGAATCGTAGCGCGTTGCGGGGTGGTGGGATGGGACGGGACGCTAGAATAGATCCATCTGGCGCAGCCGCAGCGGCCACAGCCGCACGGGCAAGGGCGCCACTTCCAGTTCACCGGAAAGCCACATCTGCCCGAGTTTTCGGGCGCGCGTGCGGCGCGTCATGGCGGCGCGCTGAGCGGCGTTGTGCCTGGAATGGCAGCGCGGGCACAGCACCGTGAGGCACATGCGGTCCGCCGGATCCGGCGAAAGATGCGCCACGTTGAGCAGCCGGTGCGGCTGGTGGCAGATCTGGCAGACGTTGCCGGCCGCCTCCAGCATGCTCAGCCGGAACTTGCGCCAGCGCGCATCATAATACTTCCGGTATTCGGGCCGTATCGGCATTGGACGCCGCTAGTGTCATTGTCCTGCAACACAAGCGAATGTCAAGCCCGGGGCCGGCCGCTAGGTCGCCGGCCCCTATTGAATGACGGCGTCTGTAAAGACATCTTCGAACGCCTGGCGCGGACTGCCCAGCTTCTCGAAGTGATACCGGTTCATGCGCAGGGCGACACCGCCCTCTTCGCTGCGCACCAGCCGCCCGGAGATGCACAGCTCCAGAAACGGCGAGTTCCCCAGCAGTGCCGGCCAGTGGACCGAAAGTTCCACGGAATGCCCGGATGGCACGCTCTCCTCGGCATGAAACAGGATGCCGCCGCTGCTGATGTTCACCGTCTTGCCCGTGCCGGTGAAAACGACTCTGTCGTCTTTGAGGATTCTGTATTCCAGATCCAATTCGAGGGGGTAGCGCCGCTGCAGCCGGCGGTCGCCCCGGATGATTTCGTTAGCCACCTGGGTCTCCCGGAAAGTCCCATTATGCATGCGGCCATTTGTAGACACGAGTCATGCCGGTACCACCGGGGTACGTGGCGCCGGACTACTCTGCCACGGCCCTGAAACCACGGCATTTAGCGGCGTCCAAAGTCCGGATGGAATCCGTCGCCGATGCGCCCTGCATCCGGCGGCCGGAAAGTGGGCGTCACACGAGCGTGAAACGCGCCTGTCGGCGGGCGCCACACGTGGATCGCCGGATACCGATAGAAATAATGCGGCGCGCTCCAAACCCAACTAGGCGAGTAGAATCCCCAGCCGAACGGGCTGTACAGAACGCCGTACGGCGGCAGAAAAGCATAGCAGTCCCACGATGGATTCCAATACCATCCAGGACCCCACCACGCACCCCCCACTACAATGGTCTGCGCGCTCGCCTGGCTGGCTTCCGATTCATACTCGCCGCGCAGCTTGCTCCAGCGATACAGCGCATCGGCTTCGATCGCGTTGCGGTCCAGGTGCCGGGCTTTAAGCGGATCGCCGCTCGCCAGCAGCACCTCGTGGCCCTTCTTCAATTTCACGTGGGCATCGCTTTCGTAAACGGTCGCCTGTCCGTCTAGAACGCCGACCGCGGGTTGCTCCGCGTTGAAATCGTACAACCCCTTTTTATCGATCCGCGTGATGGCGCCGTCCATGGCGACCGACAGGTCGTTCTCCTTGAACAACTCGGTGACCTCCAGCATCGCCTCGCCCTTGGTCACCGCGACCCGCGTGTTGGCCAGCGCCGGCGACACCATGCGCACCTCGCTGTGGTGACCCAGGCGGAGAAATACTCCCGGCGTGAGGAGCATCTCCGCGTTTCCCTGATCAGTATCGAGCACCTGGCCGGGCGCCACCACGTTCGAACTCGTCGACGCGGCCGCCATGTTCCGGCCGTTCAACATGACTTGCCCTTCGATGTAATTGAGTGTCCCAGGCACAGGCGTGGTCATGGCGGCGGCCAGCGCCGCACTCGCGATGAGAACTACCGCCGCCCGCGCCGCGGTGTTCCATAACCCTCTCATAACACCTCCTCGAATCCTTCCAATTGATTGGATGTGGATACGGAGGCCGTGGGAGGGCCTCTATACAAACATTTACAGGCGCCGCCGGCCAGGCGGATGTGGCATCAGGCTAAGCGTTATGTCAATCCCCGAACGAGCCGACCTCTTCGCGCTCATCGGCCTCCACCGCCGCGGGCTTTGACACCATCTGAAGCTGCACCAGCTCCGGTGCAGGCTGCTCCTTCAACACATGCTGGCGGTACAGCTTCGCCATGCGCGCGTTCTCTTCGTCCTGCTTCACCTTGGCCGCCCGGGCGCGCAACTTCTCCTCGCGCGCGTTCTTGGCGATGCCCAGCTTGTCCAGGTCGTGCTGTTCCTCGAGCGTGATGATCTCGTCGCGCAACACCATGGAGTGGTCCACGCTT
>Ga0335081_10017761_pt1 | contig 11518 bp, 9 predicted proteins | sample Lox_Sample_35_FD_206713 | JGI IMG/M metagenome (GOLD analysis project Ga0335081, IMG submission 206713) | Soil microbial communities from Loxahatchee National Wildlife Refuge, Florida, United States - Lox_Sample_3.5 | ecosystem: Environmental > Terrestrial > Soil > Wetlands | place: USA: Florida... | reverse complement strand
GCCAGGAATTGTTCCGCCGCTTCAATCTGGCGCCGGGCGGCACGCGTACGTTGATCGAAATGCGCGGCCAGATCCTGGCCGGGTTGGCCCAGCACCCCAACTGGGTAGCGCTTGACGCCGATCTCGGCCACCTGCTCTCGAGCTGGTTCAACCGCGCGTTCCTGGTCCTGCGAAAGATCGACTGGCACACTCCGGCCATCATCCTCGAAAAGCTCATTCAATACGAGGCGGTCCACCAGATTCAGGGATGGCGCGATCTGCGGCGCCGGCTGCAAGACGATCGGCGCTGCTACGCGTTCTTCCATCCCGCTCTGCCTGACGAACCGATCATCTTTGTCGAAGTCGCGCTCGTCGACCGCATGAGCGCTCGGGTGCAGCCGTTGCTCGACCCCGATTCCCGCGTCACCGGCCCGGAAGCCGCCAAGTGCGCCTTGTTCTACTCGATTACCAATTGCCACGAGGGCTTGCGCGGCGTGCCGTTCGGCAGTGTTCTCATTCATGCGGTAGTGGATGAACTGCATCGCGAGTTTCCGCGTCTGCGGACATTCGCTACACTCTCGCCGATTCCCGGCTTTGCCGGTTGGCTGGCGGCGAAAGCCCGGCGCCACGAGCCAGGACCGCGCGACGGGCGCCTCGCTGCCGTGCTCGATAGACTCGACACTCCGAACTGGCCCTCCGATGCCAAACTCGCGGCGGAGCTTCAGCACGACCTCGTTCCGCTCTGCGCATATTACCTTCTCCACGCCAAGCACGGTCAGGAGCCGCTCGACTCCGTCGCCCGATTTCACTTGCGAAATGGCGCTCGTCTGGAGCGTATTAATTGGATGGGCGATTTATCGCCCGCCGGACTGCAGCGGTCCGCCAGTCTCACCGCGAATTACGTGTACCGCCTGGGAGAGGTGGAACGCAATCACCGACTGTATACCCACGAACACCGCGTCCAAGTCTCCTACGCGATCGAGCGCCTGGCGCGCCAATCGCTCCTCAGCCGCGAACACACAGTGCGCGCCTAGTCCGCCGTTTTCCCTTGCAAATACTTCGATCGTTCCCGCAGTAGCCCGCTTTCACATTGGAATGGCAACTGCCGCCTCAGCGGCTGCCCGTAGTTGATGACGACACCACTGGACTGTGGTGAATTGAGTGCTACGGAGGTCTCGCCTGGGCCTCGGCGGGTCAGGCAGCTCGCGCCGCGAGCGGGGATCTTCGACCCGCGCCAGTCGTCTTCTCCAGGTACTTGGTAATCAGCACCATCACGCTATACTCTCCGGGCTCAAGCCGTGGCCGTTGTAAGCGGCGTGCTGCTCTTCCCCCTGACGCATGGTCTCAAATAGCGAATGGTCCGAGAATGCATCAATGATGGCCGGGTGAATGTAGTATTTGCGGCATGTGGCGAGGCGGTTTCCCAGGCGTTGGGCGACACGTTTGGTCGCTTCGACCACGTTGTTTAGTTTCGCGCTCGCTGCCCGATCGCCCGGCGGCAACCAGTTCGCGCGCAGCCAGAACGGTTCCGGCCCGGTGCGGAAGTCCTTGGCGGAAAACTCCTGCCCCGTGATCTCCCGAAGATAGGTGTTCACGTCTTCGGAGTCGACATTGCAGAGCGCGCCGTCTTCGTCGATGTATTGAAACAAGCGACCCGGGAGTTCCTGGCATTGGCGGACAATCCGCGATACGGTCCGATCGTTGAGTTCAATCGCGTGCCAAAGGCCGCTCTTGCCCTTAAAGCGAAAGCGCAACGTGGCGCCGGAGCTGCGCACATGACGATTGCGGAGCGTCGTCAGGCCGAACGAGTCGTTTTCGCGGGCGTATTCGTCGTTTCCGACCCGGATGCAGGTGGTTTCGAGGAGCCGGACCATGGCCGCCAGAACCTTTTCGCGAGGCGGCCCGGAGCGTCTCAGATCCCTTCTCACGCGTCCGCGGATGACGGCCAGCACCGTCCCGAACGCGACCATGCGTCCGAATTTGCTCCGGTCTCGCACCTCCCGGAACAGCGCATGATAGCGATATTGCTTGCGGCCTTTGGCATCCCATCCCACGGCTTGAATATGACCAGTGGATGTGGGACAAATCCATACTCGGGCCCACGCCGGCGGAATGGCGAGCGACCCGATGCGGTGTAGTTGCTGCCGGTCGTGAATGGGCCGTCGGTCGGGACCCAAATAGATGAACCCGCGGCCGCAGCGCCGGCGTTCGATCCCGGGCCCTTTTCCATCAACGTATCGAAGCCCTGCCGCTTTCGCCGCTTCCAGCGAGCGAGCGTTCGAAAGGTCGGAGGCGTCTGCCATGCATCCAAATTGCTCGGGTGCAATTGGGATTCCACCAACCTGCGCCCCATTCCGGCTATCCGCGGTGAGGCTGCAATCGGAGCCGGATCAGCAAGTTGCCCCCTATCGGGTGCGCGCCGTAGAACGGCTGGATCGGAGCCGGCACCGCATAGAACGTGAAGTTCGCTCCAATTCCGGTTTCGACTCGGTCCCAAATCCGGATATCGCGGGTATATCCAACGGTAAACGCGCCGACACGAAATGTGCTGCCGGCGGCCGCGTCAAGTTGCTCTTCCAGTCTGGAGTCGGCGGCGAACAATTCGTCTTTGTCCACCAGTTCGAAACGTCCCGTAACAAAATTGACACTGCGGATCGGCAGCACGGACTCGGCGAGATACGAATTCAGATCGCGATGCGTGATCGTGTTGTGATTGCGTCCCCATATTAGACTGGATGACCAGGCCGCGCCTTGCATCGGCCGCGAGTAATGAACCGAAGCGGTGGTGCGGATCTGATCGCCAGGCTCGAGGGCTTCCGGATGCGCGAGTCTTCCACCGGAGATCTGCATGGCCCAGTCTCTCGCCGGGAAGAACCACAGTCGGGCGGCCCAGGAGTCCATCGCCCCGGTGGCGATGGTCCACCGGTTCTCTCCCGGTTCCGCGCCGTGGAAACCGCTCGCTTCCACCTTGGTCTTCTTGTGCAGCACTCCGACCGTCGCGACCTCGTCGGCAATGTGCGTGGAGTCCTGCCAGTGATGAGAAAGCGGCGCCTGCGGCAATTCCATGGCGGAGGCGCGATGCGGAAATGCAACGGGCCCCAGCGCCGGATCGCCGACCGGCGCGAAATACAACTGAAGCTGAGTTTCCGGCGTCAGTTGATAGTGGTAATGGAATCCCAGGCTCATGATGAAATTGTGCGGATGCTGCGCATCCTCGAGCGGAACTCCGAATGCTGTCTCGCCGGTTTGTAACAGCTCCGGATATCGTCGAGCGGTGACGGCCGCCGGCTCCAGGCTCAGCATCAGCTCGGCTTCGAACGCGCCTTTCTTGCCGGCGCGGTGCTCGATCGATCCCATGAACCAATTCGACGAGAAAAGCTTGTCCCCGCCGCGCGGCCCCGATTGTTGCGTGTCTACCAAGAACGCGGTCCCCATCAGCATCGCGTTCCACTTGCCGTAATGTTCCATGATCATCGGCGGAAAGGCCGACGCCGGGTTGACCGCCGTCCCAGACGCGAAATTCATCAGGGACATCGCAGCGCCATTCATATCGACCATGCCGGAACGAGACTGCGCCATAACGTGCGCAGACGTGAACGGAATCACGGCGAGCGTGCAAACTTGCCTTATGAACATCAATGACCTCTCGATCGGACCGCCTGCCGCGCAGGCGCGTGGATACGATGAGGAGGTCTAGATCTTCAGAACGAGCAGCGAACCAGGAGGCGACAACTGGGGAGCCACCGCGGTGTCGCCATACACAGGGCTATTGACCGTTGGCGTGGCTTGGGAGACGAGGAACATCGGAATGGCCGCCCCGTTGTGGTCCGGAGCATGGAAAATGATCGTGCCTGCCATGAATCCAGCGGCGCACGGCGCGGGACTCTGCTTGTCGGAATGGCCGCGATGATGATGACAAGCAGCCGCCGTGGGCGCGGGCATTCCACACGCAATCAGGCACTGGATATGGATTGGAATCAGGAGCAGAGCGGTCAGCACCAGTGTTTTTCGCCAGGTCACCATCGACACTGTCGAGTATAGCGGAAATGCCTGCGTCCATCGCCTCTACAATGGTTATTTCATGCCCTGCTTGATACTGCTGATCGGCCTCGCGTTTCCCCGGGTCGCGCTCGTGATCCTCTTTTTCTTTTCGACGTTCCTGGAGCGGGCCTATCATTCACTGCTGCTGGTGGCCTTGGGCTTCGTCTTTCTGCCACTCACCACGATTGTGTACGCCTGGATCGTAAACGGGCGGCATCCGTTGGATGGAATCTACCTTGTAGCGCTCATTCTCGCTGTGTTGGCGGACCTGGGGCTGATTGGTCATGGAGAATACCGCCGGCGCCGCGCCGACTGATCATTCATTGTCGCGTTGGTTGTACCGCCTGCTGGCCCTTCCGCGTCAGCCGGAATACCCACGCTGGACCGTCGCCATTTTCGCGATGGACGTGGCGCGAAGACTCAACATACCCCTCCTGATCGAGCCGGTCGAGCCGCCGCTGCTGGTGGATATTCTTCGGATGGACCTCGCCGGCGGCGGCCACCGCACGGAGAAGCTGAATGTCGACCGAGTCCAGTTCGCGTTCCACTAGTCTTCAAATAACACGTGGGAGTTCACCCGGACTACTAGGGCGGGTACTAGCGAGTGGCCTCATTCCCGAAACAAGTTTGAAGATCGTTGTTTAATGGCTTGAATACTTGGGGTTACGCAACTGCGTGCAGTCCACGACGCTGGTACTGGGGATAACCGTAGCGGTTCAGCCCAGGTTCAAAACCTGTTTCACCGTCCCGCTCTGCTTGTTGATCTTCTCCTGAAGCAGCATGATCGCGTAGATCAGTTGCTCCGGGCGTGGCGGGCAGCCCGGCACAAACACATCAATCGGGATTACCTGGTTAACGGGAACCAGCGCGTAGTTGTTGAACACGCCGGTGGATGTCGCGCAGGCCCCCATCGAGATGGCCCATTTCGGTTCCGGCATCTGTTGGTAGAGATGCCGCACGACGGGCGCCATCTTATTCGCCACCCGGCCGGCGATGATCATCAAGTCAGCCTGACGCGGCGACCCGCGGAAGACCTCCGCGCCGAATCGCGAAATATCAAAACGGGAGGCGCTCATCGACATCATCTCGATCGCGCAGCATGCCAGCCCGAAAGCCATCGGCCAGATGGAGTTCTTGCGCGCCCAGTTGACTGCCGAGTTGAGCGTCGTGAACACGATCCCCTCGGAAGCCGCCGCCGCGGCATTGTTCACCGAATAGTCATCAACCCGTGTGAACAACTCTACTGGACTGCTCGCGAGTGGTTTGTCCATATTTTTTATTCTCGCACGCCCAACGGGCGTCCTGTAGAATCGAAATAACCACCCCCGATGCCGCCGGAAGATTTTGATCAACTGCTGGATAGCGCCGCCGTCGCTTGCGGAATCGAGGGCGCCTATTGGGACATCTGGGGCACCCGCCACGTCACGTCAACCGGCGTCAAACAGGCAATTCTGAACGCGATGGGGATGGCCGCCGGCACACCGGACGCCTTGGTGCGCTCGCTTACAGACCGCGCCCGCCGCGAATGGGAACGCCTGCTCTCGCCGGCAGTGGTCATTCCCGAATCGCGCCCTCGCCTGCTGCCGATCCAGGTGCCCGCTGAAATGGCGGGCGAGCGGGCGCGAGTCACGGTACGCCGGGAGGACGGCACATCCTCCCAATTCGAAGTGAGCATATCCGAGTTGACGCAAACCGGCTCCGCCGATCTGGATAATCGCACCTGGTTCCGCAAACAGGTCCGCCTCCCGGAGAATCTCCCGCTCGGCTATCACGATGTCTCCGTCTCAGTAGGCTCGGTCAGCGCTACCACACGGGTCATCGTGACCCCCGAGCGCGCGTGGACCGGCTCGGAACAAGGCCGCACCGCGGGCGTGGCCGTCAGTCTCTATGGTGTCCGCTCCGCGCGCAACTGGGGCGCCGGCGACTTTCGCGATCTGCTGGCGGTCATCGATTGGGCCGCCGATGGCCTCCAGGCCAGCTTTGTTTCCCTCAACCCTCTGCACGCCATCCACAACCGCGAGCCGTTCAATACCAGCCCTTATTCGCCGAACTCAATTTTCTATCAGAACTATTTATACCTGGATATCGAGAGCATCGAGGATTTCGCGCGGTGCCGCCGTGCGCGCGCCCTGCGCCATCAGCCCGATATCTGCGCCGAAATTGAATCGCTCCGCGCCGCATCGCTCGTCGACTACGAGCGCGTCGCCGCCATCAAGCTTCGCTTTTTGAAGCTGCTGTTCGTTCAATTCCTGCGCGAACGGCGTGCCGGCTCCAGCCGGGCTCAGGAGTTCGAAGCCTTTCGCTCCCGCGAAGGCGATCTCCTCGAGAGGTTCGCGACCTTTTGCGCCATCGATGAGCACGTCCACCGGCGAAATCCCGATATCTGGATCTGGCCGCAATGGCCGCCGGAATATCACGATCCGGACGGACACGGCGTCGAGGCCTTTCGCAAAAAACACTGGCGGTCTGTCCTGTTCTACCAATATGTGCAGTGGCAGATCGACCGCCAGCTCGATTGCGCGCAGCAACACGCGCGGAGCCGCCTCTCCATCGGCCTGTATCATGACCTGGCGCTGGCCACCGACAAATTCGGCTCCGATTTGTGGGCGCACCGCCGCTTCTTTGCAGCCGGATGCCGCGTTGGCTCGCCGCCCGACGACTTCGCACCCGGTGGGCAGGATTGGGGCTTCCCGCCGCCGAACTCGGAACTCCATCGCGAAGACGGCTACCGCCTCTTCGTCGAATCGATTCGCAAAAATTGCCGGCATGGCGGCGCTCTGCGGATCGATCATGTCATGCGCCTGTTCCGCCTGTATTGGATTCCGGAAGGCTGCGACGCCAGCCAGGGCGCGTATGTGCGCGAGCTTTCCGACGACTATCTCCGCCTGCTGGCGTTGGAGAGTGTCCGGAACCGCGTCATCATCGTCGGAGAAGATCTTGGTACCGTGGAACCCGCTATCCGCGAGAACCTGTCGCGTTTCGGCATCCTGAGTTATCGAGTCTTCTATTTTGAAAAACTGAACGGCGAATTTCGGCGCAGCGACGAATACCCGCCGCAAGCGCTGGTCTCTTCCAGCACCCACGACCTGCCCACGTTATCCGGTTATTGGGTGAGCGCCGATATCGAAGCCCGGCGCCAGGCTGGAGCCATCGACGAGGAGGGCTACAGAAATCAATCGGCGGCACGAGCCCACGACAAACAAAAGATGCTGGATGCGCTGTTCCGCGCCAACTTGCTGCCCGAGCGTCTGCCTCGGTCTGCGGACGAGTATCGCGAGCTCACCCCCGAATTACACCACGCCATCGCCGGCTTCCTCGCGCTCACGCCATCGCGGCTGCTCTCGATCAACCAGGAGGACATTACCTGGGAGCTGCACCAGCAGAATCTGCCCGGAACCACCTGGCAATATCCCAACTGGCGGCGGAAGATGCGATTCACTGTGGAGCAACTGCGCTCCGACCCGCAGGCGGTCGCGATGGCGGAAACATTCCGCGGATGGATTGTGGCCGCCGGCCGCGCTCAGGGATCGGCTCGCTAACGGCTGTACAAGCGCGGATCCACCGCGATGGCATGGTAGGGCGCCGGGTCGGGATGGCTCGTGAAGCACTCGCTCAAGTCCGCCGCCGTCGCATCCAACAAGTTGAGCGGAGGGACGCCCAGCAGCTGGAAGATGGTCTTGAGCAGCCCGGGGAAACTGGTGTTGATGTGAGACACCGAGTTCTTTGGCGCCCACGGTCCTGCGCACAAGAGCAGTGTCCGATGCGCATCGATGTGGTCGATTCCGTCCTCCGCCGAGGTCTCCGTGACGAACACCGCCATTTGCTTCCACCACTCGGTGGATGAGAAGTATTCGAGAATGCGTCCCAGGGCCAGATCATTATCGCCGAGGTAGGACTCCGAATACGGATAGCCGGCATCGGGATGCTCCGCCGCCATCCGGTCGTTCGGAAGATGAATCATCAGGAACCGCGGCGGCTCCGAACCGGCCCGCCCGTACTTCTCCTGGATCTCCGCAATGACTCGCCGAGCCCGTTCCGTATCGGCCAGTTCCGGATCGAATGGCTCTCCAAAACGGAAAAACGAAACCCCATGTCGCGCCAGGTGCTGCCATACCGACAACCAATGCATGCCTTCGAGGCCGGTATCGGCATCGCTGTAGAAGTTATCGCTGAATGTCCACCGTTCCGCGATGGCGTGATGGTTGGGAGTGAGATCCAGATGATGCAGGCTCAAACGCTTTCTCAGGCCATCGACGTAGCCATCACGTCCAAACCGGGCCAGTGGCGGCGAGCCCATGACCGTCCCATTGCTGGTCCGACCGACGTCGCCCAAGACTTCGTCGAACGAACGGCCGTCTTTGACAATCAGCAGCACGTAGCGGATGCCGCTCGGCAACGGGCGTGGACCGCTCGGGTGCGGCGCCATGCCGGCTGCCTGCATAACGAACTTCGTCGAATCAGGCAGCTTGTCAGCCGCCGGCACCCGGAACATTGACATCGAACCTTGCCGGCCGGAGTTACCGCGAGGGTCAGGCATGGCCCCGGACCCTTTCGCATTCGCGACATACACCGTGCCGCCGTCGACCACCACCTGGGTGGGAGACCATCCGGCCGGAACATGCCCCAAAACCTCCCCGGTGCGGGCGTCAATCACCCCGATCGCATTCAGCCCTGCCTCGGCCGCCAGCAGCCAGCCATTCCGGGGCTCGTACGCCAATCCCATCGGCAAAACGCCGCGAAGCCGCTCCAGCCCCGGAATGCGAATCGGAATCCGCCTTTCGATCTGATGGGTACTGGCTTCGATGGCGACGATCGAATCGTCGCCCGCATCGGAAACAAATACACGGTCGTTGGTCGCCGCCATCCCGGTTAACGCGCGGCCCGCGGGAATGAGGGCGATGACGCGGGCGGCCCGAGGCTGCGCCACGTCGATCACCGCCACGGCCGGTGCCGCTCGGCCATTGGTTTCCAAGAGATTGCGCCGTATCGTTACATAAAGTCTTTGCCGATCCGGGGCTAGCCGCAGCAGCCCGGGAACTCCGTTGAGCGAAACCGCCGCGAGGCTCCGCCGCGACCGAGTGTCGACAACCACGACACGCGAATGACCCGCGTCCGCGACATACAAAATAGTCCGAGCGGTATCAAGGACAATATCACCGGAGACGCTACCTTCTTCCAGATCAATTGCGTGCCGTCGCTCCCCGCTGTCCAGATCGATCAACGAGACCCGTCCCGTGCTCGCTTCAGAAACGTAAACAGACCGCGATCCCGAGAACGCAGCTCCGCCTGAAACCGTCCACGAGCTCGAATCTGATGACTGTTCCGGCGACGGTCCACCCAGCCGGAACCAGTCCGCGGGCAACTGCCGTGTTCCCCATCCGCGATCGTACTCAAACACCGTAAGCCACGGCCGATGAAGGTTTACGGTCACTACCGTCTTTCCGTTTGGACCGACCACCAATGAGATGGGTTCCGCCCCGGTGACGTATTGATCGCCCGATGGCGCAAGAATGCGGCCACCGGGTAAAATCGACACTGCTGTGCCCGTTCGTGCAGCCCGATCGCCGGCTGGTGGAGCATACCACTGAGCGGATGCCAACGCGCAGGACAGCGCGAAGGATCCGATGGAGCGTCGGCCGATCGACACCTCCTCATCATATAATCGGTTCTCGCCGCCTTCTGCCGAATCGCGCGGGACCGGTCTTCTCCCGGCTGTCTCGCGAATGCAGCTTCTGATAAACTCAGTCACAACTAGTGAAATTTTTCACGTCGGAACTCGAGGGGATACTCTGCGGTTCGCTCAAGAGGACCGGAGTTCACATTTTGTTTACTGCGAGTCTCTCCCGCCGGTCACTTTTGGGTGATTTGGCACAGGAACTGCAAACACACCGCTTTAACACTGCGAAAAGCGCAAGTCTTGTGGAGGAGATCAAATGGCAACGAGTCTGACAGGTTTAGCGCCCAGACGGGCATTGGAAGATCCGTTAGCGCACCTGCCGTGCTCTAGTATTCTGGAGTACCGGAAGGGTCAATCGGTCTACAACCAAGACCAACCATCCACCGCGATCTATCTGGTCATCGGAGGAAAGGTAAAGGTCTCGCGCCTGGCAAACGACGGGCGTCAGGTGGTGGTGGACATTTATCAACCAGACGAGTTCTTCGGCGAATCTGCTTTCGTGGGTGCGGCGCCCCGCGCCGAGCAAGCCACCGCGCTGGAGAGTTCCAAATTGATGGCTTGGGGAACCGCCGAGATCGAGGACGTGATTATGAAGCGCCCCCGGCTTGCCGTCGCCCTGGTGCAAATCTTCGTGAAGCGCACGATGGAGTTCGCCGATCGGATCGAGAGTTTCTCGACCGACAACATCGCGCAACGGCTGGCCCGGTCACTGATCCGGTTTTCCGAACGCCTCGGAACCGCCCAGGAAGACGGATCCGTTCGCATGGTGCCGTTCACCCACGAACTGCTCTCGCAGTACGTAGGCACGTCGCGCGAGATTGTCACCCATTACATGAACCATTTCCGGAAGCAAGGCTACCTGCAGTACTCCCGCAAAGGGATCATTCTGTATCGCAGCGCCTTCCAGGAATGGCTCCGCCAGAATCCGTAGCCGAGTGGCGCCGGGGATCTTTTCGCCGGCGATTTCCGAAATTAGGGGACAGGCCACGCAATTCCTTATCTCCGGCTGCGGAGAGAATTTGGCCTGTCTCCAAATTTGAATTACGCGGCTTTCCGTACCAACACCACTGTCACGTTGTCCGGACCGCCGGCTTCTTTCGCCGCCTCGATCAACCGCTCACAGGTTTCTTCGAGTGAGGCGCCGTCTCCAGTGGCGCGCAGGATCTGTTCCAGCTTGGTGTGTTCGATCACGCCGTGCAGCCCATCGCTGCACATCAGAACCAGGCTGCCGCCCCGGAGCGGAATCGAATAGTAATTCACGGCCAGCGGCGACGCGGCGCCGATCGCCATCGTGAGCACATGCCGCATCGGATGCGTGCGGAGGCTTTCCTCGTCCAGCCCCAGCGGCCGACCGACCTCGTTCACCCAGGTCTGATCGTCCGTGATCGCGCGGAACCCGCCGTCCTCCAGCACATAGGCGCGGCTGTCTCCTACACTGGCGATTTCCAACCCATCGGACGATTCGAGGGCAACCAATAATGTCGTCCCCATGCCTTCCAATTTGGGATCGTTGTGCGCGGCCTCCAGCACGCGCCGGTTGGCCTCTTCGATCGCGCGCAGGAGCGCTTGAGAATCGCGCTGCTCTGCTGCTCGCAACACCTCCGCGACCGTCTCTACCGCCAGACGGGACGCGTGCTCGCCGGCGCGTGCGCCACCCATTCCATCGGCCACAACGTAGAGCCCCAGTTCGGGTTGCACGACGTAATAATCTTCATTGTTCGACCGCACGCAGCCCTTGTCCGTCGACGCGAATGCTTCCAGCAATCCCGGGCTTCCTTTCCGCAACCCTTCCGTTACGCTCAAGTTAACACAGCACCCCAG
>Ga0335081_10017757_pt1 | contig 11518 bp, 7 predicted proteins | sample Lox_Sample_35_FD_206713 | JGI IMG/M metagenome (GOLD analysis project Ga0335081, IMG submission 206713) | Soil microbial communities from Loxahatchee National Wildlife Refuge, Florida, United States - Lox_Sample_3.5 | ecosystem: Environmental > Terrestrial > Soil > Wetlands | place: USA: Florida... | reverse complement strand
GGCCTAGCGTAACCGGACAGCTACGGCATGGCGCCGATGTAACGGATAGTATGCGAATGGCTGCGGCAAGTGCGTTTCGGCTGCGTTTTCGGTAGTGCCAAGAGCGTCACGCGTTATATCTGCTGCCCCGATGAGGAACCCATGAAGGATCCGAAGGACACCAGGGACACCGGTCCCCGGGCCGGCTCGCCGCTGTGGATTCACCTCACCGTGGTAACCGTCCTGGGTCTCGTGGTGCTCGGCGTGGCCATGACCAGGCTGACCGGCCTGACGGGGAAGCACGGGCCGGTCGGCCATCCGCTGTTCTGGGTAGTCGCCGCACTGGTCGTGGCCGGGCAGATCTGGCCGATCGTCGCCGCGGGCAGGCCGGGGCCCCGGCCCCCGGCGGCGTCCCTCACCTTCGGCTTTGCCGTCATGCTCTGCTGGGGGCTGCCCGTCGCCCTGCTGCTGCGGGCGGTGGCGATGCTGGGCGCCGACACGGCCCAGCGCCGGGCGCCGCACCGGACCGCCTTCAACATCGCGCAAATGGCGCTCAGCATGACGGCTGCCTGGTTCACGATCGCGGCGGTGCGCGCGATCGCGTCGCTCCCGGCGATGGCGTCGCTCCCGGCGATGGCGTCGATCAAGGGCATGCCCATGCCCGATCCGGCGGTCCCGTGGACACCGGACGGCTGGCGGTTACTGCTGATCGCGGCGCCGGCGGCGGTTGCCTACTTCGCCGTGAACTACCCGCTCGTCGGGGTCGCCGTCGCACTTCACGCGCGGACTTCCGTGCTGCGCACGCTGCTGGCGAACCTGCCCTATCAGGGCTTTATCAGCCTTGTCCTGCTGGCGACCGCGCCCCTGGTCACTGTCATCATGGCCCGGCAGTCCGCCCTGCTGGTGCTGCTGTTCGCCTTCCCGCTCGCCGCCATCTTCATCAACGCGGCGATCTCCGTTCAGCGTGAGTACCAGGCACATCACGACGAGCTCACCGGCCTGTGCAATCGCAACCTGCTGATCCGGCGCACCGCGGAAGCGCTGGCAGCGGCTGGCTCCGGCGGCAAGGTCGGCTTCCTGCTGCTTGACCTGGACCGCTTCAAGGAAGTCAACGACGCGCTTGGCCACCCCGTCGGCGACCGGCTGCTGCGAGTCGTGGCGCATCGCCTCACCCGCAGCGTGCGGCCCGGTGATGTGGTGGCCCGGCTCGGCGGCGACGAGTTCGCCGTGCTGCTCCCGGCCGTCAAGATGACGTCGGCGGCCCGCGAGGTAGCCGCACGGCTGCGCGCGTCGCTGTCCGAGCCGATCCGGCTCGAGGGCATGTCCTTCGACATCGAGGCCAGCATCGGCATCGCGGTGTATCCCGACGACGGCGCCGGCTTCGAGATCCTCATGCAGCATGCCGACGTGGCGATGTACCTGGCCAAGGAGCACCGCACCGGGGTGGAACGGTACGTCGCGGACTCCGACCGCAACTCGCCGGCCCGGCTGGCCCTGCTCGGCGACCTGCGCCGGGGGCTTAGCCGCGGTGAGCTCGAGTTGCACTTCCAGCCCAAGGTCGCGCTGGCCGACCGGCAGACCACGGGGATGGAGGCGCTGGTCCGCTGGCAGCACCCGGCACGAGGGCTGATGGCACCCGACCAGTTCATCCCGCTCCTCGAGCAGTCCTACCTGATGCGCGACCTCACCAGCCAGGTCGTCGACATGGCGCTGGCCCAGGCCGCGCTGTGGTGGCGAGACGGGATGCCCGTGCAGGTCGCGCTGAACGTTACCGCGCGCGACCTGACCGACGCCAGCCTGGCGGAGACGATCGACCGGGGGCTCGCCAGATACCGGCTGCCGCCTCATGCGCTGCTGCTGGAGATCAACGAGCGGGCGCTGACCACCCAGCCAGCCCGCGCCGTGGCGACCGCCGAAACGCTCGCTGCGCTCGGCGTCGGCCTCAGCCTGGACGACTTCGGCACCGGCTACTCGTCCCTGGTACGGCTCAAGCACCTCCCGTTCGCCGAGGTAAAGATCGACTCCTCCTTCGTCGGCCGGCTGCCCGAACATTCCGGCGATGAAGTGGTCGTCAAGTCGATTGTGGATCTGGTGCGGGCGCTGGGCATCCGCTCCGTCGCGGGGGGCGTCGAATCGGCCGAGGTGGCCGGCGCGCTGCGGAAGATGGGCTGCGTCGCGGCTCAGGGCCGGTACTTCAGCAAGCCGCTCAACGCCGTGTCAGCCACGAACTGGCTGGCTGAGCACGGCTGCCTGCTGCGCGGCCGGCCGGAAGCCATGCTCAGCCAGCCAGCCATCGGGGTGCCCGTGCAGGGCGGCCCGCCGCCGCAGACCGAGCCGGCCCGCTGAGCACCGGCCAGCTGGTCAGCCGCGATGCGATTTTGCCTCGGGCGGCCTCTAGTATGGCCCCCATGTCGATAACCCGCGAGGAGGTCGCCCACCTTGCGCGGCTGTCCCGGCTGGCCCTCTCGGATGCCGAGCTTGACCGTTTCGCCGGCCAGCTCGATGTGATCATCGGCGCGGTGGCACGGGTCCAGGAAGTGGCCGCCGAGGGCATCCCGCCGATGACGCATGCCCTGCCGCTGGTCAACGTGCTGCGAGATGACGTCGTCGTTCCGCCGCTCGGCGCGCAGGCGGCCCTGGCGCAGGCGCCGGCGGCAGAGCAAAGACGGTTCCGGGTGCCGCGCATCCTGGCCGACGAGGCATGACGATGGACGGCGAGCTGATCAGGCGGACCGCGGCCGACCTCGCGGCCGCTGTGGCGGGCGGCGAGGTATCGGCCGCCGAGGTCACGCAGGCGCACCTGGACCGGATCGCGGCAGCCGACGACCGGCTTCACGCCTTCCTGCATGTTGCTGCCGAGCCGGCGCTGGCCGCCGCGCGCGCCGTGGATGACCGCCGGGCAGCAGGCGATGCGCTCGGCCCGCTGGCCGGCGTGCCGCTCGCGCTGAAGGATGTTTTCACCACCGCGGACATGCCCACTACCTGCGGATCGCGGATCCTGGCCGGCTGGCTGCCGCCGTATGACGCCACGGTCACGCGGCGGCTGCGCCGGGCGGGCGTCGTGATCCTGGGCAAGGCGAACATGGACGAGTTCGCGATGGGCTCATCCACGGAGAACTCCGCGTTCGGCCCTTCGCGCAATCCGTGGGACCTCAGCCGGGTGCCCGGCGGCTCGTCCGGCGGCTGCGCCGCGGCAGTGACCGCCTTCGAGGCTCCGCTCGCCGTCGGGACCGACACCGGCGGGTCGATCCGGCAGCCGGCCGCCGTCTGCGGGATCGTCGGAACCAAGCCCACCTACGGCGGATCCTCCCGGTACGGAGTGGTAGCGTTCGCCTCCTCGCTGGACACGCCGGGCCCGCTGGCCCGCACCGTGCTGGACACCGCGCTGCTGCATGAGGCGATGTCCGGCCACGACCCGTGCGACTCGACCTCGGTGGCCGCGCCGGTCCCGCCGGTTGTCGCCGCGGCCCGGCAGGCGGACGTCGCCGGGATGCGGATCGGCGTGGTCACCGAGCTCGCCGGCGAGGGGTACCAGGCCGGCGTGCAGGCCCGGTTCGGCGAGGCGGTGGAACTGCTTGGCTCGCTCGGCGCCAAGGTCATCGAGGTGTCCTGTCCGCATTTCCGCTATGCGCTGCCGGCTTATTACCTGATCGCGCCGAGCGAGTGCTCGTCCAATCTGGCCAGGTTCGACGGCATGCGCTACGGCCTGCGGGTCGGCGACGACGGCACCAGGGACGCCGAGGAGGTCATGTCGGTTACCAGGGCGGCCGGGTTCGGCGCCGAGGTCAAGCGCCGGATCATGCTGGGGACCTACGCGCTGTCCAGCGGGTACTACGACGCCTACTACGGCAAGGCCCAGCAGGTCCGGACGCTGATCTGCCGCGATTTCGACGCGGCTTTCGAGCAGGTCGACGTTCTGGTGTCGCCGACCACCCCGACGACCGCGTTCCCGATCGGCGAGCGCGCCGACAACCCGATGGCGATGTACCTGGCCGACTTGTGCACCATCCCCTCGGACCTGGCCGGCAACGCGGCGCTGTCAGTGCCGTGCGGGCTCGCACCCGAGGACGGGCTGCCTGTCGGGCTGCAGATCATGGCGCCAGCACTGGCCGATGACCGGCTCTACCGGGTCGGCGCAGCGGTGGAGGCGGCGCTGCAGCAGCGCTGGGGCCAGCCGCTGCTGACCGCGGCGAACGGGCTTGGCGATGACTGAGCCGACCGTGCCGGTTCCGCTTGACCAGGCCGCGGCCAGGTACGACCCGGTGATCGGCCTGGAAACGCACGTTGAGCTCGGCACCCGGACGAAGATGTTCTGCGGCTGCCGAGCCGAGTTCGGTGCCGAGCCCAACTCGGCGGTGTGCCCGGTCTGCCTGGGGCTGCCCGGTTCGCTGCCCGTCGCCAGCCGGGCTGCGATCGAGTACACAATCAAGATCGGCCTGGCGCTGAACTGCTCGATCGCCGCCTGGTGCCGGTTCGCGAGGAAGAATTACTTCTACCCGGACATGCCGAAGGACTTCCAGATCTCGCAGTACGACGAGCCGCTGTGCACCGACGGCTCGCTGGACATCACCTGCGATGGCCGCCGATTCCGGGTGGGCATCGAGCGCGTGCACCTGGAAGAGGACACCGGCAAGTCGCTGCACGTGGGCGGCGCTACCGGGCGTATCCACGGCGCTGAGTACTCGCTTGTCGATTACAACAGGGCCGGGATACCGCTGGTGGAAGTGGTCACCAAGCCGGTGGCGGGCACCGGCGCGCTCGCGCCCGCCGTGGCGCGGGCCTACGTGACCGAGCTGCGCGACCTGCTCCGCGCGCTCGGCGTCTCCGACGTCCGGATGGAGGAGGGCTCGCTACGCTGCGACGTCAACACCTCACTGGCGCCGGCCGGATCTGCCCGCTGGGGCACCAGGACGGAGACCAAGAACGTGAACTCGCTGCGCTCGGTCGAGCGCGCCGTCCGGTCCGAGATAGAGCGGCAGGCAGCCATCCTGGACGCCGGCGGCAGGGTAAGGCTGGAGACCCGGCACTTCCACGAGGATACGGGGTCCACCACGCCGGGGCGCAGCAAGGAAGAAGCGCAGGACTACCGCTACTTCCCTGAGCCCGACCTGGTCCCGGTCGCGCCGCCGGCCGAATGGGTGGCGCGGCTGCGCGCCGCGCTGCCGGAGCTGCCCGCCGCCAGGCGGGCCCGGCTGCAGGCAGAATGGGGCCTGGCCGACACCGACATGACCGCGCTGCACAACGCGGCCGCGCTGGATCTGGTGGCCGAGACAGTAGCCGCGGGCGCGCTGCCCGCTGATGCGCGCAAGTGGTGGCTGGGCGAGCTGTCCCGGCGGGCCAACGAGTCGGGGATTGAGCTCGCCGCGCTGCCGGTGACCCCGGCGCAGGTCGCGCGGGTCAGCGAGCTCGTCGCGTCCGGTGCGCTGAACGACAAGCTGGCGCGCCAGGTGCTGGACGGCATCCTGGCCGGTGAAGGCGGTCCCGACCAGGTCGTAGCCGCCCGCGGCCTGGCCGTGGTCAGCGACGACAGTGCGCTGGCCGCCGCCGTGGACGCTGCGATAGCCGCAAGCCCCGACGTGGCCGGGAAGATCCGGGCCGGCAAGAAAGCCGCGGCTGGCGCGCTCGTCGGCGCGGTCATGAAGGCGACCAGGGGCCAGGCCGACGCGGCGAGAGTCCGCGAGCTGATCCTCCAGCGGCTCGCCTGACGCCGCCATCGGGACCGGCGAGGTGAGGTCATGCTGGTATGGGTGCCGCTTGAGCCGGTAGCGACAGCGCTGACGGGGCTGGACGGCGTGCGCGTCGAGCTGGTCGACACCGACCACGGCAGGCTGCCGGGCAGCGCGAGCGAGGTCGAGTTCTATGTCCCCCCGTTCTTTCCTGGTCCGGCGGCGATCGCGGCGATGACCCGGCTGCCCCGCCTCAAGGTCGTGCAGGCGCTGACCGCCGGCATTGACCTGCTGCGCCCGCACGTTCCCGGCGGCGTCGCGCTCTGCAACGCGCGGGGCGTGCACGATGCGAGCACCGCCGAGTGGGTCGTGGCCGCGATGCTCGCCTCGGTCCGGCAGTTCCCTTACTTCGCCGCCGAGCAGGCCGCCGGGCGCTGGAGCTACCGGTTCACCGGCTGCCTGGCAGGCAAGACGGTGCTGGTGGTCGGTTACGGCTCGATCGGGGCTGCCGTGGAGCGCAGGCTGGCTGGATTCGATGTCAGGATGCTGCGGGTTGCCAGGACCGCCCGCGGCGGGGTCAGCCCGGTCGCCGACATCCCGGACCTGCTGCCGCAGGCTGATGTGGTGATCTTGCTCGCGCCGGTGACCGCGCAGACGATCGGCATGGCCGATTCGGGATTTCTCGCCCTGATGAGGGACGGGGCGCTGCTGGTCAACGCTGCGCGCGGCTCGCTGCTCAGCACCGACGCGCTCTGCGCTGAACTGCGCTCCGGCCGTCTGCATGCGGCGCTTGACGTGACCGACCCTGAGCCGCTCGAGCCGGGGCATCCGCTGTGGGCCATGCCCAACGTCCTCATCACGCCACATGTCGCAGCCTCCACGCCGGTGTCAGCGACGACTGCTGCCTCGTTTGTCCGGGAGCAAGTACGACGCTTCCTGGCGGGCCAGCCGCTCGCCAACGTGATAACGGGCGAGTACTGAGGCGGCGCTGACCGCCGGACCCGGTCAAGTTGTCTCCTGGTCTACTCCCTTCCTCAATCGAAGCGTGACCTCCGGCACGTAGAGTGAGGCAACCTTGCTCATGTGTGCAAGTATCCCCGCGGCCAGGCTGCCGCCTGACGGGCCGGGACGCTCGCCGCGAGGATCGCGCTGCCAAGGCTCAAGGGAGAGCCCGGGCTCGATGAGGAGCCGCAGAAACGAACGAGCGGATCAGGCCGGCTGCAGGGCCTGACTCGGCTCGCTGTCAGTTCTCGACGTGGCCGAAGAGGAGGCCCGGTGCCCGCGAACGGGTGCGGCGGGGTGCAATGATCCTGGCAACGCCAGTGTGGACAGCGGTCGGCGCGCTGCTCGCCTTCTTGGCTGCGATCCTGCTGTGGCACGGGCCGACCCGGCACGGCTACAGCCGGGCCGGGCACAGCGGGAGCGAGCCCGCCATGCGGATGGCCTTCCGGTGGCTGGCCGTCGTCGCGGTCGTGTGGGGCGCGGCCTTCATTGCCCGGGGCGGCCCGCTGGGTGGCGCCATCCCGCTGACGCTTGCCGATCTGCTGGCACTGCTGGCGCTGCCTGCGCTGGCCTTCGGCATGGCATCGCTGGCCGGACCGGAGACGGAGGAGCCGGGCAGTCGCGGGCGCCTCGGCCGTTACGGCCTGCCGGCCATGGGCCTGGGCATCGGCCGCAGCGCGGTCGCGCGGCTGGCGGACGGCAGCCTGCTGGCCTCAGGGCTGTTCATCGTGGGCTGGGTCGCAGTGTTCGGCCGGGTGTACGCGCAGGCGGACGTGGGCGCCGGGACGTTCGCCCTTGACCTGATCAAACCGGTAGCTGACCTGATCGCGCTGGCAGTTATCCTGCCTTTCGCCGTCCGCGCCGGGCGCCGGAGCGTGGCACCAGTCCTGGCGCTCGGCGCGATGTGCGTCGGCGATTCCCTGGCCGTCGGTGCCAGGACGAGCGGCACGCATCCGACCGGGTGGTCGCAGGCGGCCTGGATCGCCGCGCTGTGCCTGCTGGCCGCCTCGCCGTTTACGCTGGCCGGCCAGGGCACGATCGCGCGCTATCGGCCAGAGGGCCGGGGAGCCACCACGCTCGCGGCCGCCCTCACGGCGGGCGCCGCCGTGCTGGCGGTCCTCGGCTGGAACGTAGCCGGCGGCCATCAGCTGGACCCAGTGCTGGTGATCGCCCTGACGATCATGGTACTGGCCCTGGCCGCGCGGGTCACCGGCCTGCTCCGGCGGGCGAGCTCGGCATCGGCGGTCTCGCGGGAAGCCGACCGTCAGTTTCGTGAGCTGGCCGACCGCACCAGCGATGTCGTGCTGGTCTGCGACCTTGACGGGAACATTTCCTACGCCAGCCCTGCCGTTGCCGACTACGGGTACGCGCCGGAGAAGCTGGACGGCGTGAACCTGCCGGGGCTCGTGCACCCGGAGGACAGACCCGCCGGCAGGCGCGCGGCCCTGGCCGCCATCGCCAGTTCCCGCGGCAGCGGTGCCCCCGGCAGCGGTGCCCCCGGCAGCGCGGCAAGCAGCAGCGCGGCCGACCGGGCGGGCCGGGTTTCCTGCCGGGTCAGGTCGGCTGAGGGAACCTGGCGCCATGTCGAGTCGACGATGTCGATCTATCGCCAGCCCGGCGCGCCCGACCGGCTGCTGCTGACCGCGCGCGATATGAGTGATCAGGTGGCCCTGCGCCGCCAGCTCACCCACCTGACCTTCCACGATGGCCTCACCGGCCTGCCCAACCGTGCCTACCTCGAAGAGCGCGCCAGGGACCTGCGCAGAACCGCCCCTGCGCTGCCCGCCGGCGCTGCGGCCGAGGCGGGCGCGATCCTCGTGGGTCTGGACGGGTTCACCGCGGTCAACGACTCGGTCGGGCACAGGGCGGGGGACCTGGTCCTCGCTCAGGCCGCGCGCCGCATTCGGGCAGCAGCGCCGTCGCATGACGTCGTGGCCCGGTGGGGCGGCGACGAGTTCGCTGCGCTGATCGAGACTGCGGCGAGCGCACAGGAAATCGTCGACACCGCCGAGCAGCTCGCGGGCGTCATCGCCGCCGAGCCGTTCCGCGTCCTCGACCGGGACGTCTCGCTGACCGCCAGCATCGGCGTGGCGCTGGCCGACGAGAACCGGTCGGAGCATCTGCTCCGCAACGCCGACGTGGCGCTTTCGCGCGCGAAGGACTCGGGCGGCGGACGGGTCGAGGTGTTCGCCGCGCACATGCATGCCGATGTCGTCCGCAGGCTCGAGCTCGCCACCGACCTGCGCGAGGCGATCACTCACGGCCGGCTGGGCCTGGAGTACCAGCCCATGGTGGAGCTTGCTACCTCGCGGGTAGCCGCGGTAGAGGCGCTGGTGCGCTGGCCGCGCGGCGGCGAGCTGATCCCGCCCGCCGAGTTCCTGGGCGTGGCCGAGGACAGCGGGCTGATCGTGCCGCTGGGAGACTGGGTGCTGCGCGCGGCGTGCGAGCAGGTCGCGCGGTGGCGGGCGGGCGGCTGGACGGTCGGCCTCTCCGTCAACTTCTCGCCCCGGCAAGTCAGTGCCTCGCGCGTCACGCAGGCTGTGCTCGCCGCACTTGCGGACAACGGCCTGCCACCGGGGACCCTGACACTGGAGGTAACTGAGCGCGTCCTGATCGATGGCGCCGATTCGATGATCGCCGGCCTTGCCGAGCTCCGGGACCTCGGAGTCCGGCTGGCCATCGATGACTTCGGGACCGGATATGCGTCCCTGGCCTACCTGCGGCACTTGCCGGTGGACGTCATCAAGATCGACCCATCGTTCGTGTCGGGGCTCGGCACGGACCCGACCCTGGACATGCTGACCCGGACGATCGTCGGTGTCGGCCACGACCTGGGTATCGAGGTTGTGGCCGAGGGAATCGAGCGGCCGGAGCAGCTGGAGATGCTGCGCGGCATGGGCTGCAGTCTCGGCCAGGGCTACCTTGTGGCCCGGCCGATGACGGCCGGCGCGATCGAGACGATGGCCGGGCCCGTCGGTCCCGCCGGACCGCCGCGCATCCCGGCTCCCGGCGGTCCGGTGAGCGGGGCGCCGGCCGTTTTGTGAAGCTGTTCACAAGCTCCCGCTACACTGAGGCTACCCGACCGCCGTCAACCGGAGACCCTGTGCCCGCACCGATCGTCCTGGTTGCCGAGGAGCTCTCGCCGGCCGGGATCGCCCAGCTAGAGCCCGGCTTCGAGATCCGCTACACCGACGGCGGCGACCGCAGCCGGCTGCTGCCCGCGCTCGCCGACGCCGACGCCGTCATCGTCCGGAGCGTCACCACGATCGACGCCGAGGCGATCAGGCATGCCCCGCGCCTGCGGGTCGTCGCCCGGGCCGGCGTCGGCCTCGACAACGTCGACGTCGACGCGGCCACTAAGGCCGGGGTCATGGTGGTGAACGCGCCGAGCTCCAATATTGTCAGCGCGGCCGAGCACGCCATCGCGCTGCTGCTGTCAGCGGCGCGCAACGTGCCGCAGGCAATGGCCTCGCTGAAGAGCGGCCAGTGGAAGCGGGCGGCCTACACCGGGGTCGAGCTGCAGGGGAAGGTGGCCGGAATCCTCGGGCTTGGCCGGATCGGCGTGCTGGTGGCCGAGCGCCTCGCGGCCTTCGGGATGACGGTCATTGCCTACGACCCCTACGTCGCCGCGACCCGCGCAGCCCAGCTCGGAGTGCGGCTGGTGGGCCTGGACGAGCTGCTTGCCCAGGCCGACTTCATCAGCGTGCACCTGCCCAGAAACGCCGAGACGCTCGGGCTCATCGGCGAGCGGGAACTGCGGCTGGTCAGGCCCGAGGTGCGGATCGTCAATGCGGCTCGCGGCGGCATCGTCGACGAGGGCGCGCTTGCCAGCGCCCTGGCTGATGGCCGGGTCGCGGGCGCCGCTCTCGACGTCTATGCGAGCGAGCCCTGCACCGACAGCCCGCTTTTCCGCTTCGACAGCGTCATCTGCACCCCGCACCTGGGTGCCAGCACCCGCGAGGCCCAGGAGAAGGCCGGCACCCAGGTGGCCAGGTCGCTGCGGCTGGCCCTGGCCGGCGAGTTCGTGCCTGACGCGGTGAACGTGCAGGGCGGGGAGGTCGCCGAGCTGATCAAGCCGGCTCTGCCGCTGGCCGAGAAGCTGGGCCGGATCTTCACCGCGCTGGCCGCCGGGATCGCGCTGCGGATCGACTTCGAGGTTCGCGGCGAGATAGCCGGGCTTGACGTCAGCGTGCTGCAGCTGGCCGCGATGAAAGGCGTCTTCACCGACGTCACCGCGGATCCGGTGACCTACGTGAACGCGCCACTGGTGGCCAAGGAGCGCGGCGTGGACGTCAGCCTGGTCGCCCGCGAGCAGAGCAGGGACTGGCGCAACCTGCTGACCCTGCGCGGGACGATGCCCGATGGTCACGTGGTCTCGGTCAGCGGCACCCTCACCGGCCTGCGGCAGGCCGAGAAAATCGTCGAAGTCAACGGTTTCGACACCGAGATCGCCCCAGCCGGGCACATGGTGTTCCTCAGCTACGTGGACAAGCCCGGCATCGTCGGCATCGTCGGCCAGATACTCGGCGCCCATCAGATCAACATCGCCGGCATGCAGGTCTGCCGCGACGCCAGGGGCGGCAACGCGCTCATCGTGCTGACCGTGGACTCAGCGGTTCCGCCGCCCCTGCTGGACGAGATGATGCAGGCCATAGGCGCCTCGGCCGGCCGGGTGGCCGATCTCGAGGACGGCTGATCGGCGCCGCCGATCTAGCGGGCGCGGAGCTACCAGCGGGCGGCCGGTAAGGCCCGCGCCCGGAGTGAGGCCGGCGCGCCAGGCCAGGGGGCGCGCCGATGCCGAGCGGACCGCGCCGAGCCCGTCCGAGTCTGTCCGAGCCCGTGCACGTCGCCGAGCGCGTGGCAGGCTAGCC
>Ga0335081_10017756_pt1 | contig 11519 bp, 13 predicted proteins | sample Lox_Sample_35_FD_206713 | JGI IMG/M metagenome (GOLD analysis project Ga0335081, IMG submission 206713) | Soil microbial communities from Loxahatchee National Wildlife Refuge, Florida, United States - Lox_Sample_3.5 | ecosystem: Environmental > Terrestrial > Soil > Wetlands | place: USA... | reverse complement strand
CGATCGTGATGGCCCTCACGGTGACCGGAATCGGGTCGCTGATCTTCCTCTATTCGATCGGGTACATGAAAGGGGACGAGCGGTACGCGCGCTACTTCGCCTACCTGTCCCTCTTCGTGTTCTTCATGCTCACGCTCGTCCTGGCCGACAACTTCCTGCTCCTGTACGTCGGCTGGGAGGGCGTGGGGCTCTGCTCGTACCTGCTGATCGGCCACTGGTTCGAGCGGAAGGCGGCCGCGAACGCGGCGAAGAAGGCGTTCATCGTGACGCGGATCGGCGACGCGGCCTTCCTGATCGGGATCGTGCTGGTCTGGACGCATTTCCACACGTTGGAGTTCTCCGCCGTCTTCGCGCAGGCGGGATCGGCGGCGTTCACCACCGGGAGCGCCACGGTCATAGCGTTGCTGTTCCTCGCGGGAGCGGCCGGGAAGTCGGCGCAGCTGCCGCTGCACGCCGGTCTCGGCCTTGATCCACGCGGCCACCATGGTGACGGCCGGCGTGTACCTCATCGTGCGCTCGCTCCCCATCATCGAGCGCTCGCCCGAGGCCATGACGACCATCGCCGTGCTCGGCGTCGTGACGTCGATCTACGCGGGGTTCTCGGCCATCGGCCAGGACGACATCAAACGCGTGCTCGCGTACTCCACGATCAGCCAGGTCGGCCTGATGCTGTTCGCCGCGGGCCTCGGCGATCCCAGCGCCGCGATCTTCCTGCTGGTCGCCCACGCCTTCTTCAAGGCGCTGCTGTTCCTGTCCGCGGGTAGCGTCATCCACGCGCTCCACGACGAGCAGGACATGATGCGGATGGGCGGGCTCCGGAAGGCGCTGCCGTTCACCACCGCCGCCTGGATCGTCGGCGCGCTCGCGATCGCCGGCGTCCCACCCCTGTCGGGCTTCTTCGCGAAGGACGAGGCGGTCGCGGCGGCGGGGCTCCTCGGCCGCGACGGGCTCTGGATCTGTGGCCTGATCGCGTCGTTCCTAACGGCGATCTACATCGGCCGCGCGACCTTCATGGCCTTCTTCGGCGCCCCCCGCTACGAGGGCGAGCCGCACGAGCCCGAGTCGCTGATGCGGGTGCCGATGGGTGTGTTGGCGCTCGGGACGCTGTTCGCCGGCGTCCTCGGCATCTCGCCGACCACCGGCATCCTGCCGACCTACCTCGGCGCGCCCGTCTTCCCGGCGAACGCCCCGTCGGAGTTCGTCCTCGACACGGTGGCAGTGGTCCTCGCGTTGCTCGGTCTGGGCCTCGCATGGTTCGCGTACGGGTCCGGCCGCATCGACTGGGTGGCGCTCGGGGTGCGCTTCGCGTGGGTCAAACGGCCGCTGCAGCAAGGGCTCTACGTCGACGATGCGTACGCGGTGGTCTTCGGCGACGGCGGAAAGCTTGCTGCGGCGGCGCTGGCCGCCTTCGACCGGGGTGGCATCGACGGGCTGGTCCGGCTCGTCGGTCGCGCCACGGAGTCGCTGGCCAGCGCCGGGCGAAAGCTCCAGACGGGGCTCGTTCGAACGTACGCGGCCGCGTTCCTCCTCGGCGCCGTCTGCGTGCTGTGGGTCCTGGTTGCGAGGGCGACGTGAACGGATTCCCGTGGCTTTCCGTCGTCACGTTCGCCCCGCTGGCCGGCGGCGTGGTCATGCTGCTCGTTCCGCGCGGCCGCCGGAACGTCCTGCGCTGGTGGGCGCTCCTCGTGTCGCTCGCGGTCTTCGGCCTGTCCGTGGGGATGTTGGTCACGTTCAAGGCGGGCGACGCCGGCTATCAGATGCTCGAGCACGCGTCGTGGATCCCGTCCCTCGGGGTCGACTACGTGATGGGCGTCGACGGCGTCAGCCTGTTCATGGTCGTGCTGACGACCTTCCTGACGCCGATCGCCGTGCTCGCGTCCTGGAACGTCGAACGCGAGCCCCGCGCGTACTTCTTCGCGTTCCTGCTGTTGGAGACCGCCACCCTCGGCGCCTTCCTGGCGCTCGACCTCCTGTTGTTCTTCTTCTTCTTCGAGGGGCTGCTGTTCCCGATGTACCTGATCGTCGGCGGGTGGGGCGGGCGGCGGCGCGCGTACGCGGCGGTCAAGTTCTTCATCTACACCATGACCGGGTCGGCGTTCCTGTTGCTGGGCATCCTGTTCCTGTACTTCCTGTCGGGCTCGGCGCTCGGCCACTCCACGTTCGACATCCGCCAACTGGCGGGCATGCCGATGGCGGCGACGACGGGGCGCTGGTTGTTCCTCGCGTTTCTGGCGGCGTTCGCCGTGAAGGTCCCGCTGGTGCCCGTGCACACCTGGCTCCCCGACGCGTACGCGGAGGCGCCGACGGCGGGGACGCTCTTGCTCGCTTCCGTTCTCGCGAAGGTCGGGGCGTACGGCTTGATCCGATTCAACCTCGGACTCTTTCCGCAGGCGGCGGTGTACTTCCGGGACCTGATGCTCGTGCTCGCCGTGATCGCGATCGTGTACGGCGCGATCGTGGCGATCGCGCAGACCGACGCGAAGCGGCTCATCGCCTACTCGAGCGTTTCGCACCTGGGGTTCATCGTGCTCGGGACGTTCGCCCTCACGCTGCAGTCGCTCTCGGGCGGGGTCCTCTACATGCTGAACCACGGCCTGTCGACAGGCGCGCTGTTCCTTTTGGTCGGGATGCTCGCCGACCGGATCGGAACCCGCGACATCCGTCGCATGGGCGGACTGGCCGCCCGCGTCCCAGTCCTCGCCGGCGTGTTTCTGTTCTTCGGGCTCGCCTCGATCGGCCTGCCGGGGCTCAACAACTTCGTGAGCGAGTTCCTCGTGCTCCTCGGGACGTTCGTCTCGACGAAGCCGTACGCGGTGGTCGCCGTCACGGCGCTGGTGCTGTCGGCCATCTACTTCCTGTGGGCGTACCAGCGGATGATGCAGGGACCGGTCGTGATCGCCGGCGCGTCGGACGACGAGCCGGAGGAGGGTGACGCGGCAGCGCCCGAACCGGCATTCGCGCGCGAGGAGCACCGGGGCCCGCTCTGGGACCTGACGACGCGCGAGTACCTGATCGTCGTTCCCCTCATCGCGGCCGTCCTGTTCCTCGGCCTGTATCCGAAGCCGGTGCTGTCGAGGATCACCCCCTCGGCCGCGCGGGTGACCGCCTGTGTGGCGGCCGTCGAGACCGGGGCGCACATCGATCGGATGGCGACGCAGCAGTTCATCTGCGGCGCGTTGCAGCGGGGCTCCCCGTGACCGGGACGATCGCGGGTCTCGGTGCGTTCCTGCCGCACCCGCCGCTGACCTTCGGGCCGGTCGCACCCGAGCTGATCCTCGTTGGGGTGGCGCTGTCGATCCTGCTGCTGGAGGCGTTCATCCCGCGGTTCCCGGCAGGAGCGGTCGCGGGGATCGCGCTCGTCGGGCTCGCCGGTGCCGCCGGGGCCGCGGTGTGGGGATGGTCGTGGTCCGGTCCGCCCGTGGTGCTCGGCGGCATGGTGTCGACCGATCACTACGCCGAGTTCTTCCGTCTGGTCCTCATCGCCATTGCGGCCGTCGCCGTCCTGCTCTCGCACGTCTACCTGCAGCGCAGCGGCGAATACCGCGCGGAGTACTTCGTCCTGTTGCTGCTGGCGACGGCGGGCATGACGCTCCTCGCCGCGTCCGCCGACCTGCTGCTCGTCTTCATCTCGCTCGAGCTCTTGTCGCTCTCGCTTTACCTGCTGACCGGTTTCTCGGTGCGCCGCGTCGCCTCGTCCGAGGCGTCGATGAAGTACTTCCTGCTCGGGGCGTTCTCCTCGGCGTTCTTCCTCTATGGGGTCGCCTTCGCGTACGGCGCGTCGGGGACGACGAGCCTGGCGGGAATCGCCGTCCGGGTGAGCCAGGGCCACACCACGCTCGCGCTGATCGCAACAGGCCTGCTGCTCGTCGGCTTCTCGTTCAAGATCGCGGTGGTTCCGTTCCACATGTGGACGCCCGACGCGTATCAGGGGGCGCCGACGAGCGTCACCGCTTTCATGGCGGCGGGCACCAAGGTCGCCGCGTTCGCCGCCCTGCTGCGCGTGCTGACCGTCGGATTCTCCGGGGTGTCGGTGGACTGGCGACCGGTCGTCGCGGTCCTCGCCGGCGTGACCATGGTGGTCGGGAGCCTGCTCGCGATCGCGCAGTCGGACGTGAAGCGCATGCTCGCGTACTCCTCGATCGCGAACGCGGGCTTCATCCTCGTCGGCGTCTCTGCGGGGACCCCCGCAGGAACCCAGGCGGCGATGTTCTATCTCGCGACCTACGCCGCGCTGATCCTCGGCGCGTTCGGCGTGGTCGTCCTGGTGAGCGAGCGGGGCGAGCGGCACACGTCGCTCGCCTCCTACCGCGGCCTGTCCCGGCGGAGCCCGTGGCTGGCGGCCGCCCTTGCCCTGTTCCTGCTGTCGGCGGCGGGGATCCCGCCGGCCGCCGGCTTCATGGCGAAGGTGCTGGTCTTCGAGGCTGCGATCAAGGCGGGGGAGTGGCCGCTCGTGCTCGTCGCCGTCCTCGCGTCGGTCGTGGCGGCGTTCTTCTATCTACGGGTCATCGCCCTCATGTACATGCGCGAGGCCGACGACCCCACGCGGGTCGCCCCCTCACCCGTGGCCGGATTCGCGCTGGCGGTCCTCGCCGCTCTGACCCTCCTGTTCGGGATCCTGCCCGGCGTCCTGCTGAGCGCGTTGCACGGCGGGACGTCCGCCCTGCTGGCGCTCCCGAAGGGCGTGCCGTGACGAGTTCGCGGCCAAGAGACGGAGCCCCCGTTTGGGCGACACGCCGAGTCGCGGGTAGCATCTGGCGCGTGGGAGACCGGGCATGACCAGGGCGGAGGTCAAGGGCCTCGCCATCCACGACGGCAGACTCGAGGGCGAGATCCGCGGGCGCCTCGAGGAGGTGGAGGCCGGCCTCGAGAAGGCCGTCCGCTCCGACAGCGACTTCGTGACGGAGGCGGCCACCTCGCTCGTGCGGGCGGGCGGCAAACGGTTCCGCCCGATGCTCGTCCTGCTCGGCGGGTACTTCGGCGACCCGACCGACCCGCGCCTGATCCAGGGCGCGATCGCGATCGAGATCGTGCACCTCGCGACGCTCTATCACGACGACGTCGTCGACGAGGCGGATTCACGGCGCGGGCGGTCGTCGGTGAACGCCACCTGGGGGAACACCGTGGCCATCCTGACCGGCGACTTCCTCTTCGCGCGCGCGTCGGAGATCTCGGCGGATCTCGGCACCGACGTCTCGCGGCTCCTCGCGAGGACGATCTCGCTGCTCTGCGACGGTCAGATCCGCGAGGTGGAGCGCACCGGCCGCGCGAATCCCGACGAGGCGGCGTACATGGAGATCATCCGCCGGAAGACGGCGTCGCTGATCGCGACGTCGTGCCGGCTGGGCGGGATGCTGTCCGACGCGTCGCCGGAGACGGTCGAGCGCATGGACGATCTCGGGATGTCGCTCGGGATGGCCTTCCAGCTGTCCGACGACATCATGGACGTCGTGTCGAGCCAGGCGGAGCTCCGCAAGGAGCCGGGGCAGGACCTCCGCGAGGGCGTCTACACGCTGCCGGTGCTCTACGCGCTGCAGGAGCAGGGCGAGGGAGGCGAGCTCGCGGGTCTGCTGGCGGACGGTCCGCCGGACGGCGACCGGTTCACGCGCGCGCTCGACCTGGTGCGGACGGAAGGCTCGCTCACCCGGGCCCGCGACGCCGTCACCCAAAACGTGCGCCGCACGAAGTCGCTGGCCGGGGAGCTCCAGGCGGGGTTGGCCGCGGACGCGCTCGTCCAGCTGGCGGAGTTCCTGGCCGTGCGGTGCGGAGCCGAGTCGTGAGGCCGACCCGGTCGGCTAGCCGGTGTGCCGCTGGAGATGGCCGCTGATCGTCGATGCGAGCCCGTCGATCCGGCCCGAGAGAGCGTCGATCCGGTTCGTGAGGCGATCGTCCAGGGAATCCAGGCGGTTCGTGAGGCGATCGTCGAGCCGGTCTATCCGGTTTGTCAGGCCGTCGATTCGCCCGTCGAGACGCGAGCCGAGCCCGTCGATCTTCGCCCCCAAGTAGAAGAGCGCTCCGAGGAGGGTGGTCCCCATCAGGGCGATGGATGCCCAGGCCGCAGCTGCCATTGCCGGACGGTAGCACCGCCGTCCGCGCCTGTCAGCGACGCGGATCACACCGTCGGCTGTTTCGGACCTCCTGACTCCGCCAGAACCCCTGCCCGGCTGATCTCGGCTTCCCCCGACCCTTGCTAGAATCCAGCCGCTTGAGAATGCGTTCACAAGCTCGGCTCGCCGGCCTGGGCGGGGGGCGGCCGGGGAGGGAAGCGTGGAGACCTACTACCAGTCGTACGCGGTCGTCCTCGGGCTGCTGATCGCAGGAATCGGTCTCGTCGCGGTGGCGTTCCTCTCTGCCCGCATCATCGCTCCGCGCAGGCCGTCTTCCGGGAAGCTCTCGACCTACGAGTGCGGCATCGACCCCGTCGGCGAGGGGTGGTCGCAGAGCCAGATCCGCTACTACATCTACGCCTTCCTCTTCGTGATCTTCGACGTCGAGAGCGTGTTCCTCTTCCCCTGGGCGCTCAAGTTCGAGTCGCTCGGCATGCAGGCCGTGGTGGAGATGATCGTGTTCGTCGGGATCCTCGCCCTGGGCCTGCTCTATGCCTACCGGAAGAAGGTGCTGCAATGGGCTTGATGGAGCAGGTCTCCATGCCGCAGCCGGTCAAGTTCCTGCTGAACTGGGGTCGCAAGTACTCGCTCTGGGTGATGAACTTCGGTCTCGCGTGCTGCGCGATCGAGTTCATCGCCGGGTCCACGTCGAAGCACGACTTCATCAGGCACGGGGTGATCCCGTTCGCGCACGGGCCCCGCCAGGCGGACCTGTTGGTCGTCGCCGGGACGCTGACCGACAAGATGGCGCCGGCGCTCAAGCGCGTCTACGACCAGATGCCCGACCCGAAATACGTGATCTCGTTCGGCGCGTGCTCCAACTGCGGCGGCCCCTACTGGGACTCGTACGCGGTCACCAAGGGCGTCGACCAGATCGTTCCGGTGGACGTCTACGTCCCCGGGTGCCCGCCGCGGCCCGAGGCCCTGCTGCACGGGATCCTCAAGCTGCAGGAGAAGATCGGCAAGGAAGACATCCAGGAGAAATGGCGTGCCGGCATCACGAAGCCTGTCTCCGGCTGAGATCGGCGACCGCGTCCGTGCGCGGTTCGGGGACGAAGTCTCGTCCGTCGAGGACTCGCACGGCCACGCCGTCGTCACGGTGTCGCCCACCCGGTGGGTCGACCTCGCGACGTTCCTGCGCGACGACGCCGACCTCTCGTTCGACTACTTCGACTTCCTCACGGCCGTCGACCGCACGCCGCAGGGCGGGGGCTTCGAGGTCGTCACGCACGTCTACTCGATCGGCCACAACCAGCACTGCCGCATGAAGACCGAGCTCGGCGCCGACGACCCGCGGGTCGCGACCCTGTCCGACGTCTGGGCGGGCGCCAACTGGTGCGAGCGGGAGACGTGGGACCTGTTCGGCGTCGTCTTCGACGGCCATCCCCACCTCGTCAAGCTCGTCCTGTCGGAGCAGTTCGAGGGCCACCCCCTCCGCAAGTCCTTCGCGCTGATGACCCGCGAGGCCAAACCGTGGCCCGGCGCCGTGGAGGGCGAGGAGGTGGAGGACTGACCGTGCCGTCCGCACAGGCCGTTCTCGGAACCCTCGCCGCATCCCAGAGCTTCGTCAACCAGTGGTTCTCCAACGAGTGGGTCGCACTCGTGGTCAAGGTGATCCTGGTCATGGTCTTCGTGCTGGTCGCGCCCCTCGGCATCGGCTACATGGAGCACAAGGTCCTCGCGCACATGCAGGCCCGGCTCGGGCCCATGGACGCCGGCCGGTTCCACGGCTGGGCGCAGCTGATCGCCGACGGTGTGAAGTTCGTCCAGAAGGAAGACGTCGTCCCCCGCGCCGCCGACTCGCTCGTGTTCACGCTTGCGCCGGCCGTCGCGCTCGTTCCCTACATCGCGATCTTCATTGTCCTGCCGTTCGGCAACACCGTCTGGGCCGAGAACCTCGACATCGGCATCTTCTACGTGCTCGCGATCGGGTCGGTGTCGGTGATCGGGATCCTCATGGCGGGGTGGGCGAGCGCCAACAAGTTCGCCCTGATCGGTGCCCTCCGCGCGGCCGCCCAGCTGATCGCGTACGAGCTCCCGCTGGTGCTCGCGGCCGTGGCCGTCGTGATGCAGGCGGGTACCATGTCGCTCGTCGGGATCGTCGAGTCGCAGCGGCCGTACTGGTACGTGCTCACGCAGCCGATCATGGCCTTCATCTTCCTGGTGGCTTCGCTCGCGGAGCTGACGCGGCCGCCGTTCGACATGCCGATCGCCGACTCGGAGATCATCTTCGGCGCGTACACCGAGTACACGGGCCTGAAGTTCGCCTTCTTCCTGCTGTCGGAGTACGCGGGGATCGTCGCCCTGTCGGGCATCGCCGCCGTGCTCTTCCTCGGCGGATACCTGCCGCTGCCGTTCCTGTCGTTCATCCCGGGTCCGCTGTGGATGTTCGCGAAGATCGGCGCGCTGTCGTTCGTCGTCATCTGGTTCCGGGCGACGTATCCGCGCCTGCGTGAGGACCAGCTCCAGCGGTTCTCGTGGGTGGTGCTCGTGCCGCTGGCGCTCGCCGATATCCTCGTGACCGCGGTCGTCAAAGTGGCGGTGAAGTAGATGGCGACCACCGAGCAGGACGCGGGCGGCGTGCCCGAGAGCGACGACGCGCGGGCGCTGCACGGCGAGCGGCGCCGCGATCCGCTGGAGGTCGGACCTCCCGGCACGGGGCTGCTGAAGGGCCTCGCGGTGACGCTGTCCACGATGCTCAAGCCGGCGGTCACGCAGCAGTATCCGAAGCAGAAGCCCGACCTGCCTGCCCGGACGCGCGGCGTCATCGCCCTGAAGCAGGAGAACTGCACCGTCTGCTACAAGTGCTCGCGCGCCTGCCCGGACTGGTGCATCTACATCGACGCCCACAAGGAGACGCACGAGCCGGCCTCCGGCGGCAAGGGCCGCTCGGTGAAGGTCCTCGACCGGTTCGCCATCGACTTCGCCCTGTGCATGTACTGCGGGATCTGCGTCGAGGTGTGCCCGTTCGACGCGCTGTTCTGGAGCCCGGAGTTCGAGTACGCCGAATACGACATCCACGCGTTGCTGCACGAGCGCGAGCGGCTCGAGGAGTGGACGTACAAGGTGCTGCCACCCCCCGAGCTCGAGGTCGGCGCCGTGGCGCCAGCTCCGCCGGCTCCCGTGGCCGCGCCGGCCCCGGGGGTTGCCCCTGCGGGCTCGGCTGCGGCGGCGGCGCCCGCCGCGGCCGCGCCCCCTGCCGCGGAAGCGGCAGTTTCGCCCGCAGCGCCCGCGAAGCCCGCTCGTCCTGCGCGGCCGGAGGTCGAGCCCGACCAGGAGACGTTCGACCGGGTTCTCGCCGCGGAGCTGGAGAAAGGGACCGACCGCCGCGTGGCGGAGGGACGGGCGAAGGCCGCGGCGCTCAAGGCCGCCCGGGCGAAGGCGGCCGAGTGAGCGGACAGGAGGTCCTCTTCGGCATCGTGGCGCTCATCGGGAGCCTGGCCGCCCTGCGCATGGTCACCAGCTCGAACGTTATCCACGCGGCCCTGTACCTGGTCGTGACCCTCGCGTCGGTCGGGGCGGCCTACATCCTGCTCGCCGCGGAGTTCATCGCGTGGGTGCAGATCCTCATCTACGTGGGCGCGATCGTCGTGCTGCTGCTGTTCGCCCTGATGCTGACGAAGGCGCCGATCGGGCGGGACACGCTCGACAACCAGCAGCGCGGCCTGGCCGCCGTGGTCGGGATCGTGATCCTCGTCGGGCTGACGATCCTGCTGGACGGCGCTTTCGGCGGCAAGCGCATCCCCAAGGGCGTCACGCGAGCCTCGGACATCGGCGCCTCGCTGTTCCACAGCTACGTGATCCCGTTCGAGGTCGTCTCGGTGCTGCTGCTGGCCGCGCTGGTGGGGGCCGTCGTCCTCGCGAGGAAGGAGGAGGCCGAATGATCCGGCTCATGTTCCCGCTCGTGTTCGCCGGCATCCTCTTCTCGGCGGGGGTCTACGGCGTGCTCGCCCGCCGCAACGCCGTGCTCGTCCTGATGTCGATCGAGCTGATGCTGAACGCGGTCAACGTGAACCTGGTCGCGTTCTCCCAGTACCTGCACGACACGCTCGCGAGCGGCCAGATCTTCGCCCTGTTCGTCATCACGGTGGCGGCCGCGGAGATCGGCATCGGGCTCGCCATCGTCATCATCCTGTACCGCAACCGCGAGACGATCGACGTCGACAAGGTGAACCTCCTGAAATGGTGATCCTCCCGTGATCGACCACGCGTGGATCATCGCGCTGCTTCCCTTCGTCGCCTTCGTCTTGATCCTGTTCTGGGGCAAGCGGACGCCGGGGAAGGGCGCCGACATCGCGATCGCGTTCACGTCCCTCGCCCTGATCCTCGCGATCGTCGCCCTGATCCAGTACGCGGCCACCGGCGACACGAGCCACAAGTCGGTCGACTGGCTGACCGTCGGGGCGCTCCACCTGGAGTTCGGGCAGAACGTCGACGGGCTCGCCGCAGTGATGTTCGTGGTCGTGTGCCTCGTGTCGCTCTGCTCGCAGGTCTACTCGCTCGGCTACATGAAGGGCGACCGGCGGTTCACGATCTACTATGCGTGGCTGACGCTGTTCACCGCGTCGATGCTGAACCTGGTCATCGCCGACAACCTCTTCCAGCTGCTGATCGGGTGGGAGCTCGTCGGCATCTGTTCCTACCTGCTGATCGGCCACTGGTGGGAGGAGAAGGAGAACTCCGACGCGGCGATCAAGGCGTTCATCACCACGAAGACCGGCGACGTCCCGTTCCTGTTCGGCATCTTCGTGCTCACCGTCGCCGCGGGAACCGCGAGCATCCCGGGCATCACGGCGAGGGTCGCCGCCGGCGGCATTCCCACAGGCATCCTGACCATCTCGGCGCTGCTGCTGTTCGGCGGCGCCATCGGCAAGTCGGCGCAGTTCCCGCTGCAGGTCTGGCTGCCCGACGCGATGGCCGGCCCGACCCCGGTGTCGGCCCTGATCCACGCCGCGACGATGGTCGCGGCGGGCGTCTACCTGGTCGCCCGGCTGTACGCCGTGTACGCGCCGTCGGGGCACGCGCTCGCGTTCGTGGGGACGATCGGCGCGATCACGATGCTGATGGCCGCGCTGATGGCGCTGGTGCAGGACGACATCAAGCGCGTGCTCGCCTACTCCACGGTGTCGCAGCTCGCGTACATGATCTCCTCGCTCGGCCTCGGCCCGCGCGGGTACACGCCGGCCCTGTTCCTGCTGTTTGCCCACGCGTTCTTCAAGGCGCTGCTCTTCTACGGCGCCGGCTCGGTCATCCATGCCGTCCACACCAACAACATGAGCGAGATGGGCGGCCTTCGAAAACGAATGCCGGTGACCTTCGTCGTGTTCGTCATCGGAACGCTGGCGCTGATGGGGATCCCTCCGTTCGCCGGTTTCTTCTCGAAGGACGCGGTCATCGCGACGGCCTACGACACCC
>Ga0335081_10017755_pt1 | contig 11519 bp, 10 predicted proteins | sample Lox_Sample_35_FD_206713 | JGI IMG/M metagenome (GOLD analysis project Ga0335081, IMG submission 206713) | Soil microbial communities from Loxahatchee National Wildlife Refuge, Florida, United States - Lox_Sample_3.5 | ecosystem: Environmental > Terrestrial > Soil > Wetlands | place: USA... | reverse complement strand
AGATTAATAGCGTTACTCTGCCGACTAACGCGCAGAAGGTCATCGTATTCTTCACCGACGGCTGGCCGAATATGATCCAGGAAAAGTTGAACTGCACTGGTTCGACCCGCACCCTGCTCAACTTCACAATGTGCGATTCGGGTGACGATTCGCTCGGCCTCTGTACGACGTCGTGGCCGCTCTCCGTCTTCACTACCTCCGGCGGCAACACCACTTGCAATACCTGCACCAGTTATCCCAGCTACTCGACTAACGATAACTGCACTCCCGGCAATATTCCCAACGGCATCAATTTCAAATCGCTTCAATCCAATTCGATGTTGGCAGTCTCGCAATCAAACATTCAGAACGAAGCCATCTACCGCGCGCAGACTTCCGCTACCACCGCGCTCGGTCAGAGCGTGACCGTCTATTCGATTGGACTCGGCACCGCGATCACAGGTCAGACCACCGCCAAGAACTTCCTCTATAACGTTGCTAACGATCCCTCGGCGCCCAATTACAATTCGAACTACCCGCAAGGCATGGCGGTATTTGCGCCGAGTTCTTCGCAGCTGGATTCGGTCTTTCAGACCATCGCCTCGAAGATTCTCCTGCGCATCACGCAGTAGCCTCGAAGCATTTGCACACGGCGCCCGTGGTGTGCTCTCCTCCGACCATAGTCGGTTGAAGGAGAGCTCTCATGGCGTCGACTCCCAGCGTTTCGGACAGCGCCCGCGTTCCGCATTCTCATGCGTCCCATGACTGGCGCGCCCAGCTCGGCTCGCGCCTGGTCGAGGCGGACGAAGCCGTAAGCCACATCAAATCGGGCGACAAGATCATTCTATCGATTGCGCAGGCCACCCCGCTTACCGTATGCACGGCATTGTCCGCCCGCCTGATGGAAATCGAAGACGTCGTGGTCGATCATTCGGCCGCGGCTTTTAACTGGGACTTGCCGGGACTCGGCGAACGATATCGCCTCGAATCGCACTACTGCTCGCCGATCGATCGCTCGGTGTATGCGGCGGGACGCGCCGAATTCGTCCCCATCTCCTACTATCGCGAGGGCCATCTTCCGCCCGGGCTCGAGGGCTTCAACGTATGCGTGGTCAAGGTCACGCCGCCTGACGAAAACGGCTACGTGAATTTCGGCGATCTCCAGATCATGCAGAAGATGCTGGCGCGCGCCGCGGACCTCGTGATTGCGGAAATCGATCCCAAGCTGATTCGTGTCGGCGGTGACAATCAGATGCATTTCTCGGAGATCGACTATCTGGTTGAGAAGGCGGTTGACTTTCCCGAGGCGATTTTGCCGCCGCCCAACCAGGAGGAGCAGCGCATCATCGCCTCCGTATGCGGCATCGTCGCGAAGGAGTTCGTGCATGATCGCGACAGCATCCAGGTCGGCGTCGGTTCGATGTCGGGGATGATCATGTATCACCTCGGCAATCATCATGACCTCGGGATGCAGACCGAGATCATTCCATGGGGAACCGCGCCGCTGGTTCGGGATGGGGTTATTACCGGAAAATACAAGAAGATTTTCCCCGGTCTGGTGGTCGGCTCGGGATTCGCGGTGCTGACCCCGCAGTCGGACCTCGATATCGCCAACGGCGACCCGCGCTTTCAGCTCTACGATTTCAACTTCACCGACGACATCCGGCTGATTGCGAGGGAAGAAGGGCTGATATCGATCAACAACGCGCTCAATGTCGACCTGACCGGCCAGACCAACGCCGAATCGCATGGACCGATGATGTATACCGGCACCGGCGGTCAGACTGCGTTCGTGATCGGCGCCTCGCTCGGCGGTGGCACCACCATCATCGTGACGCCGTCCACTTCAATGGCGAAGGGTCAGCGCCTGTCGCGCATCATGCCGGTATTACCGGAGGGCAGCGTATGTACCTCACCGCGCACCTTCGTACACAACGTCGTGACCGAATACGGGGTCGCGCGGCTTAAGGGCAAATCGATTCGCGAGCGCGCAGGCGAACTCATCGCAGTCGCGCACCCGGACTTCCGCAACGAGCTGCGCGCACAGGCCAAGAAGATGTGGGGCTGAGGCGGTCTAACTGCCAATAGCCGAAGGGGCGTGCAGCGCCGCGCCGCCAATCGTGCTAGGGTATTGGACCATGGCGTCCGCGATGCGGGCGCCATTGGCGTTTTGAGAGGGCGCGAGCAACTAGAAAAGTGCGAAAACAAACCCATTAAGTCCAGCAGACATAAGGACTTTTCCCAAAGCGTCGCGTCAGTCTGGCAGCGAGCACTGGCCAGCCCGGACGCGCACACCAAGGCGAAGTTATGGCGTAATTGGCATTCCTCCTATTCGGGCCGGCGCGCATATACGCCCATAAAGCCCGGCGGTCGCCAGCCTTGGTTCGCACACGCCACGCATACCGTAAAGCTCTTCACGGCGCCGTCCTCGCGTCCCCGCAGGCTCACCATCGATTCGGTCGAAGCAGGCTTGTTGCAGGCCACGCAGGTGGCAACGAGGTTTTTGTTTTCCTTCGCCTTCTCGCTCGGCATTAGGATGTTTCGTAGCGGGAACCAGGGCCGTCTGCAATATGCGTCGTTCCTGCCCGCAACTGTGCGCCCTTCTCGGCGCTCTCTGAGATGAGCGCGCCGGCGCGGCTTCTCATGCCATTGGGAAGCAAGCGCGGCCCTGATGAATGACAAAGGAGATGCGCTTCGCCCAGCCGAAACCATTGCGATACATCATCAAGTTAACATTGCGCTAACTTAATGTCTTGGTGTTTGCCCGATTCCTAGATCGAGAACCCGCTTCCCATCGGCCGGACTCGCGACGGATCTTCCAACTCGTAGCGCGCCAGCATCCGATACAGTGTCGAGCGCGAGACGCCGAGCAAATCGGCCGCGCGACGTCGATTACCCCCGCTCTGTTGCAGCGAGCGCATCAAGGTCCGCTTGATGACGTCGTCGAGGAGCAGCGGCGACTTGTCCGGCAATCCCCAATCCGGGGTTTCAAGCGGCTGCGACGAGGGCGTAAGTAGCTTCGCGACCGCCGGATCGCCGAAGGGCGCAGGCGCGGGCATCGGCGCCTCCGGATCGTTGGCGGCGGTAAGAATCTGGGTGGGCAAATCGACCACCGTGAGGCGATCGAGGTCGGTCATCAGTACCGCGGTCTCGATCACATGCGCAAGCTCGCGAATATTGCCCGGCCACGGGTAACGGCACATCGCGTTGACCGCGTCGGCGGCGACAAATTTGACGCCCTTGCCGAACAGCTTGTTGTACCGCTCGACGAAATGCGCGATGAAACTCGGGACCGCTTCGCTGCGCTGGCGCAGCGGCGGAATGACGATGGCCGCGGAACTGAGACGATAGTAGAGATCCTCGCGGAATTCGCCGCTCTTCATCATCGCGCGCAGGTCACGATTGGTCGCGGCAATAAGTCGCAGATCGACTTTGTAGACATGGGTGGAGCCGACCGGCTGGACCTCGCGATTTTCCACTGCGCGCAGCAGCTTGGGCTGCAGGTTGAGCGGCAGCTCGCCGATTTCGTCGAGAAACAGCGTGCCGCCGTTGGCGGAACGAAAATATCCCAGTGCGTCTTCGCGTGCATCGGTATACGCGCCCTTCACATGGCCAAACAGTTGCGCTTCCGCGAGCGAGGCGACCAGGTTGGAGCAGTTGAAGGTGACGAATGGGCCGTTAGGCGCCGCGCTGAAGTTATGTAGCGCGCGGGCAATCAAATCTTTGCCGGTGCCGGATTCGCCTTCGATCAAAACCGTCTGCCGATAGGGACTTAGCTTGGTGATGGTCTTGAGAACTTTGCGCAGCTCCTCGGATACCACCACCATATCGCCGACATTCTCGGTGCGTTCCGCAAGCTTCTGAACCGTGACCCATTCGGCTGGACTCTCAGGGAGTGTGTCAGATTCCGCGAATGACTGTTCCACTTTCTCATGCCTTCAACTTGAAGATGTCGCAGAACCGGACCTTGAGGTCGTTCGTTCTGCGCGTTGAAGGAGAAAGCAATCGGTGCGCCAAAATGAAGCGCACACCGTAGAACAGCAAAACTACGCTTCTCGCAATTGTGCAGTTGGCGTTATGTTCGCCGCGACGGGTTCGTGTCTGTGCGACGATTTGTTGGCCCTGTCTAATCAGTGCGGCAGTGCGGTTTCCACCGCTGTCGCGTCTGGATCACCTGTCGGCTTTGCGCCGCCAGTCCGCTCACACATTTGATAGCGCTCCAGCATTCGATAGAGTGTCGAGCGCGAGACGCCCAACAAGTCCGCGGCGCGACGACGATTACCCTGGCTTTGTTCCAGCGATTTCAGGAGCGCCTTCTTAATCACATTGTCGAGCAAAAGCTGCGAATCTTCGCACGCGCTCCAATCTTTCAATGCTCCCCGAGTCGAAGCAGGCGGCACGACTACCTGATCCACTTCCGGATCGCCAAACGGTCGTGGTGTCGGCGCAAACTGGCCTCCCGGCCGCCCGCTCGAAACGTGCGTCGGAAAGTCGCCGAGCGAAAGCCGATCGGATTCTGTCATCAAAACGACGGTTTCCATTACGTGAGCGAGCTCGCGGATATTCCCCGGCCATGAATAGGCGCATAGCGCGGCCAGCGCGTCGCGTCCCACGAAACGGACCTTTTTGCCGAACAGTTTGTCGTAGCGCTCGATGAAATGCGCGACGAAACACGGGATCGCGACCGCGCGCTCACGCAGCGGCGGAATGCGTAGCGCGGCAGAGCTAAGCCGGAAGAAGAGGTCCTCGCGAAACTGCCCCGCCTTCATCATCGCGCGCAGATCGCGATTGGTGGCCGCCACCAGCCGGATCGTGACTTTGTAGATTTTGGTCGAACCAACCGGCTGAATTTCCTGATTCTCGACCGCGCGCAGCAGCTTGGGCTGCAGGTTCAGCGGCAGCTCACCGATCTCGTCCAGGAACAGCGTGCCTCCGTTGGCGGAACGAAAATATCCCAGCGAATCCTCGCGCGCGTCGGTGAACGCGCCTTTGACGTGGCCGAACAGTTGGGCCTCCGCCAGTGTATCGACCAGATTTGAGCAGTTGAAGGTGACGAAGGGACGATCGGGTTCGATTCCAAAGCTATGCAGCGCCCACGCGACCAGTTCCTTGCCGGTCCCCGATTCGCCTTCGATCAATACGGTCTGATTATGCGGCCCGAGCTTTCGGAGCGTCTTAACGATGGTACGCATCTGTTCCGATCGCACGACCATCCCGCCGATATGCTCGGCGCCTTCGGACAGCGCATCGATCGAAATCCAATCGTCGCCGGAAAGAGAGATGGTCGAAGCCGTTACCTGCTCGTCTAGGCGGTTTTCCACTGTGATTCTCCGTATGGTGGGGAAACACAGTCGCGATCATGGTGCGCATGATCGATTCCCCCTCGCTGGTACACACAGCAAGAGGTGGGCCTGAGGTTGGTTTAAGAATGGGACACAAAAGCTGTGGTTAGGTCGAGCGCGTATCGCGCGGAGCATAGCTTGCGACTCTCGGCGGCTTCATGTGTGACATGTGACATCAGATGGTCATCCTGGAGAAGGACCGCGGTGTGTCAGAATTGAAGCGCGTCCCCTTTCACACCCTAACTCGCGGAGAAAATCCTCCGCGCCGAGAGCATCCAGCCTTGGAGGTTCTGGCGAATCCTGGCGCCTCGATCGGCGTCGGCGAGAAATTTGCGCAGAGTTGAAAAGTCGCTGTGAATCCGGGCAGCATCGATGCTTCCCGCGAGCAGACCTCGATAGAGACCAACCTTGGCAATCCAGGCGCGCGCATCCCAGCGCGTGGGATTCAATGCTTCGATCATACCTTTGAAAGACCCGGCCGAACCCGACTGGAACATGGCGTTACCCAGACGATAGCCGGCGTCGAATACTTCTTCACCGGGCGCGCGCAAACGCAATCGCGGGGTTGGCCCGTTTCCGCGATTTTCAAGAAAATCCGCGACCGCCTTCGTTTCTTTTTGCGGATTTATGATCCCGAGAATGTCACGCTCTTCCTCAAGGAAGATACCGTTGGCGAGCGCTACCTCAGCGAGCAGAGCCACAGGATGCGCGCTCGACTCCAGACGCTCGAAATACAACAGGACTCCGCCGAGGTCGCGATTGTAACGAAAGCGCCGCCCGAGCATCAGATGCTTGGCGAAGGTATATACCGGCGAATAGTTGGGCTCATGTGCTCCCAGCGTTGTCGGCCATTTCCATCGGTTGATTTTGGACAATCCCAACTCGACCCGCTTCCATCCCGCTCGGACGATTTGAAGCCCGAGGTCGACATCGGGCGAGATTGAGTCGGGTAGGCCACTCGCTTTGAAACAACTCGTTCGATACAGCTTGATGCCGACACATTCCCCTATGAGCCGATCGCGCAAATGGGCAACGACAAATCCGGTGTCGTCGCGTACCGCACCGCGCATCGTAGCAATGCAGTTCCGATCGAGAATCATGTCCGCGTCAACCTGAGCGAAAAATGGCGTGGTGACGCGTGCGGCGCCCGCATTCATCGCGCGATGGAAAGGTCGCAGGTCGCGGATAACTATCGTCTCTCGTAGTGGAAGCGACTGCTCGCGCAGGCTTTCGATCGCGCGCTCGGCAGTCGCTTCTCCGATAGTCAGGACAACGGCACTGACATCATCGTCAGGCAGATTTCGCCTCACACGAGGAATTCGGCAGTGGTGGTAACCTTTCCGTAGGCAAATGCGAGACCGGCCATGAAAGCGGCGTGAACCTGTGCGGCGGGAATCATCGTCCCCTTGAATTCGAGGTCGCGGGTCGCGCACGCGTCGTGCACGATGACGGTGTTGTAGCCGAAGTCAGCGGCCGCGCGGCTGGTCGCATCGATGCACATGTGGCTCATCGCACCGATGATGACGACGTCCTTGACGCCCCTGGTATCGAGCATCTGCTTCAACCCGGTGTCGCGGAATGCATTCGGAAAGTGCTTCACGACAATTGGATCGCCCTCGCGCGGACCTACCGCCGAATTGATTTCTACACCCGGCGAGCCGGGGGTGAAGATGGGGGCGTTCGGGCCGGCGGTTTCGTGGCGGACGTAGATAATCTCATCGCCGCTGGAGCGCGCCGCCTCGATCACCTTGGCGGCATTGACCGCGGCATCGGCGATACCGACCAGGGGCAATTTCCCGGAGGGAAAATATTCGTTCTGGATGTCAACGACGACAATCGCGCGCTTACTCATGCGCTCCTTCCCCCTTTTGCATTGCGCAAGCGGCCGGCGATCTCACTTGGCCGCGGCCGGAACGGTCGAGTCTCGATCCTCGAATATGTATGGCTCCAGCGTAGATTGTGCCGCGACGCGATGCTTGTGCCATTTACCGCCGCCGTAGTAGGCGAGGCTTCCCGGCTTGGCGTTGCCCTCGCCGTTGTAGTACGAGATGCAATCGCGCAGCGGCGCAGTTGCGATATCGACGACGCGGCAGTGTTCCGCATACACCTCTTCGGGTTCCTTGCGCACATCGACCACACGCCGTCCGTGCTCGCGCATCGTGTTCAGCATCCACACCACATAGTCGCCATGCGCATCGATCGCGTCGGTGAAATTGAAGCTGCCGCCGCCGCCCTGCGGACCGGTGACGATGAACAAATTGGGGAAACCATTGCTATGCAGCCCGAGGAAGGTCTTGGTCCCCTCGGCCTCCCATTTTTGTTTCAGCGTACGTCCGCCGCGGCCGGTGATCTTTTGAAAGGTCGAGGTGCCCATCCACTGAAATCCGGTCGCATAGATCAGCACATCGAGCGGATATTCCACTCCGTCATGAACCACCCCGCGCTCGTTGATCTCGCTCACCCCTCGCGGCGCAGTATCGACCAGATGGACATGCGGCAGGTTGAAGGTCGGCAGGTATTCGTCGTGGAAGGTCGGTCGCTTGCATCCATACGGATAGTAGGGCTTGAGCGCGGCGGCGGTCTTCGGATCTTTCACGATCGCGGCGACGCGCGCGCGGATCTGCTCCATGATGCGGAAGTTGGAATCGAGTTGCTTCTGGAGCAGCTCCTCTTCGCTGATCGGATGCTCGTGTTTCTTGGGCGCTCTGACTTCCTGGATCTTGCCCGCCAGATAGTCGTCGTTGGCCTGGATCGCGGTGCGGCCGGCGGAAATCTTTGCGAAGCGCTGGCGCCGCGCCCGCGCCCATCCCGGCTCCCGGGCCCAGGTCGCGCGCTCCTCATCCGTGGTCGCACGCTGATCGCGCACATCGATCGATGACGGCGTGCGCTGAAAGACATAAAGCTCACCGACAATCTTCGCCAGTTCGGGAATCGCCTGTACCGCCGTCGCGCCGGTGCCGATGATACCGACTCGCTTGCCGCGCAGATCGACGTTGTAGTCCCAGCGCGAGGTATGGAACGAGACGCCCTTGAACTTCTCCATCCCGGCGATGCGCGCCAGCTTGGGCGTGGTGAGGATGCCGTTGGCGAGGATCACGATTCGCGCACGCATCTTGTCGCCGCGATCGGTCTCGACGATCCAGCGCCCCGAGGCCTCATCCCAGGTCGTCGCTTCGACGGTGGTATGGAAGAGGCAACGGTCATAGAAACCGAACTTCTGCGCCATGGACTGGCAGTATTCGAGGATCTCGAAGCCGGAGGCGAATTTCATCGACGGGACGTAGCCCATCTCCTCGAGCAGCGGGAAGTAACTGTAGGATTCGACATCGCAAGCGATACCGGGATAGCGGTTCCAGTACCACGTTCCGCCGACATCGCCGCCCTTCTCGCAGAAACGCACATCGATGAAGCCGGCCTGGCTCAGCTTGTGCCATAGCAACAGCCCGCCGAAGCCGGCGCCCACCACCAGGATTTCGCATTCGTCGGTCAGCGCTTGGCGCTCGATGGGCGGTTCGGAATAGACATCGTTCAGATACTTCTTGAACTCGCCTTCCATCGCCATGTAATCGGCGGCGCCGGCGCGGGCTTCCTTGAACGATCGGTATTTGGCCTGCTCCTCGGCATTGAAGGTGGCGCCCGGAGGCAATTCCGGCAGCTCCTTCAGCTTCTGATCGGTGGTCACCGAATAGCCCTTGCCGGTGATCTTTTCGGAAGCCTTGGCCGCTCGGGTGTTGAAGACTTTCAGGCCGGTTTCTGGATCGGTACGGACTGCCGCGTTCATTTGAGTTCCTTATACGTTGCCCCGCTAATGGTATCGCGCACTATGAACACGTAGCTCGTAAAGATTCTGTCCGTCAAGGTAAGCGCAGAATCGCCGCCAAAGCGAGGCAGGAGTCCGGCGCATATCCAGCCCGTCACGATTTGCATAAAATCCGGTTGCATCGATTCAACGGCTCACCCAAAGCATTGGAATCAAAGTCCAAAAGCCTCGCTCACAATCTGTTCTGGATAAGTACTTTTCTCAAAGGCGTGGACGGCGCGATCGAAGTCATCCTCGGTACGGTGTTGGTCTTCCTTTCTCAAAATTCCCTCGGAGGGATGCTATTTTTCCTCCTCCACGGCGAACTCACGGAAGATCCGCTCGATCCACTCACGCATTTCCTCGTCGTGAGTCTGCAAACGCTGATGAGGGAGCGTAGCTCGGCGGTTTCATTTTTGCTCATCCACGGGAGTGCGAAGCTCGCGCTGGTGTTAGGTCTTCTGACCGGAAGGAGGTGGTCTTATCCGGTCGCGATAGCGGTGTTTGCGGCTTTCGGTTTGTTCCAGACCTACCAGCTGATCCTCCGGTACTCGCCTCTGCTGTTAGGCCTCACGCTCATCGACGTGGTTGTCGTCGCTCTCATCGCCCAGGAATACCGAATGGTTCGCGCGATGCATCGCCACCGCAGCTAGTACCTTCCGGCTGCGCGCCGAACTATACTTACCGTACTGATTGACTACAGCGAGGAGATGATGGGAGGCGGGGCGCCGTGAAGGAAGGTTGCGGTCGAGGGATCATCGGTCTGACGCTCGCTATGGTGTTGTTCGCCGCCATTCCGGCTTATCCCGGCGCCGAGCCCAATGTTGTTAATCTGGCCGGCAACGAAGCGACCTGCCTCAAAGATCCCGATCAGATGACGGCGTTGCAGCGCCAGCGCGCGATGTTCTCCAGCACCGCGCATCGAAGCCTTGCGATCATCGCGCTCGCCCGCACCGATGCGGAACCGCTCATCGGGGCGGGACAGTTGCTGCGCAGTTGCCGATCGTGTGGATCTTCACCCAATGAAATTTGGGTCTGCATTGGCGATGCGGTGGCCGTGCAGCGCAAAGTTGCGCCGGGAAAACCACTGCCGCAGCCCGCGAGCACTCCCGCGCAAGTGAGCGCGACGCCCGCTAATCTCCAAGCGGCGTCGGAAGCTCCGGTCGCGCAGCCCCCGCCCCAGCCATCGGAACGGGTCGAGCATCGCGAGCCGCTGCCGGGAGGGCCCGATTCGCAGCAGGCGCGCGAGCTCGCGCACACGAAACGATGGCAGGACCTCGAAGATGTGGCGCATCGATGGCGACAATCGGATCCGCGTTCGGCGCCAGCGCTCTTCTATTCCGGCCTGGCCGCCGAATTCACGGGCCAGGAACGCGATGCCTCCTCTTACTATGCCGATGCGGTGCGCCTCGATCCGTCATTGGCAGGCGCCCAATTCGGCTACGCGCGCTCGTTGATGCGGTCAGGCGAGTATCAACAAGCGATCGATGCTCTACAAAACGTAGTAAGAGCTTTCCCCTCGGAGGCACGCGCGTGGGGTGATCTGGGTCTCGCCTATATGCATGCCGATGATCTTGCCGATGCGACCCGCGCGCTCCAGCATGCGGTCGACCTCGCGCCAGACGACAACCTGAATTGCGGCCTCGCAGCGCAAGCCTACGCTTTGGGTAATCGGCTCGATGTGGCGGCGGCGCTGCTGGAGCGAGGAATCCGCAAGCAGCCGTTTGATTCGACCAACGTCAACTGGATGCGCGACCTTGGCGCCATCTACTTCTATAGCGGCGAGTATCAGCGCTCCGCTCAACTCTTCGACCGGACCCTGCGTTACGATCGAGGCGACCCCAGCACCTTCTACTACCTGTGGCAGGATTACACGCGGCTCGGCGACGCCGCCAATGCCGCGCAGGCGCAGCAAACCATGGCGAGCCTGATAACGCCCCAACATCGTTTACATACCGAATCGTTGACGAGTTACATCAATCGCGTCCATCGATGGGAGCACGAGGCTTACATCTATGACCTCACGCAGCTCAATCTGGACGCTCAGCTACCCTAGCTTCCAGCTAGAATGGATTCTGCGATTCCAGCCCGAGCGCGAGGCGTCCGAGTTGCTCCGTGATCCGATCGATGTGGCCGTTGATGTGCAGCGGCATCGCCTGAAAGTCGCGATAGCGGCGCTCGAAGTCGGTACCTTCACGCAGTCCGTTGCCTCCCAGCACGCGCAGGACAAGCTTCATCGCTTCGTCGCATAGCAGCACCGCTTGCATCCCCGCCGCGGTCTGCCGGAAGTAGTCGCCTTCGGTTGGAGTGACGCCGGCAGCGATGCGCGCGTCGGTCTCCGCCATCGCCGCGTATACCGTATCGGTCGCGGCATTGATAAGCGCCCGCGCGCGCCCGAG
>Ga0335081_10017754_pt1 | contig 11519 bp, 13 predicted proteins | sample Lox_Sample_35_FD_206713 | JGI IMG/M metagenome (GOLD analysis project Ga0335081, IMG submission 206713) | Soil microbial communities from Loxahatchee National Wildlife Refuge, Florida, United States - Lox_Sample_3.5 | ecosystem: Environmental > Terrestrial > Soil > Wetlands | place: USA... | reverse complement strand
GCCGGCCCGGCTGATGTCCGGCGGCGAGCGCGGCCGGATGAACCTGGCCCTGACCCTTGAGCAAGGCGGCAACCTGCTGCTGTTCGACGAGCCCGCCAACGACCTGGACGTGGGGACCCTGGCCTCGCTGGAGGACGCGCTGAGCCAGTTTCCCGGCTGCGCGGTCATCACCAGCCACGACCGGTGGTTCCTGGACCGGGTCGCGACCCACATCCTGGCCTGGGAAGGGGACGCGGACTGGTCCTGGTTCGAGGGCAACTTCGCCGCCTACGAACAGAACAAGGCCGTTCGGCTCGGCGACCGGGCGGCCCGCCCGGACCGGTCCAGCTGCCGCAGGCCTACCCGTTGAGCGGCCGGAACCAGGTCATGGGCAACGACGAAGCCGCCGAGATAATCCGGCGAGCCGAGCGGATCGTGCTGGTGGTCGGCTGGCGCCTGCAGGAGCGCAGCGTGTTGGAGCAGCTGGCTGGCACCCGGTGAGCGCATGAGCACCGAGACAGGGAGCACGGATCCCTCCAGCGCGCGGGATGGCGGCTACGACAGCAGGACCCGGCAGTTCGGTACCGGCCGGAAGGCGCGCGTCGCCGCGATGCGCACGGCCGATGAGTTGCGGGAGCACGGCGTCGCCGCGGCGGCGATGTTCAAGCCGTCGATGGGCGGCTGGATCGTGCAAATCTACCCGGGCGGCATCCGGCGGCGACCCTGACGCGGCGGTACCTGCGGTCAGGAAGGCGGGCCCAGGCTACGGCCTGGGCGTCGGCTAGCGGTTGAGATGCCCCGCCAACGATGGTCGGTTCGATGTTCGCCAGCATCACCTTTCAGACGCGGGTGGCTCTTAACGCGCCGCCGGCCCGCCGGAGCTGTTCTGGGCGTCACCGTTTGGTCTCAGCTGCAGCGGTCGGCGCTGGTTCGGCAGTGCCGAAGATGCGCCGGTAGGAGTCTTCGCCGTAGCTGGTCGGCAGTGGCTCGCCCTCGGTCAGCCTGAAGGTCCGCCGCCCGTCCGGCTGCCGCTCGGCGCGCAGGAATAGGGCGTTGCCAGGCTGCTGGGCGTAGAAGCTGTGCGCGAGGTCGTACATGTGGGTGACGAAGAAGACCTTGATCTGCTTGTGGAGCATCGCCCTTACGACCTGCCGGGCGATCTCCGAGCCTTCGCGCTCGTTGGTCGATGCGAACGACTCGTTGCACAGCAGGATCGAATGGCGGGTGATCTGGCCCGCGATCGCGCTCATCCTGCTGAGTTCCTCGTCGAGCTTGCCGCTCTCCATCGTGGCGTCCTCTTCGCGCTTGTAGTGGGTGAAGACGCCGTTGCAGACGCCGGCGCGGAACGATCGGGCACCGGCGAACATGCCTGCCTGCATCATCAGGTGGGCGAGGCCGAGGCTGCGCAGCAGGGTCGACTTGCCGCCCTGGTTGGCGCCGGTGATCATTACCAGCGACTTGCCCTCGGCGTTCACGTCGTTGCCGATAACCCGGTTTTGGAGGTGGAGCGTCAGGCAGACGTCGTAGATCCCTTGCGCGGTGAGGGTGAGCTGGTCGGCGGCGAGCGGTTCGGGAAAGCAGACCGGCTCCTGTTTTCCGGCGAGCTTGTCGTGCAGGTTGAGGCAGCCGAGGTAGAAGGCGAGCTCGAGCCGCAGCATGCTGAAGAAGCTTTTGACATGGTCCGCCGATTGCGCGACCGAGTTCGCGACCCTGTTGATCCCTCTTCCCTGGAGCTGCTCCAGCGACTTGAAGCCGTTCTCGTCGCGGGGAGGGATCGTGAAACTGTAGCTGGCTGAGCGGTTACGGAACGGGAGCCGTTCGGTCCAGCGCTGCTCGCGTGGGGTCCGGACGACATAGCGGCGGCCCTTGAAGCCCTTGGCGAGTTCGGCGCTCTCGAATACGCCGCGCTTGAACTCCAGTTCACGCAGGTGATGCTCGACTGCCTGCAGGTAATCGTCTGTGAGCTCATCGGCGAGCATGGCGAAGAACCGCGCGAAGCCCTCGGAATGGAAACTCGCCGCCTGCTGGTCGGCGACCTGCCGCAGCCGTCTAAGCACGTTGACCTGCAGTTCCAGCACCTGCACCGCGCGGCTGAGGATCCGGTCGGGATCGGCGTTGAACCATAGGCCGCCGACCGTCCGCTCGTTTTCGAGCGCTTCGACCGCGAGCTGATAGAGCTGGCGGACGATCTCGGGGTGCTCGAGGCAGTCCGCGAGCACCCGCTGCCGGTAGACGATCGCGTCCGGGTCCGTCAGGCTCGAAAGGACCGCCCGCTTGGCCATCTCGAACAAGAACTCGTCGCCAGCCGCCATCGCGTTCCACAGGGTCCGGAGTTCGAGGTCTTGCGTCAGCACCGCGTCGTTTCCTGTCGGTGCGAGCGGCGGGCCGGGCTCCCGCTGCCGTTCGCGGTCCCGTCTGACGTTGTTGATCGCGAACAGGTCGCCGCTCATCATCGCGTCGAAGATGGCGTCTCGCAGCTCCGGCCTGGCGGTGAAGTCCTGGTCTCGGTGCAGCAGGAAAACTTTCATCAGTCGATCCGTTCTAGCAGCCGCTCGTAGGTGAGGCCGTACTTCTCGGCGATCGCCCAGGCGTAGGCGAGCCCCTCGGCGGGCCTGCGCAGCACCTTGAAGGTTCGCTTGGCCGGGTTTCCGGCCACGACCTGGCTGACCATGCTCACCGTCGCCTCGCTGAGGGAGGCGATCTCGTCGACGAATGTGACGTAGACGCCTAGGCAGCCGAGGTCGAGGATCCGGCGCATCACCTCGGCGCCGACGACCAGCGCGTCGTTCAGCGTGGTCGAGTTGAAGCTCTCGTTCATCACGATGACGCTGTCCGCAGTCGCCAGCTGGAGGATCTCGTGTACCCGGACGAGTTCGTCCTCGAACTTGCCCCGGAGTGTCCCGATGTCCTCCTCTTTCTCGAAGTGCGTGTAGATCCGGTCAGGCAGGAACAGCCGCGCGCTGCGGCCCGGGACGGGCAGGCCGAGGCTCGCCAGGTGGTGCAGCTGGCCGAAGGTGCGCGCGAAGGTCGTTTTGCCGCCGTTGTTCGGCCCGCTGACCACGAAGATCCGTTCCGGCCCCTCCAGGTGGAAGTTGTTGGTGACGACTGTGCCGCCGCCGGGCACTAGCTTGTTAGCCAGCGCGATATCGAAGGTGTTCTCGGCGGCGATCTCCTTGGAGCGAGTCGAGACGCGCGGATAGCAGAACGGCAGGCCGGCCGCCTTATAGCGGCCGATCAGCTCGAGGTAGGCGAGGTAGAACTGCACCTCGCGGTCGAACCGCCCGATCGTCTGGTCGAGGTAGTCCTGGTAGCGGGTGCAGTAGCTGGCTAGCGTGCCGAACACGTCCGGGTGCAGCTTCGCCACCAGGCCGATGATCTTTGCCTCGACATGGTCCATCTCCACGTACCCGGGAAGATGGACCAGGTAGCTCTTTACCGCGCCCTGCTTGAACTTCGCGAACGTCTCCTCCACCTCGGCGCCGTAGTCCGGCTCACCTTCGTAGCGGCTGACCGTGACCCGCGGCCCCTGGATCCGGATGGCGTACCGGATGCGCGCAAGGGCGTCTTTCAGCGCCTGCGTCTCCGCGACCAGCGAGGTGAAGCGCTCGGAGCCGGCGTACTCGGCGAGGTAGCCGCGGAACTCGCGGAAGCCGCGCGAGGTCACGTCACGCGCGGCAAGCTCCTCGGCCAGCGCGCGCACCGCCGTGCAGTAGATCTCGGCCGCATCCAGGAACCAGGCCTGTTTCTGCAGCTGGTAGTGGAGCTTCCGCACCTGCTCGAGGTGCTGGCGCATCCGCCCCATCGCCTCCGCGAATCTGCTGACCGGCTCGAACACCTCGCGGTTTTCCAGGTCGCGCAGAACCTCATGCCGGTACCGGACAGCGTCGAGCTCGTGTAGCGGCGCATAGAAGAACGGTTTCAGCTCATACTGCTCGCGCCCCGCGGTCATCGACTCCAGCACCTGATCGAGATTCAGGTCGGCGAAATAGTCCGGCTCCTCCGGCTCGCCGACGCCGCACCCTCCCCCGGGTTGCCCGAAGAGGATGCTCTGGAAGTGCATCGCGGCCGCTTCCAGACGTGGCCTGGTAGCGGCACGCTCGCCATCCACCGAGATAGGCGAGCCGGGTCCAGGCAGGTCAGGAGTCATCATCAGCTTCCACCTGTACGAGCACAGTAGAAGCCGTTAGCCGTTGCGGCAGTTTCAGGCGAGCTTCATCGCCTACTGGAGTAAGTATACCTGCGGCCCGAAACGCCAAGCGCCGCAAGCACACCCACATCGGTTACCCTGAGGCCTGACGGGCGCGGCTGCTGCTCGGGGCGTGAGATCGTGGTTCATCTGCTGGCCTTGTCGCCCTGCATGAGAGTCCGGTGAGCGCGGCGTCGATCTCCTCGAGGCTGCGCCACTCCTGGCCGCGCAGCCGGTCCGCGAGCGGCCCGCGCACCGCCTCCACCGCGCCGCAGACCCCGAGCCCGTGGTACCGGCGCAGGTCACCGTCCCGGCGCTCGGCCGCCTCGCCGCTGCCGACAGAGACCCCGGACGGCACGCCCGCCGCAGCCGCGATTCCATCGGCCCGCGTTACCGTGACCAGCAGCGTCGGCCGGCAGCGCGAATCCAGGATCTCCACCGCCGAGACCTGGGCGATCCGGTACGCCCCAGCGGCAGCAATCGACGTGGCAGTCATGACGGACCCTCCATCCCCATCGAAGGGAAGGACACATCAGCCATGCGGCGAGCGGCCCGCGCACGTCACGTGCACGCGGCCCGGCGAGATCCACCGCCGAGATACAACACCCGGTCTAAAGCCTCCCACCGGCGTGCCCGCCTGGCGGGCCGGGCTGCCCGCAAGGAGCGATCCAGCGTCTGGGCATTAGCGCTGAGCTCGGCGGGGTCCCTCTTACAGGTGATCCCTGCCGCCGTAAGGCGGCAGCAGGTGCAGGCCGTCCAGAGGCCGCTGAAGTACCGGCGCGAGGCAGGCCAGGCTATCCGTCACGACGCAAGCCAGAAGATCGCCGTTGCACGGTACCGAGGCCTGGCCGATACAGGGGAGACGGCAGGGACGGCGTTCGTGGCCACTGCGCGGGCTTTAATTCCGGCGCGCCCTCGTTTCCGGCCTCCACCTGCGAGCGGCGGTCAGGCCGGACGCGCGGGCTGCGCGGCTGGTCGGCAGCGGCCCCTGTCTCGCCCGGACGCAGCGGCCCGGCCCCTGCCGCTCCAGCCTTATTCTTTGGGAAGCGGCACAGTGCCGCTCGGTGATGGATCTCACTGAGAGAGCCGCCCAGTGGGGCGCTCGCTTTGCCAGCTGGCCGATGGGTCCTGCGTCTCGGATGGGCAGGAGGTGTCATCATGGCTAGCGGTTATGATGTCCGGTGCTCGGTCATGGTATGCCACAAGCACGCCGTGCTGCTCGTGCACCGCACCCACGACGGCCTGGATGACTGGGTGATGCCCGGCGGGACCCCGCGGGAGGGTGAGAGCATGACCGCCTGCGCGCGTCGCGAGCTTTTCGAGGAAACCGGCATTTCGGCGGACCCGTCCCACGTCGCGTTCGTGGTGGAATCGGTGCTGCCGGGATCAAGCCGTCGGCTGCTGGACATCGTGTTTGCGGTCAGTGAGCCGGTGCTCGGCAGGGAGAGCTGCCGGGAACCGGGACTAGAACCGCACTATCTCCTGCCCACTCAGCTGGCCGGTTTGAACCTTCACCCCTCGCTGGCGGGGCACCTGAATCGCCTTCTCGACTCTGGCGACCACGGGCGTGCCCCCTACATCGGCAATCTCTGGCGGCAGCCGACTGTGCCTGGCCCCGATCCGAAAGCCTGAATGCTGGCCCTGTTTCCGGCCGCCACCGGACTCAGCCGTGCTGCTTCCCTGCCTGCGGACACTAGACAGCGGCAGGGCCGGCGCCCGGGTCGCCGACCCGGTTGCCGTCGGCGGTGACTGGTGCGAGAGCAGCCGCAGCAGTTGGTCTCACGCCTGTGCCAGGGCAGGCTAAGGGCGAGGGACGACGGAGAGGACTAGACAGCACCTCGCCGTCGCAGGGCTGCTTCCAGCTGCCACAGCACGCGGTGCAAGCAGGGCAGGAGAATCATCCGATGAGTGCTCCGGACAGCTCGGACCGGTGGACGTTCTGCAGTTTGGGGCACACCCACTGGGGCGCACGTGGCGGAGCCGGGCTGCTGCTGCGGTACGTGCCCGCCAAGGGTGAGCCGGTGTACCTGCTCACCGAGCGTTCCCGGTGGGTGGATGAGGGCGGCACGTGGGGCATGCCAGGCGGCGCCATCCATGACGGCGAGTCGGCCGAGGCGGCGGCGCAGCGGGAGGCCACCGAGGAGATCTGGCCGGTGCCGGCCTATCGCGTCACCGGGACCGAGGTGCAAGACTGCGGCGGCGGCTGGACATTCCGCATCGTCCACGCCGACGTCGATGAACCGTTCACCGCCTATACGGCCAAGGAGACCGACAGCACCGGATGGTTCACCCTCAGCGAGATGACAGCCCTGCGGCTGCATCCCGGCCTGCGACGGTGGGTTGAGGAACACAGCCGATGACCGCGATCTCGCAGTAGGCTGGAACTGCCGGAAGAGGCTCCGGCAGGAGCGCCGAGGGCTCCGCAACCGCCGCACGGCTGATGGCCTCTCACCATCGATGGCCTGCTGGAGGCGGCATGAGCACGGGCGGATTCCTGATGGGCTCCAAGGCGGTAACGGCGCGCCGCGCGCTGCGGAGGCGGCCGAACCAGTCGGCTGAGAATGCGGGAAGTGCGCCGGACGCGTCCGCGGCGGTGCCGCCTAGTAGTTCTCCTCCGGAGGAGGAAGGCTATGGCATCGCCGAGCGGGCCCGGCTGCTCCGGAAGGCCAACGCCCATGCGTGGATGGCGGACCAGATCTCTGAGCTCATGCAGGGCAACCTCGCAAGAAGCGAGGACCTGCGGCGGCTGGCCGGTTCTTTGCGGCCCGCCGATCAGCTCGCTGACCGCTCCGGAGGAGTCCGGCTCCCAGCTCGCACCTCTCTGCGGGACGAGATCAAGGTGCTCGACAGGATCATCGCCTGGCAGATCAAGACGATCACCTGGCACAGCGACGAAAGCCGCTGCCTCCGCGAGCAGGCAACCCGCATACGAGGACGCTGTGCCCGGGCGAGGCGGCTGATCCAGACAGGAGGTGATCCGGATCGGTGAGGTTACAGGTCGTTGCGTAGGCTTACATGTGCCCGCGACAAGACAGACGATTAGTGAGGCCGGTTGTAAACCCTTCGCGCCGCGGTGCCCGGCATGATGCGGCGAGGTGAGCGCGCCGCGGTTCCGAGCTGAAATCACGTGAGACTCAGGTCCCTGCGTCTCATCGGCTCATCCAGAGGGGACCAGCGGGTTGGCTTGCTGGATGCGGGCTGCTGGTTGCTGAGGCGCCTGGCGGGCGGTTGTGTTGTGCGAGGGGGAGCCCGGGCTGTGCGCGGGTATCGGGTCGATGCAGATCATTGCGGCCGTTTCGGTGCATGTGCCGTGATCGCCGCCGGCATTGAGGGCCAGCGCCACCGCTATCACCGCGGCAGTTGTCAGCAGCCACAGCAGCAACACGGCTCGCTGGGTACCAAGGCGCTGGCACACTCTGCGCAAGTTGGCTCGCCACCGGGCGCGGCGGAGCCGCCGCAGAGCCCGTCGCGAGCCTGCCCGGATTCTTTCCCTGCCCGGCATCTCATCGCCCGATGCCAGCCGGGTGAACGCGGACAGCAGTTCTGCCAGTTCCGGATCAGATTCGGCGAGCCCGTCCTTGATCGAGTCCAGGGCCTGCTGCTCCCATGCGCTAAGGCTCATCGCTAGTCCCTCCGTCACCTGACCGCGCCGAGATGGGTAGCGGCGTCATGGCGGGCCGGGCATGGGTGACTGCGGAGATCCGCGCGGGAACGCAGCGCAGCATTAAAGGCCTCCACCTGCATGCTCAGCATCTATGACACCGATGGGTAGAGGCCATCAGCCCGTGACACAGATATCGCGGGTGCTACGCGAGCCTCATCGCGTAACAAAAGAATATCAGACCGGCCGACGGATCCCGGATGTCACCTCAGGCGTTGTCGTTCCGCTCCGGGGAAGTCACTCCATTGCGGGCTGGTCGCCCACGTGGTGGCGCGGGAGCGGTGCCGTAGAATAGTTCCCGGTGGTTCGAACCACTCGGTGGTGGACCTCGCCGCGTCCGCGTGAAGCATTCCAGCCGCGCGGAAGTGCCGGACGGCCGATGGGTCCTGCTCTCCGTACGCGGGAGGTAGGACGACATGACGGTGCCGGTATCACGACCCGCCGAACAGTCCGTGCGCCCGGGCCGCCTGTGGTGGCTGCCGGCCGGCGGATACGGGAACGGCCTGGACGACGCCGCGTGGGCGCCGCTCCTGGAGATCAGCGAGCAGATCGTGGCGGATGTGCTCAGCGCGCTCGCGAACGCCGGGGTGCCCGGGTACGCAGCCCTCGCGCACCCGCCGGGTTACCGGCTGCGGGACCGCTCACGGCGGCCAGAGACCTATCGGCTCTGGGTCGGCGCCAGCGCCCACGGCCGAGCCGAAGAGGTGCTCTTGGCCGTGATGCCCCGCCTGGCCCGCGAGGCGGCCCGTCACGCTGACAGCGCATGGCGGTGACCAGGCCCCGCGGGTCTGCGCGGCGATCACGGCGTTTGCCGCCGCGCGGAGCACTGTCCACGCGTCGGCGGGTGACGCTCAGGTCAGTGGTCGGCTTCCGGCTGTGAAGGCGCTGACCATTCGGCAGCCGTGGGCCTGGGCCACCATCTACGGGGGCAAGGACGTGGAGAACCGGCGGTGGAGAACTGCCTACCGGGGCCCGCTGCTGATTCATGCTGGCAAGAACCCCGACCCGGATCCCGAGGCTTCCGCCCGGCTGCTATGGACGATGGCCGACCCCGAGGCCTACAGGCAGCCGCGAGCGGCATGGCAGGCGCGGGAAGCGATCATCGGCTTTGTCTACCTGGCCGACATCCTGACCGACTCTCCCAGCCCTTGGGCAACACCAGGGTGGTATCACTGGGTATTCGAGTTTCCCGCACCCGTCGACCCTGTCATCCCCTGCCAGGGACGTCCGGGCCTGTGGGTCCCGCCCGCGGCCGTGGCGGAGAGACTGGCCGGGGTCATCTGATCGGCCTCGCCGCTGGCTATATGGCGCGGACCGCGACCTGGCCCGCGGGCCTGCAGGACCGCCACACCCGGAGGATAATGAAAGGGCGGCGATGGGGCTCGCCTTCACCGCGGTACGCCGCTGACGGTCCCTGCGACCACTGTAACGCCCGGGACAGGCCAGGAACTGACGCGGAGGCCGGTGAGATCATGACCGCCCGCGCTGCGCACCGCAGCGAGTCCGTGCAGGCCGGACCGCCCGCCCCGGTCATGGCAGCCTACGGGCGCAAGCCCACCGTGGTCGTCGAGGGCTTGCAGGTGATCTAAAAGATCTACGCGCCCCCGGCCCGCCGGTCACGGCGATCAGCAGCGCTGCGGGCCTGGCGGCGGCAACCATGTGATGAGCCGGGAGATACACGCCGTGCGCGGCATCTCGCTGGTCGCCTACGAGGGTGACGTCGTCGGCGTGGTCCGGGGTCAACGGCGCCGGGAAGACGACACCGCTGCGGGCTATCGCCGGCCTGCTCCCCCCAGCGCGGGGCCAGGTGTACACGCAGGGGCAGGCGGCACTGCTCGGCGTCAACGCCGCCCTCCTGGAGGACCTCACCGGCGCCCGCAACATCACCCTGGCGCGCCCGGCGATGGGCATGACCCGTGGCGAGGTACGCGACAACTACGACCAGATCGTGGCGTACTCCAGCCTGGGAAGATTGATCAACCTGCCGATGCGGGCGTACTGCACCGGCATGGCGCAGCGGTTGCGGTTCGCGATCGCCGCCGCCCGCGATCAGGACATGCTGCTGATCGACGAGGCGCCGGCCACTGGCTCGGAGTCGGCCAGCAGCCACGTCTCCGGGCGTGCCACACCAACATTGCCTTTCCGGCCCGCGCCATCGGGCCTGTCAGGGCTGCGGGCTGGTGACAGCCGGGTAGTAGTCCGCTGCGGCGAGCTGGCCGCCGGAGAAGAACAACGCCCACACGCTGCCCTTGACCGCCGGATATTCCCTCACGTCCAGGCCCGCGTCCTCAGCGAGGAGGACGAGCAGGTGCCGGATCACAGCGCCGGGTGCGCACACGACCGAGGTACCCTCGGCGTCCGCGAGTTCCACGATCCGCGCCATGCCATGCCTGGGACGTGCCGCATACTCCTCTTCGCCGAAAACCGGCTCGGTTTCGACCGGCAGCCCAAGCTGTGCGGCGAGCGGTCGCATGGTGTCCAGGAACCGGGCCTCGCCGACCGAGATCAGCCGGGACGGGCCGAAGGCTGGCAGCGTCCGGCGCAAGGCCTCGGCCTGTTCCCGTCCCTCGACATCCAGCAGGCGGTGACTGTCGGCGCCGTGCCATCGCCCGGCGGGCACGGCCCGGGCGTTGCGCACGAGCAGGATCTCAGGGCCGGAGCGGACGCCGTCGGCCAGCGCGCCCAGCGCGTCGATCGCGTAGGCATCGCCCTGGTAGTCAAGCCGCCGAGCGCCCGCCAACGGTACCCACGCCAGGTGATCCACTTCCCGTGTCGGGCTGAATGGGGCGTCTGGGCCGTGCATCGCCCAGTACTCCACGGCCTTGGGGCCGCGGGCCGTGTTGTAGTGCTCGACCTCCAGCCGCTTCCCGGCAATCGCCCAGATCCCGGTCTCCTCGGCGACTTCCCGGCGCGCGGCGACCATCGGATGCTCGCCGCGGCGAAGTTTGCCCTTCGGCAGCGACCAGTCGTCGTATTCCGGCCGGTGCACCAGTGCCACCTCGACAGCCCCGCTGGCCGACGATCTCCACAACACCCCGCCAGCAGCCCGGATCATCCGGTCGCCATCACCATGCATGGCCCGCCCCTACGGAGCGAGGTCGCCGGGCGACGCCGGTTGGCGGTGCTGGTGCCAGCACATCGGGTACCACTACCGGGCCTCCTGCCTATCCAAAAGCTGGATCAGCAGGACCCATCGGCCGTACGGCAAATGAGCGCACCCGCGAACGGGCACGATCCCGGCGGGATCCATCACCGAGTGGCACACGCCACCACCTGACGATACGACTGAGCGACACGCCGAGTCCAGCGGGAGACCGCGCAGCCCGTTGCCAGGCTCGGCTCTTCCGGTTACCTGACGGGTCGGAGGAGGCCGACCGGCGGGACCTTGCGGCCAGCCACGCTGGCCGGGAAACTGCGCTGCACCGCGCGCTCGGCGGGCTGGACTAGGCGTGACCGGCCTAGAAGTGCCACCACCCGTTCTGGAAGATCGTCTTTCTACCAGAACGGACGGTGGTATTTCCCGCGCTAAGCAGGGCGGTCAGGGCATACCGTAGCGCAGGCCGGGCTGCCGGTCGACCCGGCCTGGGTCGCGGACCCTGAGACCGGGATCGGTGCGGCCCGTCGGCGGCATTGTCGGCGGGCGAGGATGGGCGGTGGGCGCGGGCGGGCCTCGGGGATTCGGGCCCGCCCGCG